>Ga0302314_10005524_pt1 | contig 23026 bp, 17 predicted proteins | sample III_Palsa_N2_3_FD_200533 | JGI IMG/M metagenome (GOLD analysis project Ga0302314, IMG submission 200533) | Peat permafrost microbial communities from Stordalen Mire near Abisko, Sweden - III_Palsa_N2_3 | ecosystem: Environmental > Terrestrial > Soil > Palsa > Peat permafrost | place: Sweden... | reverse complement strand
ATGACGCTGTAGCGCTGCGCGGTGAAACGTAGACCGCTGTCTTCAAGCCGCTGGCGTATTTGGTGGGCGTCCATCGAAGATTAGATTATGTCTAATGTGAGACTTGGTCAAGATTGGGCTGTGGATTGCCGATGAATTGATAGTGAACGCCTTCTTCTCTCTCCATCCATAATCGCAGGCAGACCATAGACTGGTCGGCGTCGCTATATGACTTCTGCAATCTCACTTCGAAGAAGGTCGAGAGCGCCGCGGGCGATGAGTTCGGCGGCGACGGCCTGGCCCAGCTCGCAGGCGGGTGTGCCGATGGGGGCTCGGTGGACGACGTGGGCGATGGATTCGCCGTCAGGGGCGACGACCATGGCGTGGAGATGCCAGTGGTTGTCTACGGCGTGGCAGAACGCGCCGAGAGGGAGTTGGCAGCCTCCGCCGAGAGCGGCTAGGACGAAGCGCTCGGCTTGGGTGGAGAACTCGGCTTCCGCGCAGTTGAGGGTGTGGATGGCGTTGTAGATGAAGGTGTCGCGATCTGTGCCGCTGCCATCGAGAAGCGGATTCCCTTCGGGAATAACAGAAAGAAAAGCTTGAGGAGTGCGGGTTTCGAGGGCTAGTGCGCCTTGGCCGGGGGCGGGGGTTAGCTCGTCTACGGAGAAGCGCTGGTGGACGCTTTCGGTGCGACCGAGGCGGTCGAGGCCGGCGGAGGCGAGAACGAGGGCGTCGGCCTGGCCTTCGGACCACTTGCGGAGGCGGGTGTCGATGTTGCCGCGCATCTCTACGAACTCGAGATCGGGACGGAGGGCGAGGAGCATGGCCTGGCGGCGAGGGCTGGTGGTGCCGATGCGCGAACCCGTGGGAAGCATGTGCAGACCCCAGTGAGCTTCGCAGATGAAGGCGTCGCGGGCGTCGGCGCGCGGCGGGATGGCGGCTAGCGTGAAGCGCGAATCGAGCGTGGTGGGGAGATCTTTGAGGGAGTGGACGGCGAGGTCGATGCGGCCAGCAGCGAGGGCGTCTTCGATCTCCTTGATGAAGATACCTTTGGCGTCGAGGGCGGTGCCGTCGGGGAAGGTTGCGGGCGCGACGAAGGCGGGGTCCTGCATGCGGTCGCCTACGGTGCGGATGACCTCGATTTCGACGGCGTGACCGTTGTTGCGGAGATGGGCGGCGACGTGGTTTGCCTGCCAGAGCGCGAGCTGAGAGCCGCGCGAACCGATGCGGATGGTGTTTGTGCTCACAGCTATAAGGATACGCCCGTTGGTATCCACAAGGGGTTGGAGATGGGGAAAGAAAGAACGGGAGAGAGCGAGAAGCAGGTTCCTCGCTGCGCTCGGAATGACAACTAGAAAGGCAAGGACAACAGCAAAGGCGAGAGCGATCGCAAAAATTAGCGGCGCTCCAAAATTAGGAGCGCCGCTTTGATTTTGTGCCGATTCCTAACGACGGGATTGCAGGACTGGTGGGGTTAGCGTTAGGGGCATAGTGGTGGAGGCGTTGATTACCGAAGCGGTTTGGTCCGGGGTGAGGGTGAGGGACTTGTCGGTGAGCGAGGAGGCTTTCATGGTGATGCGCTTGAAGCGTTCGGACATGGTGAGGCTCTGGCCGTGGGCGTCTTTGGCGTCTGCGCTGGCGAGGAGGAGGTAGTCGCTGGCGGTGGAGGTATCGTTGGCAGAACGGGCTGCGATGGCTCCCAGGTAGTAGAGGGTGCAGCCGACGTAGTGCTGATCGGCCTGCGAACGGTTGACCGCGAGGACGTAGAAGGAGTGAGCGCTGACGCCGCGCGTGATACCCAGGAGAGCCGCAGGAGGGTTGCCGTTGGCAATGGCGCCGGCGGACGCGGTGAGGAGATCGCAGCGGGTCTTCCATGCGTCGTTATTCATGGGGAGTTGCGCGTGGATGGCAGAAGCGCTCGCGATAAGGATGGCGAGAGCAGAAAGGCGACGCAGGGTGGCAGAAAGGTTAATCAACTTCGGTCTCCTGATGATGAGGATGGGTGTGCGCTTGAAGTAATGATGCCGAGAAACTGGAAAATATGTCATACCCCATTTAGGGCAGGCGTAGGATGACGACATGCGGGTGATACTGTTCGGCGGAAGTGGGATGGTTGGCAAAGGCGCGCTGCTGGCGTGTTTGAGCGACCCTGATGTGGAACAAGTGCTGCTGGTGGTGAGAAAAGCCACGGGCACGGCCTCCGCAAAAGTTGTAGAGCTGGTGCATGAGGACTTCTTCGATTGGAACGGTGTGGAGGAGAGGTTTGCGGGGTATGACGCGTGCTTCTTCTGCCTGGGTGTGTCTGCCGTGGGGATGAAAGAGGCGGAGTATCGACGCACTACGTATGACCTGACGCTCGGTGTCGCGAAGATGCTGGAACGCGTGGGTTCGCTGAAGACGTTTGTGTATGTGTCGGGACAGAATACGAATGCGAATGGCCGGCAGATGTGGGCGAGGGTGAAGGGTGCGACGGAGAATGCGCTGATGGCGATGCCGTTTGCGCAGGTGTTCTGTTTCAGGCCGGGGTATATTCAGCCGCTGCATGGGATTCGGTCGAAGGTGGGTTGGTATAACGGGTTTTATGCGGTGTTGAGCTGGGCGTATCCGATGATGCGGAAGTGGATGCCGGGGATGGTGACGAGTACCGAAGAGGTTGGGCGCGCGATGATCCAGGTGGCTCGGTGTGGGTATACGAGTAAGGTGCTGGAGACGAAGGATATTGGGGTTGCGGCTGGGGCGTACTCTTCGGGGATTTGATGGAGGGTGGTGGTGGGGGGGGTATGGGGGGGCAGCGGTCGCGCTAAGCGCGCGATACCCACCCTAACGACGATGAAGCCGTCGTGAGGATGGGGCACCCGGATTTGTGCGATGGCCACGTCCGGAAATTCGGAACTCCCGGATTGTGCGGGTACTGATGAAGGCACTCGGTGCTGGGTATTTGCTTAGGATGCCAGGGGGAACTCTACGCGGAAGATGGTGTGGAAGCCGTGGGGAAGGTTGCCGCTTTCTACTGAGATGGTGCCGCCGTTCTTTTCGACGATCTCTTTGGTGACCCAAAGGCCGATGCCGGTGCCTACTTCTTTCTTGGTGCTGAAGAAGGGATCGAAGATGCGTTGCAGGTTGGCGGCGGGGATACCGGCGCCGTTGTCTTCTACGGTAAGGATGGCGGTCTGGTCTTGCTTTGCGATGCGGATGGCTACCTTGGCGCCGGGGCCGATGCTGGAGACGGCGTCGGAAGCGTTGGCGATGAGGTTGGTGGCGATCTGGCGGAGCTCGTGGGGTGGGATGGAGATGCGGGTGTTGAGTTCGTAGTGACGCTCGATGGAGATGCTGGTGGAGTCGAAGCGGTGTTGCAGGATGGAGAGCACGTCTTCTACGCTTTCGGCGATTTCTACGTCGACGATGTCGCTGGTGGTCCGGACGAAGCCGAGGGTGAGGCGTGTGATGTTGCCGAGGCGGGCTAGTTCGCGTTCGGCCATGGAGACGTAAGAGCGGGTGGTCGGTTCGAGCGTGTCGTCTGCGCTGGCGAGGTAGAGCAGGTTGGTGACAGCTTCTAACGGGTTGTTGATTTCATGCGCCACGGTGGAGGCCAGGCGGCCCATGGCGGCGAGCTTTTCGGAGCGCAGCAGAGCAGCTTCGCTGAGCTTGCGCTCGGTGATGTCGAGTGTGACGCCGCGCCACCGACAGCGGGAACCGGGGATGCGGGTGCCGCGCATTTCGAGCCAATGGACTTCGCCGTTGGGCCAGAGGGTACGGTACTCGGAGACGAAAGGCTCGTTGGAGTGGCGGGCGTTACGAAGTAGCTCGGCAACGATGACACGGTCTTCCGGATGCAGCATGGGGCTAAGCGAGGGCATGCTTTCGAGCTCGCGGAAGGGACGACCGAAGACAAGGTAGCTGCCTTCCTGCCAGCGGATGGTTTCATTGACGTCGAGATCGAGCACCCAGGAAGCGCACTTGCTGCTGGAAAGGGATTCGACGAGAGCGTCGCTGCGTTCCTGTAGTTCGGCGAGAGCAACTTCGAGACGCTCTTCCGAGAGACGGCGACGGCGGCTGAGGATGCTGATGATCAACGCGCCCAGAAGTACGACGCTGAAGCGAACGGCTTCACTGCGGAGACTGAAGGCAGTATGAGTTGCAGAGAGATGGTAGAGGCGCGTGGTGATGGATAAGAACACTGCTATCAACGCGGGGCCAATGCCGCCGAGCGTTGCCACCAGGGCCATGGAAAGAAAATGCAGGCTCATGGGAAAAGGCTGCAGTATGCGGAAGTGATTGGTGGCAAACGCGGAGAGCAGAGGAAGCACGACCGCAAGCACATAGGCGAGGATCGTCCGCGAGCGAGCAGGGTGTTGCTTGAATTGCGGGACGACGGCCCTGCTCATGCGTAAAACCACTCCTCTGCGAGGTTCGCGATGCTGCGGCGTTCGCTGTTGCCGCAAGTCTATATCCCGGCGTTGAGGATTGGCCGAGAGCAGCGTGGGTTATTCGTCGTTGCTGGCGGGTGTGATGTTTTCGCGGAGAGCGGCGAGCTGCGAGTGCAGGAGCTTGGCGGTGAGGGACTTGGTGAGGGCTTCGATGGCAGCCTGCTGCTCGGGTGTGAGGGGCTGCGTGGAGAGACGCTGGGCGGTGCGGGCGAGCTCCTGCTGGCGAACGGATTCGGCGGAGAGCTGGAGCTGCTTGATGGCTTCGATGGCCGGGGCTTGCGAGAGGCGTGCGCCGTAGCGTTCGACTTCGCGGGTGACGATGGTTTCTGCGGCTTCGGCTTCGCGGCTGCGGACGGCTTGGTTCTGCGCGGCTACCTGCTGAAGGTCGTCCATGTCGTAGACGAAGCAGCCTTCGAGCTTGTTGATCTCGGGGGCTACGTCGCGGGGGACGGCGATGTCGATGAAGAAGACGGGACGGTTGCGGCGGCGATGCAGGAGGGCGCGGGCTTTTTCCGTGGTGAAGATCTGGCCGGCTCCGGTGCTGGTGATGATGATGTCGGCGCGGTGGGACTGCTCGTGAAGCTGATCGAAGGGGATAACGCCAGTCGTGATGGTGGGGGTGCGCAGCGAGTCGGCGATCTTTTCGGCGCGGGCTTCAGTGCGGTTGGAGACGAGGAGGGTTGTAGCTCCCTGCTGGATGAGGTGACGGGCGGCGAGGTCGGACATCTTCCCTGCACCGACGATGAGGACGGTCTTGCCGGTGAGTGAGCCGAAGATCTTGCGGGCTAGTTCTGCAGCAACCGAAGCGATGGAGACCGAGGAACTGCCGATCTGGGTTTCGGTGCGGACTTTTTTGGCTACGGAGAAGGCGCGTTGCAGGAGTGGGTCGAGGGTGGAGCTGACGGCACCAACTTCGCGGGCGACGTTCCAGGACTCTTTGACCTGGCCGAGGATTTGCGGCTCACCTACGACCATGGAGTCGAGTGAGCTGGCGACGCGGAAGAGATGGCGGACGGCTTCCTGCTCGCGGAACTCGTAGACATGGGGGCGGACTTCCGCGGCGGGGAGGCTGAGGTAGTCGTGGAGGAAGTTGAGCAGGCCGAGCGGTGTGATGGAAGCGGGCTGGAGTTCGTCCTGCACGGTGAGGAGCTCGACGCGGTTGCAGGTGGAGAGGATCATGGCTTCGCGGATGCCGGGCTGGTGCGCGAGGGTGCGCGTGGCGTCGGCGAGGCGGGCGATGGGAATGGCGAGACGCTCACGCACGTCAATGGGAGCGGTGGTGTGGTTGACACCGAGGAGCAGGAGCGAGCCGGGCTTGAGGGTGAGGTCGCTCATGGGGCTTTGAACCTGTGGACCACGGAGAGAGCGTTGGCCGACCAGACAGCGAGCACGACGAGGAAGACGAAGCTGGAGAGATAGACCGCGCGGCGGCCGCGGAGACCGCTGTGCTGACGAATGAAGATCATCAGCATGTAGGCGATCCACATGGCGAGCGAGAGCAGGACTTTGGGGTCTGCGAAGAATGCGGGGCCGATGGTTTGGAGTGCGACGACGGAGCCGATGAGCAGGCCAGCGGTCATGCAGGGCAGGCCGAAGAGCAGCGACTTGAGGGCGATCTGGTCGATGGTTTCGAGCGGCGGAAGGAAGCTGCGCGGAGTTGCGGGACGCTTCTGCTTGAGGCGGCGTTCTTGAAAGAGATAGAACAGGCTGGCGAGAAGCGAGATGAAGAGGGCGGCGTAGGCTGCGAGCAGAAGAGCGACGTGGAGCAGCAGCCAAGTGGTGCGGATGAAGGGGTAGGCGAGGGTTTCGTGGCCGGGACGGAAGGCGGGCACGATGGTGAGAAGCACCGCGATGGGCAGAAGGAATATGCCGAAGGTGACGGTTTTGTACTTCGAGGCGAGCAGGAGGAACGCTGCAGCTAGGAGAAGGCCGAGCATCGAGAGGGTTTCGTGGGTATCGACCGGGAGAGCGCGGTGGGCGGCGTAGAGGGTTTCGGTGATGGAGACGAAGTGGAAGAAGGCTCCGGCAAGAGCGGCGGGCATGGCGATGTGTCGCCAGCGGGGCCGGTTGTAGAGCGCGGCAGGCAGAACCGCGAGAGCGGCTATGCCGTAGAGGAGAACCGCGAATCTTAGCCAGAGGAGAGACATTACGGGTTGACGCGGCGAGTTTCGGCCACGAACTTCCAGTATAACGGGGCGGTGGGATTCGGGGTGGCGTGGAGATGGGCGGGAGCGGTCGCGCTAAGCGCGCGATGCCCACGTTAGCCGCAAAAAGCGCGGCGAACATGGGGCACCCGGATTGTGCGGGTTCGGGCGAAGAACGGAGGCTAAGAGGTGGTTTTGCTGGCGTCGTAGGCTACGGATTGCTCGAGGTAGGCCTGGAGCTTGGCTTCGATGAGGGAGAGCGGCAGAAGTGGGGGGTGGTCGAGGATTTCGATGGTGAACTTGCCATCGGCATGGGTGTATTTGGCCGTGACGCCGTCTTTGGTGAGGGTGCCGGTGGTGCCGGCCAGCTCGATGCCGTTGGTGCGGAGCCGTTTGGTGGCCGCGGCGTACTGGGCATCGGACATGGGAATCTGGATCATGCCAAACAGTGTACGCTGTGGCAGAAAAGCAGATCCCCTTCGGGGATGACAGAAAAAGCAAAGGCAACAACAGACGCAGATTCCCTTCGGGAATGACAACAAGAAAGCAAGGGCAGCGACAAAGGCAGAGGCAGAGGCAAACACGATATCCTGAAACTCCCGCAGTGACCGAATCTGACAACATACCGACCCCGCCGGACGCCGACGCCGAAGCACGCGCGAAAGCTGCGCTGGATACCAGCCAGACGCCCGTGATGCGGCAGTACTTTGCCGCGAAGGCGCAGCATCCGGACTGCCTGATGTTTTGCCGGATTGGGGACTTTTATGAGCTGTTTTATGAGGATGCGATTGTGGCGGCGAGAGAGCTGCAACTGACGCTGACGGCTCGGGACAAGCTGAAGCAACAACCGATGTGTGGGGTTCCGTACCACTCGGCGGGGGTGTACATCCAACGGCTGCTGCGCAAGGGGTATCGCGTGGGGCTGTGCGAGCAGATGGAAGACCCCAAGACGGTGAAGACGATCGTTCGGCGCGAGGTGACGCGCGTGCTGACGCCGGGAACTGCGCTCGACCTGACGCTGGCTCCGGGCGATAGCCAATGGCTGGCGAGTGTGGCCGTGGTGGGTACGGGAGCTGCGGCTTGCGTGGGTGTGGCTTCGATTGATCTTTCTACGGGTGAGTTTCGGGCGACGGAGTTTGCGGGGGCAAGTGCCTGGACGCTGGCTCTGGATGAGCTGGCGAGGGTACGGCCGGCGGAGCTGATCTTTGCTCGGGGTGCAGGCGGGTTTGGGGCGCGGACGACGCAGAGTGTGCGGCAGGGTTTGTTGCGCGAGGCGGATGAGCCGGAGTCGAAAGAAGAGGCTGGCGCGGCGGAGATTGGTGGAGCACGGACCGAGGTGGAGGAGTGGGCCTTTACGGAGGACTACGCGATTCCGCTGTTGCGGCAGCAGCTTCGGGTGCATTCGCTGGATGGCATGGGGTTGGGTGGACACGCGGCGGCGGCGGTCGCGGCTGGGGCGATTGTGCATTATCTGCGGGCGACCAAGCAGGGTGCGCTGGAGCATCTGGATACGCTGCGGTTTTATGAGAAGCGTGACTGCCTGGAGCTGGATGCGGTTAGCGTGCGGAACCTGGAGCTGGTCGATCCCCTGTTCAGCAGCGAAGGCGCGAACACGACTTTGTTTTATACGCTCGACGCCTGCTGTACGCCGATGGGCAAGCGGCTGTTGCGGGCGCAGTTGCTGCGGCCGATGCAAGGGCTTGATGAGATCAATGCACGGCTGGATGCGGTGGGCGAAGCGGCGGCGGATATTCGTCGGCGTGAGGGTTTGCGGCGGGCGATGGATGGAGTGTTGGATTTAGAGCGGCTGCTGGGGCGGGTTGCGCTGGATTCAGCGGGGCCGCGTGAGGTGGCGTCGCTGGGTGCTACGCTGTCGCGGTTGCCGGGGTTGCTTGCGGCGGTGCGTGAGTTTGCGGCGACGTCAGCAACGGGACGCTGGGCCTGGCTTGCGGCGCAGTTGGATACGCTGGACGATCTGCAGGAGATGATTGCGCGGACGATTGTGGACGAGCCTCCGGTTTCGTTGAGCGATGGGGGTACGGTTCGCGAGGGTGTGGATGCGGAGTTGGATGAGCTGCGTGGCTTGTCCACGAGTGGGCGGCAACGTATTGCTGCGATTGAAGAACGCGAGCGCGCGCGGACCGGTATTGGGTCGCTGAAGGTGCGGTTCAACTCGGTGTTTGGGTATTACCTCGAAGTGACGAAGGCGAATGCGAAGAGCGTGCCGGCGGACTATGAGCGCAAGCAGACGCTGGTTAATGCGGAGCGGTTTACTACTCCGGAGCTGAAGGAGTTGGAGACGAAGATTCTGACCGCGCAGGAGCGGTCGGGTGAGATTGAGCGCAGGATCTTTGGAGAGTTGCGACGGCAGTTGTTGGCGGGTGCGGCGAGGGTGCGGGAGACTTCGCGGAGAGTGGCTGAGATCGATCTGCTGGGTTGCTTTGCGCATCTTGCAGCGGGACGCGGATGGGTGAGGCCGCAGGTGGATGCGAGTGGTGTGCTGGAGTTTGTGGCGGCGCGGCATCCGGTGGTGGAACGTCGGTTGGAAGAGACGGGTGCGGGACGATTTATACCGAATGCACTGCATCTTGAGGCTGCGGGTGGTGGGGATGATGGGCCTTCGCTGCTGCTGATTACCGGGCCGAACATGGGTGGTAAAAGTACGTATCTGCGGCAGGCTGCGCTGCTGGTGGTGATGGCGCAGTGCGGTTGCTTTGTGCCGGCGGAGAGTATGCGGCTGGGGTTGGTCGATCGCGTGTATACGAGGATTGGGGCGAGCGATAACGTGGCGCGTGGGCGCTCGACGTTTATGGTCGAGATGACGGAGACGGCTGCGATTTTGAATACGGCGACGGAGCGCTCGCTGGTGTTGCTGGATGAGATGGGGCGTGGGACGGCGACGTATGACGGCTTATCGCTGGCGTGGGCGGCGGTGGAACATCTGCACAATGAGATTGGGGCGCGAACGCTGTTTGCGACGCACTATCACGAGCTGACGTTGCTGGCGGAACGGCTGGCCCGACTGAAGAATGTGCGCGTGACGGTGCGGGAAGGCGCGACGGGAATTGTGTTTCTGCATACCGTGGAAGCGGGCGCGGCGAACAAGAGCTATGGCATTGAAGTGGCTCGGCTGGCAGGGTTGCCGACGGCGGTGATCGATCGCGCACGGCAGGTGTTGAAAGTGCATGAGAAAGCTGAGTCGCAGCAGGTGCGCGAGGCTGTGCCTTCGGCAGAGCGTGAGGCTTCGTTGCAGATGACGATGTTTACGCCGCTGTCGCAGAGGATTGTGGATCGGTTGGAAGAGGTGGATGTGGATGGGTTGACGCCTCGGGAGGCGTTGCATCTGCTGGCGGAGTTGCAGCGGGAGCTGAAGGGCGGGGCGTGATGAAGAGAGCAACGACAACTGCAAAGGCAAAAGCCAATACAGAGATCCTTCGCTCCGCTCAGGATGACGGCCGTAAACGAGTGAGAGCCATGATCGTTGCTGGGGTGATGAGTGGGACTTCGGCGGATGGGGTTGATGTTGCGATTTGTAGAGTGTTACCGGGGGCAACGCCGAAGGTGAAGGTGTTGGGGCATCGGTCGTTTGCGTATGACGCGAAGTTGCGAGCTGCGGTGTTGGCGGCGATGGATGCGAAGTCGATTAGTGCGGCAGAGTTGGCGAGGCTTTCGTGGCGGCTGGGGGCGGTATATGCGGAGTGTGTTTCGCAAACCGCGAGTGAGTTGAAGTGGAAGCCGCAGCTTGTGGCTTGCCATGGGCAGACGATTTATCACCAGGGTGAGGCCGCGAAGTATGTGGGTGATGCGGTGCGGTGTACGTGGCAGATCGGTGAGGCTTCGTTGATTGCGGAGCGGATGCGTGTGCCGGTGGTGAGTGACTTTCGTCCAGCGGATATGGCTGCGGGTGGGCAAGGTGCGCCGCTGGTGCCGATGCTGGACTACTGCTTGTTCCAACATGCGACAAAGAGCAGGCTGCTGTTGAACCTGGGTGGCATAGCGAATGTGACAGCGTTGCCTGCCGGTTGCGGCGTCGATGATGTGTTGGCGTTTGATACGGGGCCGGCGAACATGATCGTCGATGCTTGTATGCAGACGCTTTATGGGAAGCGCTTTGATAAAGGTGGCGCGACGGCTGCGAAGGGCGTGGTGTTGCGGGATGTTGTGGCAAAGCTGATGCAGGGGAGCTACTTCTCTGCCCTGCCGCCGAAGTCCTGTGGGCGTGAGGAGTTTGGGGCGGCGTTTGTCGCTCGGTTTATTGCCGCGTGTGAGAAGGCTGGGGCGCGCAAGCAGGATGTGATTGCTACGGCGACAGCGTTTACGGCGGAAACCTTGTTGGAGGCTTACCGGAAGTTCTGCTGGCCGCACCTGGGGCAGCGGGCTCCGCTGGCGCGTGCAACAGAGATGTTTGCTGCGGGTGGAGGTACTCGGAATGCGACGCTGATGCGGATGTTGCGCGAGGGGTTTGCAGCGCTTGGGGTGAAGGTGGCGACGACGGACGAGGCAGGGCTTGCTGTTGAGGCGAAAGAGGCTGCGGCGTTTGCGTTATTGGGTTGGTTGACGTGGCATGGGTTGCCGGGGAATGTGCCGAGTGCTACGGGAGCGGAGCGGGCTGTGGTGTTGGGTAAGGTGACGTATGCAGGGTGAGGCGCGTACGAGCGTTGTTGCGGCTTCGAGCGAGACGCAGATTCCCTTCGGGAATGACAACAAAAAAAACGGGAACGACAGCAAGAAAAGCCGAGGCATAACAGTAGCTCTGCTTTTAGCATTGTTGCCACTGGCTTCTTGCCATCAACGGGTACGCGATCCGAACACGCTGAGTTTTTTGATTGAGAGCTCGCCGAACAATCTGGATTTGCGGCAAGGGACGGATGCGCAGTCTGAGCGCGTGGGGGCTTTGATTTATGATGCGCTGGCGAAGAAGGATGATGCGTTCAATCTGCAGCCTTGGCTGGCTACGAGTTGGGAACGGCCTGATCCGCTGACGTGGGTGTTTCATATTCGCGATGGTGTGCACTTTCAGGATGGCAAGTTGCTGACTGCGGAGGATGTTGCGTGGTCTATCAAGAGTATGAGCGATGGCACGCTGGTGACGGCCAAGGGTGGAGCGTTTGCCGATGTGGATAGCGTGGTGGTGCGTGATCCGCTGACTGTAGTGGTGCATACGAAGAAGCCTTATGCGGGGTTGCTGTTCAACCTGAGCGATGGATTGTTTGGCGTGGTGGAGCACGGTGCGGGGCGTGATGAAGGGATGCGTCCGGTGGGGACTGGGGCTTTCAAGTTTGTGAGCCAGGTGCAAGATAAGGATGTGGTGCTGGAGCGGAATCCGAATGCGTGGTCGGGTGTGCCGAAGATTGCGCGGGTGCGGTTTGAGGTGGTTCCCGACGACATTACGATGGCGTTGCAGATGAAGAAGGGCTCGGGCGATGTGGAGAGCAATGCGATCACGATCGACCTGGTGCATGCGCTGGAGAGTGTGCCGGGGCTAAAGGATGAATCGAAACCGGGGTCGGTGGTGATCTATTTGAACTTCAACGTGACGGATGCGGCGTTTCGCGATGCGCGGGTACGGCAGGCGATTGCCTGTGCGATTGATAAGCCGGCGTTGATTGCTTCGCTGTGGCGTGGTCGTGCGACCGAAGCCGATACGCTACTGCCGCCGGGACATTGGGCGAGGGCGAGTGATGCTGTGCTGCCGCAGTATCCGCATGATGTGAAACGTGCGTTGCAGTTAATGGATGCGGCGGGGTTGAAGCCGGATAAAGATGGCGTGCGGTTGCGGTTTACGATGAAGACTTCGACCGATGAGACGACGAGGCTGGTGGCACAGGCGATGCAGCAACAGATGCGTGCGGCGGGGATCGAGATGGAGATTCGCTCGGCGGAGTTTGGGACGTTTTACTCGGACATTACGAAGGGTGCGTTCCAGATGTATATGCTGCGGTGGATTGGCGCGAATGAAGACCCTGATATCTTTCGCTATACATATGCGTCGGCCAGCTTTCCACCGCATGGCGGGAACCGTGGACACTATTCGAATGCGCGCGTGGATGCGTTGTTAGCAGCTGCGAGTGCTGAGGTGGATCAGGAAGTTCGGCGGCGGGAGTATGTGGAGGTGCAGCAGATTCTGGCGACGGACCTTCCGGGGATTCCGCTGTGGTATCCGAACAATGAAGTCGTACACTCGACGCGGCTGACGCATGTGACGCTTGATCCGGGTGGGAGCTTTGATTTTTTGCGGACGGCGGAGTTGCGGTAAGGACTGCGGCGCGCTTACTCACGCTTCTGGATCGATTGGGCAGCAACACGATGTATTGTTTAAATCACTCCATCGAAGCTGGATGGGTTTACTGTCTCTTGAACAGTTCAATAAGAACATTTCGTTCTGGGCGGCGACGACTTCAGTCCTACAATTACTGACCACATCTTGTTGAATCTGGAAAAACCCGTGATAGAAAACAATATGACTCGTATTGTTACTCTTGCTCTCGGCTTTGCAACATGTGCTGTTCTTATCCATGCACAAACAACAGTCTCGCAACAGGCTGATAACAAGCGACTCCCAACCCTTACCGAGCGAACCGCCGGGATGCAACGCATGCCGGGTCTTTTACCGCTGGATTGGGATAGTGCGACCGGGAAAATCTATCTCGAAGTTCCTCTCGACGGCAACACGACACATACGCAATCAAAAGACATTCTCTACAGCGAATCCTTGCCCTGGGGTACGGGGTCGAACGATCTTGGTTTGGATCGTGGTCAGGTTTCCGAGGGCATCATTGTTCGCTTTGAGCGCACTGGCCCTAAGCTGCTATTGGTCCAGCCTAACTTCACGTTCCGTACAAGCTCAACCGAGCCTATGGAGCAGTTAGCTGTAAAGCAATCGTTCCCTGAATCGGTGCTTGCCGGCTTCAAGATCGAAGCCGAATTACCCTCCGGCATCGTTCTGGTAGATGCCACCGATTTCTTCCTGCGCGATTCGCACCATGTCGCGGAAGCGCTGGCTCGATCGAAGCAAGGAGATTACAAGCTCGATATAGCACGCTCCACGATTGCCCTCGACCGCACAAAATCCTTTCCGAAGAATACAGAGGTTGAAGCGGAGCTGACCTTCGCATCTGATACCGCTATTCGCGATGCCAATTTTGTCAGTGATGTAACGCCTGACCCACGGTCTCTCACTGTTCGCGAACATCAGAGTTTTATGGAGCTGCCGCCTCCCGGATTTGTGCCGCGCCGCTTCTCTCCGCGAGCCGGCTACTTCCCTGCGACCTATCGCGATTACAACGCACCACTAGGCGAACCACTGGACCAGAACTTTATCATTCGTCACCGGCTCATCAAGCGCGATCCCTCCTGCACACACGCCTGCGTTGCCGTTACACCGATCCAGTACTACGTAGACAGTGGCGCTCCAGAGCCTATCCGCACAGCTCTGATCGAAGGCGCACGCTGGTGGGACACGGCCTTCCAAGCCGCAGGTTGGGCGCCTGGAACATTTCGCGTGGACGCGCTTCCGCCGGGAGCCGATCCTATGGACGTGCGATACAACATCATCCAATGGGTGCATCGCTACACGCGGGGCTGGAGCTACGGTGACGCCATCACCGACCCAAGGACCGGTGAGATCATCAAGGGCAATGTCACTCTTGGCAGCCTTCGTGGACGCCATGACTATCTGATAGCCGAAGCCCTCGTGAGCCCTTACGTTGCGGGCAAGTCCTTCAAGCCTGAGGACGATCCTATGTTGCAGTTTGTTCTTGCGCGCATACGCCAGCTTGCCGCTCACGAGACAGGCCACACGCTTGGTTTGGCACATAACTTCGCGGCTTCCAGCTTCCCTCACACACCCGAGCAAACGGTGAGCGTGATGGATTATCCCCACCCCTATGTGACGCTGGACAAGAACGGCGTGCCCGACATCTCTCAAGCGTACGGTGTCGGCATTGGACAGTGGGACAAGGTCGCTATCAACTACGGCTATCGGGAGTTCGATAAGAACGGCAGCCCGGTCGAAGATGCGGCTCAACTTGACACCATCCTCCGCGAATCTGAAAGCACCGGACTTATCTTTATCACCGACGAAGATGCTCGACCTCTCGGCAGCGCGCAACCACATGCCCACTTGTGGGACAACGGCACGGACCCGGCCGATGAACTTGATCGCGTTCTGAGTATCCGTGCAGCTGCGCTATCTCGCTTTGGCGAAAACGCGATAAAGATTGGCACGCCCATGGCGCAGCTCGAAGAAACTCTTGCGCCTCTGTACCTCTTTCACCGCTATCAGACGGAGGCCGCAATCAAGGAGATCGGGGGGCTGGATTATCGCTACAACCTTCGCGGCGACGGGCAGATGAACCCCGCAATCGTCGATCCGAAACTACAGAGGAAGGCACTCGACACTGTCTTGAAAACGCTTGCTCCGCAGACGCTTACTCTACCTGAATCGATTCTCTCGATCCTGCCGCCACATCCCCCAGCTCTCAGTCGAACGCGCGAGTCTCTACCATCACACACCGGATTGACCTTTGATCCAATCGCAGCAGCGGAGGCCTCTGCTGACCTTACGCTCGTCGCACTGCTTGATCCGTCTCGGGCAAGCAGGCTGATCGAATATCACATGCGGGTCCCTGCTTCGCCAGCCTTGCGCTTCGTTCTCGAAGGTATCTCAAAGACGACTGCTGAACGACCCGACGCCGGTCATAGCATGTCTTCCGAGGTCGAGCGCGCCGTTGAGTTCCGCGGACTCGAAGCCATGTTGGCGCTAGCCGTCAATCCAGAAGCCTCGAGCCAGGCACGAGCGATCACGAAATCTCACATCGCCGATCTATTGAGGGATCTAACCGCGGCACCTCCGCTGCAGGACACAGCAGAGGCAATCCACCGGGCAGCTTTCCTTGATCGCATTCGTGAATTCGAGAAGGACCCCGATAAGTTTGTTGCAGCAAAACCGATCGATGCTCCCCCCGGAATGCCCATCGGAGACGACGAGTAAAATGACGTTCCATGTAGGAAGAACGTCTAGCGCCACGAATTACTCGTGACGATGCCTCTACCAATCCCAATATTCCTAAGCAGCTTATTGCAAGGCTGATGCAACGCTTGCGAAGGTTTCAACGGCCATCCTGATTTGATTCTTGTTGTGAACTAATGAGGCAATGAGAATCCAGATGGCAAAGCTGCCTCAAGATCGATTTGTTCCCCGGTGATGGGGTGGTGGAATTTCAGAAATTGGGCGTGCAGGAAATATCCTCCATCGCCCGGGAGGCCGGGGAGATTTTCAAGGGGCTGGCCGGTTGAGCCGTACAGAGGATCGCCGACCAGGGGATGGCCGATGGATGCCAGGTGAATTCTGATTTGGTGAGGGCGGCCCGAATGTAGGCTTACCTCAAATGTTGTAGTGCCTGTGGTGCGTGAGATCACCTTCGCCAATGACTTTGACGGCTTGCCGATGGGGCTGGCGGCCCACACGGAACCGATGAGAGGGTGCGGTACGAGGCCGATGGGTGTGAGAATTTCGTAGGCGTCGTGCTCTGCAGTGCCTTGAGCCAGCGCCCGGTAGATCTTTTGAACTCTGGGGGTATTCCAGTTTACGGATAGTTGAGCGGCCGCCTGCGGTGTCTTGGCAAAGAGGACGATGCCGGAAGTGGCTCGGCCCAAACGATGGACAGGGTTTGCGTTGGCGGTTTGCTTTTGCACCAGGCGCAGGAGGGTGTTTTCCAAGAAGCCGCCGCCGGGGAGGGTAGGCAGCCCGCTGGGTTTGTTGACAGCCAACAGATGGGGATCATCGAACAGGACTTCGAAGTGCTGAGGAGAGTCTGGTTCGATCCACGATGGGCGGTTCCACACAAGGGTTTGACCTAAAGTGACCGACTCGCTTCCGGTAGCGGTAATGCCGTTGAGGGTGACTTCGCCGTTGTCCAGTTTTTGTTGCCAGGCTTGTAGGGTTGAGTGGGGGTAAAGGCTTGCCAAGTGGAAGAGCAGGGTCTGTCCACGGTGTTTGCTGCTGATGATTGTCGTGTAAGCATAGCCCCGGTTGAGCATGTAGTTTGAGTCTAAGCTATGGCATCTGCGGCAGGAGTTGCTGGGTTCGAGCGACGCTGGAGTCAGGCAGCAAGAACTCTCAATGCGTCCAGTGCGTTAAAAGGCGCGTTCGTTGCACTGGAAAAGAAAGGTGCAGGAACGTGAGTAGCACCCGTAGAAGAGCTGTTGAGATCGTCTGTTGGAATTGGCTTCAGCCTCTTTAGTATCGGGGCGCCTTAATGACAAACAGCCAATCAATCCAGTCTCACTCAGATCTTCCGTCCGTTTTATCGCGCAGACATGCCACAGGAAAATTCAACTGATCGCTTCGGCCTTGGTCTAGCAATCGCGGAGCGAGCCATTCCTATTTATTCTGGACAGATCGTAGCGGCGAATCGCCGAACCGGAGGCTTAGAAATAACCATCTTCCTTCCAATCGATTCCCCGGACTCGGCAAGCTAAATGCGCCAAGAATAGTGAATCTACTTTTCGATAAGGAGACCTTAGCACGGCCATCGAACACTCATCATTCTTTCAGATCGACGAGATATTCCAGCCTGCGTCCGGCAATCAAGGAAGGTGCGCATGATTTTCTTACGCTGCCCATCGTGACGCCTCATCTGTTCAAAGCTATAGAATCTGCATTCAAGAAAGACGGAGCTACCCTTGTCCTTCGCGAGCAAAGCCTGGATCTGAGGAACCGTTGGCAATCCCCTCACCTCCAGGGAAGCAGAGGTGATGCGTTATGCCGTTGGAGGTTCCTGAATAAGCAGACGGCCCCGGAACTCAGTATCTCCGAGAACACTGTCCAAGTTCATCGCGGGCGAGTCATGCGAAAGATGCGCACAGAATCCTTCGCTGCGTTAGTTCGGATGTCGCTTCAACTTGTCGAATGCAGAGAGAGAATGCTCTTACACACTTCTGCCGAACAAGCGTGGGAGTTGCCACTAGCATTCCATTGAGACGAATAGCGACCGGGCCTTCTCATCCCTCACAATAGACCGCCGCCATCAGATCGCCCGGTTCAGTCTTCCCAAGTGTAGGGCCGCGGGAACCTACCTCAACATCCAGCACTCTTGGGGACCAGCATCGTGCTGATTCCCAAGAGTGCGTTTGACAGTCTAATTCACAGCAAGACTGATCTGAATAGTCTGACTGCTTGCCGCGCTTCCGCTCGCTGGTGTTGCACTAACCGTAATGGTGTAGTTGCCAGGGGCCGCCACAGGAGAGGACGGCGTAACCGTGGAACTGCCGTTACCGCTGCAACCAGTGAGAATTCCCCCCATAGATAGGACACCTCCGAGAAGGAACATGGCGAGAATGGAAAGGCGCTTGCGACGCCCGAAGAAGATGCCAAGCAGAGCAGCCAGGCTAAACGCTGCTGTCGGAGCTCCCCACGGATTTGCTGTACGCCGTAGTTCCGCGTGTGTACCCGTTGTTCCCACGACCAAAGTGGCCGTGGAAGTTCCGCTCGCCGCCAACGTGACGCTGTTCGGGTTGATGGAGCAGGTGCCATTCGCCGGCATTCCTGAACATTGCAGCGTGACAGCGCCGCTGAAGCTAGCGTTTGCCGTCAGGTTCAGCGTCACCAGCCCCTGAGAACCACCCGTGACCGTGAGCGTCGCCGGTGTCGCCGCAAGAGTAAATGCCGCAGCCAACGAAGAGACCGTCACCGAAGCCGTGGAAGACGTGTTCGGATTGTAGCTTGCATCGCCCGAGTAAACGGCCTTGAAGGTATGAATGCCTACGACCAAGGAGATCGGCGTAAACTTTGCGGTTCCAGAACTTACCTTGGCCGTTCCCACTAGGGCTGCACCGTCGTAGAAAGAAACGGTGCCGCCGGCACTCGGACGTCCCGACATGCTGGCAGCGATCGTGGCCGTCAACGTCTCAGCTTGCCCGAAGGGAATGTATGAGGCTGATGTGGAAAGCGACATGCTCGATCCACCCTGTCCGATGAACAGGGCCGGGCCGTAGGGCGTGCTGGTCATTACGTCGGGCGCGTTGTCGCTGACGAAATTGCCTACCTGAGGCGTGGTGCTCAGCATGGTCTCCAGCTCGTTGACCGGCTCGGCAAATTGCCCGTTGCCATACCCAAGGAGCGTTACCATTCCAAAATAGGTATTCGGTTGGCCGAGCGTGGTGTTGTGGGTCGCCACGATATCGAGGTTGCCGTCGTTGTTCATGTCCGCAAGCTGTAACCCCAGGAAGAAGTTTCCGGTTGCGATCTGTGTGGGAGTACCGAAGGTAAAATCACCGTTGCCAGTGACGAGCAGGATGCCACCGGTTGCGATCGTGTTGCCCTGCACCTCTTCCGAGTTGAGGACGAGATCTGGTTTTCCGTCGTTGTTGATATCACCGGCAGCAACGTCGCTGACGAGGTAGTTCGCGACAACCAGGCTGCTGGTACCGAATGTTCCATCTCCCTGTCCGATAGCAGCAGAGACGTTGAATCCGCTGCCGTATGCGAAGGGAGTATCGTCCGTCACCAGGTCAAGTGCGCCGTCACTGTTTAGGTCGGCAAGTGTGACGCTGTACAACTCCGTACCATACTGCGTAAAGTCCGGCGTAGAGAACGTCCCGTCGCCATTACCGAGCGCCACATAATAGCCAGAGCTTCCACCACCAGAGGATCCACACGAAGCGTCGCCGCCGTATGCAATCACTAGATCGGTTTTGCCGTCACTGTTGAGGTCGCCGGCTGCGGCGTACGAAACCGAACAAGCGGCGGCAGGTAGGCCCACCGACACCGGTGTAGTGAAGGTGCCATCGCCCTTCGACAACGCCACAAGAACGTCGCCGGTTTGGTTGGCATAGACGAGGTCCTCCAGGCCATCTCCATTGAAATCCCCGTGCACAGGCTCGATGAATGCAATGTCTGACGGGAACGGGATGGCCTGCGTCGAGGTGAAGCTGCCCTTGCCGTCGTTCACGTTCGTCACCAACTGCGTGCCACTTCCATCCGGCGGGAAATACGCGAGCAGGGGGCTGGAGTATCCACCCGCCGTATATTTGCCACTGGTAAGTAGTTCCGAGTTCAGCCCGTCAGGATAGCCATTCGCGGTAACCATCGGGGCGCCCCGAAATCCGCCTGTCCCGGTGTTGAAGAAGAGCGAAATCTGCTTGTAGTCCTCGCCAAGTTCTGCGACATCCAACTTCCCATCGCCGTTGAAATCCGCAACGGAGAGTCCGTAAAATCCGGTCCCATCAATGATGTATTGTGAGCCGCTGACAGGTGCGGCGAAGCTGCCGTCACCCTTGGCGATATACACCGCCATGCTGCCACCGCCCACAACGAGATCAGGCTTACCATCCCCGTTGACGTCGACCAGAACCGATTGGCTTGGATACGTGACAGCGCTGATGTCGGTGGTCGCCGGTGCGCCAAACGTACCATCGCCCTTGCCTAATGTGGTCTCGACGGTGTTGTTGATATCGGCAACAAGGTCGAGCTTCCCATCGCCGTTGACATCGCTGAAAGCAAGGATCGTGGTGTCGTAGCCCGCTGCATTTTGGAATGTGAGAGGCGCGGAAATCGGGAACGTTGCCCCTAGACCACTAAAGCTTCCATCCCCGTTACCAAGCCCAACTGCCACAGCATACGTTCCGCTTTGTTGCGAGCTTATTTCGTCGATCGAAACGGCGACGTCCACTTTGCCATCGCCATTGATGTCGCCCAAAGTGATGCCGTAATCTGCAGGCAAAATGCCCTCGGCAGGAATATTGAACGTTTCTACCTTCGCAGCCGAAGCTGTGCCGAATGTTCCATCGCCAACGCCTAATTGTGTTTCAAAGTAAATGGTTGAGCTAGTCCGGCTGTTGACCACCATGTTTGCGAAGAGGACATCGGCTTTACCGTCACCATTCACATCGGCTACAACGACCATGTTAGGTTGACCATACGTGCCATCGAGTGTCGTGGTCACCGCGGCATTGAACGTGCCGTTGCCGAGATTGAGCCAGGTAATCGTACAGTTGTTGGCATAGTCATAGGCAACGACGTCTGGATATCCGTCGCCATTCACATCGGCCGCGAAGGCAATATATACACTCGCCGTGAGATAGTTCGGGTTCAAATAGCTGGTGGTCGCCGGAAAAGCGCCAGTCCCATCATTGAGCAACACATTCAGCGTTCCATCTTCCTGCACTATTGCGAGGTCCGCTTTGCCATCCTTATCGAAATCCGCAGTAACGCTCGCGGCGACACCGTTGAAGATGCTACCCGATGCGAGAGGGGCTGAGATGCGCGCAGCATAATACGGTGCGTTTTGATATCCCCCGAATGCCGGAGTGGTCGCATAGTTCGTATTGTTTGGATGGAGGCGTCCATTTGTGTTCGCTGCCTTCGCCACATCTTGCGCAGAGTGCGCTTGAATGTATGGCAACATCCTTTGCTCAAAGGGCGTTTTGAATCGTGCGACAGCCTTCGCCGGCAGACGCTGCCGGGCGACGAGGTGCCTGGACTGCGCTTCGGCATAGCCCGTGCAAACCAGGCATAGCAACATGGTGAGGCGCAGCGATTGCAGGAACCATCGAGACAGGAAAAGCGACATAAAGCCTCCTTTGGCTTTTTTGAGAAGGATGAAGTATCCGGCCGTAGTCATTAGTTCACCCCGACCTGGACCGTTGTGGTCTGTGTTCCTGCACCCGCCGGGATAGCAGTTACGGTAACGACATACGTTCCCGCTGTGGTGCCCGTCTGTGTGGTGCTGGTTACAGGACTCGACGAGCCTCCGCATCCAACCAGACTGCCTAAGGAGACAAGAAGCATCATCGCCAGCAAGCCAGGGAGTTTACGACGTCGCCGCGACGGCACCCAAAAGAACAGGCCGATCGCCAACACCGTCCCAGCAATCCCTCGCAGAAATGGAGTATGGAGCATACCCGTAGTGCGCGGTGTCGATCCTATACTCAGCACGGCCGTCGCAGCTGTGCCTCCGCTGATCGTCACCGATCCCGGAGCCACAGTGCAGGTGATCGGATCCATTGCGTTTGCGGGTTGCGTCGTGACCGCGCAAGACAGAGCCACTGAACCCGTATAGGCATTTGCCGGTGTGATCGTGAGTGTAGACGTGTTGCCCGTGTTTGCACCCGCAGTGAGGGTGATGGGTCCACTATTGGTCAGCGTGATCGCAGGAGTCGTCGATGCAGTCACCGTGACTGTGCTCGTCGTCGTTGCCTTGATCGAACTATTCGTGGAGTCCGCACCTGTGATGGTGACGACATACGTTCCCGCTGTGGTGCTTGCGGTTGACCCAACGGAGAGAGTCGCAGTCGGAGCCGTTGTTCCGATGATCGTGACAGAGCCAGGAGCGACCGCGCAGGTAACCGGGCTCGCCGCGCCAGCAGGTGCCGTGGTCACAGCACATGACAAACCAACCGTGCCCGCATAGCTGTTCAATGGGCTCACTGTGATTGTGGACGTGTTGCCTGTGGTCGCACCACCAGTCACAGCAATCGGACCGCTGTTCGAGAGAACAATAGAGGGTACCGCAGCGCCCGTCACGGTCACCGCGCTCGTCGTTGATGCTGTAACGGAGCTCGCTGAACTGTCAGTTCCCTTGATCGTCACCACATACGTTCCGGGCGTGGTGGTAGACGTCGAACCGATCGTCAACACTGCCTGTAACGCAGTCGTTCCAGTGATGCTAAGTGACTTTGGGTTGAGCGTGCAGGTGATCGGGCTCGTCGAATTCGACGGTGCGGTCGTCACGGTGCAGGCCAGACCGACCGTGCCGGAGTATCCACCGGACGGGGTAACGCTGATTGTCGAAGAGTTGCCTGTAGTCGCACCTGCTGCCAGCGTGATGGGTGCGCTGTTCGACAAGGTGAAGCTCGGGGTGCCGATTACCGTCACCGTGCTGGTCGTAGACTCTGTGACCTTTCCTGTTGCGACGTCCGTACCGGTGATCGTGACCACGTAGGTTCCGGAAGTGGTTGTTGCAGTAGAAGACACAGTAAGTGTCGTTGTCGCAGCCGTTGTTCCCGTCATGTTGATCTGAGCTGGAATGCTGCAAGTGATAGGGCTGACGGGGTTGGAAGGAGTAGAAGTGACCGCGCAGCTCAAGTTCACCAAGCCGGCAAATCCAGTCGTGGAGGTAGCTGTAACGGTGGCGGTGTTCCCTGTATTGCTGCCTGGGGTGATCGTGATCGGAGTTGTTCGCAGCAGAAATGTTGTCGCGATCTTCGTGATCGATACACTTCCGGTGGAAGAGCCATAGTTTTGGTCGCCACTATAGGTAGCCACCACTGTATTCGCGCCTGTAGTAAGTTCGCTGCCCAGAACTGGGAAGATTACGTACGAGGCAACGCTCCCATCAGCCGTGTAGAAGGTGGTAAAGATCGACGAGTTGCCCAAGTTAGTTCCGTTGCTCGTCAAGGTCATCGTTCCGGTGGGCGCCAGGCCCAGGCTGGATGTGCCAACAAAGGCTTGGACATCGTCTATCGCCGATGCCT
>Ga0302314_10005523_pt1 | contig 23029 bp, 20 predicted proteins | sample III_Palsa_N2_3_FD_200533 | JGI IMG/M metagenome (GOLD analysis project Ga0302314, IMG submission 200533) | Peat permafrost microbial communities from Stordalen Mire near Abisko, Sweden - III_Palsa_N2_3 | ecosystem: Environmental > Terrestrial > Soil > Palsa > Peat permafrost | place: Sweden... | reverse complement strand
CGAGGTCCGTTCCGCCATCCCGAAGCTGCTCTCCGGGCGGGACCTGGTCGGCTACGAGGAGCGGCGCACCTCGTTCACCGGGCGCGGCGTACCCGCCGACCTCGCCGCCGAGGTCGCGGCGATGGTCCCGTCGTACTCGGCGTTCGACATCGTCACCGGCGCGTCGGCCAGCTCGCGACCGATCGCGGAGACCGCGGCGGTGTACTTCGCCCTGGCCGACCGCCTGCAGCTCGGGCGCCTGCGCGACCTGATCGTCTTGCTGCCGAGGGAAGACCGCTGGGCGGCGATGGCAAGGTCGGCCCTGCGCGACGACCTGTACGCCGCGCATGCGGCGCTGACCAGGGACGTGCTCACCGGCGGGGGCGGGGACGGTGGCGACGCCAGCGACCTGGTGGCGGCGTGGGAGCAGCGGAACGCCGATGCCGTCGCGCGGGCGGCGGCGACGCTGGGTGAGATCTGGGAGAGCGAGCGGTTCAACTTCACCACGCTCTCGGTGGCGGTCCGCGTCATCAGGAGCTTGATCGCTTAGGCGCGGCCGATCCTGGCGGGTCTCATCCGGGCGGCAGCGGGTCAGGCGGCGACGGCGTAGTCGAGGCCGCCGCCGATGGCGATGACCTGGATCTTGGCTGCGCCTGCCGGGGGGTCGACGGCGGCGAAGGAGAGCAGATCCTGGCCTTCCAGCTCGACCCGGGGAGTTGGCCGGTTGGCCGGGAGCAGCAGGGACAGGTCGAGGGGGACCGCGATCGGCGGCCCCGACTCGATCGGGTCGCCCTTATTGATGTAGCTGGGGACCGCGACCGTGCGGTTGAGGTACATGGTGTAGAGGACGAGGGCGCCGCCGTTGGCGGTTTGGAGCGCGAACGCCGGGTACGCGGTGCCCTCCATCTCCCACTGGTAGATGTCGCCGCGCGGTACCTGCAGGCCGGTGCCTGAGCGGTCCCGGGCTGCCTGGTACAGGGCGGTGGTCAGCGGGCCTTCGTCCACCGCCTTGACGGCGGCGCTGGCCGGGCCGTCGTCCACCACGGCGGCCTGCAGCGGGCCGGTGGCATAGGGCTGCGCGAGCAGGTCGGTCGCGGTCAGCGGCACCTGCGGGACGTAGCCGTTCTTATCCGTGGCCAGGGGCGGGAGCCTCATCCCGGCGGGCAGCTGCGAGGTGCTGGCCAGCCGCCATGGCCCGGCGGCGGTTGACTGCTGGAAGAGCATCAGCACCCGGCCGTCGACGGGTACCTCGGCCCCGCCGACTGAGGCGACCGCGCCCGGGGCGGGGCGGATGCCCTTGACCGCGCGGGTGACGTCCGCGACGAAGAAGCGCGGGTAGCCGGTCGGCTCGGGCAGGTAGAACGCCGGGGTGCCGTACGTGTACGCGGCCGACTCCAGGGTGAGGACGCCGCTGTAGGCGGCCGAGTCGCCGGATGCGGGGTGCGCGCCGTCCATCGCCAGCTCGGCCGAGACGACCGCCTGCTGCGCCCCGGTCACCACCGACAGCGCGAGCGTGCCGTCATCGGTGCTGATTGCCTGGGCGGTGGCGGCGACGTAGGTGTTGAACGCCTGCTCGGCCTGCGCCGTGGTGATGGCCGCGGCCGCTCGCGCAGGCGTGTTTGCGCTGGTGTCGCTGGTGCCCGGGGTCGCTGAGGCGCAGCCGGCGGCGGCCAGCGCCACCGCTAGGGCGAGCGCCGGGCCAGTGAGCAGACGACGCCAGCGCAGGGGAGATGCCACAGATGGGGAGGATACCGCGTGCGACGCGGCCTTCAGGGCGTGCTGGATGCGCTGACAGGCCTTTATTCGCGTAGGCTTTCCCGCATGGCAGCTACCGATCCCGCCGATGAGATACCGGAACTGTCGTCCAAGCTCGACAGCATCGAGTCAGTAGTCGATCCCGAGGCGATGCGCACCGAGGCTGTGGACCTGCGCGAGCAGTCCGCCGACCCGGGGCTCTGGGAGGACCAGACGCGCGCGCAGCAGGTCACCAGGCGCCTCTCCTACCTCGAGGGCGAGCTGGCGCGGATGGAAAACCTGCGGCAGCGCCTTGATGACACCCGGGTGCTATTCGAGCTTGCCGACGACGAGCCCGACCAGGCCACCAGGGACTCCACCAGGGACGAGGCGGTGGCCGAACTGGCGGCGGTGCGCAAGGACATCGACGCACTGGAGGTCCGCACCCTGCTGAACGGCGAGTACGACGTCCGCGAGGCGCTGATCTCAATCAACTCGCAGGCGGGCGGGGCCGACGCGGAGGACTTCGCCGGGAACCTGCAGCGCATGTACCTGCGCTGGGCGGAGCGGCACAAGTACCCGGCCGAGGTCTACGACGTCTCCTACGGCGAGGCGGGCATCAAGTCCACCACGTTCGCGGTGCGGGCGCCGTACGCCTACGGAACCCTCCGCGGCGAGCAGGGCACGCACCGGATGGTCCGCATCTCCAAGTACGACAACCAGGGCCGCCGCCAGACCTCGTTCGCCGGCGTCGACGTGCTGCCGGTGGTGGAGCAGACCGATCACGTGGACATCCCCGACGACGAGCTCCGGGTGGACGTGTTCCGGTCATCCGGGCCGGGCGGGCAGGGCGTCAACACCACCGACTCGGCGGTGCGGATCACCCACCTGCCGACCGGGATCGTGGTCTCCTGCCAGAACGAGCGGTCCCAGATCCAGAACCGGGCCTCGGCGATGGCCGTGCTGATGGCCAAGCTCCTTGAGCGGCGACGCGAGGAGGAGGCGCAGGAGATGGCGGCGCTGAGGGGCGACGGCGGCCGCGCCTGGGGATCGCAGATCCGCAACTACGTGCTCTACCCGTACCAGATGGTGAAGGACCAGCGGACGGGTTATGAGACCACGCAGGCGGAGGCCGTGCTCGACGGCGAGATCGACGAGTTCATCGACGCCGAGATCCGCTGGCTCCGCAAGAACGAAAGGGGGGAGTAGCCCGCAGTACCCCGCGGCCTACGGGACCACGTGCGTGGCGATGAGGAGGCCGAGCAGCAGCAGCAGCGCGGCGGCGACGAGAAGCTGCGGTGTGAGGGTCGGGCCGTGGTGGTGCACGTGCGCTCGGGCGGCGCGGCAGGCCGAGCAGCGGCCCTCGACCACGGGTCCTGCGCAGTTGGCGCAGACCAGGTGCTCGCAGCTCATGTCAAACTCCTTCCGGTAACGGTGCCCCGGGCGCACTTGGCGTGATCTGGAGCCTTAGCAGCCAGTTTCCCCCTAGACTGTTCCCTGGCCAACCCAGGTTACCCGTAAGTTGCCCGGCTCGGCCGGAAATACCCGTGTGGCGGCCGACCTGCGCCGACACACTGATGGCCGGGCATACCGCAGCCCTTCATCGAGAGATCGTGTGATGGCCCCGTGATCGAGTTCCAGAACGTCACCAAGGTCTACCCGAGCCAAAATCGGGCCGCCCTAGAGAACGTCGACCTGACGGTGAACAAGGGGGAGTTCGTCTTCCTCGTGGGGCCGTCCGGCTCTGGCAAGTCCTCGTTCCTCCGGCTGATCCTCCGCGAGGAGCGCCCGAACGAAGGCAGGATCCTCGTCGCAGGCAACGACCTGGCGCGCCTCACGAACTGGAAGGTGCCGGCGCTGCGGCGCAAGATCGGCTGCGTGTTCCAGGACTTCCGGCTGCTGCCGAGCAAGACCGTCGAGCAGAACGTGGCCTTCGCGCTCGAGGTGATCGGCAAGCCGCGGCGGTTCATCCGCCGCGTTGTCCCGGAGGTGCTTGACCTGGTGGGCCTGGAGGGCAAGCACGACCGGATGCCCGACCAGCTCTCCGGTGGCGAGCAGCAGCGGGTCGCGATGGCGCGCGCGTTCGTCAACCGGCCCATGATCCTGCTGGCCGACGAGCCCACCGGGAACATCGACCCGGCGACCTCGATCGGGATCATGAAAGTCCTCGACCGGATCAACCGGACGGGGACGACCGTCGTCATGGCCACCCACGACGCCGCGATCGTCGACTCGATGCGCAAGCGCGTGATCGAGCTTGAGTACGGCAAGGTGGTCCGCGACCAGAACCGCGGCGTCTACGGCCAGGCCTACTAGTTTCCGGGGCCGGCCCCGACCGGCATTACCACCTGCTTACCGGTGCCTCGATCGAGGGCACATGACTCACCAAGGATGAGATAAGGCCAGTATGCGTTCTAACTTCGTGTTCCAGGAGATCTGGGTCGGGCTGCGCCGGAACCTCACCATGACCATGGCGCTCATCGTCGTCGTCGCGATCAGCCTCTCCCTGCTCGGCACGGGCCTGCTCTTCGTCAAGCAGGTCGATCGCACGCGCACCTACTGGCAGAGCCAGGTAGAGATCTCGGTCTACCTCTGCTACAAGGGCGACATCAACCCGAGCTGCCATGGCGCGATAACCGCGGCCCAGCTGTCGAGCATCGAGGCGACGCTGAACAGCATGCCGAACGATGTCGAGAAGGTCACCTACGTCTCCCAGCAGCAGGCATTCACGCTGTTCAAGTCGGCCATGTCCAACGAGCAGTCGCTGGTCTCGACCGTCACCCCCAGTGAGCTGCCGCCCTCGCTCGAGATCAAGCTGCGCAACCCGTCGGCCGACTACAACATCGTGTCGACCGCGGTCTCGGGGGCACCGGGGGTGGACTCCGTCATCGACGAGATGACCATCCTGGAGAAGTTCTACAACCTGCTCAACGGCCTGCGAAACGCGGTCGTCGTGGTGGCGCTGATCCTCGTCGTCGCCGCGGTGCTGCTGGTGGCCAACACGATCAGGCTCTCCGCGTTCAACCGGCGCAGAGAGACGGGCATCATGCGTCTGGTCGGCGCCTCCAACTTCTACATCCAACTGCCGTTCCTGCTCGAGGGCGTGATCGCCGGCCTGTTCGGCTGGGTGATCGCGGCGGCGCTGCTCGTCGGAGTGAAATCGCTGCTGCTCAACAACCTGCAGCAGTACTTCAGTTACAACGTAGGACTGTCCATGGCGGACCTGGTCGAGGTCATCGTGTTCGCGATGATCGTCGGCGTGGCGCTCTGCGGGATCACGGCTTTCGTGACCCTCCGCCGCTACCTGCGGGTCTAGCCCCCACGGCCGCCGTTGCGGGGGCCGCCATAGTCTAGCTGGAGGAAGGCCGACAGGAGACACGTGGCACGCGAGCAGGGAAACAAGATCATCGCCTCGAACCGGCGAGCCCGGCACGACTATGCCATCGAGGAAACGCTGGAAGCCGGGGTCGCGCTTACCGGCACCGAGGTCAAATCATTGCGCGCCGGCCGCGCGTCGCTGGTGGATGGGTTCGCACAGGTCGTTGACGGGGAAGTCTGGCTACATAACGTTCATATTCCCGAGTACACCCAGGGAACGTGGACGAACCATTTGCCCAGGCGGACCAGGAAGCTGCTGCTGCACCGGGGGGAGATCGAGCGACTGGTCCGCAAAACGTCGGAGCAGGGGCTGACGCTGGTCCCGCTGTCGCTCTACTTCAAGGACGGCAAAGTCAAGGTGGAGCTAGCACTTGCCCGCGGTAAACGGACATATGATAAAAGGCAGGACCTGGCCAAGAAAGATGCGGCCAGGGAGGTTGAACGTGCCATTCGGCGACGACGGTGACTCCGGAGGCGGACGGTGACTGCGCGCTCTCGTGAGCGGGGTAGCCACGCCGGGCGTCCCCGGGGATACAGCCTGCCGTTCCCGATCCACGGACTGGGCACGCAGGCCCCGGTGAGGCCCGTCGGCGATGACGGGGTTGCTGATCCCGTCGCACCGGGATTTCCGGGTGCCCCGGGAGCGCCGGTCGACCCCGGACTGCCAGGCAGGCCGGCCGCTCAGCCATCCCGGGGTTCCGCCGCCCGTTCAAGCGGCAGCCGGCATCGCAAGGCGTCGGAGCGGAAGTCATTCCTCTCCGGCAAGCAGCGGATGGCTGCGGTGCTTGCGCTGGTCGTGGCCGCGCTCGCCGTCGGCTTCTCGACCGGCTTCGGCGGCGAGGAATCGGCCGAGCCGGCCGTGGAGGCATTCCTGCTCGACTGGCAGCAGGGCAAGTACGCGCAGGCGGCCGCGCTGACCGACGGCAACGCCGATCGGGTCACCGCCCAGCTGGCCGCCGCCTACACCGATGTCGACGCGACCAACGCGTTCTTCGCCATGAAGTCCGTCTCGCAGCACGGGTCCACGGCGGTGGCCAAGTACCAGGCGACGGTGGACCTGGCGCAGCCAGGGGAGCAGTGGACCTACACCGGTCAGTTCAAGCTGACCTCGGTCAGCGGCCAGTGGGTGATCGACTGGGCGCCCCAGGTCATCAACCCCGGCCTCGCAGCGGGGGACCGGCTCGCGATCTTGACCAGCTTCCCGCAGCGCGCCCAGATCACCGACATGAACGGCCAGCCGCTGGTGGGCGAGTCCGCCGACTACCACATCGGCGTGTACCCGGCGCGGCTCGCGAACGAGGCGGCCACCGCCAAGAAGTTCAGCTCGGTCACCGGGCTCGACGAGCAGCAGGTGCTGGGCGAGATTCAGGCCGCGCCGCCTGACTCCTTCCTCTCGCTGCTCACGCTGCAGCCGAACGCGTTCACCGCGCAGTGGCCGCACCTGGACAAGGTCCCTGGACTCGGCTATATGCGGCGAACGGAGCGGTTGTTCGTCTCGCTTGCGCAGCAAACGGTCGGCGACGTCGGCACCGAGATCTCCCCCGTGCTGCGGGCCGAGGGCGCGGCGTACCAGCCCGGCATGACCGTGGGGCAGTCCGGTCTTGAGCAGACCTACCAGGACGACCTGGTCGGCACGCCGACCACCTCGGTCGTCGTGCTGAACTCGGCCGGCGCCACCGTCTCGACGCTGTGGAGCTCACCGGGGCACGCCGGCACGCCGGTGCAGACGACGCTGAGCACCAAGGATCAGAAAGCCGCCGTCGCGGCCCTGGCCGACCAGCCCGGTGAAGGCGAGATCGTCGCCGTCGACGCGCGCAACGGTGACGTCCGGGCGCTCGCGACGCGCCAGTTGGGTGCCACCCGGCTCCCGTCCGCGCTGAGCGGCAAGCTAGCGCCGGGCATGTCCTTCAGCATCGTGTCGGCGGCGGCGCTGCTGTCCAACCACATACCCGAGAACGAGCCGCTGCCCTGCCAGCCGACGACCACGGTCGGCGGCGTGACGTTCAGCTACCAGGCGGCCGCGTCGAGCTCGTCGACGTTCGCGTCGGATTTCGCGGCCGGCTGCGGGACGGCGTTCGCGACCTTGTCCCGGACGCTCAGCGCGAGCCAGCTCACCTCGATGGAGCGCGCCTTCGGCATCGGCTCGTCGTGGAACCTGAAGGTGCCGTCGTTCTCGGGCTCGGCCTCGACCGCCTCGGGCCCGGCCGATCTGGCCGCGCAGACGATCGGCCAGAGCGGGGTGCTGATGAGCCCGCTCGGGATGGCGATGGTGGCCGCCGAGGTGGATGCGGGTGTCGGCCGGTCACCTGAGCTCATCGCCGGCGGCCCGCCGCCCGCCGACTGGTCGGTGCCGCTCTCGGCGACGGAGCTTACCGAGCTCAGGCAGCTGATGCGGCTGGCCGTCGTCTCCGGGGCGGCGCATCCGGCCGAGCTGCGGGGGGTGCAGGTTTACGGTCAGGCAGGCACCGTCAAGTCCGGTCCGCACTCGTACCTGAGCTGGTTCGTGGGCTACCGCGGCGTCGTGGCGGTGGCCGCCATCGAGACCGGGACCACGGCCGACCAGGCGGCCGCGGCGCTGGCCGGCGCCTTCCTCAAGGCGATCGGCTAGCGGTCAGCGCTCACCGTGTGGCACACTGGGAGCGTGGCGACCAGCCTGATTATTATCGGCGGGCGTCGGCGGCGAGTGCTACTCATCGGCCTACGGCCGATTTCGCAGCAGCTCGTTGTGTTAGCCCGGGGGGACGACCCCCCGGACCCCCGGATCCGGGCTTCGCCCGGGGGTCGGGTTGGTTCTAACACAGGCCGACGCTCAGACCTCTCGCGCTCCGCGAGGGGTCTTTTTGTTTGCCCAACCCCGTCAGCCCAGCCTCCCGTCAGCCCAGCGATACGGAAGAAACGGACAGCGACAATGCTCGACGACCAGTTCCACGTCTACGACACCACCCTGCGCGACGGCGCGCAGCAGGAGGGCCTGAACCTCACGGTTGCCGACAAGCTGGTGATCGCCCGGCACCTGGACCGGCTCGGGGTGGGGTTCATCGAGGGCGGCTGGCCGGGCGCCATTCCGAAGGACACCGAGTTCTTCCGCCGCGCGCAGACCGAGCTCGACCTGAGCCACGCCACGCTGGCCGCGTTCGGCTCGACCCGCAAGGCCGGCGTCAACGCCGCCGACGACCCGCAGGTGGCGGCGCTCCGCGACTCGCGCGCCCCCGTCGTGACCCTGGTCGCCAAAAGCCACGACCGTCACGTCGAGCTGGCCCTGCGCACCACGCTCGACGAGAACCTGGCCATGATCGCCGACACCGTGCGCCACCTGAAGCAGGAGGGCCAGCGCGTCTTTCTCGACGCCGAGCACTTCTTCGACGGCTACCGGGCCAACCCGGCTTACGCGGTCGAATGCGTCCGGGCCGCGGCCGCGGCCGGCGCCGACGTGATCGCGCTCTGCGACACCAACGGCGGCATGATGCCGACCGAGCTCGGCGACATCGTGCGCGAGGTAGCCCTCGCCAGCGGCGCTCGACTCGGCATCCACTGCCACGACGACACCGGCTGCGGCGTCGCCAACACCCTGGTCGCGGTGGAGGCCGGGGTCACCCACGTGCAGGGGACCGCGAACGGCTACGGCGAGCGGTCCGGCAACGCGAACCTGTTCAGCGTGGTGGCCGGCCTTCAGCTCAAGCGGGGCAGCGTCGTCCTCGAGGGCGACGGCATCCGCGAGATGACGCGGATCGCCCACGCGATCAGCGAGGTCACCAACGTCACCCCCGACAGTCACCAGCCCTACGTCGGCCTGTCGGCGTTCGCGCACAAGGCCGGGCTGCACGCCTCCGCCGTCCGCGTCGACCCGATGCTCTACCAGCACATCGACCCCGAGCTGGTCGGCAACGACATGCGGATGCTGGTCTCCGACATGGCCGGCCGGGCCACGGTGGAGCTGAAGGGCCGCGAGCTCGGCTTCGACCTGTCCGGCAGCAAGGAGGTCATCGGGCGGGTCACCGACAAGGTCAAGGAGCTTGAGGCGCGCGGCTACTCCTTCGAGGCGGCGGACGCGTCGTTCGAGCTGCTGCTGCGGGACGAGCTGGCGGGCGAACGGCGGCGGCACTTCACCGTCGAGTCCTGGCGGGTGATCGTCGAGCAGCGAGAGGACGGCGCGGTCACCAGCGAGGCGACGGTCCGGCTGGTCGCCAAGGGCGAGCGGGTGGTCGCGGTCGGCGAGGGCAATGGCCCGGTGAACGCGCTGGACCGGGCGCTGCGATCCGCGCTTGAGCATACCTTCCCCGAGCTCGCCACCCTGGAGCTGACCGACTTCAAGGTGCGCATCCTGGAGGGCACGTCCGGCACCGGGGCGATCACCCGGGTGCTGATCGAGTCAAGCGACGGCGCGGGTGACAGCTGGTCCACCGTCGGTGTGGATGAGAACGTCATCTCCGCCTCCTGGCACGCCCTGGAGGAGGCCGTCAGCTACGGCCTGCTCCGGGCCGGCCGGACCCCCGACTGACCCAAGCGCGCTGGAACAGCGGCTCAGCGCTGAAAGATCAGCCGGTGATAGGCGGCCGATCTTTCAGCGCTAACGTCCTTCTCGACATAACAGCAAGAAATGTGAGGCGCGATCATGCGAGCCCGGGCCCCGGACGTCGGCCCCCCGGAGAGCGGCGGCCCCGGAGATGAGGAATGGGGCGGAAACGCGAAGCACGCGACCGTTAAGTACGACGGTTTTGTGACCCCGATCGCGGACCCGGCGCCGGCTCGCATACCTTAGGCACATGGACGACAAGGAGATCATGACGCGGATCAGCGGGCTGATCGAGACCGAGCACGAGCTCCGCAGTCAGCTGGCCGACGGGACGCTCAGCTCGGAACAGGAGAAGGAGCGTCTTCGTTCTGCCGAAGAGGCGCTTGACCAATGCTGGGACCTGCTGCGGCAGCGGCGGGCGCGGCGGGAGTACGGGGAGAACCCGGACGCTGCCGCTGTGCGCCCGGCGCCCGAGGTGGAGGGCTACCAGCAGTAACCGCGGAGGAGCATCGTGCGTATCGCGAGGTTCGGCAAGGGCGATGGCGTCGCCTACGGCGTCGTTGAAGGAGAGTCCGGGCAGCCACAGACGATCGCCGAACTTTACGGGCATCCGTTCGGCATCGACCCGGCGGGCGTTCGGTTCACCGGTGAGCGCTACCCCCTGGCGGAGGTGCGGCTGCTTGCCCCGGTGCTGCCGTCGAAGGTGGTGGCGGTGGGCAAGAACTACGCCGGGCATGTGCGTGAGATGGGGGCTGAGGAGCTGCCGGCCGAGCCGGTGCTGTTCCTCAAGCCCTCGACCTCGGTCACCGGCCACGGCGACCGGATCGGCTACCCGGTCAAGCTGACCGACCGGGTGGACTACGAGGGCGAGCTGGCGGTCATCATCGGCCGGCTCTGCCACGAGGTGCCGAAGGAGCGGGCGGCGGACGTGATCTTCGGTTACACCTGCGCGAACGACGTGACCGCGCGGGACCTGCAACAGCGCGACGGGCAGTGGACGCGGGCCAAGGGGTTCGACACGTTCTGCCCGCTCGGCCCGTGGATGGAGACCGGCGCCGACCCGGCCGACCTGGGGATCACCACCACCGTCAACGGGGACGTGCGGCAGCACGCGCGCACCAGCGAGCTGCTGTGGGATGTGCCGTCGCTGATCGAGTACGTGTCGTCGGTGATGACCCTGCTCCCCGGGGACGTGCTGCTGACCGGAACCCCGGAGGGCGTCGGCGAGCTGACGGCCGGCGACGAGGTCAGCGTGACGATCGAGTCGATCGGCACGCTGACCAACCGGGTCTCCGTCCGCGACTAGACACCGAAGTGCTCCCGCAGGTGCCGGAGCTGGCGCTCGGCGTGCGCTTTGGGCCAGCTGTGCCCGCTGTAGGGATAGACCGCGATCTCCTTGTCGTCGGCGCTGATCTCGTTGTACGCGGCGAAGACGGTCGACGGCGGGCAGATGTCGTCCATCAGCCCGACGCTGACCAGTGTCGCGGCGCTGATCCGCCGCGCGAGCAGAGCGCAGTCGATGTAACGAAGGGTGTCGAGCGCCTGCGGGATGAGATCGACGTTCTCCGCCAGGAACTCAGGGATCTCGGTGTACGGCGGGTGCGGCGCGAGCGTGATCGCCCGCTGGATGTCGCACAGGAACGGCACGTCGGCGTGGCACACGAGCACCGAATCGGCCCGCAGCGCCGCCGCGGCGAGCGCCAGGGCGCCGCCCTGGCTGCCGCCGGTGACCGCGATCGGAGCCTCCGGACTGCCCGCGAGCTCGCGCGCGGTGTCGACCGCGAGCGCGGCGTCGACGAACATCCGGGTGTAGTAGTACTCCTCAGGCGTGGTGATGCCGCGGGTCATGACCAGGGAGTTCTCCGGTCCGGTGCCGGCCCCGTCGGCGGTGGCGCCGGTCGTCCAGCGGCCGCCCTGCCCGCGGCTGTCCATGACCAGCACCGCGTAGCCGAGCGCGGGCAGCAGCAGGTGCTCGGACGGGACGCCGCGCCCGCCGCCGTAGCCGATGAACTTGACCACGGTGCCGCTGGCTTTCTGGCCGGGCGGGGTGATGTACCAGGCGCGGACGCGGTCCCCGGCGCCGCCGGAGAACTCGACGTCGGACACCGCGAACGGCGCGTACAGGCCCGGTTCGTGCGCGGTGACCGTGGCCGGCCGGGCGCGCTCGCGCGCTTCACGCAGTCGTTCCGCCCACCACTCATCGAGCCCGTCCGGCTCCTGCGTGCTGGTGCGGTATTCGCGTAGCCGCTCGAGCGGCAGGTCGTACCAGGGCATTGTGGCTCTCGCTGTTCGTGGTTGCTACGACTCTTATCTCGAACGGTCGCGGGTTGGAAGTGGTCTGCCCACCGTTCTTCGTCGAGCGTAGCGAGCGTCGCCCCGGGGTGTCTGTGCGGGCCAGCGGGCCAGCGGGTCAGCCGTCGGCGTCGCCGGCGCGGGCACCGCCGCGGGGCGGCGAGCGGCGGTGACGGGTTACCGTTCGCTCTGGGGTCCGGGATTCGATACACTACATCGGCGCGGTCCGGAAGCTCCCGATCCGCGTTGCCATTGGGGTATGGGGTAATTGGCAGCCCAGCAGATTCTGGTTCTGTTAGTCTAGGTTCGAGTCCTGGTACCCCAGCGTTCGGTGGCCTCCGGGCAGCATCAACGGTCCCGTGCTTCGTCAGCATCGGGACCGTTTTGGTGCCCACGTGTGTCCGGCCTCGGCCATCGGACAGCGGCGGGCGGCCTCGGTCGGCTTGGCCTGCGGCTGTCCGGGCGTGCTCCCTGGCTTGGGGATGCTGGTGGTGCCCGGGCGGGTTCGTGTGTCGCGGGGAGACAGCGCCGGCCTGATCCCGTGGTCATGATCGCGAAGACTTTTTTCTTGATGTAAGAAATTCGTGCCATACGCACGAAAAGTCTTCGCGGTAAAAAAAGTTTTCGTGATCATTGCGGCGAACCGGGATAGCCCTTGCGATCGGTGGTCACGGCGGACTACGTGGACACCACGATCAACAGAAGGCACACGGGGGACGCCACCAGGTCGACCCACGGGCGCCGCCGCTGTCCGACCTGCTGTGGGTGGCGGTACTCGGTGCGCCGGGCTTAGCCTGTGGGCTACGGGGGATGCTTCTGGCGTGGTGGATGGGATCTCTGCGGAACACGGTGTGGGCGACGGGCCGGGCGTACTGGTCCAGGCTGCGCTCAACGGGGGGACCACGCGGGCTGAGCATGCGGCGGTGCCGTTGACGCCCGCCGAGTTGGCGGCCGAGGCTCGCGCCGCGGCCGACAACGGCGCGCACGCGCTCCATCTGCACCCGCGCGACGCCTCCGGGGCGCAGACGCTTGACCCCGACCACGTGCTCGCGGCGGTGGCCGCCACCCGGGCCGCGACCGGGCTGCCGGTCGGGGTGACCACCGGCATCTGGACGGTTGACGGGGACGTCGCGCGCCGCCTGGACCTGGTCGGGCAGTGGACCGGACCCGACCGCCCGGACTACGCCTCGATCAACCTGAACGAGCCGGGCACGGAAGCCCTGGCCGATCTCCTCGCCAGTCTGGGCATCGAGATCGAGGCGGGCGTGTGGACGGCGGCCGACGCGCGCCTGCTCGGCGCGGCCGGCTTCCGGGCGCGGATACTCCGGGTCCTGATGGAGCCCGCCGACCGCGACCCCGCGCGCGCCGTCGCGACCGCCGCCGAGGCCGCGTCGGAACTGGCCCGACTCGGTGTCACGGCCCGTCAGGTGCACCACGGTTACGCCCTGGCCACCTGGGACGTGATGCGGGCGGCGGTGGCGATGGGACAGGACATCAGGGTGGGGCTCGAGGATACGACGGTCTTGCCGACCGGCGACGTGGCGGCAGGCAACGGCGACCTGGTGGCGGCGGCCGTGCGCGTCGTGCGCCTCGTGCGCGAATCCTGAAATTTCTGTTACCTGCCGCCCCGGCGGTGGCCCGTGTTGGATGCACTCATCCAGAGGCGGTATCGTTTAGTCCGCCGGGGATGCGGAACTCCCGGCATCTCGTAGGGCCCCGTCGTCTAGAGGCCTAGGACGTCGCCCTCTCAAGGCGGTAACGCCGGTTCGAATCCGGTCGGGGCTACGAGTCTGAGGCCCCCTGTATGCGGAAAGCGCATGCAGGGGCCTCTTCGCTTTTCCCGGGGGGCGATCCCCCCGGACCCCCTGAGCGGCTTCGCCTCGCGGGTTTTTCTCTCTGGCTAGCCCCCGGACCCCCTGAGCGGCTTCGCCTCGCGGGTTTTTCTCACTGGCTAGCCCCCGGCCTCCTGAGCGGCTTCGCCTCGCGGGGTTTTCTCTGTGGCTGGCCCCGGACCTTCTGATACCGGGCTTCGCCCGCGTCCCAAGGTCACCGTCCGCTTCCCGTCCGGCCGGTCTTCGCGCATCAGAACTTAAATGCGAGAACCCATCATCCTGAACGGTCCCGTGGCGCTGCCGTCTCCCTTGACTGAACATAAGAAATGCCAGGCGTCACCGCCTGGCATTTCTGTTGCGGATAAGGGGTATCGCCTCGGCAGTCCGGGTGTTGTTAGGAGGCCCTCTCCCAGGTTACCGAGAAGCTGGTTCCGGCGCTGTTCAGCGCGCCGGGCAGCGCCTTAGTGGCGCCGGAGCTGTCGATCATGGTGATCTCGTCATCGGTGAACGAAGAGATGGTGCCGGCGGTGCTTCCCTCGGTCACGGCTGCGTTCGACGCGGTCCACGTGCCGAAGTCGGACAGCGGCTCGATCCCGCTTGATCCCGTCGGGGCCTCCGCGATCCACTCGGCGCTGCTGTCCACGCAGCTCGAGGCGGAGCAGGTCTGCGTGGTGCTGAAGCTGTTGGCGCTGTGGGTGGAGTCGGTCACGGTGAGCTTGTAGCTGGTGCCGCTCCTCACCACCGAGGCGGTGATCGCGTCACCGGCGGCGGCGCTCTCGCCGACGACCTGGACGTCGTTGGTCGGGTACATCTCCCACCAGGTGAACTGGTAGGCGGTCCGGTCATAGCACTCGATCATGGTGCCGTCCTGCTCGACGGAGTCAGAGCTGTACCCGTCGATGCCGACCCAGAACGCGGCGAGCGAGGTGGTGCGCGAGCTGCAGGTCGTCCCCGGCTCGGTCCAGCTGGCGCTGACGTCGCTGAAGGAGCTGCCGGTGTCCGCGTACCCCGACCAGTTGGTGGACTCGACGTCGCTCAGGCCCTTCATGCCCGGGGACTTGATGCCCGTGTGGCGGTCGGTCGGGGAGTAGCCGACCGTGAGCTTCTTGATCTCTGCCACGGCGATTGCCTTTGCCGCGGCCGCGGCGGAGTGGGTAGTGGCGGCGCTGGCGGTGATCGTGCGGGCGCTTGCGGCGGCCGCGGTGCCTGCGAGCAGGCCAATTGCGGGGACGATAGCAGCGAAGGAGTAGAGGAGGAACCTGCGGGGTCGGTTTGCCATGGGGGACCTCTCTGACTTAGTGGCCGTTGTGGTGGCCGGTGTTGTCCCAGATGTTAACTATCAGCGGTTTCGCATTCAATACATTGACATTTGGCTATTTCTATGATCATTTTGTTCGCTCGGGTCGAATGAAAAACTCAGAAAAGAACAAGGCCATTCATTCCGGGATCCGGGGATGTGCGACCCTTGTTACCAGGTATTAGCCATTGATATTAAAGATGTCTTACGGCGTCTCAGTGACCGTGGCCGTGCAGCACGCCGAGTGCGGTCAGCCCGTCCAGGAAGACCCCGACGCCGACGGCGGCGAGCAGGACGCCGAGCAGCCGGGAGAGCACCTCGAGCACGCTCTCGTGCATGCGTCGCAGCAGTGGCGTGAACACCCACGTGAAGACCAGGTCCACCAACGCGACCAGTGCGAACGCCCCCGCCACGGTCCACCGGCCGCCCCAGCCGCCGGCCGAGATCGACTCTTCCAAGTCAGCCGCGATCGCGATCGGGCTAACCACGAACGGCAGCAGCATGGCGCGGAACCCGCCGGCCATCGCGTGCGGCGGGACGACGCAGGCGGTGGCCACGGCCGTGGCCGCGGCCACCGCGCGCACCGAGCGGTCGTCGAGCGTGCGGGCGAGTCGTCCGAAGGAAAGCAGCACCTTCTGCGGTCCGATCAGCGCGAGGAACGTCACGAACGTGTCGGCGAGGTTGAGGCTCTCCATGGGCCGATGCTCTCCCCTGTCCTGGCCGCCGCCGGGGCGACACACCGCCGTAGCGAGGGCCAGCAGGGTTACTACCCGTCACTTGCGGCGACTAGCCGCCCGGCCGTGTATGATCGATCGCGTGTCTCAGTGGTATTGGCGCTTTACGCTGGCTCCGGGTGGAGCCGAGCGTTGCTGTTACGCGCGCTTATCACTACCCGGAGCCAGCCAGGGATGGGGCACTCAAGCCTCGTCCCAGTCAATGGGCGTAGCTGGCTCGCGGAAGACCCCGGGCGAGGCGCGCCCGGGAGGAGAACCCAATGTCACGCACCACTGATACCCGGATTGTCCGCTACGAGCCGCTGCTTTCGCCCGCCGCGCTTTTCCTTGAGCTGCCGCTCGGCGAAACGCAATCGCAGACAGTTGAGGCCACCAGGGCCGAGGTCCGCGCGCTGCTCGATGGCGCCGACGACCGGCTGCTCGTGGTCACCGGCCCGTGCTCGGTCCACGACCCGAAGGCGGCGCTCGACTACGCCGCCCGGCTGGCCGACCTCCGCGCCCGGTACGCGGACGACCTGCTGATTGTGATGCGCGTCTACTTCGAGAAGCCGCGCACGGTGACGGGGTGGAAGGGCCTGATCAACGACCCGGGCATGGACGGCTCCTACGATGTGCACCGCGGCCTGCGGACCGCGCGCCATCTGCTGCTCGACATCTTGTCCGCGGGCCTGCCGGTCGGCTGCGAGTGGCTTGACCCGATCACCCCGCAGTACATTGCCGACACCGTGACCTGGGGCGCGATCGGGGCGCGGACGACGGAGAGCCAGGTGCACCGTCAGCTCGCCTCGGGCCTGTCGATGCCGGTCGGCTTCAAGAACGGCACCGACGGCGACGTGCAGGTAGCGGTTGACGCCTGCCGCGCCTCGGCCGCGAGCCACACGTTCTTCGGCGTTACCGAGGCGGGCGCGGCGGCGGTCGTGACGACCACCGGCAACACCGACACGCACGTGATCCTGCGCGGCGGCCGCAGTGGCCCGAACTACTCCTCCTCGCACGTGTCGAAGGCGCTCGACTTGATCTCGGCGGCCGGCCTGCCGCGCCGCATCATGGTGGACGCCAGCCACGGCAACAGCGGCAAGGACTACCGCCGCCAGACCGCCGTCGGCGAGTCCCTGGCCGAGCAGATCACCGGCGGCGAGGCGGGCATAGTCGGGGTGATGCTGGAGTCGTTCCTCGTCGCCGGGCGCCAGAATCCCGGTGACCCCGCCACCCTGACCTACGGCCAGTCCGTCACCGACGCCTGCATGGACATCGAGATGACCGAGGCCACCCTAGCGACGCTTGCCGCCGCCGTCTCCGCCCGTCGCGCCGCGTCGGAGTGATGGGAACGCATCGCGACTAACTCGTAGTCAGGTGAAGCAGTCTCCGTGCCCGTGGTGGGTCGCGGGGCGAGGCGCTGGCTCACCCTGCCGCCCCGCGTCCCGTGACCCCGGCCGCAGACTCCTTGAATTTGCACATTTCCGAATGGCCTATTGCTAAGGGGGGATGCGGGCCGACCGTGCGAAGTCCGGCTCGCCGGTCAGGCGTACATCGAACAGTTGGGTCAAGGGCACGGTGATCGTCCCGACGAGCGTCCAGGCCGGATCGAAAACGAGCACCCGGCCATTTCCGGTTTCGCCGCTGGCCCGCTGCTGTGCGTTCCGATGGCCGGAAGTGCCGACCAGCCGGCACTCGCGTCCCACGGCGAGACCGCGCAGGAAGCTTTGGCACTTGTACGCCACATCGCCATCGACGACGATCTCGCCCGCATCGCTGCGAAGAAATACTTCCTGCTCACCTGAACCATAGGGAAAGCGGCAGTAGTTGTGGCAGTTGCGCCCGCCCAGTGACCGCACGTCGCGCAGGTTGAGATCGTGGTCAAGCGTGAATAGCTCACTCTCACGTCCCGTGAATCGCCACGCGTTGTGCGCTATCAGGTAGACGTCGTCCACGGTCGCGAAAATAGAATTGAAATGCGCATAATTAGGCGAATCGCGGCCCGCGCGGAGCGAGCCAGCCGGCAGCGCGCGCAGCGTGGTCCGCACCCACGCCCGCGGCCGGTTCAGCCCCGTCATCGCATAGCCCAGGACCCGGTTGTGGCGAGCGTCCATGACGAGCAGGCGTTCTCGGACGATGTCGATCTGATGAATGGACCACGGCAGGCCCCAGACTGCCGTCCGCACGCGCTCGTCACCGTCCAGCCTGAATCGGACGACACGGCCATGAAGCCCGGTGCGCTCAAAGGCGTACCAGGAGGCTCCGTCGGAGGTGAGCCCGAAATACCAGGAGCCGTCGAGGAGTCGCTGAGGTTGCCCCTCCCTGAAGTGAATCAGCCCGGCGGAGCTGGTTGCGGTGAGGAAGCCGGACGGGACCTCGCCCTTCACGTTCACTGGCCGTTCGATGCCGAGCGGCATGAGCCCGTGCAGCGGCCAGCGGTCCCGGACACAGCTGATGTGACCGAGCGCGACCCGTTGTCCCGCCTGGGGACGTGTCGGCCCGCTCAACTCATGCTCCCCTCGCTGGTCAGCGCGGTGATCGCCATGGCGGTGGTGAAGATGCGGTGCGACTCGGGATACACCGTCCCCGCGGTCGCGGTCAGCTCGGGCCGCCACGGCTCAGCGCAGCCGGGGTCGACGACGCGCAACGACGGCGCTGCGTCCCAGCTGCCGTCTCCGTGCTGGGTTGAGATCAACCGGTCCACGAACGGGCCGGGCGGCCGGCCCTCCAGTAGGCACGCGATCGAGCAGCCGAGCGCGGTCTCCAGCGGATCCGCGGCCTTGAGCAGTGCCAGCAGGCGCCACCGGTCGGCGGCGGGCACGAGATCCAGCCGGCCGACCTCTGACAGGCAGGTCACGGCGACGTAGGCGCCGTAGATGGTCTTGGTCCACCAGAACGCGGGCCACGGTGGATCGTGGCGAAGACCGTCCCAGACGGTGGGCAGTCCGGCGCGGACGGCTGAATCGTCCCGCCCGCGGACGGCTCCCAGCGCGCGCACGGCGGCGGGATGAACGTCGTGGTGAACCAGGCCCCAGGAGTGGCCGACGGGCGCGCCGCGGTAGGTGAGGAATGCTCCCGATGGTGCCTGGAAGTTCATGAGCGCAGCGATCGAACGGGATGGCACGTCACCCTCGGCGTGACGCAAGAAAAGTACCGCGTGGGCGGTGGAATCGCAGTCGGGCTCGAGCGCCTCGTTCCATCCCCAGCCGTGCGGAAGCTCCGCCGTGCGGAGATACGCGGCTGCTCGCTGCCGGGCCAATGGGACGCCGTGCAGATCGGCCACCTGGGCGCGCGTGAGCGCCAGGCCGACCACGGCGGTGAGCCATGGGCCGGAGGCGCCGGCCGACACGGCGAGATCCCACCAGCCGCCGCCGGGGGACTGGGTGCCGAGCAGGTATTCCACGGCGCGGCGCACGCTTACTGCCGCCGGCCCGTCGTGGTCGGCCCGTCTCGGCGGGCCGGGTCCGGAGACGGCGGTCGGCCGAGCCTCGATCGTGACGACCGGCGCGGTTCGTGCCGAGATGGTGACGGTGACCCCCGTCGGCGCGTCGCCGAGGAGGTCCTCGCAGGTCCTGAAGCCGACCAGATGAGCGCGCAGCCTGTGCAAGAGTCGGTCAATCGCGTCCGGAGCGTGCAGTTGCTCGGCGCTCGTGATGGTGGCCGAGATCGAGCAGTCCAACTCCGGGCTCTCCGGGATTGATATCGACCACGCGACGGTTCCCCCGCCTTGAGCGCCGGGCGGCCGGAGCCACGACCGGATCTCCTGCACCGGTTCGAGCGCTGGTTGCGCGTTGGCCAGCAGGCCCCCCGTCGTCGAGCCGGGTGCGTCGGTGCCTGAGAGATGCAGGGACAGCCCTGGCTGCTGGCCAAGGCGAACGCTCACACCGGTGAGCGCCCGGTCAGCGAGCAGCGCAGGCACCGCCTCCGCCCCCGAAGGCGGCAGTACCAGGCGGGCCAGGCGGAGCGCCCTTTCGCGTCCCTCGTCGGCGCCCCAGGCCACGCCCTCCGTTGTGACTTGGAGAGTCGTCCGGCCCGGCGCATCAAACCGGAGTTCGATCGCAAGCGTCACCTCATGATGCACCGATGTCGCGGCTGCTCCAGCTACCGGCGGCGTCGCGTCCAGCAGCGTGGCTAGCAGGGCGTCGTACCGTGACCAGGGGACCGCCAACCCACAGGCCCGGTCGAGGCGCCGGACCAGCCGCGAGGCCGTCGCGATATCCGGAGCACCCGCGGTGGGTTGGTCCCGCCATGGCAGTGGAATCCGCGCCCGCAGCAGTGGAGGCGCACCCAGGTGATCTGAAGTCGAGAACGCCAACCGTATAACTGGCCGGCCGGACGCCGTCGCCAGCAGCCGCAAGCACGCAAGGAATCTCGGCCCGTCGGCATCAGCTCCCAGACGGTTGAGTACGGCGGCCGCCGCAGCCTCAGTCCAGGAGCCACCGCCCACTAAGCAGCCCCGCCGCCCGGCCTAATGGCGCGCACGACCAGTCGGAACGGGACGTTTCTGGGCAGGCCGAACTGGTCGGCCAGCTGATTCCGATCTTGTTCGCCCGACGCCCCAGTAGAGCTGGTCAAGATTTCACCGATTTGCCGGGTAATTGATTCGATGTTCTGTCCGATAGCTGGATGCGATTGCCCTAGGACAACGCCGATCGTCAGCCTCATCTCATCTGGTGGCTGTGTCATTCCCGACCTCCGAGAACTCGCGGAATCATGATCCGGCGCGTATCTACCGCATACCTTGACATCACTTGCGGCGGCGGTCAAGGTGTCCCGGCCGCCTCTCGGCCCGTAACAGGCGGCATCAGAGTTCTATTTTTTTGCGGCATAGCCGGTAGTAACGTTTTGTTTCCGCCGTGGCTAGAGTGAATTAGTTACCTGACGCTGCGGGAGTTACTGCAGAATCGAATTGCCCTGATTTCCGGGCTGGAGTTTCTTGCCGGGCGGCACTGTACGGACTCGGCGTTTCGTGAGAATCTTAGGAAACGAGTTGCGGCAGCATAAGGCGCTCGCCTCAATTGCGCGGAGGTCACTCATGACAGCGCTTTACCCAGAAACCTACCGTGTCGATCTCGACATCCTTGTCCCCACCGGGACTAAGCCGGCGCCGCGAGAGCGCGTGGCTTCGTCGGTGACCCGTGCGCTCGCTCCCGCGATCGAGCGCATCCGTACCGGCTGCGACCTCGCTCAGGCGCTCGACCTGCCGGCCCCGCTGCCGGTGGACGTCAACTTGCGCGTGATCGAGGGCGCCGAGCAGGATCGGACCGCCGCACTGCCGATCCGGGCCACCATCAGCGGCGGCGGCGCACAGCCCATGGTGGAGTTCGATGCCGTCGCCGATGCGCTGGGCGACCTGCTGTACGAAACGATCCAACCGTTGGCGGCACCCGCCGACGCGATGCAGGCTATCGGCGGTAGCCCGGACGCCGAGGCCGCCTTTGACCTGCAGTTCGGCGGCGAGGCGGCCGCTTGGTCGATCAGTCCCGGCTCGACCGACCGGGATCGACATGCCATCTTCGACACTAGCAGCGATGGCGGCGACGGGGGCTGGGGCAAGGGCTGCCACAGCTGGCCATGGTGACCTGAAAGACGTCGTCATAACCACGGGGGCAACGGTGTACCAGGCAGGAGGCAGCTGATGCCGACGCTCAACGCCCCGGTCGTTGGTCCGGTCCGCGTGGCCGACCGCCGTCGCGGCCGTTTCCTGCTGGTCAACGCCGACACCGGCGCCTGGGGGGTGACGAACCGAGCTGGCCTGCTATCGCTGCCGAAGCCGGAAGCGCCATCAGCCGTGGCCGCGCTGCGCGACCAGCTCCTCGCGGGTGAGCAGGCCACGACGGCACCGGGCCGCGACGCGCTGCTGTACGTCATCTACAAGCTGACCGACACCTGTAATTTCCGGTGCGTGTACTGCTACGACCGCAAGTTTGCGCGCCGTAAGGACACCGCGCGCCGCGATGCGTCGATTCGCGCGGTCCTGGACCAGGCGCTGGCCAGCGGGATCGGCCGGATTCATCTGCTATTCCACGGCGGTGAGCCGCTGGAGGAGATCAGCGAGATGCGGGCGCTGGTCGCGCAGTACGGTCCCCTCGGCCCTGACCGTATCCAGTTCTCCGTCCAGACCAACGGCAGCCTGCTCGACGCGGACATCGTCGGCTTCTTCAACCAGAATCTGGTGGGCCTTTCCGTCTCCTTGGACGGCACCACGGCGGCCGCCAATGCGCTGCGGATGGTGGGCGGCCGACCCGACCCTTATACGCAGCTCAACCAGCGCATCGACGAAATCGACGGACTGGCGCGCGACCGCCTTGGCCTCGTGCTCACCGTGGGCAGGCACAATGCCGCCCTGTTGGCCGACTCGCTGGTCGGGATAGAACGGGACGGCTTCCGCAGTGCCTCCCTTTCGTTCATGCAGCAGGTCGGTCCCGGTGCCCAGGGTGCATCGACGCGGGAGCTGGTCACGGCGCTGCTGGCCGTCGTGGCCCGTATCGTCGAGGGGGAACTGTCCGAGCTCGCGGTCTGGACGCTGATCGAGTGGGTCAGGCAGCTAACCGAGCGGCGCACCGAACTCACCTGCCTGACCTCTCCGTGCGGGGCCGGGCGCACCGTCATCACGGTGCTGCCAAGCGGCGAGATCGGACCCTGCGATTCGATCTTCGACCCCCGGTACTACACGCCGGATTTGCCGACCTACCTGGCGCAGCTGGCGGCACCGCAGTCACGTCTCGGCGCGCTGGCCGGCCGGGAGCGGCACGCCACCGAGCCCTGCCGGTCATGCGACGTTGCGCCGCATTGCAACGGCACCTGCCCCGGTAACGCCATCCTGCAGTCGGGCCACCCCGAGACGCCGGCTGACGATGAATGCGCGTTTCATTACGCCTGGATCATCGAGCTGATGTGGGTGCTGTCCGACCCCGTCCGCGGCCCCGCCTTGCTCGACTACTGCGCAATGCACCGCCAGCGCCGCACGGCGTTGCGAACGGCGATGACCGCGCAACTCGCCTAACGTGGGGAGCATCCCATGGCCGCTGTACCCATGACCCATTTCCGGGTGACCGATGGTCCGGCCGGGCCATGCCTGCGAGCGGGCGGGCCGGACGGCGGCAACCCGTTCATTCCGCTCGCGCCGGAAATGGTGCCCGTCGCCCGTCGCCTCGCCGACGCATCAGGGGGTGGTGCCGACGACCTGGAGACCGACACCTGGGCCGGCTTTCGCGCGGCGGCGCTCGCGCAACTCGCGCGCTTTGCCCTTTGCGACGAGGGGGCCCTGAGCCGCCACGTCAATTACGACGGC
>Ga0302314_10005521_pt1 | contig 23035 bp, 23 predicted proteins | sample III_Palsa_N2_3_FD_200533 | JGI IMG/M metagenome (GOLD analysis project Ga0302314, IMG submission 200533) | Peat permafrost microbial communities from Stordalen Mire near Abisko, Sweden - III_Palsa_N2_3 | ecosystem: Environmental > Terrestrial > Soil > Palsa > Peat permafrost | place: Sweden... | reverse complement strand
TGGTGACCGGACACACCCGGGAGGACGGTCCCGCTGAGTCCGCTTTGGACTGGCAGGCACTCGCGGCATTTCCGGGGACGCTTGTGTTCTACATGGGAGTGCGCCAGCTCCCCCAGATCGCCGAGTCGCTGATCGCCGCCGGACGCCCTACCTCGGAGCCGGTCGCGGTCGTCGAACGCGGCACGCTCCCCGACCAGCGCACCGTGACAGGGACGCTGCAGAACATCGCCGAGATCGCCCGGCGCGAACAGCTGCGCGCACCTTCGATCACGGTGGTCGGTCCCGTCGCCGGGCTCGCCGGACAGCTGGAGTGGGTGTCTCCGGGCCCGCTCAGTGGCCAAACCGTGGCCGTCACACGCGCTCGTGCGCAGGCCAGCGGCTTGGCGCGAGCGCTGGAGGAGCTGGGAGCAAACGTCGTGCAGGCGCCCGTGATCCGAACACAACCGCTTCCCGGACCACCGCCCGATCTCTCGCCGTATGACCTCGTCTGCTTCACCAGCCCGAACGCGGTGAGCGCGCTGTTCGAGCGCCTCGCGCAGGTAGTCAACCCACCTACAGCTCCACCAACTCCTCCCACCGCCCCACCAGCTCGCGCCCTCCCTTCAACTCACTCGACTCGCTTTCCACACGACGCGCGCGCGTTCGCGGGCGCGAACGTCGCGGCGATCGGTCCCGGCACTGCACGCGCGCTGGCCGAGCATGGCATCGTCGCGGACATCGTGCCCGAGCGCTCCGTCGCGGAGTCGCTCGTGCAAGCGCTCGCCGAAGTCCCTGTCAAGCACGCGCTGGTGGCGCGCGCCAAGGAGGCACGTGATGTGATCCCGGACGCGCTACGCGCGCGCGGCGCCGAGGTGGACGTGCTGGCGCTGTATGAAACCGTCGCCGAGCCCCTTTCCCCCCAAGCGCTTACGACCGCGCGAGGGGCCGACTACATCACGTTCACCTCCTCCTCGACCGTCCGCTTCTTCCTCGACGCGGCCGGCGGGCCCGCCGGACTTTCGCCCGAGACGCGCATCGTCTCAATCGGCCCTATCACCAGCGAGACCCTGCGCGAGCATGGCCTGGAGCCACAGGTGGAGGCACAGGATCACGATGTCGACGGGGTGATCCAGGCGCTGCTCACGGACGTTGCGGCACGAGCCGTCTGACTACGTTCCCTTGCTGTCGAAGGGCGGACGCTCCTCGATCGGCACCCGGCGCGTCTCCATCGACTCGCCGAGACTCCGCGGCGGCAGCGCAATCGAACCCGACGCATGGACGCCGGCGAGCTCCGGACCGATCAAGCGCGCCGAGGCGGCCACCAGCACCGCGTAGGCCATCGCGGAGAGCTCGCGCAACGACTGGTGGGAATGCCGGCGCACACCGAGGTCCACCTGGGCGAGGCCGTCGAGACCGACCGCGCGCCACGCGTCGATCAGCATCGCGATCTCCACCCCGTAACCGACGCTGAACGGCAGTCGCACGAGCAGCTCACGCCGCGCCGCCACTTCCCCGGCCAGCGGCTGGTCGAAGACCGCGAGCTCGGGCGCGTGCAGGTTCAACAGCGGTCGCGCCAGCAGCTCGGTGACGCGGCCGCCCTCGCCCGCACGCGAGGAGGACCCCGCGGGATCGCGAAATGGCCGCTGAAAGCAACCCTTCACGAGCTGAACGCCCGACTCGCAGATCAACGGCCCCAACAGACCGAGGAGGAAGCCGGCGTGAAAGTTCTCGGTGTCGGCGTCGAGGTAGACGACGAGCTCGCTCCCCACCACTGAAAGCGCGCGCCACATCGCATCGCCCTTGCCCTGCGCCGGGCCGCACTCGCGTGCGAGCGCGTCCTCCTGCACGACTCTCAGACCGGCAGCGACGGCGATCTCGGCGGTTCCGTCAACCGAAGCGGAGTCGATCACAACCACCTCATCGATCAACCCAACCATCTGCAACTCAGCGACGCACCGCGCGATCAGGCCGATCGTCGCGGCGACCTCGCGCGCCGGCAGCACGACCGCGACGGACTCGCGCTTGGCGGCGAGCAGCCGCTCCAATGGGAACTGCCCCGAGCGGAAACTGCGCCGTGTGCGCCAGTCCGGCGCCGCTGAGGAGATGATGCTCGGCGATCTGATCCCGCGAAGGTATACATCTCGAGGTGAGCGGGGTTTGGCCGCGGCGCCTTGCAGGAGTGATTTCGGAGTTTGCCTGGGCTACTACCCGGGAGTAGCCTTGGTCAGAATATGCCTCGTTCGTTGTGGAATGGCACGATCGCCTTCGGGATGGTGCGGGTGCCCGTGAAGCTGTACTCGGCCACCGAGTCCAAGGCCGTTCGCTTTCGCGAGCGCCACTGCACCGACGGCGCCGCGATCGAACACCGCCGTATATGCACGCAGGAGGGTAAGGAGGTCCCCTACGGCGAGACCGTGAAAGGCTTCGAAGTCAGCTCCGGCTCCTACGTAACGCTCTCCAAGGAGGAGATCGCCGCCGCCGATGGACCGGGCGCGCACATGATCGAGATCGAGCACTTCGTGGGACGCGAGGAGATCGACCCGGTCTACTACGACCGCGCCTACCGGCTCGGCCCCGGCAAGTTCGGCGACGATTCCTACCTGCTGCTGCAAGCGGCGCTGAAGCGCTCGGAACGGGTCGGAATCGGTCGATTCGTCTTTCACAACAAGGCTCACCTGGTCGCGCTCCGCGCGCTCGAGGATGTGATCGCCCTGCACACGATGCGCTTCGCCGACGAGCTCGTCCCGGCCGGCGAGGTGGAGATCCCCACGCCGCAGCGCGAGCCCTCCAAGCCCGAGGTCTCCGCCGCCCGCGCCCTGGTCGACCAACTGAGCTCGAGCTTCCAGCCGGAGGAGTACGAGGACACCTATCGCGCCGCGCTGCTCGAGCTGATCGAGCGCAAGGCGCGTGGCGAGACGATCGCCGCGCCCGAGCCCGTTCAGATCGCCCCCGAGGACGACCTGCTCGGAGCGCTGCAGGCAAGCCTCGAACGTCAGGGCCGCTCGCCACGGGCAAAGACAAAGAAGTCGAAGTCAAAGACGGACCGGTCGAGCTCGGGCAAAAAAGTCGTCGCCGGGAGCTCGCGCTGATGCCCAGACCACTGTGGAGCGGCTCGCTCAGCTTCGGCCTGCTCAACGTGCCCGTGACGCTCCACAGCGCCACGCGCGACCGCGACGTTCACTTCCAGCTGTTGCATGCACCAGACTGCTCGCCGATCGAAACGCGCAGGGTCTGCGCGGCCGAGGAGAAGCCGGTGCCGTGGCCGGAGATCGCCCGGGGCTACGAGCTCGATGACGGCAGCTGGGTGCTGCTCTCTGACGAGGATCTGCTGGCTGCCGCGCCCCGGCAGAGCCGCACGATCGACATCGAGCGCTTCGTCGAGGTCGCGGAAATCGATCCGGTCTACTTCGACCGCTCCTACCTGCTCGTGCCCACCGACGAGGGCGCCGCGCGCGCCTACGCGCTGCTGAGCGAGACGATGCGGGACTCAGGCAAGGCGGCACTAGGGCGCTTCGTGATGCGCGCCAAGGAGCGGCTCGTGGGCATTCGCGTCCGCGATGGTGCCCTGACGCTGACGACGATGTTGTTCGGAGACGAAGTTCGCTCCACTGAGGAGATCGCCGATGCGATCGAGGCCGCGGAACCGCCACGCGAGCAGGTCGACTCGGCCGTCGCCGTGATCGAGGAGCTCGGCGTCGAGTTCGATCCGACGCGCTACCGGGACGAGCACCGCGCCCATCTGAAGCGGATCATCAAACGCAAGCAGCAGGGCAAGAAGATCGCGGTGGCGCCCCCGGCCAAGGAACCCGTTACGAGCACCGCTCCAGATTTGATGGGCGCGCTCGAGGAGAGCCTTGCCCGGATCAGGGGTGAGACGGGTACCCAGAAGACCCGTGGGAGGCGATCGAGTCCTACCAAGAGATCATCCAAAGGTGCGGTTACCAGTAAGGCAAGCCGGGTAGGAGTGAAAAAGCAAGAGCCAGCCAGAAAGACGTAAGAGCACAAGAAACTGGTTGCCACGAGGTCGCCGGGGACGGTCTATTGAGGAGCGACGAGCGATGGCCAGCACGCCCAGATACGAGCAGGAAGAGACCAACGCGGCGGCAGCGGAAGCCGCGGGGATCGGCGGCGTCACCGGCGAGGAGGAGCTGGACCCCGCTCAACTGCCGGTCACAGAGGCCGGCGGCGGCGTCGCGGAGGGCTTCGAGGAGGCCGAGCGAGCGCTGATCGACCACGCCTCCCATGGCGACCAGCAGTCAGCCCACGCGGTTCTCCACGATCAGGGCTCACCGGAGGAGCCGAACGGCGCGCGCGAGGATTCCGAGCCAGACCACGAGCACAGCAGCGAGCTCGACGACGGGTGAGGCGAAGCCCAGCCGCCAAGCAGCGCGCGCTCGGCGAGTACGACGCCAAACGGAACTTCGCCGGCACCCCCGAGCCGGCGGGACACGATGACAGCGGGCGGCAAGAGGACCGGGGAGAGGAGGGACGCCGCTTCGTCGTGCAGGAGCACCACGCGCGCAGCCTGCACTGGGACCTGCGGCTAGAACGCGACGGCGTGCTCGTGTCGTGGGCGGTCCCGAAGGGCATCCCGGAGGACCCGGAGCGCAACCGTCTCGCCGTCCACGTCGAGGATCACCCGCTGAGCTACATCGACTTCGCGGGCGAGATCCCCGCCGGGAGCTATGGCGCCGGGAGCGTGCGGATCTGGGACGCAGGCACCTACGACTGTCACAAGTTCCGCGACGACGAGGTGATCGTCACCTTCCACGGCGAGCGCGTGCAGGGCAAGTACGCGCTGTTTCAGACAGACGGCAAGAACTGGATGATCCACCGCATGGACCCACCCCGGGAAGGCGGGCGCGAGCCGATGCCCGAGCGTCTGGCGCCGATGCTGGCGAGCGGGGGACGGCTGCCCGCGGATGACGAAGAATGGGGATTCGAGATCAAGTGGGACGGCGTGCGCGCAATCGCCTACTGGCAACCCAACCAACTGCGGATCGAGAGCCGCAACCTGAACGACATGAGCGCCCGCTACCCCGAGCTGCGCGCCCTCGGCCCCCAGCTCGGCTCCCACGAGGCGGTGCTCGACGGGGAGATCGTCTCCTTCGACGAGCAGGGCCGTCCGAGCTTCGAGCGTCTACAGCGGCGGATGCACGTCTCCTCGGAGAGCGCCGTCCGCCGGCTCGCGGACGAGGAGCCCGTGAGCTACGTGATCTTCGACCTGCTGTATCTCGACGGCCACACCACGATCGAGCTGCCCTATCGGGAGCGTCGCGCTCTACTCGAGAGCCTGGAGCTGAAGGGACCCACTTGGCAGACCCCCGCTTACCACGTTGGCGAGGGACGCGCGCTGCTGGCGGCGGCCGCCGAACAGCAATTGGAGGGCGTGGTGGCCAAGCGCCTGGGCTCGCCCTACCGGCCGGGCAAGCGCACGGACGAGTGGTTGAAGATCAAGAACGTCAATCGCCAGGAGCTCGTGATCGCGGGATGGCTGCCGGGCAAGGGGGCTCGCGAAGGGCGGCTCGGGGCGTTGCTGATGGGTTACTACGAGCCGGACGAGGAAGGTCAACCGGCGCTGCGCTACGCCGGTCGCGTCGGCACGGGCTTCAACGATGAGGAGCTGGCGCGTCTGGGCCGGGAGCTGGCGGCGCGCACGCGGGATTCGAGCCCGTTCGACGGGACCCAGCCGCCGCGTGGAGCCCGCTTTGTCGAGCCGGAGCTCGTGGCCGAGATCGAGTTCCGGCAATGGACCCACGACCGCATCCTGCGTCACTCCTCCTACAAGGGGCTGCGCGAGGACAAGCCGGCAGCGGATGTACGGATGGAGACCGTGACCCCGATGGATGGCCGCGGCGCCCAGAGAACAAGCAAGACACCCGTAAAGGCCGCGAAAGAGAAAGAGAAGAAGAAGGGAAACAACAAAGACGATCATCTCCCCGAGGGGGAGCCTTACAAGATCCTGCGCGAAACCAAGCGAGCGACGGAGATCGAGGTCGAGGGGCGGACCCTGAAGCTGACGAACCGCGTGAAGGTCATGTACCCGCGCACGGGGTTCACAAAGGGCGATTTGATCGACTACTACGCCGCGGTCTCACCTGTGTTGCTACCCCACCTCGCTGGACGTCCGCTGACGCTCAAGCGCTATCCGGACGGCGTCGAGGGAGAGTACTTCTACGAGAAGCGCTGCCCAGCGCACCGACCCGATTGGGTGAGGACCGCCCCGATCGAAAGCGAGCGCGGAAGGGGCACGATCGAGTACTGCCTCGCCGAAGATCTGCCAACGTTGATCTGGGCCGCAAATCTAGCCACAATCGAGCTGCATCCGAGCCTCTCGCGAGCCGCGCGGATGGACGGACCAACCGCGATCGTGTTCGACCTCGACCCGGGCGCCCCGGCGGGGTTGAAGGCGTGCTGCCGGGTGGCAATGTGGATCAGAGAGATGTTCGACATGTTTGGGTTGAGCACGTTCGTGAAGACCTCGGGTGCGAAGGGCCTGCAGGTTTATGTGCCGCTCAACACCCTGATCGGCTACGGGCAGACGAAGTCGTTCGCGCGCGCGGTCGCCGAGCTGCTCGAGAAGCGCCATCCGCGCCAGGTTCTCTCGCGCATGGCCAAGGATCTGCGCCCGGGCAAGGTGCTGATCGACTGGAGTCAGAACGACGAGCACAAGACGACGGTCTCTGTGTACTCGCCGCGCGCGCGAGAGCACCCCACAATCTCCACGCCGCTGGCCTGGGAGGAGGTTGAGCAGGCCGTGCGGAGCAGGCGCGAGCCCAGCCTGAGCGCCGAGCCGCGCGAGTTGCTCGAGCGGGTTGAGCGGGACGGCGACCTGTTCGAGTCGTTGCTGAGCCTCACCCAAGAGCTGCCCGATCTGTCCGTCGAGCTCGGCGCCCCACCCGGGCCATAAGACGCCAAGCGGGTAAGTTACCCGGCGATGACCCAGAGAACACCACCTGATGCCCTCGTCTGCGTCGTCGAGATCCCCAAGGGCGTGCGCAACAAGTACGAGTACGACCCCGAGCTGGGCGGGATCAAGTTCGATCGGCTGCTGATGAGCGCCGCGACCTACCCCGCCGACTACGGCTACCTGCGCGGCACGCTCGGCCAGGACGGCGACCCCCTGGATGCTTTGGTGTGCTTGTACGAGCCCACGTTCCCAGGGTGCCTAATCCCCGTCAAGCCGGTCGGGATGTTCATGATGCGCGACGAGAAGGGGATCGACGACAAGATCATCTGCGTCCCGCTACACGATCCCTATTGGAACGAGTATGAGAAGCTCGAGGACCTGCCTGTGCTGCTGCGCCAGGAGATCGAGCAGTTCTTCTCGATCTATAAGGACCTGGAGGGCAAGGCCGTGACGATCGACGGCTGGCACTCGCGCGCGGAGGCCGAGCAGGAGATCGAGGCGGCTCGCAAGCGTTTGCAGGACAGCTGAAGTTTTCCGCCGGCCACCTCGCCGACGCGCAGCTCGTGGCGGACGTGATCGCTGCGCAAGCGTTCGGAGCGATCATCGGTAGCCATCTCGACGTCGGGATCGCGGTCGAGCCGCGCCTCGGACCGCTGCCGATCGGCCAGCAGAGCGAGGCCGCCGCCGATTCGGTGCTTGGCCGACTGGGGCCGGTGGTGGAGAGACTGATCGACGAGCACAGCATCGCGCCGGTGGGGCCTGCTGCGACGCTCGCTCTACAGCTCTTCGATCACCGAGGGCGTGGCGCAGTGAGGCTGTGATACTGAACGCTCGATGAGGCATGCAAACGGAGGAGTGTCCACGCGCGTGCCCGCGCGATGGAGCGAACAGCAGGATGCCTGAGGTAGAGCCGGTGGCGGCCCCCATCGCCGGCCAGTCAACTCGCATGGACGCGGTCGAGCTGCTGGTCGAGGCCGGCGCGGCGCTGGCCAGCTCGCTGGATCCGCACACGACGATGCGAGAGGTCGCAAAACTGACCGTGCCGCGATTGGCCGACATCTGCGTGATCGACCTGCTCGACGAGCAGGGCCGGATCAACGATGTCGCCGTCGTCGCGGCGGAGGATGAGATCGCGCGCGGTCTCGAAGCGCTGCGCGCGCGCTCACCACTGGATCCGAACGGCGAGCACCCAGTCGCGCGGGTGATCCGCAGCGGCCGGCCGGAACTGCTCGCGGAGATGGCCGATACCTCCCTGAGAACGTTCGCGGAGAACGCGACCCACGCTGAGTTCATGATCGCCCACAACTACCGCTCGGCGGTCGTTGCCCCGCTGCGAGCGCGCGGGCGCACGCTCGGCGCGATCTCGATCCTGCGGCTCGAGCCGAGCAAGCCATTCGGGCAGGCGAAGAGACCATACGGGCAGGAGGATCTCGAGCTCGCTTTGGAGCTCGCGCGGCGAGCGGCGCTGGCGATCGACAACGCCCGCCTGTTCTCCGACTTGCGCCGGCTCGAGCAGCGCCTGGAGGCGATCCTGATCAACGTCGCGGAGGCGATCACAGTGGTCGATCGCGCCGGACAGACGGTCTTCGCCAACCAGGCAGCGGCCGATCTCCTGCAGATGGCTTCGCCGAGCGAGCTGACCGGCGCCGAGCCAGGCACGATCATGCAGCGCTTTCTGGTCTTGGACGAGCGTGGCAACGAGCTCGAGCTCGAGAACATGCCCGGCAGACGGCTGTTTGCGGGCGAGCATCCGGAGCCGCAACTGGTGCGCAACATCGTCCGCGCCACCGGTGAGGAGCGCTGGATCATGACCCGCTCCTCGCCCGTGGCCGACCCCGACACGGGGCAGATGCTCTACGCGGTCAACGTCTTCGAGGACCTGACCGCGATCAAGCGCGCGCAGCTCACCGAGAGCTTTCTCGCCGAGGCCGGTAGCGTGCTCGCGTCCTCGCTTGACTATGGGCAGACGCTTCAGCGCCTGACACGGCTCGCGGTGCCGGAGATCGCCGACTGGTGCGCCGTGGATCTGCTCAACGATCGAGACGAGGTCGAACGGGTGGCGGTTCACCACGCCGACCCGACGAAGCTCGAGCTGGCCGAAGCACTCGATCACGCCTATCCCCAGCTACGCGACGAGGATATTGGCGTCCCGGAGGTGCTTCGCAACGGTCAGGCGCGGATCTTCACCGGCGAGCGCCTGGACGAGTTGACAGCCAGCGCACGCGATCCCGAGCACCTGGAGCTGCAGCGCGCGCTGGCGAGGACCGCCGTAATCATCGTCCCGATGACGGTGGCCGCGCGGGTGATCGGCGCGATCACGCTGGCGATGTCGGTGTCAGGCCGCGGCCTGACCGAGGCGGACCTCCCGCTCGCGGAGGAGCTCGGCCGCCGCGCGGGCACAGCGGTCGAGAACGCGCGGCTCTACACCACGCGCGCGCGGATCACGCACACGCTGCAGCGTGCGCTGCTGCCGGAGTCTCTGCCGGAGATTGCGGGGGTGGATATCCAGACGCTCTACACGGCCGCCGGCGAGCTGAACGAGGTCGGCGGCGACTTCTATGACGTGTTCGACTACGACGAGCGCCGAGCGATACTCGCGATCGGAGATGTCTGCGGCAAAGGCCCGCGCGCAGCCGGCGTGACGGCGCTTGCTCGGCACACCCTGCGCGCGGCCGCGATCGGCGGGCAGTCGCCCACAGAGATGCTCGCAACGCTCCACCAGGCTTTGCTGCGTCAGCCGCCGGGGGCGGATCTGTGCACTGTCTGCCTGATCATGCTCACGCGCGAGCAGCACGGCGCCAGCCTGACGATCGCGCTCGCCGGACATCCGGCGCCGCTGCTGATCGGAGGCGATGGAGTTGTCGAGCAGGTCGGTCACAGCGGCACGGTGCTCGGCGTCGTCAGCCCCGTGAGCGTGCAGGAGAGTGAGATCGAGCTTGCGGGCGGGGAGACGCTGCTGCTGTACACCGATGGCGTGATCGAGGCGGGCAGACCCAGCAACCTGCTCGGCGAGGACGGTTTGATCGAGCTCTGTGCGGCGGCGCCGGGACTTGCGCTGAGCGAGTTCCTCGAGCACATCGAGCAAGCTGCTGTCGCTCGCTCGCAGGGCAGACTCCGCGACGACATCGCGCTGCTGGGCCTGCGCTTGACTGGCCAAACGCAAGAGGACGCTTGATCCGCGCGGGGCAGGCCGGCGCCCGATCCGCACCGGGTGCGCGACCGGCACACTCGAGGCCTATACGTACGGGGATGCTGGACGCTCGCTACGCCCACCGAAAGCGCAGAGCGCGCTAAAACCGTGCGGTAATGTTCCGATAATGGCACTCGATGGCAACCTCCTGATTGATGTGAGCCGTGAGGCGGATCGTGTGGTGCTGCGCCTGAATGGCGAGCTCGACCTTGCCAGTGTGCCGCTGCTCGAGAGCACGGTGCAGAGCTCGACGCTGGATGACCCGGCGACGATCGTGCTCGACCTGCGGGGGCTCGAGTTCATCGACTCGACCGGTTTACGGGCGATCCTCCTGCAGGACAAGCGCTCCGCCGAGCGCGGGCAGACGTTCGCGCTCGTGCGCGGCTCCGAGCAGGTCCAGCGGCTGATGCGCATGACCGGCGTGGACGAGCATCTGAAGCTGATCGACTCCCCCGAGGAGATCCTCCTTTAAGCTCCTCCCCTAAGCCCGATCCCGGCGGTTTGGTCGCCGGCGGCGGGGAGATCACCCTCGGCGGGCCACCCACCCTCGGCCGTCCACGTGTGCACCTGCGCGAGACCGGATCGACCAACGACCGTGCGCGCGAGCTGGCGGTCGTCGGGGCGCCGCACGGCACGCTCGTCACAGCCTCCTCGCAAAGCGCCGGTCGCGGACGCCAGGGCCGGCGCTGGTCGGCGCCCGCGAGGAGCTCGCTGCTGATGTCGCTGCTCCTGCGCTCCCCACCGCCGTTGCTACCGCTGATCGCCGCGGTGGCGGTCTGCGATGTCGCGGGCGAGCAGGCTCGGGTCAAGTGGCCGAACGACATCGTGATCGTCCATGCACCCTCTGGGACCAAGGCGCATGGGGATCCTCGGTGGACATCCTCAACGCGGGCAGATTCCGAGGCGCAAGACCCTCCAGACACGATCCTCGGAGCGCCCACCATGGCCAAGCTCGCTGGAATCCTCGCCGAGGGACGGCCCCAGGAGGGCTGGGCGGTGCTCGGCATCGGCCTGAACGTGGCCGTCCGTCTGCAGGAGCTGCCGATCGAGCTGCGCTCCACCGCCGCCACCCTCGGCCACTCGCCTGACGCGATCGAGCCTACGCTCGAGCGGCTGCTCGCCGCGCTTGCGCGAAGGCTGAAGGAGCCCACGGCGCAGACCCTCGACGCCTGGCGCTCACGTGACGCGTTGTACGGGCGCGAGATCGCGTGGAACTCGGGGCGCGGGCGTGCACAGGGCATCGACGGCACGGGGCGTCTGATCGTCGCACTCGGCGACGGCGTGCGCACCACCCTCGATGCGGGTGAGGTTCATCTGGAGCCTGTCGGTTAGAGCATCACACCCAGGCCTGCTCACTCCTGAGCGTGTTCGAGTGCCTCGTCGACGTTGCGCTGAAGCTTCTCCCCGGCACCTGGCGCCAGCACGCCACCGTTGCCCTCAGCGCCCACCGGCGCGCTCGAGAGCGCCTCCGTCAACACCGCGTCGCTCGGCGTCTGGGACTTCGCTCTCCTGCGTCTGTTTTTGCCAGTCCTGGGTGTACGAGGAGAATTGCCGGCAGCCCCGGCTCCTCCACGCGCACCGTTCGCGCCACCCTTCGCGTCGTCTGTCGCGCCTGCCTCGCTCGTGACGCCCCGCGCGTAACGTGGCTCATTCGAGTTGCCAGCGGCGTCACTGCGCGCGCCGTTTGGCCCACTCGAACCGTTCGGAGCGCCCGCGCCGTCGCCGGCTCCCTTGGACCCTTTGCGCCGGCGACGCGCGTTACGGGCGCGGCGCTTGGGGAAGTTGCGCAGCAGCTCGCGGGCGAGCGCCGGGGGCTTGCGCGCCATCCGTGTGCGTGCGCCGCGCAGCGCCTCCTCGGCCTCGGGCGTGTGCGCCAGCGCAGCGGCCAAGAGCGCCGCGCTAAGTCGGCGATCCTGCTTGCGCGCGGCGTGGATCAGCCGCCTGGCGTTGCGTGCGTGCGCCCCGCCGGCCGAGTTGACGAGTAGGCCGAGCAGCCGCTTGGTCTCCGGCCAGCGCTGCACCGCGTACTCCTCGTGCACGTCGCGCGTGTACTCCGCCAGGCGCCAGATCCACGCGTTGGCCTGATCGCGACGGCCGATCCGCCGCTCGACCAAAGCGCGCAGCATGATCTTCGACGCTTCGCGGCGCTCGTCACGCGGCCAGCCGCCGATAATGTCGATCGCCGTGTCGAAGGTGTCCGCGTCGCCCAGCGCGGGGATGTCGGTCAGTGCCCGCAAGCGTAGCTGCGCGTTCTTGTTGCGCTGCACGGCGGTGATCAGGAAGCGGCTCTTCAGCTCACCGGTGCGGTCGAAGTGGAGCATCGCCCGGGCGCGGCGCCAGCCGTTGGGCGCGACGCGCGCGCCGGCCAAGGCCGCCCACACGTGCTGCTCGCCGTAATCGAGGTGCTCGACCGCGATCCGCCACAGCTCGCGCTCGAAGACCTCAAAGCGCCGCTCCTCCTCGGCGCACACCGGCAGCACGCGGCGCTCCACCCGCATCCTGCGCCCGCGCCCACGGCGCACCGGGCCGACGACGATCGCGCCACCACGGTAGACGTCGCGGTCGAGCAGCGAGTGCAACGTCACGACGGGGTCGTCGTGCTTGGTGGCAGGGTGTACGAAGTCGACGACCAGCCCCGCCTCCTTGCCGGGATGGCGGCGGGTCACACGTCCGACACGCTGCTGGTAGATACGCTTGGACGCGGTCGGCGCCAGGTGTACGCAGACGGTCGCGCGCGGGCTGTTCCAACCCTCGGCGAGTAGCTGCGCGTTGATGAGCACGTCGATGTCGCCACGCTCGTAACGGGCGAGGATGCCCGCCAGCTCGCGCTTCGGCGTCTCGCCCGAGACCGCCTGCGCCTTCAATCCTTCCGCGCGGAAGGCCTCGGCGAGGTTGTACGCGTGGCGCACGCCGGCCGCGTAGACGACACCGGGCACGCCGTTGAAGCGCGTCTTGTAAAGGTTCGCGGCGGCCATGTTGAACGGCTGCTGGTCGAGCAGCTCGGCGAGCTGCTCCTGGTCGAACTCGGTGTCCACCTCGCCCCGGCGCAGCGGCACCTTGGCGATCGTGCGCACCCCCGTTCCAGGCGAGATCCGCACGCAGCGCAGCGGCGAGATCACGCCGCGCCGCGCCGCCTGCGCGAGGTCGAAGCGCGAGGTCTGGGTCGGGAACAAATCGGTCACGTGGCGCGCGATCAGCGCGCCAGTGGCGGTCATGCCGATGAAGATCGGACCCGTCCAGTTGCGGATCGCGCCGCTCGTCTTCTCGCCCAGCGCGGTGTGCGCCTCGTCGCAGATTACGATCGTGTAGGCGCTCGAGATCTTGCCGGCGTTGCGCACGAACCACTGGTAGGTCTCGACGGTTACCGGACCCTTGGTCGAATCCTCGCCGACTAGCAGTGGGCGCGAGATGCGCTTGGAGTAGCCGCGGTCGCGCAGCTCGCCGTGGAACTGGTCGACGAGGTTGCGCCGGTGGGTCAGGATCAGCACCCCGCCGGTCTGCGAGGCCTCCACGAAGCCGAGCGCCGCGACGGTCTTGCCAGCGCCCGTGGCGTGCTCGAACCAGAAACGCTTGGCCGCGTTGGGGTCCTCGGGTTGCTCGGCGAGCGACTCTTCCCCATCGTCCTCGTCAACCCAGTCGCGAGGCTCCTCGTCGGAGTCTGACTCCTGCTCGGGCTCCTGCTCCTCCTCGGCGAGCGGATCGACCTCGTCCTCGAGCTCATCCTCATCGTCGTCCTCGTCGGGTGCGGCGCGCTGGACGGGGCCCAGATCGTCGTCGTCCTCCTCCTCGTCGTCGTCGTCGGGCTCGTCGTCCTCGTCCTCCTCGCCCGCGAAGTCGCTCGTCACGGAGCCATCGGTCGAGGGCTCTGTGACTGGGTCCTCGGCAGGCGGAACATCGGGGCCGAGGATCGCGGCGGATGCGAGCAGCTCGGGCGAGGCCGCGGCGCGGCCGTTGCCGCCATTCTCGGTGCTGCGCAGAGCCTCGGCAAGCAAGGCAGTGAGCGTGCCCGACAGGGCGTCGACCTGGTGGGCGGAGAGCACGGTCCCGTCCACCAGCTTCGGCTCGTCCTCGGAGAGCACGCGTTCGAGGCCGAGCAGCAATGAGAACTCCCGCCGCCAGGCGGTCGAGGGCTGCTTGGCGCTATCTCCCAGCTCGGCTACCGCCAGGTCGAGCGCCCGCCTGCGCGGCGTGTTCAGGGCGAGCGCAACCGCGGGATCCTCGCCGTCGTGCAGGAAACGCTCGCGCACGAACTTCTCCGCGCGAGCAATGTCGGCGGAGGACGGAATGGACGCGGCCGCGAGGGCCACTGAAGTGGGCTCGGCCATAAAGGCTCTGGACTACGAGACGAGCCGCCGTAGAAAGACTTCGACGTGGCTCGGAAAGGCCGGCACTCAACCGGCGAGATTTGCCGGGTGCTGAAGCAGCCCGGCCCCTAGTGCCCTTCAGGATATAGCAGGTCGCGGCGCGATTGCGGCGGACTTCATCTGCAACCCTTATACGGGATGTCCACAAACCGGTTCTCGCTACGCGTACTCGCGGCCATCGGTGGGCTCCTCGTGCTGGTGGCGCTGCTCGCCATCGGGTTGGTCCAGCTGACGCGCTCCTCCTCGCAGGCGTCCGCGGCGCCGTCGCCGCTGAGCGTCGCGCAGATGCAGGCCCAGCTGAAGGGCTCGCCGGCGCCGCTGGCCGCGCTGCACGCCCAGGCGAGCGAGCTGCTGCCCGGCGGCGAGAGCGCCCTGGACGCGCGCCTTCAGGCGCTGCGCGGCGAGCCCGTCGTGATCAACAAGTGGGCCTCGTGGTGCGAACCGTGCCGCGCGGAGTCGGGCGTGTTCCAGCGCGCCGCGGTCAGCCTGGGGCGCGAGGTGGCGTTCGTCGGCCTGGACTCCGGCGACTCGAGCCACGGCGACCCGGAACGCTTCCTGCGTGCCTTTCCGCAGAGCTATCCGAGCTACTACGACGAGAGCGGCCGTCTTGGGGTCGCGATCACCGACTCCGCGTTCACGCCCGTGACCGTCTTCTACAACCGTGCCGGCGGTAAGTACATCCGCCAGGGGCCGTACCTGAGCGTGGCCAAGCTCGAACGGGACGTACGGCGCTACGCGCTAGGCGATTGAGGAACTGTCCGCAAGCGAGCGGTGCGAAAACTCTGAGTTTTCTCCGCCGCCGCGATCGCTGGAAGGCGAGCTGCACAGTTTTCGGATAGACACTGAGCCATGCCTGAGATCCGGATCGACCCGCTGAGCGGGCATAAGACGATCGTCGCCGGAGAGCGCTCCGGACGTCCCGGGGGCGAGCCGACCTGCGCTCCGGCAGAGCCGATCGACGCCGAGCTCGACCCGTTCGCCGAGGGCCATGAGGACCGCACTCCGCCGGAGCTGTACGCGCTGCGCCCCGGCGGCGGGCCACCGGATTCGCCTGGATGGACGGTGCGGGTGGTGCCGAACCTGTACCCGGCGCTGACACCGGCGGACCCTGACAACCCGTCCCGGGCCGGCAGGACCGGCGACGCAGAGATCGCCGTGGAGCCGGCGCGGGGCAGGCCGGAGCTGTTCACCGCGCTGCCCGCGACGGGAGCGCATGAGGTGATCGTCAATGGACCTCAGTCGGTTTTGTCGCTGGCCGAGCTGCCCGCGGAGCAGGTGGCGGCCGCGGTGGAGGTGTGGCGCGCGCGTATGCGCGCACATACGGGGAGCGCCTACATACAGCTGATCGTCAACGAGCGCCGCGAGGGGGGGGCGTCGCTGCCGCACACGCACGCGCAGCTGTACGCGCTCGACTTCGTGCCGGCGGTCGTGGCCCGCGAGCGCGAGCGCGCTAACGCGTACACGACGAGGACGATGGGCCAGAGCCTGCTCGGTGACGTGCTCGCCGAAGAGGTGCGGTTGCGCGAGCGGATCGTCGCCGTCGACGAGGAGGCGGTGCTGATCGCGCCGTACGCGTCGCGGCTGCCATTCCAGCTGATGCTCGTGCCCCGGCGCCCCCGCGCCCGCTTCGAGGACGATGGGCCGACCGGTGCGGCGCTGCTGCACGACGGCCTACAGCGCCTGGCACGGCAGCTGGGATCGAGCCCGCCGCTGAACCTGTTCGTAAGGACGGCCCCGCTCGGCGCCGAGCACTTCTGTTGGCGAATCGACATCCTCCCGCGGCTGACCCATTTGGCCGGACTGGAGCTGTCCACCGGCGTGAACCTGAACATCGTCGCGCCGGAGCACGCTGCCGCGTTGCTGCGTGATGCCTAGATAGGCTGCCGTACAGATGCCGCCTGAGGAACGTTTCGTCCCACGCTTTGCCGCCGAGCCCCCGCTCGAGGACCTGCCCTATGGCCGTTGGGCCGAGCGGCTGAGCGCGGAGTTCCTCACGGCCTGCCTGGCGCTCGACGCCGAGGAGGAGGATCTCGGCGAGCCGGGTGAGATCCGCTGGTATCCCGACCGCACTTGGAACGGGCGCACGTACGTGCCGGGGACATCGATCACGGCGAACGGGTACGAGCTGTTCGGGCACGTCAGCTTCGTCGGAGCGACGGAGGGCGGCGACCCGAGCGACTTCACCGCACAGGTGGACTTCACCGAGGAGACCGCAGAACGCAATCCCGACTGGAAGCTCGACCTCTGCGACGAGGTGATCGGCTCCTGGCGCGGACACAACGGGGCGGTGGCCGCGATCACGCTGATCTGGGGGCGGCCGCTGATCTCCGGGGGGGCGATCGTCACCGCCGAGCTCGCGGATCTCGCCGTCGATCAGTGCGAGCTGCTCGACGAGCGCTTCACGCTGATCGCACCCGACGACTATCGGCACGACCTGCTCGAGATCAAGCTGTTCGCGGCCAGGGGGGAGGAGTTGGCGCGGGAGTCGATGTATGCGGGAGACGAGGAGGACAAGGTCGAGGAGGACACGGACAGCGCGAGCGGAGAGGGCGACGCGGTCGCCGGCCCAGGCGACGCATAGAGCAAGAGCCACATGTAACGAGGCAACCATCGACGCAGGCGAGGAGGACCGATGACAGCAGAGCACCACGGCCCGGTTAAGACCCAGAATCATCTTGGCAAGGCGCTGCACCCCAGTCCATCGGTGATCAAAGAGGCGATGGGCGACGTCGACGGCTTCAACGCGAAGTTCGCGGTGCTCGTCACGCGACTCGTAGGCACGATGTGGTGCGCCTACCTGTTCACGATCATCGCGCTGCTCGGTCTCTCACCGGCGCTCAAACCCGGCGGCGAGGGGTTAATCGCGTGGATCGCGCAGACCTTCATCCAGCTCGTACTGCTGTCGATCATCATGGTCGGGCAGAACGTCCAGAGCCTCGCCGCGGACGCCCGCTCGGCGAACACCTACAAAGACGCGGAGACGATCCTCGACCGTCTCGATCTGCACACGCAGGGCGGCCTGAAGGCGATCCTCGACCGCCTGGATGAAATTGCCCCGCCCGCCATCACGCCCAACCAACTGAGCCCAGAGAAGCCGTCCGGCGAGGGCAGCTGAGCTGGCGGCGGAATAGTGGGCGAGCTGGCGGTCTGTGGATGATGACCATCCGCGACGCCAACCGGCAGAGCGATGCGGCCGCGTGCGCCGCGATCTACGGGCCGTATGTCTCAGACTCGGTCGTGTCCTTCGAGGCGCGACCGCCAACCGTGGAGGAGATGGCGGGTCGCATCAGTGCGGCGTACGCATGGGTCGTCGCCGAGCATAAGGGCGTCACGCTCGGCTATGCCTACGCCTCACCTCACCGAGCGCGCGCCGCTTATCGATGGGCGGCAGACGTGGCTGTGTACATCGATGCAGACCACCACCGAGCTGGTGTTGGTCGCGCGCTGTACACACGGCTGTTCGCACAGCTACGGGCGATCGGCCTGTGGACGCTATGCGCCGGGATCACCCAGCCGAACGAGGCAAGCAACGGCCTGCACCGCGCGATGGGATTCGTCCCCGTCGGGACCTACCGGCGCATCGGCTGGAAGGCCGGCGCCTGGCGCGACGTCCAGTGGTGGCAACTGGATCTCCGCCCCGGCGAGCCAGGTCCACCAAGCGAGCTCGAGTAGATCACCGTGCTCCCGGTCTCTCAGCGCTTTGGGCACGGCGGTTTGTATGTGACCGTGGTGCTTTCGCCGCTGTCGAACTTGAATTCTGACTTGATCAGGAAGCCAGCTCTTGGGCATTTTTTCGGCAGGGTGATGTAAGAGATTGTCTTCTTGCCCTTTTTGTACGCCGCGCCGACCGTGACTTTGAAAGAGAGAATTGATGCGTCGAGGGCGCCGGGCACCGTTTCGACCAGTGGTAATTCGACGATCGCCTCCGGTCCAAAGGGAGCGCTGCCGCTGACCCAGTGAGCTTTTTCGATAATTTCAAGCGAAGTTGGAGTGGTGCCATCGACGAAGAAGATCAGGGTGTTGCCAGGAGCGAAAACCCCTGGATCGATACCTTCTCTCTGACCTGTTCTTGGCCGAAACTGACGATGCCAAGCCCTTCGCCCACGGGGCCGGCGCGCGACTTCTTCGGACAGCCCGAGGGGCCGTCGGCTTCAAGCACCGCCTGCGCGCAGGTGGCAAAGCCGTTTGAGTCCACCTTGGTGCCTGCGGGCGAATCGATCGTGAGGAGCACGAGCGGAGAGGGAAAGCCGCCGTATTCGGTTCCGGTGATGGTGGACTGGACTTCCACCTCAGTGCCCGCTCCGAGGATGTTGCCGGTGCCCGGGAAGCCTGGGATTGGAATGGCCGTCGACTTGAACGTGACCACGGGCGCCGCCGAGGCGAGCGGGGCAAACGACGCGAGCGCGAGCGTGGCGACGACCGCAAGCGCGAGAGTGCCCAGGACGAGCGGGGCAACGCAGGTGCATCTCACGTTGGTCATCTAAGCTCGCCTCCAGCCCACCAGCATTTCCCTTATGCTCCGAAACATACCATCCGAAACAGAGCGTTGTCAAGGATTGCGTAGATGACCGACGAAATCGAGCTCACACCCACCTCCCACATAGTCCTCGGGCTGCTCTCGATGTCAGGCCAGGCGACTCCGTACGACCTCAAGCAGATGGCCGCGCTCACGGTCGGGGAGTTCTGGACCCTGCCGCACTCTCAGCTCTACGCCGAGCCCGCGCGTCTGGCCCGCGCCGGGTACCTAACCGAGCAGCAGGAGCCCCACGGCCGACGACGCAAGCTTTACAGCCTCACCGACCGCGGGCAGGCGGCGCTCACGGACTGGCTACAGACCTTCGCCCCCGAGCCGTACATGCTCAGAGACCCCGCGCTACTGAAGCTGTTCTTCGGCGCCGACCCACACCAACTCGCCGAGGTTCAGCTCGAGACCCACCGCCAGAAGCTCGCCGAGTACGACGCGATACGCGAGCAGCTGACCGACGAGGCCCCGATCGGTCCCCGACTCGCCCTCGAGCTCGGCATCCGCCACGAGCGCGAGACCGTCGATTTCTGGGGCGAACAGGCGCAGACACAGGTACGGACGACGAAAAAGAAGTCCCGTCGGGGCGGATGAATGAGACGTTGATCCCGAGCATCGGGGAGCGCCATTTAGAACTCCTACTCGAGCCCTGGCTTTAGCCACAGCGGGTCAGCTCTTCGATCGCACGGGCCGCGCTGGCCATCTGGCGGCGATGCTCATGACCGGCACGCGCACGGATCGCGGAGTGGCGCTCGCGCAGTAGGCGCCAATGCCCATCACGGTCGACCAAGACGCGACCCTCGTCGAGGACCCTGTCCAGAAGCAGCGGCGCATCGGCCTCCACGCGCTCCAGGTGGGCGACGTCAACCTGACGGCCGGCGACTGGTTCCAGGCGGATGGCGAGCTCGAGCCCTGCCGAGGGACGCTTGTCGGCGAGCGAGATCAGCAGGTCGAGGTCCGAGCCCGCGTCCTCGTCGCCGCGCGCCAGCGAACCGTAGAGCACGGCAAGGCGAATATCGTGCTCGGTGCGGAGCGCGCGGTGAAGGTCAGCAACCAGCTCGTGGGGCGCTCCCATGCTGGAGAGGCTACTGCGACGTATGCTCGTTACGGTGATGCCCCCGCCGGGAGTCGAACCTGGATCTACCGCTTAGGAGGCGGTCGTCTTATCCATTGGACTACGAGGGCGCGCTGAGAAGGCTACCGAGCGCCCGTGGCCAGATCGCTCAGCGCCTCGCCGTCCAAGCGGTGGGTGATCCACTCGTTCATCGTCGTCGCGCCGATCCGTCTGTAGAAGCCGAGCGCGAGCTCGTTCCAGTCGAGCGCCGCCCACTCCAGCCGCTCGCCACCGCGCTCGCGCACGAGCCCCGCGACCGCTTCGAGCAGCGCTTTGCCGACGCCCTCCCCACGGCAGGCCGGCCGCACGAACAGATCCTCCAGCCATACCCCCGTGCTAGCGAGAAAGCTCGAGAAGGTTGGAAAGAAAAGGGCATAGCCGAGCGCCTCGCCGTCGCGCTCGGCGATCAGCGCCTCCGCGACCGGGCGCTCCCCGAACAGTGCCTCTCCCAACTGCACCTCGGTCGCCTTCAGCTCGTGCTCGAGGTGCTCGTACTCGGCCAGCTCTCCGAACAGCTCCAGCAACGTCGTCACATCAGTCGCCATGGCGGGCCGCACGAGCAGATCCGCGTTAGGCACGGTCCGGCCGCTCGGGGTAGATCTCGTCGATCGTGCTCAGCGCGACGTACGGCGCTCCCGCCTCCCGCTCGATCACCGCGCCCCCACCCGCCAACCGGTCGAGCACGCTGATCACACCGCAGATCTCGAGGCCCGCCTCCTGCAACGCTGCGATCGCCGCGAGCGTAGAGCCGCCGGTCGTAACGACGTCCTCGACCACGACACAGCGATCCTCCGGCCCGAGCGGCGGGCCCTCGATGCGGCGTTGCAACCCATGCGTCTTCGCGTCCTTGCGCACGAAGAACGCCTTCGCTTCGGCCCCGCCCGCGAGCGCGGCGCAGGCCACGGGGTCGGCGCCCATCGTCATGCCGCCCACCGCCGTTCCCTCCCAGCGGGCCACCTGAGCCGCCACGAGCGTGCCGAGCGCGGCGAAGCCCTCCGGACGCAGGATCGCGCGCTTGGCGTCCACGTAGTACTCGGCCTGCGCGCCGCTGGTCAGCGTCACCGTCCCAATCACCAGCGCGTGCTTGCGCAGCCTTCCCACGAGGAGCGCGCGAGCGCGCTCCTCGTCACCCATATATTCGTCGGAGGCATCCACTGATGGGTCTAATCTAGCCCGATGGCGAGCTCCGGCGTATCCTCCTCGCTCGCCAAGTTGCTGCGCCTGGTCTCCTGGGTCATCTGCCTGATCGTGCTCGCCTCGTTCTTGATCTTCGTCGTCGAACAGACCTCCTCGGCCTCCACCCACCAGCAGGAAGAGCTGATCGAGCACCCGTCTGCTTCCACCGGCGCGCCGGCTGTCAAACACGAAAGCACACTGCACAAGAAGATCGACGAAGCGTCCAACTTCTTCACTTCGCCCTTCGCCGGGATCGTCTCCGGCTCGAACAGCGAATGGGTCATCCACGGCGTCAAGACCGTGCTCGCGCTGCTGATCTACGGCTTTGCCTTGAGCTATCTGGCGCGCGTCATCCGCGTCAGGGTGTGATGCGCTACGGACCCGCGTGATTACTGACGGTGCTGCTACCCCCGCCACCTTCGTTGTAGACGTCCACGGGGGTTCCGGTCTGGACCCATGAGTAGATCGCGGGCGCGTCGGGGATCGGCACGCGCAGGCAGCCGTGGCTGGCGGCGTAGGTCGGGACTTCGGCGTAGCCGTGGATCGCGTAGCCGCGGATGAAGTAGTTGGAGTCGACCATGCCCTCGCTGTTTTCGCCGGGGGTCTTCTCATAGACCCGGAAGCGGCCGATCACCGTGGGGGTCGAGGGCTTGCCCGAGCTCATCGTGTAGATCGTCCTCACCCGGCCGCCGGGTTCGATCTCCGCCAGCACCTGCTTGGTCAGGTTCGCCTCGACATGACGGCCATCCCCGGGGTAGCGCACGTGGAAGCCGCCGGCGCGGCGCGCGAGTAGTTCAAAGACCCTGCGGCCCGCATACGGAATCCGTTCTAGCCCGGTCATCTTGCGATAGGCGATCAGCGCGCGTCCGGTCCCTTCGTCGAGTACGCCGCTCAGCGGCACCGCGTAGTGGAGCACGTCGAGCTCGGACTGCAGCAGGCGCACCGACTGCCCCCGCGCGCCGAGGCCGAAGTTCGTGTTGACGAAGCGCACGCCCGGCGCGCTGGAGCTGAACGCGCCCTGCTGCGGCGTCGCGTAGTGCGCGGCACGCGCCTTTAGGAGCCCCGCCTGAGCGCTGGAGAAGCCGACCTGGAACCGGCCGGCGCCGCCGCGGCCGGCGAGCACGCCCACGATCTCCACCCCAACCTTGCGCCCTTCCAGATAGAAGCTCACCTTCACCGTCTGCCCAGCGACATACGGCGTAACGATGCCCCGCACGACGATCCGCCTGCCCACCAGCGCAAACGGCGGGCTGCCGCCGGCCTTCTGCAGCTCGAGCTTGACCTGCCCGGCGACCGGGGCGGTGACTACGGGAGCAGGCGCGGGAGGCGGAGCGAGCACCGGCGTGAATTCTATGCGCTGCTCAGGCGACGGCCGGGGCGAGCGGAGAGAGCCCTGGCGGCGTCGTAATCAGGCCTACGCGCTTGGCCGCCAGCGCGAGCGCGCCGATCAGCAGCAGCGAGCCGGCGATCAGCGCGATCACCTGCAGGAACGTCCAGCTCTCGAGGCTGCCGTAGGCGATCGAGTTGTTCAGCGAGTGCGCGGCGATGCACGGATACAGGGAGCCCGTGATCCGATAGAGCAGGCAAAGCCCAAACCCGAGGAAGGCGAGCGGCACGAGGTCGACCGCCGGCGCCGAGCCGACGTGCACGCCCCCGAAGAGGAGGCCGGTGATGATCGCCGCCGGCCACATTCCCTTCCAGTTGCGCAGCGCCGTGAAGATGAAGCCGCGGAACAGGAACTCCTCGCAGATCGGCGCGATCACGCACGTCAACGCGGCAC
>Ga0302314_10005518_pt1 | contig 23052 bp, 24 predicted proteins | sample III_Palsa_N2_3_FD_200533 | JGI IMG/M metagenome (GOLD analysis project Ga0302314, IMG submission 200533) | Peat permafrost microbial communities from Stordalen Mire near Abisko, Sweden - III_Palsa_N2_3 | ecosystem: Environmental > Terrestrial > Soil > Palsa > Peat permafrost | place: Sweden... | reverse complement strand
CGCGGGTGGCGCCGGCGCGAGGTGGCGCCGGCGCGAGGTGGCGCCGGGGCGGGCGCTACAACCCCAACAGCCAGGCGCGTGATGAATATCCGATGAGGAGCAGAGGTTTTTCATCACACGCCCGGATTTCCGGGCGCATCTCGACCGCCCGGGCGCCCGGAGCGCACTGACCTCCTGGCCGGGCTGCGCCGCAGCCGACCGGCTAGGATCGCGTCATGCCCGACCGGCTGTACTTCACCGCCTCCGACGCGGCCAACGCGTTGATCGCCTCGGACCCAATGGCGCTCCTGGTCGGCTTCGCGCTCGATCAGCAGGTCACCGTGCAGAAGGCGTTCGCTGGACCGCTCGCGCTCAAGGAGCGACTCGGCGGGCTCGACGCGGCGACGCTGGCCTCGGCGGACCTGGAGGCTGCGTTCCGCGAAAAGCCGGCGATCCACCGGTTCCCCGGCGCGATGGCCCGGCGCGTGCACGACCTCGCCGTGTACGTGCGCGACCAGTACGACGGCGATGCATCACGGGTCTGGACCGACGCGACGGACGGTGACGAGCTGCGCGAAAACATGCTCGCGCTTCCCGGCTTCGGGGAGATGAAGGTCAAGGCGCTGGGGGCGGTGCTGGCCAAGCAGTTCGGCGTCGACGCCGCCCGCGAGCTCATCCCCTGGCATCCAACCCTGGGTGACGTCGACTCGCCGGAGGCGCTCGACGAGTACCAGGCGGCCAAGCGCACACACAAGGCCGAGTGGTCGCGGGCGCGGCCAGCCTCGCGCGCCAGCGGCTAAGCCCGCCTAACGCCGCCCGCTGAAGCGGATCAAGCCCGCACCGGGAGTTCGGCGCCGATAGCGCTACCCGGCTCCGCAGCGACACCCGACCTCTTAGCGGAACTGACGCCGGCCACTTCCGCGATCAGCTCATAGGACCGCCGCCGCGCCTCGTGGTCGTGGGTGATCGTGACCACCATCACCTCGTCAGCCCCATACTCGAGCGCCACCGACTCGAGGCCGGCGCGGACCTGCTCGGGGTCGCCGATGATCGCCCGCCGGCTCCGCTCGCGGGTGCTGGGGGCCGCAGGTCGCGCGGCCAGGAACCGCAGCGCCGTCTCGACCGAGGGCACCGGGATCAGCCGCCCCTCCCCCAGCAGGCGCATCATCATCCGGCTGCTCGAGACGAGGCGCTGCGCCTCTTCCTCGGTCTCCGCACAGATTGCCCACACGGCTACGGCGACGACCGGGCGCTCGGACTCGCCGCCAGGCGCGAACTCCTCCCGGTAGCGGCCGGCGATCTCCGCGCCGCCGGAATTGATGAAGTCCGCGAAGGCATAGGGCAGCCCGAGCTGCGCCGCCCATATCCCACTCTGCGGGGAGGAGCCCAGCAGCCACGGCTCGGGCCGCTCGGGTAAGCCTGGGAGGGTGGCCGCAAGGCGCCCGAACGGATGGTCGGCCGGAAGATCGCCATTCAGGTAACCGAGGAGCTCCGCCATCTGCTGGGGGAAGTCGTCGGGCGAGGCGTCGCGGCGGTCGCGTTGGAGGGCGAAGGTCGTCATCGGATCGGTGCCGGGCGCGCGCCCGAAGCCGAGGTCGATCCGTCCAGGGAAGATCCCGGCCAGGGCGCTGAACGTCTCGGCCACCTTGAGGGGGCTGTAGTGCGGCAGCATGACGCCGCCGCTGCCTACCCGAATCCTCTCTGTGCTTGCGGCGACGGGCCCGATCAGCGCCTCGGGCGAAGCGCTCGCAAGCCCAGGCGTGCCGTGGTGCTCGGCGACCCAGTAACGGTGATAGCCGAGCTGCTCGGACAGTTGCGCGAGATCGATCGTGTTCCGGAGCGCCTGGGCCCCACTGGACCCTTCCGCGATCGGCGATTGATCGAGCACGCTGAAGCGAATATCCATGTCTCTGATTCTGACAGGGCCGCAGTGGCGGCCAGCGAGCTGCCGCCACCGCGCCGGGCGGTCAAAGCGCCGCCGCCGCGCCTACCCGGCCGACCGGCGGGTCACCACCACTTCCGCTCGCGGGCTAGGTCGGTGCCGCCCGTCGTGTCGAGAGCCTCGAGTTTGCCCATGTCCTCCGCCGAGAGCGTGAAGTCGAACACCCGGGAGTTCTCCTCGATCCGCTCGCGGTGGGTCGATTTCGGGATCACGATCCCCGCGCGCTGAAGACCCCAGCGCAGCAGGACCTGCGCCGGCGTGCGTTCGATCCGCTCGGCGATGCGAGCCACTTCGCGATTCGAGACGTGGCGGCCGGTTCCCAGCGGGCTGTAGGCCTCGAGCGCGACGTCATGCTGCTCGCAGGTTTCGAGCAGCTTGCGGCGGTATTCGAAGGGGCTGAACTGAACCTGGTTGACCACAGGCGGACTGGTGGCGACGGCCAGGACCTGCTCGAGCTCGGCGACGCTGAAGTTGGACACGCCGATCGAGCGCGCGTAGCCGCGGTCGCGGGCCGCCTCCATGCCCGGCCACGCCCACGTCGGACCGCCTTGCGGCCAATGAATGATGTAGAGGTCAAGCTGATCGACGCCGAGCCGCTCGAGGCTTCGCGCCGCTTCGGCCTCCGGGTCGCTGTGGCCGGGCCAGAACTTGGTCGTGAGGAAGATCTCCTCGCGGGGGACGCCGCTGGCCTGCAGAGCCCTACCGACGCTTTCCTCGTTGTGGTAGGCCTGGGCCGTATCGATGTGGCGGTAGCCGAGCTCGAGTGCCCAGCGGACGGCGTTTTCGCACTCGCGACCGTTGGGCACCTGCCATACCCCGAGCCCTAGCCGCGGTATCCGGTTTTCGTCCGCGAGCACGCGGACAGCAGCATCCGAGGTGACGGATGGTCCTTGGTCTGGCACGGCGCCCTCCTGGGTTCGAATGGACCACACATCTTCCCCATAGGGCGTGTTGGCCTACATTCCAGCGGGTAACGTACCCGCGCCGCGCCGAAATGAGGGACGCGCGCCGAGCGTGTGTCGCGCCGAAATGAGGAGATCCGATGGGTTTCGATCAATACCACGAGCCACCTGACGAGTTGCCGCCCGCGACGCGCACGTTCGCGCGACTCTGCGCCTCGCTCACCGAGGAAGCCGAGGCCATCGGATGGTACGAGCAACGTCTGGCCGTCGAGACCGATCCCGAGGCCGCGGCGGTCATGCGTGATGCCCAGGGCGAGGAGTTCAAGCACTTCAGCATGGATCTCGAGTGCCTCCTGCGCCGCGCCCCGGCGTGGCGCGAGATCGCGCAGGGTGTTCTCTTCCGGCCCGGCGACATCGTCGAGCATGGAGAAGCGGCCGAGGCGGAGGCGCTCGAGGGCGACGATCCCGATGCCCCGCTTCAGGGCTCGCTTGGTATCGGCAGCCTGAAGGGAGCATTCCGATGAACCATCTGCTTCGCTCACACGCGCCGATCAGCGACGCGAGCTGGAAGCTGCTGGACGACGAAGCCAGTGAGCGCCTCACCCCCGCGCTCGCGGCCCGCAAGCTTGTCGACTTCTCCGGTCCGCGCGGCTGGGAGCATTCGGCGACCAATCTGGGGCGGACCGCTCCGCTGACGGCCGTGCCGTGCGACGGCGTGGCGGGGCTACAGCGCCGCGTCCTGCCGCTGGTCGAGGTGCGAGCGGATTTCGAGATTTCCCGGGCCGAGCTACGCGACGCCGACCGCGGTGCCGTCGACCCCGACCTCGAGGCGCTGGACAAGGCCGCTCACCAGATCGCCGTGGCAGAGAACATCAGCGTCTTTCACGGCTGGCACGGGGCGATCACCGGTATCGAGGAGTGCTCGCCCCACGAGCGTATGAGCCTCGGCGAGGTAGCTGACACCTATCCGCGGCCGGTCGCGGGCGCCGTGGAGCGCCTACTGCACAACGGCATCAGCGGTCCGTACGCGCTCGCGCTCGGAGGTGAGCAGTACCAGCGCGTGGTCGAGACGGCAGAGCACGGGGGCTATCCGCTGCTCGAGCATCTGCGCAAGATTCTCGAGGGCCCGATCGTCTGGGCCCCGGGAGTGAAGGGTGCCATCGTGCTGAGCATGCGAGGCGGCGACTTCCTGTTCGAGTCCGGTCAGGACCTGGCGCTCGGGTACGACAGCCACGACAGCCAAGTGGTGCGGCTGTATCTCGAGGAGAGCTTCAGCTTCCTCGTCGCCACTCCGGAGGCGGCAGTCGTGCTCGCTCCGTAGCCTGCTCGCTTGGCGCGCCGGCGCCGCGACCGCGATCGGCTCGCTGCTGATCTTCGCCGCCGTGGCCATCGGAACCGTCGTCACCCTCACCGCGGGGCGCCACCGGTTCGCCGGACCAGTCGGCCTGCCATCATTACTTCATGTCCCCAGACAACGATGGTTACGAGAGCTTCGAGGAGAAGATCCGCTCGCTAGCTCGGGAGCTCAGCCGTTCGATCGAACGTGCCGTACAGGGAGACCTGGAGGAGATTGCCGAGGCGATCGGCGTTGACCCCGCTCGCGCCACGGAATGGGTCGACACCGCGGTCGGGTGGGTTCGTTCCCACACCGAGGGATTGAGCGACGAAGCGGCCCAGTGGAGTGCTCAGCTGGCCGGGGCCGGGGAGGCATCCCGGCCAGACGCGCCGCGCCGTCAGGGACCGCACCCGATGGATCTGCCGACGGCCGAGCAGGGCCTGGCGCTCGCCGCCCTGGACTCCGGGCGCTGGCGGGTCGAGCCGGGCAGTCACGCGCTGGTCGCCAACGGGGAGGGCCCCGGGCCAAGCGACGCGCTGGGATTGGTCGGCGAGCTGCGTGCGCGTGACTGGATCGCCGCCGACGGCGAGGTCACGGTGGTCGGGCGCCACGCGCTCAGCCGGTGGCTGGCCGCGGACAACGCCGCCTGACCAGCGTCAATCCGCGCACCGCGCGAGCCTCGGGCTCATGGGCGGATAGAGTCCAGCCGATAGCTGGTAATGCGCTGCCTTGGGCCAGCGTGGACGACCATGCCTTCGCTTCCAAGCTCTCCGATCGCCGCCTACGGCGGCCCGTTCACCGAGCGTCAGGCGACGCGGTTGCTGTGGCGCGCCGGTTTCGGGCCCAAGCCCGGGCAGGCCCGCCGGCTCGCGGCGCTCGGACTCGACGGCGCCGTCCGCTCGCTGACGCGGCCGTCGGGGGCGGCACAACTGTCGGGGAGAGCCCCTCGCAACGGGCAGGGCGGCCCGCTGGATCCAACCGGCGTCTGGGGGGACGACCACTGCTGGTGGCTTGATCGCATGGTCCGCTCCAGCCACCAGCTGGTCGAGCGGATGACCTTGATCTGGCACAGCTGGTTCGCGACCTCGATCGACGCGTCGAACGCCGCACTGATGCTCCACCAGAACAAGATGATGCGCGCCCGTGCGCTTGGCAACTTCCACGACCTGTTCGTCGAGGTGACGCGCGATCCGGCGATGCTGATGTGGCTCAACGGGGCCCAGAACACGAAATGGAGCCCGAACGAGAACTACGCGCGCGAGTCGATGGAGCTGTTCACCCTGGGGGCCGACCGCGGCTATAACCAACTCGACGTACATGAGCAGGCCCGAGCGCTGACCGGGTTCACCTTCGACTGGACCGACCAGGCCGGACCGTCGAATTTCCGCTTCGATCCCAGCCTGCACGACGACGGGGTGAAGACGATCTTCGGCCATCGCGGCCGGTTCGACTACCACGACACCTGTCGGCTGTGCGTCAACCATCCACTGCACCCCTCGTTCATGATCCCGAAGCTGTGGGGGTACTTCATCGGCGAGCCACCTCCCGCCCGCGATCAGCGCGCGCTCGAGCGCACCTACGTGACCAGCGGGTTCGAGATCCGGCCGCTGATCGAGGCGATCCTCCGTCATCCCCTGATGTACGACGGTCCGCGAATGGTGATCCCGCCGGCGGTCTATTGCGCGGGCCTGATGCGCGCGGTTGGTGTCACGATCGAGACAAACGCCTGGGCATGGATCGGCCAGCAGGCCGGGCAGCGCCTGTTCGAGCCGCCCAACGTTGCCGGCTGGAACTACGCGGACTGGCTGGACACGGCACGCTGGTCGGGGAGGTTCACCGCGGTGACCTACGCGCTCCAGAGCCGGGTCCTGAATCCGAACGGCAAGTCATACCCGGTCCACGAGAGCGCCGACGAGGCGCTCAGCTCGGCACTGAGCTACTGGGGTGACCCACCGCTCTCGGCAACCACCCGGGACCATCTGCTCTCCTTCAGCCGTCAAACCCAGCGCGGGATCACCGCCGACTGGGAGCAGGTGACATACCGGATTCTGCGCCAGAACGCGCTCCGGGCGCTGATCCCCACGACCCCGGAATGGCAGTGCTGCTGATGGGGAGCGATCCGCGGATCTGCTGCGAAGGTTTCTCGCGCTCCCAGGCGATCCGCCGAGCGCTCGCTTCCGGACCGCCGCGCTCGACCCGGGAATGGGACCCGAGGATGCCGATCCCGGCCGGTGCCGGGATCGACCGCCGCCGCTTCCTGCTCGGCGCGGCCGGCGGCCTGGTATCGGTGTACGGAGCGGACCGGCTCGGTCTCACCGGTCGGGTGCTCGGGGACGGGATCGCCCAGGCGGCAACCGTGCAGAGTCCTTCTAGCCCGGTGCTTGTGTCCGTGTTCCTGCAGGGCGGGATCGACGCTCTCTCGGTGCTCGCCCCGGCGGGAAATCCGCTCTACGTTCAGCTCCGGCCGACGCTCGCCGTCCCGACCTCCGCGGGCGTGCCGTTCACCGAGGATCCGAGCCTGCGCTGGCACCCCGCCGCCGCCTCGTTCGCCCAGTTGCACAACGCGGGCAAGGTCAGCGTGCTGCCGGGGATCGGCTACAGCAGCCCCGACATGTCTCATTTCACCTCACGGCACTACTGGGAGGTCGGCGCAACCGACACCGGACTGGCCACCGGCTGGCTCGGGCGCTACCTGGATGTGGCCGGGAGCCCGACGAACCCGCTGCAGGGGCTGTCGATGGACGGAGAGATGAACCCCACGCTCGCCACGGCGATCAACCCGGTCGCGGCGATCGACCGGCCCGACGACTTCTCGCTGTGGCTGAACGGCGTCTGGGGCGATGTGTTCACTTGGACGCTCGACTCGGCATCGGCCCTCGGCGACGCCCAGCACCACTCGTCAGATCCGGCGATCGCGCAGGTCGCCGAAGCCGCCTCGGAGGTCGGAATCGTGAGGCGCGCGCTCGCCCCCTTCCGCGACGCGAACGGGAACGCCACCTACACCAGCCCCGTGCAGTACCCCACGACGACCACCGGCGACCTCCCGCAACGGCTCGCCGGGCTCGCGGCGATGATCGCCGCCGGCGTGCCGCTCAGGTGCGTGGCGCTGACCTCCGACACCCAGTTCGACACCCACGCCTCACAGGCGCAGACCTTCGACTCCGGCCTGTCCCTGGTCGCCGATTCGATCGCCGCGTTCCAGTCCGATCTCGAGGCCCGGGGGATCGACGACCGAGTGCTCGTGCATGTGTGGTCCGAATTCGGGCGACGGGCGCAGGAGAACGGCTCCGACGGGACCGACCATGGCGCCGCCGGCGTCTCGCTGCTGATCGGGTCCCGCTCGACGGGGACGATGGTCGGAGAGTGGCCGGGACTGACCAACCTCGACGTCAACGGCAACCAGATCGAGAACGTCGACTTCCGCGGCGTCTACTGCTCACTGCTCGAGCAATGGTTCGATCAGGATGCCGCCGCGGTTATCCCCGACGCCGCCCAGTTCGCGCGCTACCAGCTGATCCAGTAACCCGCCTGGCTAGCGGTGCGTTCGTCGCCGATGGCTCAGCTCGCGGCGGGCATCGGCAGCACGCTCCCCTTGGAGCCGGCATGGATCAGGGTGTCGAGACTTGGACCGGACATCGGTCGCGCGAAGTAGAAACCCTGACAGAAGTCGCAACCGAGTCCGACCAGTTGGCGCTGTTGCCCAACGGTCTCGACGCCTTCGGCCACGACGCTCATCCCCAAGCCGTGCGCGAGCCGGATGACGGCGCCCACGATCGTGTCGCTCGCCGGGTTGCGTCCCAGGCTGGCGACGAACACCGGGTCCACCTTCAAGCTGTCGATGGGAAAGGTCATCAGGTAGCTGAGCGACGAGTAACCGGTCCCGAAGTCATCGATGGCCAGCATCACGCCGAGGTCCTTGAGATCGTTGAGCACAACCTGAGCGCGGTGGCGGTCGCGGACGAAAACCGTATCGGTCACCTCCAGAGTCAACGATGCGGCGTCGATCGACGCATGGTCCAATACGGCCGCCACGGTATCGGTGAAGCCGGCCGACATGACCTGGTGGGCGGAGACGTTGATCGAGACGGCGAGCTCATCGGTAGTTTGGGTTTGCCAGCGGCTCCGCTCCGACCAGGCCTGCTCGAGTACCCAGCGGCCGATCTCCACGATCTGGCCTGACTGCTCGGCGAGCGAGATCAGGACGGTCGGCGGGACCATGCCGAGGGTCGGGTGCTTCCAGCGGACAAGGGCCTCAACTCCGGTGATCCTCCCATCGACCGCGGCGACGATCGGCTGGTACGCGAGGTGCAGCTCGCCTCGGCCCGCCGCTCCGGGCAGCGCCTGCTCCAGCCCCATCCGGTCCTCGGCCAGATGCATCTCGCTCAGGTCGACCGCCTGCCGGCCGGTGGGGCTGCGGCGCTTCGTCCCGTACATCGCAAGATCGGCGTCACGGATGAGCTGCTCGGGAGCGTCGTTGCCCGACCCGCTGAGGGCGACGCCGACGCTGATGGTCACACTCAACTCGGTGCACGACAGCACGAACGGGGGGCGCAGCTCGGCGTGAACGCGGGCCACGATCGCCTCGGCCTGCGATGGGCCGTCGAGATCCTCGCACAGGATGAGGAACTCGTCACCGGACAGACGAGCGAGGGTGTCGCTTGTCCGCAGCACTCCCGAGAGTCGCTCGACCACGGCCACCAGCAATTCGTCGCCGAGTTGGTGCCCGTAAGTGTCGTTGACCGCTTTGAAGTGGTCCAGATCGACGAACAACACCGCGGTGGTCTTACCCGTGCGGCTCTGACGGAGCAAGGCATGCTCGAGGTGCTTGAGCATCAGCACCCGGTTCGGAAGCCCGGTCAGCGGGTCACGGAGAGCCGCCTCGGCGGCCCGGGCGGAGGACAGTTGGAGCTCGGCGCGGGTCTGAGCGTTGAGCACATAAGCCGCGGCGACGTCGGCGAGCGTCTGAGCCGAGCTCATGAACTTCGCCGACAGCGGCCCCGGTGCGTCCCGGTACAGGTCAAGTGCCCCCAGCTGGCGATCTCCGTGCCTCAGGGGAAAGGTGAACACGGCCGCCAAGCCGTAGGTAAGCGCTCGTGCTGAGAAGGCCGGGAATTGATTCTCATTCCTCAGATCGGGCACCGCGACCGCGCTCCCGAATTGGTACGCGGTCACGCACGGGCCCTCGCCGAGCTCTGTCTGCAGCTGCTCGAATCGTAGGGCCGCTGCATTCGAGGCGGCGATGTATCTGGGCTCGTTGCCCGGCGACATCAGGGTCACACCCGCCGCCGTGATCGGCAGGATCACGACGATCCGTTTCACCAGATGATCGAGGATTCCCTGGATCGGAAAATCCGTCACCATCGTGCGAGCGAACTCGCTCAGCACGTCCGACAGGTTTTCGCTTTCCACGGTCCTCCCTACCGCGAGTTTGGATGCCGGATCACGCCAACATCGGGTCGCCTCACACCCGCCGCGGGGCTACCCGCGTTCCCTAGGACGATCTGCTCGATGATTACGTGCCTTCCCCAATAATGCAAACAGGGACGGTAAGGGGCGGCTGTGCTGCGGCAGCCAACAGGTGCCTGCCAGAGTTCAGCTATCCCAACAGCGCACTGCCAAGCCGCTAATAGCAACCGGCGGTCCGCTCAACAAACGTTGACTGTAGCCCCATAGGGGCGATCTTTCTAGGCCGATTGTGAATTATTCGGCCACGATGGCCACTCTTGCGGACACAGACGGTCACCCGTTTGGGTGATTCGCCCAACACGTACCAGCCCAGACCGTGTTGTGCATCTGGGTTCGCGATGCCACCTAAATGTAGCCGACTGGCTCGAAACGTACCAATCGGCGACGCTTTAGAGTCGAGCGGATGAGAGATCCCGGGGCCCTGGACCCTCGAACCGCGCGGGTGATCGCGTTCGGACCGGGTCGGGTCAACCTGATCGGAGAGCACACCGACTACAACGACGGGCTGAGCCTTCCGTTTGCCATCGAGCAGGGCGTGCGCGTCGCCGCCAGGTCCAGGGAAGGAACGGACGTTCTCGCGCGGGCCCTCGACCGCGACGAGGAGGAGAGCCTTCCCCTCCCGGTGCAGCCGCCCGGCGGCGCTCCGGCCGGCACGTCAGCTGCCGTCGAGCTCCGCAGGCAGCCCACCGGAGACTGGAGGGACTTCGTGCGCGGCACCGTCGGCGAGCTGGCGGCGGCCGGCTTCGAGCTGCGTGGCACGGAGCTCGAGATCTCGGGCGATGTGCCCCAGGGCGGCGGCCTCTCATCGTCGGCCGCGATCGAAGTCGCGCTCACGCTCGCCCTGCTCGGAGTGGCGGGCATACCCGAGCCGTCTGACCGCGTCGAGCTCGCGCGGCTGTGCTCGCGCGTCGAGAACGACTGGGTCGGCGCCCACACCGGGTTGCTTGACCAGCTTGCCTCGCTGTTCGGAGAGCGCGACCATGCGTTACGGATCGACTTCCGCACGCTCGAGATCCGGCCGGTGCCGCTTCGGCTCGAAGGATGGAACCTGGTCACCGTTCCGTCGGGCGAGCAGCACTCGCTCGCCGACTCGGGCTACAACGAGCGCCGCGACGAATGCGAGCGCGCGCGTGCGATCCTCGGACTCGAAAGCCTCCGCGACTCTCGCCTCGATGACCTCGACCGGCTGCCCGACCCGCTCGATCGCCGCGTGCGTCACGTGATCGAGGAGAACGCGCGCGTCGAGGCGGCGGTCGACGCGCTCGAGCGGGCCGACCTCGCCGAGGTCGGCCGCCTCCTCAATGCCTCGCACGCGAGCCTACGTGACCTCTACGACTCCTCGACGGATGCCGTCGAGCGAACGGTCACACGGCTGCTCGACGGCGGCGCCGCGGGGGCACGGATGATGGGTGGGGGGTTCGGCGGCCACGTGCTCGCGCTGCTCCCTCCCCAGGCTCCGGTGTCCGAGGACGCGCAGCTCGTCGCGCCGTCGGCGGGAGCGCGCTTGCTCGACGCCGAATAGTTGCCAGCGATCCGGGTAGTAGGGATCGCGAAAGCGGAGAGGAGGATGCTGTCGTGTGGAATCTGGTCCCCCTGGGAGCAGTGGGAATTCACGCGAGCACGCTCGACTACGCGATTCTGGCCGTCTACTTCTTAGTCGTGCTCGGGATCGGAGCCGTGGCGAAGCTCACGATCAAGACCGAGCGAGACGCGGGGGCAGGGCTCGGGCCGGATCCGGCGGGCGCCCGCCACCTGAGGCCGCTCGATTCCGTCGTGTCCTGATGCGCTCGCTGACGCCTCCTCCCGACCCTGTGTCCCCGGGTGTCACCATCCTCCACGCCGACCTCGACGCCTTCTACGCGTCGGTCGAGCAACGCGACAATCCGCGCCTGCGCGGCCGGCCGGTGATCGTCGGCGGTGGCGTGGTGCTGGCGGCGAGCTACGAGGCCAAGGCCCGTGGCGTGCGGACGGCGATGGGCGGGACGCAGGCCCGCCGGCTGTGCCCGCAGGCCATCGTCGTCCCGCCCCGGATGGCCGCCTATACCGAAGCGAGCCGCGCGGTGTTCGAGCTCTTCGAGGACACGGCGCCGCTGGTCGAGGGCCTGTCGATCGACGAGGCGTTCCTCGACGTGCGCGGACTCGAGCGGATCTCGGGCACGCCGGTCGAGATCGCCGCGAGGTTGCGCCGGCGCGTGGGCGAGCAGGTTGGCCTGCCGATCACCGTCGGCGTCGCCAGGACCAAGTTCCTGGCCAAGGTCGCAAGCGGCGTGGCCAAGCCCGACGGGCTCCTGGTCGTCCCGGCCGACGCTGAGCTGGCCTTCTTGCACCCGCTGGCCATCGAGCGACTGTGGGGCGTCGGCGTGGTGACGTCACGCAAGCTTCGCCGCCGGGGAATTGCCACCGTCGGCCAGGTCGCCCGGCTCACCGAGGAGCAGATCGTCGCGATCCTCGGCCAGGCCGCGGGCCGCCACCTCCACGCCCTCTCCCACAACCGTGATCCTCGACCGGTGCAGACGCGCCGCCGTCGCCGCTCGATCGGGTCACAGCACGCTCTCGGCCGCTCGCGAAAGTCCGCCGCCGAGATCGACGCCGTGCTCGTCGGGCTTGTCGACCGCGTCAGCCGCCGGATGCGTGCCGCCGGGCGCGTCGGGCGCACCGTCGTGCTTCGGCTGCGCTTCGACGATTACTCGCGGGCAACGCGTTCGCACACGCTCGCTCAGGCCACCGCACACACCGCGACGATCCTCCTCACGGTCAGGGGACTGCTGGCGACGGCGACGCCGATCATCGAGCGCAAGGGGCTCACGCTCGTGGGCGTAGCGGTCGGCAGCCTCAGCAGCGACGCCGCGCTCCAGCTGGTGCTGCCGTTCGATCGACGCGACAGCGGCGCTCTCGACGCCGCCATCGACGACGTCCGCGAGCGGTTCGGATCGGGCGCCCTGACCCGCGCCGTGCTGCTTGGCCGCGACCCGGGATTGTCGGTGCCCCTGCTGCCCGACTAAGGCGCGTCAGCTCGGGAGGCTTGCCTCGACCACCAGGCCCCCGCCGGGCCGTGGCCGGGCCACCAGGGTCCCGCCGTGCGCGCGAGCGATGGCAGCGGCGATCGATAGGCCCAGTCCGGCGCCGTCACTGTTCGCGGTGCGCGAGCGCTCGAGCCGCTGGAACGGTTCGAACAGGCGATCGATCTCACTGGGTGGAACAATCGGGCCGCTGTTGGCGACCGAGAGCGTGGCGCGTCCGTCGCGGGCAGCCGTCGCGACCTGCACGGATCCGTTCGGGCGGTTGTGCCGGATCGCGTTGTCGATCAGGTTTGCCACCAGCCGCTCGCCGAGCCGAGGATCGCCCGAAGTCGGCGCTGGGTCGAGCGCTGCCTCGAGCTGCAGGTCGCCGTGCGCGAGCTCCGCGTGATGGGACGTGAGCACGGCTTCGGTCACGGCGGCGAGGTCGAAGGACTCGCGCCGGGCGAGCCCGCGCTCGCTGCGGGCGAGCGTGAGCAGCGCTTCGATCAATCGCTCCTGCTGCTCGCCGGCCGCGATCACCCGCTCGTGGCTCTCCCGCAGCGACTGAACCGTGGCCCCCGGGTCGCTGAGCGCGACCTCGGCGACGGTGCGCTGCCGGGCGAGCGGCGTACGGAGTTCGTGCGAGGCGTTGGCGACGAACTGCCGCTGGGCTTCGAAGGACCCCTCCAACCGGCCGAGCAGCTCGTCGAAGGTGTTGCCGAGCTGGTGAAGCTCGTCGTTGGGTCCCTCGAGCGCGAGTCGTTGGTGCAGGTTGGTGGCGGAGATGTCACGGGCGGCGGCGGTGATCGTCTGCAGTGGCAGCAGCACGCGCCCGGCCATCAGCCAGCCGAGCGCGATCGAGATCACCGTCATGACTGCGAGCGCGAGCGCGGAGGTGATCAGCAGCTGGTGAAGCTCGTGGCCGGGCTGGGCCCGGGCGACTCTGACGATGCGCCCGAGCTGCGTGTTGACTTTCGTGATCTGCGACTGGGCGACCTTGAGCCGCGACTGCGTCGCCTTGACCGCCGCAAGGGCGGCCCGGTCCGCACGGGGGGCTACCGCGCTGGTTATGCCGATCGCCGCCTGCCAGCCGGGCACGAGACTGTCGGCGACTTGGCTTGGGCCAAGCCTGGCCGTGAGCCCCGGATGTATGGCGTTGACGGGACTCGGGCCGGCCGGGAGCCCCAGAATGGCCACGTTGTTGCCGGGGGACTCGCGGACCAGGAGGTTGGTGACCGTGAGCAGGCCCACGCCCGAGATCAGGAATAGGGCGCCGTAGAGCAGCGTGAGCCGCAGCCGCACGGTGTGGCCTGGCAGACGTGCCCCCGCCCTCAAGGCGCCGAACCGCGCTCCGAGGCGTTCCCGCGCGGTCATATCCGGTATCCCACCTGGGGGACGGTCTCGATCATCGGCGGGTCGCCGAGCTTGCGGCGCAGGCGGCTGATCGTCACCTTGACCGTCGTCGTGAAGGGATCGGCGGCATCGTCCCAGACGCGGGCGAGGAGCTCCTCGGCCGAGACGACTCTGCCCTGAGCGGAGAGCAGCAGCTCGAGCACGCCGAACTCCTTCGGGCCCAGCTCCACCGGCTGCTCCCCGCGCCAGACGCCGTGCTTGGCGGCGTCGAGCCGCAGATCGCCGCGCACCAGGACCGGCGGGAACGCCGGCTGAGACCGGCGCACCAATGCGCCTACGCGCGCGATCAGCTCGGCGAAGGCGAACGGCTTCGGGAGGTAGTCGTCGGCCCCCCGATCGAGGCCGTCGACGCGGTCATCGATCGTGGCCGCCGCGGTGAGCATGAGCACGCGGCTGCGGCCGCCCCGTCCGACGATCTACGCGCATACGTCGTCGCCGTGCAGACCGGGAAGATCGCGGTCGAGCACGATCACGTCGTAGTCGTTGACCAGCGCGCGCGCCAGCCCCGAGCTGCCGTCAAACGCGACATCGACAGCCATCTGAGCGCGGCGTAGCCCCACCCCGATGGCCTCGGCGAGCTCCCTGTCGTCCTCAATCACGAGCACCCGCACGCTCCCCCCTCTCGATCCTCTCGCGACCGGCCAGCGCGCGACGGTCATCGAACGTTGGCCGCCGCGCCGTCGGCGCGGCGGCCGATCCAGGGTCGCGCATCGGTGGTTGCACGGCGGTTACAGCGGCGCTCGACACGCCTACCTCACGGTAACCGCGTCCCCGGGCTCGAGGAGCTGGTGAAAGCGGGCGGGGTCGACGTTGCCCCCCGAGAGGATGACACCGACGCGGGTCGCACCCTCAAGCGCGACCCTGTTCGCCAGCAGCGCGGCGAGGCCGGCTGCGCCGCCGGGCTCGAGTACGAGTTTCAGGCGCTCGAACGCGAACCGCATCGCGCCGACCAGATCGGCGTCGGAGACCGCGACGACGGCGTCCAGGAGCTCGCGATTGATGGCAAACGTCAGCTCGCCCGCCATCGTCGCCTGTAGGGCGTCCGCAATCGTGCGGGGGACGTCAATCGCGATCCGGCGTCCAGCGGCCAGCGAGCGCCGGTAATCGTCGCCCGCTTCCGGCTCGACCCCGATCACCCGCGTGTCCGGGTAGAGCGCTTTCGCGGCGATGGCGCAACCGGCAGCCAGTCCGCCGCCGCTGACCGGAGCGAGCAGCAGATCCACCTCACCCCAGTCCTCGACCAACTCGAGCGCAGCGGTTCCCTGCCCGGCGATGACCTCCGGGTCATCGAACGGGCGTACCAGGGTCAGGCCGCGCTGCCGGGCGATCTCCAGCCCGATCTGCTCGCGATCCTCGCGGTAGCGATCGTAGGTGAGAACCTCGGCGCCGTAAGCGCGCGTGGCGGCGAGCTTTATCGCGGGCGCGTCGGCAGGCATCACGATCGTCGCCGGTGCTCCTAACAGCGAGGCGGCAAGCGCGACGGCCTGGGCATGATTGCCAGAAGAGAACGCGAGCACACCACGTTCACGCTCACCGGGGCCGATCGAGGCGAGCTTGTTGTACGCGCCGCGAAACTTGAACGATCCGGTGCGCTGAAGCGCCTCCGCCTTGAGCCCCACATGAAGGCCCGCCCGCCGATCGAGCGTACGTGAGGTGATCACCGGGGTGCGGTGCACCACACCATCCAGGCACAGTGCAGCGGCACGCACGTCCTCGAAATCGACCATCCCCGCCAAGATACGCCCCCCTCTCCCAGCCCGCTCCTGAGCGCCGTCGAGCGACTACGCGGCCGGCATTGCCGTAGAACTTCGGGGTATGGCCGCGCCTGAGGCAATCATGGTCGACGCCGGTGGGCGGGACCTACGCGTCTCGAACCCGGACCGCGTGATCTTCCCGGTGACCGAACGCTCAGGGCCGGTCACGAAGCTCGAGATCGTCAACTACTACCTCACCGTCGAGGACGGCATCATGCGCGCACTCCGGCAGCGGCCGACGACGCTCGAGCGCTGGCCCAAGGGCGTGCACCCTGACATCGTCGTCTCGACCCGTGAACGGGGCGGCGGCGACGCCTTCTTTCAGAAGCGGATCCCCCGGGGAGCTCCGGACTACGTTCAGACGGCGCGGATCCAGTTCCCCTCGGGGCGCTACGCGGATGAGATCTGTCCGACCGAGGTGGCCGTGGTCGGCTGGGCGGCCCAGATGGGGACGATCACCTTTCACCCGTGGCCGGTTCGCAGCGACGACGTCGACCATCCGGACGAGCTGCGCATCGACCTCGACCCACAGCCGGGAACCGACTTCGCCGACGCCGTGCGCGTCGCCGCGGAAGCCCGGGTGCTGCTGGATGAGCTCGGGTACATCGGCTTCCCGAAGACCTCGGGGGGGCGGGGTGTGCACGTCTACGTCCGGATCGAGCCGCGCTGGACGTTCACCGACGTCCGCCACGCGGCGATCGCCTTCGGTCGCGAGCTCGAGCGCCGTCTGCCCGGGCAGGTGACGACAAACTGGTGGAAGGAGGAGCGCGGCCAGCGCATCTTCGTCGACTACAACCAGAACGCCCGCGATCGCACCATCGCCAGCGCGTACAGCATTCGGCCCAAGCCGGGCGCACCGGTGTCCGCGCCGGTGGCCTGGGATGAGCTCCCCGAGGTCACCCCCGAGGACTTCACCGTTTCGACCATGCCCGCGCGCTTCGCCGGGGTCGGCGATCCCCATGCCGCGATCGACGACGTCGCGCACTCACTGCAGCCGCTCTTGGACATGTACGAGAGCGACGGCTCCGAGGGGCAGGGGGACATGCCTTACCCACCCGACTACCCGAAGATGCCCGGAGAGCCAAAGCGCGTCCAACCTTCGCGCGACCGAGACCGGCGGCGAGAATGATTGGGTCGGCCCTCACGGGGCCTGGGGTAACTTGACCGACCGGCGCCTCGCCCGGGGCGCCGACGGCGGTGGCACGACCGGCCCGATGTCCCCATCCGGTGCTTCGTCGAGGTCGGCGATCACCGGCGCGTGATCGCTTGGTCCCGTGCCCTTGCGGGCCTGACGGTCAACCCATGCCGCCCGGACGCGACCGGCGACCGGCTCGCCGGCGAGGATCAGATCGATCCGCATCCCGAGATCCTGGTGGAACATGCCGGCACGGTAGTCCCAGTAAGTGAACACCCGCTCGTTCGGCCAGCGATCGCGCACCACATCATGCAGGCCGAGCGCCCCCAGCTCGGCGAGCGCCGCCCGCTCGGGTGGCGTGACGTGGGTTTGACCGACGTAGGCCTCAGGATCGAACACGTCCTCGTCGGTCGGCGCGATGTTCATATCGCCGCATACGATCGTGGCCGGCGGGCCGGCGGCCACCATGTCCCGCAGCGACGCCAACCAGGCGAGCTTGTATTGGTAGTGCTCGGAGCCCGGCGTGCGCCCGTTGGGTACGTACACCGAGACCACGCGAATTCCGCCGCAGTCCGCGGACACCGCGCGGGCCTCCGGATGCGGGAAGCCTGGCGCACCGGGGATACCGGCGACGACATCGTCCAGTCCTACGCGCGAGAGGATCGCCACCCCGTTCCACGTCGCCTCGCCGTGGAGCGCGACCTCATACCCGCGGCCCGAGAGCTCATCTCCGACCAGATCGGCGAATGCATGGTCGGCAAGCTTCGTCTCCTGGAGACACACCACGTCGGGCTGGCGTTGATCGAGCCATGGGAGCAGCCGCGGCAGGCGCTGCTTGACCGAGTTGACGTTCCAGGTGGCGATCCTCATGCCAAGTGGTGCGAAACGGGCCACTAAGCCTCGAGTCGCCTCATGGCGAGCTCCACCACGTCGGCGCGGCTGCGCCCGTCGTGATCGGCGGCGATGAAGTGGTTGCCGATGAGGAGCGAGAAGGCGAGCATGCAGCGGGCCTCGACGTCTGCTTCATCAGGGCAGAAGGCACCGAAGAGCCGGCGCAGGTACTCCATGCGCCGGTTGTCGACGCGCCGGAGGCGCTCGGCGACCGTCGGATCGCGCCGCGACCAGTCGCGGACGGCGAGGTCGATCGGGCGCAGCCGGGCGTTGAAGGTGAGCGCGCCCGCCCGGCGCACTTTGGCCCTGGCATCGCCGCCCTCGCGCTCGACGCGCTCGAGCACCTCGTCGGTGCTCGCCCGCTCCCAGGTGTCGAGCATCTCGTCGAGCAGCGCGCTGCGGTCGTCGAAGTGCCAGTAGAAGCCACCCCTGGTGACGCCGAGGGCCTGGGCCAGCGGCTCGATCCGGACGGCGTCCGGGCCGCCCGCGGCGAGCGCCCGCAGCCCCTCTTCGATCCACTTGATGCGAGGCGTGCGGGTCGGCGCGGCCATCGCCTACTTCTATCGCACCCGTGTGGCATTGACACCGCTGCGGCTAATGCCTAACCTTCCATCCATACAGATCTGTATGGATGGAGGATCCCGATGATGCTCTCGAACACCGCACACACCTCCCGGCCCGAGCGCATGGTGCGCCAGATCGCCGTCCCGCCGGCCGCACGCCGGCGGAGCACTCTCCCCCGCGTCGACTACGCGGACGCCTTCCTCCTCGAAACCGGCGCTGCTCAGGACCGCACGGGCGAGCAATGGGCTCGAGCGATCCTCGACGACCTTCCGGCGATCGCCCGAAGAAACCTGCGGTGGGGCTGGTTCGCCCTCGGGCTGAAGCTCGGTGGGGCTGGGTCTGACCGATCCGTGTTGGGCTGGGAGGTGCGTCGCAGCACCGCGGACTTCGCCCTCCTCGGCGCTGGCTCCCGTCTCGGGATGCCGGCCGAGCTGCTCTTCGAGCCCCACCAGGAGGCGCTGCTCTTCGCCACCTTCGTCCAGCAGGAAAACCCCATCGCGCGCGCGGTGTGGGCCCCGGTCGGGCCCTATCACCGACAGGTCGTGCCGCGCATCCTCGAGCGGGCCGCACGCTCGGAGGCTAGGCGATCGGGCCTGTGATCTGTCCCGGACGGGTTTGACGCCCGCGTGTATCAGAAGGTCCTCCCGCCGCTCGATACCACAGCGCCCGCGACCACGCACCACAGGTCGCGTGGCCCTCTCAATTCCAAGGGGGTCGGTACAGATGGCAGACCAGGACTATGGACACGCGAGCGTCGGCGAGCAGAATCGGCGCGGCCAAGCCAAAGACGAGCTCGGGGCCGAAGCTCGGCCGCGTGCTCGATCCGACTGCTCCGGATTTTCCGGAGACCCCGTCAAGGGTGTACGGGAAGCCCGCCAGCGTCCAGCGCTGTCGACGCGAGACGTCAGGGAGTTATCCTGCGTCTGAAGCCTTATGAGCGTCGTCATGTACGTCAAGCCGAGCTGCCCGTACTGCCAGGCAGCCCGTGAGCATTTCGCGGTCGAGGGCGAGACCGTCGAGGAACGGGACGCGACGAAGAGCGCAGCATGGAAGGCCGAGCTCATGGGCTACACCAACAATCGAGGGATCGTCCCGACCATCATCTGGAGCGACGGGCAGCGTCAGGTCGGATTCCCGCCGGGTCGCGGCTGACAGGTGCATTAAGCGGTCGGTCGGCCGCTGAGATGCCGAAGCCAGGCCAGACGCCGCTTCGCCGGCGCCGCGCGGGCGGCGATGCTCGGCGCCTGTGCTGGCAACGGGGCCGCTCTAAGCTGCGATGCACTGACATCGCAGAGACCGTTCGAGCCGAGTTCCGGCTAGAGCGGGTTTCCCGATGGTGGTGGCGAAGGGCTATAGTCGGCTCGGGATGTCATGGATGTACATCACGCGGCGGATCGGGCTCGCAGTTTTGGCGCTGACGGCGCTCCTGGCGCTGATCAGCACGGCTGGCTCGGCCGCCGGATTCCCGGCTCAGTACTGTGCCCAGGTCCCGATTGTCGGCGGGATTCCGCCATGGGGCTTCCACACAGGCGCGCCGATCACGGGAGCGACCGGCAGCTACGCCCGCGGCCACGGTGACATCAACCTGGCCGCCAACACCGTCTCCGGGATCCTGTGCCAGGTCGACCGGGTCCGCCACCACCCCGACCGCCTAATCATGATGACGGTCGAGCACCACCTGGTCTATCACTCGCACGACGCGGTGATGTGGGGTGTGCCCGGGAACATCATGAAGATCATCGTCCGCGTGCAGAGCAGCACCGACCGCCGGTGCAAGGTCGGCACCCTCGGCCACGTGACCCTGTTCGGAAGCTACAACGGCGTGCGCAGCGACAGCGTCCGGTTCACCTTCCCGGCCGCCTGCAAAGATCACGATCACCTGTACCACGGCTCGCAGGTCAACAACCAGGTCCCGCCGCGTTAGCCCGCCCTTCCACGCCAGATCCCCAGCAGGCGATCCTTGAGGAGCTCACCCGGCCTGCCGGCCGATGGCAGCCCGGGCCTCGAAGTCCCGGCGGCTGGCAATCCGGGACCGTGAGCGATGGCCCCTCCTTCCACGCCGACCTCATGGCGCTGTCTCGGCCAGCCGCGTCGAGTCGGGCGACTCCAGCGCTGAGAGGTGCTCCTGAACCCAGGTGAACCACTGCTCTGACCGCTCGTCGGACTGGATCGTCAGGCGCGGCGCTGAGATCTCCAGGTTGGCCGGCGCCGGGATCCCGAACTGGGTGAGGATGTCGCCGATCACCGGCTCGGGGTCCTCGGCGAGGTCCTCGTAGGTGATCTTCAGTGGCTCGTGGCCCAGCCCGAGGAAGTATGCGTCCCACGACGCGTCGTGGGCGGTCAGGAGGCGAACGAGGTAGTTGATCGCCCGGAACGAGAACTGGGGCTCGGCGATGCTGGACGGGTTGGGATTGGCGTCCTGGCGCCAGGCCTGGGTCTGCACGGCCTTCCACAGCGAGATCGCCTGGCGAAACTTGTCCTTGCGGGTGATCTGTATGTATCGAAGGCCGGGAAAGACCCGATTGAGCAGCTCGGGAAGAGGGAGCCCCGCCAGCCCCTCGATCCCGCGGAGCAACTGGGCGAAGTCGCCGAGGTAGCCCCACATGACCTTGGCTCCGAAGACGCCGTTGGGGGTCGTGCCCTGTTCGATCGCCCACTCCAGGTAGCGGTCATAGGTCTCGGGCTGCCACAGCTCGTTGGGGCGGGGCGCGGTGTCCGGCATCTCCCGGAACGCGAGCCGCTCGATGATGTTGGCGTGGCGCTCGCCATCGAAGTACTCGTGCGGGCGGCGCGGCAGCCCGGAGTGGCGTAGCGCCTCGAAGTACTCCTCGGGGTGCCCAGCGACGCCGGTCTGATCCAGAAGCTGGCACAGAAGCGTGCTACCGCTACGCGGGGTTGCGCACACGAGGTAGGAAAGCATGGGCTGCGCCCTGGACAATGCCAAGTTAGTCTATCTAGTTAGAAGACTTCGCGGGGGATTCTTCTGCACTCGGACGCGAGCGCCTGAGGCTGAGCGGCCCTCCACCAGGCCGCTGCACCCGAGGGTTGAGAGGACCGCGATCTCCACCCGAAGATCAACCCGGACGCCGATGTCGAAGCGCGTGGCGGAGATCACGATGCTCCTATGACAACTACCGATTATCTCATCGACTCAGTCCTCGTCCTCCTCGTGCTGCTCCAGATCAAGGAGCGGACCCTCAGCACCCAGGCCCTCGTCCGACCGCTGCTGATCGTCGGGATCGCCGTGGCCAACTACCTGCACGGCATCCCGACCGCCGGTAACGACCTGTTCCTCGTCGCCATCCTGGCCCTCGTCGGGAGTGCGATCGGCCTCGCCAGCGCCCAGACGGTTCTGATGCGGGTCGGGGCTGACGGCGATGTCCTCGCCCGCGCCGGCTGGGCCTCCGGGTTCTTCTGGGTGCTCGGGATGGGGTCGCGGTTCGCCTTCATCTACTGGATCAGCCACAGCGGCGCCTCGTCGATCACGCACTTCAGCGCCCAGCACGCCATCACCGCAAGCGCCTGGACGGTCGCCCTCCTCGCGATGGCGGTGTTCGAAGTGGCCTCCCGCTCGGCGCTGATGGCGGCCCGCCGTCAGCGCCTGCAGAACCACCTTGCCTTCCAGGTTGCCTGACGTCGTTACCTTCCCGCGCAGTGATCTTCACCCATCTCACCGGGCGCACCGCGCTCACGGTCCGGCTGATCGGCCTCGCGCTAATCAGCTGGACCGTGGTAAGGGCCCATCACCACGCCCCCGGTGGCAGCGGACGCGGCCTGGTGATCACCATCCTGTTCGTACTCTGCGTGGTGGCGTGGCTCGCGTGGACGCGCCGGCCCCTCCCCGACCGCGGCATCACGCCGGATGTGTGGGTCCTGGCGGCGGCCGGTGGGGTCCTGTGCGGCGCCTCGCCGAGCAGCGCCGCCAGCGCCTTCGTGTTCGTGGCGGTGGTCGCGGCGGGCATCCGGGCCGAGCTGTCGCGAGCCTTCATCGTCGTCGGAGTTGGCATCCTCGCGCTGGCACTGTCGATCCTGGTCTACGACGGCAGTGCGCTCGGCCTCCTCGCCTACTCGCTCGGCTTCGCCGCTGCGACCCTGGCCGGGGCAAATGCCCGCCAGGGCGCGGCGAAGGCCGAGCAGGCCGAGCTCCTCCTCGCCCAGAGCCAGCGCTCGCACGAGGAGCAGTTACGGGCCGCCCGCCTCGAGGAGTCGACGCGGATCGCGCGGGAGATCCACGACGTGCTCGCCCACGCGCTCGCCGGCCTGACGATCCAGCTCGAGGCGACGAGGGCAATGGTCGACCAGGGAGCCGATGCCGCGACGATCAAGACCCGCCTGGACCGCGCCCACGCGCTGGCACGCGAGGGCCTGCGCGAGACGCGCCGAGCGGTCGGCGCCCTGCGGAGCGAACCGATCGCCGTCCAGGCCGGGATCGAGGCGCTCGTGGAGGAGTACCGGGCCGCCGGCGGGGCCGCCGAGCTGGCGATCGACGGCGATCCCGGTCGCCTCGCCGGACCGGTCGGCGAGGCCGCTATGCGGGTCGTCCAGGAGGCCCTGACCAATGTCCGCAAGCACGCGCCGGGGGCGAGCGTGTCGGTCGCACTGCACGCCGGCGACCTCGCGGACCCCGACGTCCTCCTCGTGGTCGACGACCACCCGAGCGACGCGACGCGG
>Ga0302314_10005517_pt1 | contig 23053 bp, 20 predicted proteins | sample III_Palsa_N2_3_FD_200533 | JGI IMG/M metagenome (GOLD analysis project Ga0302314, IMG submission 200533) | Peat permafrost microbial communities from Stordalen Mire near Abisko, Sweden - III_Palsa_N2_3 | ecosystem: Environmental > Terrestrial > Soil > Palsa > Peat permafrost | place: Sweden... | reverse complement strand
CTCGGGCAGGGCGTCCGCCCACTCGTCGGAGTCGGCGGCCTCGACCAGGGCGCCCGATCCGGCGGCCGTGCGGCCCACGGGGTGGGCGAGGTCGGGCGGGGCGGGGGTGGTCGGCGCGGTCTCCGGGACGGCCGCCGCGCGGCGGCGCTCGCGCTCGCGCACGCGCTGGGCGGCTTCGGCGGCCTGGCGGCGGTCGAGCTTCACCTCGAACCGACGGCGCTCCTGGCGGCGCAGGTGGGAGATGTAGAGCGAGAAGAGTGCGGCGGGGATCGCCGGCAGCCAGAGCAGGTCGACCCCGCCGACGGCGGCGGTGACCATGCCGATCGTGAAGACCGCGAACAGCAGGATGACCATGCGCCGGCGGCGGGCCAACACGGTGGCGCGGCGGCGCGATTCGGACGCGGCGGCGGCAGCGGAGGGACCGGTGGGGCGGTGCGGGGAGGCTGGGCGGTGGGCCGGCTGCGCGACCGGCGGGGTCTCCGGCCGCGCCAGGGGCTCGGTCAGGGGTTCGGTGAGTGGCTCGGTCGGGGGTTCCTCCGGCTGATCGCCGGATTCGGGGTCCACCAGGCTGCGGGCGGCGCGGCGCTCCAGCGCGGCGCGCCCGGACAGCAGGCGGATGGCCGTGCTGAACCGCTCGGTCGGCCGTGCCTCGTTGAGCTCGTCCTGCCTACGGAGCCACATCGGCACCAGGTAGGCAGCCCACGCCCCCACGATCACCGCGTAGATGAGGCCGCTACTGCTCACGCTTCACACCGTACGGGCGCAGGGGAACACCTCGCGGCAATTTCCGCCGGTGTGTCGCGTGCTCATGCTCATCCCACCCTATTTTTGTCTCTTCTTTTGAATCAGTGCTCAAGATGCTGCCGGATGCCGCGCCAGCGGCGCAGCATCCCCTCCGGTACCTCGTCGGCGGTCAGCGCGTAGACGAGGTGGTCCCGCCACCCGCCGTCGATGTGCAGGTAGCGGGGCCGCAGCCCCTCCTCGCGGAAGCCCAGTTTCTCGACGACCCGGCGGCTGGGGGCGTTCTCCGGGCGGATGCACACCTCGACCCGGTGCAGGCCCAGGTTCCGGAAGCAGTGGTCGACCGCCAGCGCCATCGCGGTCGGGATGATGCCCCGTCCGGCGACCGCCTCGTCGACCCAGTAGCCGATGTTGGCGGAGCACATCGAGCCCCAGGTGATGCCGCCCACCGTGAGCTGGCCGACGAGTTCGCCGTTGTAGGTGACGACGAAGGGGAGCATCCGCCCCTCCTTCGCCTCCGACCGCAGGAAGCCCACCATCTGCCGGTAGGTCGGACGCGGTCCGGCCGGTCTGCCGGGGGCGGTCGGGGGCACGGTCGCCTCCCAGCGCCGCAGCCAGTCGCGGTTCCGGGCGCTGACCGCCTGCCAGGCGCGCCGGTCCCTGACCCGGATGGGTCGCAACCCGACCGGGCCCTCGGTCAGCTCGACCGGCCAGAAGGCGTTCAGCTCGGGCCTCCTGACGGCGTCTGCGCGCCGGGCGGCGGTGACGGCTGCTGGGGTGCCGGGTGGTCGCCGCCGTGGACCTGGTCGACCGCATGCCCCAGCAGCGGGGCGAGCACGGCCAGGCCGTCCCTGACGCCGCCGGTCGAACCCGGCAGGTTGACGATCAGTGTGTCCCCGGCGAGGCCGGACAGCCCGCGCGACAGCGCGGCGGTGGGCACCCCGCCGGCCCTGCCCTCGGCCCGGATTGCCTCGGCGATGCCGGAAACCTGGCGGTCGATGACCCGGGCGGTCATCTCCGGGGTGAGGTCCATCGGGGTGAGCCCGGTGCCGCCGGTGGTCAGGATGACGTCGTAGCCGTCGGAGACGGCGGCGCGCAGCGCCTTGAGCACGGGTGCCCCGTCCGGGACGACCGTGGGTTCTTCCACGGCGAAGCCCATCGCGCGCAGGCCCTCGACGAGCAGCGGCCCGCCCCTGTCGGCGTAGACGCCGGCGGAGGCGCGGTTGGAGACGGTGAGGACGAACGCCCTGCGGTGCTGCTCTGCCGGGGCGGTCATCGCTGGTCCTCGCGGTGCCAGTCGCCGCTCTTGCCGCCGGTCTTGGACTCGACCTGGACGGCGTCGATCCGGGCGCCCTTGTCGACCGCCTTGACCATGTCGATCACGGTGAGCCCGGCGACGGCGACGGCGGTCAGGGCCTCCATCTCCACACCGGTGCGGTCGGCCGTGCGGACGGTCGCGGCGATCTCCACGGCGTCGTCCGCCACGACCAGATCCACCGTCACCCCGGAGATCCCGATGGGATGGCACAGCGGGATCAGATCGGGAGTCCGCTTGGCTCCCATGATTCCGGCGATGCGGGCCACCGAGAGGGCATCGCCCTTGGGCACCCCCTCCCCGCGCAGCAGGTCGACCACCCGCGGGGAGACCAGAACCCGCCCGGTGGCGCGGGCGGTGCGCACGGTCGTCGCCTTCTCGGAGACGTCGACCATCCTGGCCGCGCCGGTCGCGTCGACATGGGTCAGCCGGTCACCCGGTGCGCCCCGGTCTGCTTCTGCGCCCTGTGCGGTACTCAACGTGTGGTCTCCTGTGGCCGGTGCCGGTGCGGGCACAGGGTATCGCTGCGCGCGCCCTGCGTCAGATCGGGCCATCGCGGATCAGGCCGTCGCGTCCGCCCCGGACCGGTCCAGCAGGACCACGTCCACCAGTGCTCCGGCCTCCACCGAGGTCTCCTCCTCCGGCACCACGATCAGCGCGTCGGCCTGGGCCAGCGGTCCGACCAGGTGCGATTCCGCGCCGCCGATCGGACCGACGCTGCCGGTCCCGCCCGCCGCGTCGGCCAGGTAGCGGCCGCGGAGGAACTGGCGCCGGCCGGCCGGGGAGCTGCCCAGGCGCTCGGTCAGCCGGGCCGTGACCACGGTCCGGTGGAGCGGCTCGACCCCCATCATGGAGCGGATCGCCGGCCGCACGAACAGCTCGAAGGAGAGGTAGGCGCTGACCGGGTTGCCCGGCAGGGCGAACAGCGGCACCGTGCCCTCGAGCAGGCCGAAGCCCTGCGGCTTGCCCGGCTGCATCCGCAGCTTGCGGAACGACACGTCGCCCAGGGACTCACCGCCCCCGGCCGGTGCCAGCGCCTCCTTGACCACGTCGTAGGCGCCGACGCTGACGCCGCCGCTGGTGACGATGATGTCGGCGCGGATCAGCTGGTCCTCGATCACCTCGCGCAGCCGCTGCACGTCGTCGGGGACTCCCCCGACCCGGTAGGCGATCGCCCCGGCGTCCCGCGCGGCGGCGGTCAGCGCGAAGCTGTTGGAGTCGGGGATCTGCCCGGGGCCGACCCGCGTCCCCGGCTGCACGAGTTCGCTGCCCGTGGACAGCACCACGACCCTCGGCCGGGGCCTGACCTTGACGCTGTCCAAGCCGATGGCGGCGAGCAGACCGATCTGCGCCGGGCCGAGCCGGGTCCCGGCCGTGAGGACGACCTGGCCCGCGGTGATGTCGTCGCCCCTGCGGCGGACGAACCGCCCGGCCTCGATCGGCCGGAAGATCCGGACCTCGCCGGAGGCGCCCTGCGGGGCGCTGCGGGCCGGGGCCATGGTGACCGCGGCCTCGCTCCCGCCGCTGCCGCCGTCGGTCCACTCGACCGGGACGACCGCCTCGGCGCCGGGGGGCAGCGGCGCACCGGTCATGATCCGGGCGCACTGCCCGGGGCCCACCACGGGCAGGTCCGCCGCCCCGGCGGCGATGTCGCCGACGACGGTGAGCACCGAGGGGTGCTGGTTGGTCGCACCGGCCAGGTCCGCGACGCGGACCGCGTAGCCGTCCATCGAGCTGTTGTCGAAGGGCGGCTGGTGGCCGGGGGCGGTGATCTCCTCGACCGTCAGGCAGCCCTGGGCCTCCAGCAGCTGCAGGTCGAGCGGGGGGAGCGGGCCGACGCTGCGGAGGATGTCCTCCAGGTGCTCGTCCACCGACCAGCTGCGCTCGGAGGCGTGGTCCGTGGCGCAGGGGTCGGCTGCGCCACGCCCCGTCGAGTCGCTGCCTGACGAGTCGCTGCCCGTCGCACCGTGCTCCGTAGCGCCGTGTCCGTGCTCGCCCACTGCTCCCCCTACTGTCACTCGGCCGGCGGCGGCCGGCTGCCGACTCGCTGCTGCTTACTTCTCGGCGGCCGCAGGCACCCTGGCGCCGGGTTCGACCACGGGCTCGTTGGCCGGAACCGGCACCGGCGGGGTGACCCGCGCGGCCGGCGTGCCGTCCAACTCGCCGCTGCCGACGAAGCTCTTCAGCCAGGACCGGAAGTCCGGCCCCAGGTCCTCACGCTCGCACGCCAGCCGGACGATCGCCCGCAGGTAGTCGCCGCGGTCGCCCGTGTCGTAGCGGCGGCCGTTGAAGATGACGCCGTGCACCGGTCCGCCACGGCCGGGGGTGCGCTGGGCCAGTACCCGCAGCGCGTCGGTGAGCTGGATCTCTCCGCCCACGCCCGGCTCGGTCTCGCGCAGCACGTCGAACACGGTCGGGTCCAGGACGTAGCGGCCGATCACGGCGAAGCTGCTGGGGGCCTTGCCCGGGGCGGGCTTCTCCACCAGGTCGGTGATGCGGACGATCTCGTCGTCCCCGCCGACCGTGCCGTGCCACTCGGCCGGCTTCACGGCCGCGCAGCCGTAGAGGTGCGCCTGCGAGGGGTCGACCTCGATCAGGGCGACGACGCTGCCGCCGAGCTCGCTCTGGACGTCGATCATCTTGGCGAGCAGCGGGTCGCGCGGGTCGATCAGGTCGTCGCCGAGGAGCACCGCGAAGGGCTGGTCGGCGACGTGCGGCTCGGCGCAGAGCACCGCGTGCCCCAGGCCCTTGGGGTCGCCCTGGCGGACGTAGTGCATGGTGGCGAGGTCGCTGGACTCCCGGACGCGGTCCAGCTTGGTCTGGTCGCCCTTGCGGATCAGCAGCTCTTCCAGCTCGTACGCGCGGTCGAAGTGGTCCTCCAGCGGACGCTTGTTCCGCCCGGTGATCATCAGGACGTCGGTGAGGCCGGCCGCGGCCGCTTCCTCCACGACGTACTGGATCGCCGGCTTGTCAACGACCGGAAGCATTTCCTTCGGAGTGGCCTTGGTAGCCGGAAGGAACCGGGTACCCAGGCCGGCGGCAGGGATCACTGCCTTGGTGATCTGGCGCGAACGGGCTTTCGTCATGTCGACGACTGTACTGGCCGGGGAGGGGCAGTCAGACCGTCCCCCCGCGTTTTCAACGCGAGCTCATACTCCCCCACCAGCGGAATCACAGGTGATCTGTGAACCTGCTGTGACATCTGGGAATCCGCGAGCGCCCGGTCCGCCGCGCGCAGCAGCAGCGCCGCGTGCGTGCCGTCGCGCGGCAGGGACGCGATCCCGACCGCCGCGCTCAGCCCGTTCCCGGACGAAGCACCGGCCTGCGAGGCGCCCAACGGCACGGACGGCAGCGGCAGCGGGTGCCGGCGGACCGTCCAGCGCAGCCGTTCGGCGGCGTGCTCGGCGCCCTCCGCGTCGGTGTCGGGCAGCAGCACCAGGAACGCCTCGCCGCCGTAGCGGCCGAAGACGTCGGACTCGCGGAACTCCATCGCCAGGCGCTGCGCCAGGTCGCGGAGGACGGCGCTGCCCCGGTGGTAGCCGTGCTCGCGGCGGATCTCGTCGAAGCCCTCGATCTGCAGCAGCAGCAGTGAGAACTGCCCGCCCGCCCCGCCGTCGTCCTGCTGCGGTCTGCGGACGCAGCGGGCGATCTCGCGGTCCATCGAGAGCTGCAGATAGCGGTAGTTCCACACGCCGGTGAGCGGATCGGTGTAGGAGGTGCGCTCGATGGCGGCCCCGGCGGTGCGCAGCCGGTCCAGCTCCCCGCCCAGGGCGGCCTCGCGGGCGGCGGCGTGCCGCCGGGCACCGCGCAGGGCCCGCAGCAGCAGCGCGGCGGACAGCAGGGCCGGGAGGCAGAGCGCGGCGAGGGCGTACGAGACCTGGGTCACCATGGCCGCCTCTCCTCTCCTGGCCCTCCTGGCCGATACTCGCTGCGGTGGCACTGGAAGAAGTGGCACACGAGGACGAAAGGCCGTCCATCCGATGGTGAACGACAAGACCACGCTGCGGTCACGGCTGCTGGCGACACGCGCCGCACTGTCACCCGGGCAGCGGCAGGACGCCGCCCTGGCGCTGGGCGAGCGCGCACTGGAACTCCTACCCACCGGGCGGGCCGCCGGCCCGCCCCCGGTGGTGGCGGGATATGTGTCCATCGGGGCAGAGCCCGGGACACGTGCGCTGCTGGACGCGCTGCGTGCGCGGGGCGCACGCGTGCTGCTGCCGGTGCTGCTGCCCGACAACGACCTCGACTGGGCCGCCTACGAGGGCCCGGACCGCCTGGTCGCGGCGGGCCGGGGGCTGCTGGAGCCGGACGGACCGCGGCTGGGACCGGAGGCGGTGTGCACGGCCGACCTGGTGCTGCTGCCGGGACTGGCCGTGGACGGGCGGGGGATCAGGCTGGGCCGGGGCGGCGGCAGCTACGACCGGGTGCTGACCCGCCTGGACCGTGCGGGCTCCTCGGCACGGCTGGTGACGCTGCTCTACGACACCGAAGTACTGGAGGACGTCCCCGCCGAATCGCACGACCGTGCGGTCGATGCGGCGGTGACGCCCTCCGGGTCGTTCTTCTTCGGGACCGGCCGGCCTACGGCGTGAGGTTCAGGCTGGCCTTGGCTGCGGCCTGCACCTGGCTCTTGGTGTAGGCCCAGGGCAGGTACTCGCCGTTCTCCCAGAGCGCCGTCTGGTCGTTGTAGTTCGCGTCGAAGGCATGGCCGGAGGCGCCGCCCAGAAGGATCCACGACGAGTCGTCGAAGTCGCTCAGGTCCACGACCATCCGCATCGAGGGCACCCAGTCCACCTGGTAGCCGGCCGCGGCGTTCCAGCCGGTCGCGTCGATGGCCGAGCTGCCGCCGCTCACCTGGTACGCGCCCCGGTCGAGGAGCTTGTGCTCCAGCCCGGACAGCAGCGAGGAGTCGTCCGTGCCCAGGCTCTGCTCGTCGAGGGTCAGGGTGTGGATGCGGCCCCAGCTCCAGGTGGACATGTCCTTGCCCATCAGCGAGGTGAGCTGCATCCGGGCGTCGATCATGGCCTCCGCGAGCAGGTTGTCCCGCCCGTTCACCGTCGTGCCGTTGTTGTAGGTGTACGACCACCAGGGGCTGTTCGGCTGCGTGAGCAGGCCGCTGACCACGGCCATCCACTGGTCGCCGCCGTCCGGCTGGGCCTCGTCGGGGGTGCGGGTGCCGCAGACGGTGGACGTCTTCGTCGGCCCGTTGAGGTCGTCCGCCGGGATGCCGGTGTCCACCGGGACCACGATGCAGTCGGTGGTGGCGCGCACCGCCGCCGGGAACTTCTCGTCGAAGGCGAGGTGCAGCAGGTTGCTCCAGACCGCGTTGTAGTACGCGGCGGCGGCCGAACCCGAGTCCTGGTCGTAGCCGGCGGCCTGCCAGCCCACCAGCAGCTGCTGGGCGTCGGTGTAGTACGGGATGTTGTCCGCCGCGGGGAACTTCACGTTCAGCAGGTAGGGCACCAGCGTCTGCGCCATGGAACTGGTGTCGTCCGTCTGCATGGACTTCATGTCGTCCGGCGAGATCTTGCCGTTGTTCGCGAGCTTGGACTTGATCAGGCCGGTGATCCGGTCGGCGCGGATGCCGTAGTCCCAGTCGTCGGTCAGCTCGTAGGGGTAGCTCGGGTCCACCACCGGCTGGTTGGCGGCGACGATGTAGCCCGCCGAGGGGTTCTCCACGTAGGGCAGCGCGGACTTCGGCAGGTAGCCCGACTTCCAGGCGTAGGAGGAGTCCCAGCCGGGCTCCGGGTAGGTGCCGTTGTCACCGGCCGGCCGGATCGGGATGTCGCCGGTCGCCTGGTAGCCGATGTTGCCCGAGGCGCCCTGGTCGTCGGCGTAGACCATGTTCTGGCCGGGGACGTCGAAGTCGGCCGCGGCGGCGCGGAACTGGTCGAAGTCCGTGGCCCGGTCCAGCTCGAACACCGAGTCCATGGTGGTGCCCGGCGTCAGCGCGGTCCACTTCAGCGCGATCGCGTAGCCGTTGCCGCGGGCCGGGGCGCCGCTCGGGACCGGGGCGCTCTGGCCCACGGACTGCTCCAGGGCGTCGTGGTCGGAGATGATCGGCATCCCGTCGGCGGTGCTGCGCACGGTGATGGTCTGCGCCGACTCACCGGCGACGTCGACGGTCACCTGACGCGTTGTGAAGTCCTTGTTCTGGCCGTCGTAGAGGTAGGTGTTGTCGCCGGTGATCTGCTCCAGGTAGAGGTCCTGGACATCGGCGCCGAGATTGGTGAACCCCCAGGAGATCGCCTGGTTGTGGCCGATGACCACACCCGGCATCCCCGGGAAGGTGAACCCGGTGACGTCGTACGGGCAGGCGGCGCTGACGGTGTTGCAGTGCAGGCCCATCTGCTCCCACACCGACGGGATCCCCGGGCTCAGGTGCGGGTCGTCGGCCAGCAGCGGCTTGCCGGTGGTCGTGAACTGGCCGGAGACCACCCAGGAGTTGGAGCCGATGCCCTGGCCGGGCGCACCGAGCAGCGAGGGCACGCTGTCGATGTTCGCGGCCAGCTGCGTGGCCGCGTCGGTCAGCCCCTGCACATCGCCGGCGCTGCTCGACTGCACGGTGTACGAGGCCGTGGTCGCGTCGGAGCCGCTGGAGCCGTCGGTCGACTTCGCGGTCTTCGAGGAGTCCGGGGAGGAGGGCAACGGGGTCGCGATGTCGCCGTCGGCGGGGCGGTAGACCGAGTCCTTGACCGTCCCGGTCTTCACGATCGTCCGGCCGGGCGTGTACGAGTACGCGGGGTAGAGCTGGGCGATCTGCTGCTCGCTGAGGGTCTGCGACAGCAGCGCCCGGTCGACCTCCTGCTGCATGTTGCCGCTGAGGTCCCAGGCCATCGCCTTCAGCCAGGCGAGGGAGTCCACCGGCGTCCACGGGGCGGGGGTGTAGCCGCTGTGGGCGGTCCCCAGCAGCGCGTACTCCAGGGAGGCCCCGGCCCCGCCCGGGTGCTGCTTCAGCCAGGCGTTCACGCCGTCCGAGTAGTCCTGCAGGTACTGCTTGGTACCGGCGCTGAGCTCGTTGTCGTACTCGGCCTGCGCCACGCCGCGCCAGTTCATGGTGTCGATGAAGGCGTCGGACTGGACGTTGGCGTCGTTCTTGCCGGGACCGAACATCGAGGCCAGGGTGCCCGAGGTGATGTGCCGGTTGACGTCCATCTGCCAGAAGCGGTCCTGGGCCTGGACGTAGCCCTGGGCCTCGAACAGGTCGGCCGGAGTGTTGGCGTAGATCTGCGGGATGCCGTTGCTGTCCCGGGTCACCGTGACCCCGGCCTGCAGGCCCGTGACCTGGACGGAACCCGTCGTCTGCGGCCTGGACGCGTCGACGGTGCGCACGCCGTACCAGCCGCCGCCTACGGCGCCGACCACCACCAGTAGCACCAGCAGGATCACCAGCAGCCGGAACCGGCGGAACTTCTTGGTGCGGGGCATCAGGGTCCTTGTTGGGCAGGGGCTCGTCCGCCGCCGTGCAGTGCGGCGGGGCCGACGCTAACACCTGAACCGGAACCGCTGCGGACTGGCACCCGTCCTGAGCGCCTTCGGCCCGGTCGCGCCACCGGGCGGAACCGGTCGAAACCGGTACCGGGGCCCTGCCGGAGCTCCCCCCGGACCCCGGCAGGGCCCCGGTGGAGCCGCAGCTCACACCGGCCACAGTGGACTATCGCCAGGGAATACCGCATCATTGACAGTCGTTAGCACTCATCAGGCGAGAGTGCCAGGAGGAATCACAGTGCCGACGTACCAGTACCAGTGCACCGAGTGCGCGAACGGTCTCGAGGCTGTCCAGAAGTTCACGGACGACGCCCTCACCTCGTGCCCCGAGTGCAGCGGCAGGCTGCGCAAGGTCTACTCCGCGGTGGGCGTGGTCTTCAAGGGCAGCGGCTTCTACCGCACCGACAGCCGCTCGTCGTCGAGCAGCACGCTGAGCCCGTCCAAGAGCGGCGACTCGTCGTCGTCCGGGTCGTCGACGTCCTCCACGTCCACGTCCACGACCTCCTCCACGACCTCGACCTCGTCGTCGAGCACGTCGTCCTCCTCGGGCAGCAGCGCCTCCCCCGCCGCCTGAGCGGATACCGTCCGTCCCGCCCCGTGCCCATCACCGTTTCGTGAGGGCCACGGGGCTTCGGCATGCCCGCCGGCTCCCTGGGCCGCCGGCCATGGCTGCGGCTGCGGCTACGGCTACGGCTACGGCGAACCCCAGCAGCAGCGGGCAGTAGGACCTCGGCGGACTCACCCCTGCGGGGGGCGGAGTTTTCCACACCCCCGGGGTTGTCCACAGCCGGTGGACGGCGGCGCCCCGGCGACACCGGGATCGGCCATCGTGGAGGGGCAACCAGGTCAGCAGCCTCTCTACGGCGGTGGTCACCCATGTCCTTGATGATCGACAACCCTCTGCGCTCCAGCAACCGGCACCGTGCCCACGGGAGGCGCCCCGGCCCCGGCGGGGATGCGCCGGTTCCGGACCCCGCACCGACCGTCTCGTCCGAGATCGAGTGGACGGATTGCGAGACCTGGTCCGATGACGAGCCGGACGAGGCCGTGCCGGAGGAGACCCTGCCGGAGCCGCAGCCCATGGCGCCGACCGCCCCGCTGTTCGGCGGCGGCCCCGCCGTACCGCCCACGCGGACGGTGGCGCCGTTCCCGCCGATCAGGGCCGGTGGCGGGCGGCACCGGCTGCCCTCTCCCGTGCGGCGAAGGCCAGGCCCGATCGCGGCCGGGCTGATGGTCGCGGCGACGACGCTCGCCGTGGGGTCGCTGCGCGGCCCGCTGCTCCCGGCCGGGAGCCACGGCGTCGCCGGCGCACCGCTGCTGGTGCGCAACGAGAGCGATCATTCGTACGAGTGAAAACGAGGTGTCGGCCGAGCCCGCGCCCCAGAGCCGATCGAGCCATGGCGGTGGGCGTTTCCGCAGGCAGGGGCGGCGGGGCGGGGACCGACGCGTGGGCGCGCCTCCTCCGTAGGGGTGAACCTGGGCGGACCCACCGTGCCCTCGCGCTGCCGTACGTTCCCAGGACTCGAGCATTTCGGACAGTCCCCGGCAGCAAGAAGGAAACTCCACCCGTGAAGGGCTTCAAGGCATTTCTCCTGCGCGGCAACGTCATCGACCTGGCGGTCGCTGTCGTCATCGGCGCGGCGTTCACCAGCGTCATCAACTCCATCGTCAATGGAGTGATCAACCCGGTCGTCGGTGCCTTCGGCACCTCATCGCTCAATGCCTACACCTCCTGCCTGAAGGGCCCCTGCACCACCGCGAACGGCAAGACCAGCGGCATCGTGATCATGTGGGGATCCGTGCTGGGCGCGGTGCTGCAGTTCCTGATCACCGCGGCGGTCGTCTACTTCTGCATCGTCCTGCCCGCCAGCAAGCTGATGGCGAAGTACATCGCGAGGAAGGAGGCCGAGGAGGCCGCGGCGGCCGAGGCGGAGATCAAGGAGGTCCACCTCCTCGCCGAGATTCGCGACCTGCTGGTCCGCCAGCGCTGAACAGGCCGAAGGGCCGGGGCAGCGGCCCCGGCCCTTTCACTTCCCGGCTCTTGCGCTCGCCGGCCCTTTCAGCCTCCGTGGTGCGGAGGGGTTTCGCGGCGGTACCACGCCTCGTCCCGGACGGACTCCGCGCCGCTGCTCTCGCCCCAGCCGGAGTCGGTGTCGTCCCGGCTCGGCCGGGCCAGCGGGTCGTCGAAGACCAGTGCCGGGCGCTTCTTCTCCTCGTCAGCCATGGCCCCAGGGTACGGCGCTCCGGCGGGGGTTCCGGCGGGGGTGCTCATGCCGCCTCGAAGCCCGAGTGGTCGGCGATCTTGCGCAGTTCGGCCAGCGCGTGCTTCTCGATCTGGCGAATGCGCTCACGGGTGAGGCCGTGCTGCTTGCCCACCTCGGTGAGGGTGCGCTCGCGGCCGTCCTCCATGCCGTAGCGGGAGCGGATGATCGACGCGGTGCGGTCGTCCAGCCGTCCGATCAGGCCCTCCAGCTCCTCGCGGCGCAGCATCACCAGGACCGCGTCCTCGGGGGAGGTGGCACCGGTGTCCTCGACCAGATCGCCGAACTGGGTCTCGCCGGAGTCGTCGACGGTCATATTGAGACTGACCGGGTCGCGGGCCCAGTCCAGCACGTCCTTGATCCGCTCCACCGTGGTGTCCAGTTCGGCGGCGATCTCGGCGTGGTCGGCCTCCCGACCCAGCTCCTTGGACTTCTCCCGCTGGACGCGGCGGATCCGGCCGAGCTCCTCGACGAGGTGCACGGGCAGCCGGATGGTGCGGGACTGGTCGGCTATGGACCGGGTGATGGCCTGGCGTATCCACCAGGTCGCGTAGGTGGAGAACTTGAAGCCCTTGCCGAAGTCGAACTTCTCGACCGCGCGGACCAGGCCGGCGTTGCCCTCCTGGATCAGGTCGAGCAGTGGCAGGCCGCTCCGGGGGTAGCGTCGGGCGACCGCGACCACGAGTCGGAGGTTGGAGCGGATGAAGACGTCCTTGGCGTGGCTGCCGTCGGCGACGATGGCACGCAGTTCGTCCTCGGTCGCGCCGGCTGCGGTCTCGCCCTGTTCGAGCAGCTGCTCGGCGAACACACCGGCCTCAATGCGAGTGGAGAGCTCAACCTCCTGGGCTGCATCGAGCAATGGGGTCCTGGCGATCTCGTCCAGGTACATGCCGACGAGGTCGCGGTCGGCCTCGCCGCTGCTCGGACGCGCGTTGCGGGTCCGGTCGGCCTTGTCGCGGACGACGGCACGGGTGGCCATGCGTACTCCTTCGCGGAGACGGGACGGGCCTGGCTGGTCCGTTCGTTGGTTGCCTTTCATAACGATGCAACGAGCAGATTCCGGACATCATTCCCAGGGTGAGGATTTATCTCGCCAAGTGCAGTATGCTGGCGAATTTTGCCGCTCCGTGGGCCGAGAGTGTCCGGGTGCATACGGACAGGCACGAACGGGACAGGCCATGGACCTGTTGTGCAACTACGACGAGTCTGCTCTCACTCGTGGTTCCCCGCGCGTCGGCTGCGGGCGGGGTTGAACACCCACACCCGCATCAGCAGGAAGCGGACCACGGTGGACAGGGCGTTGGCCCCGACCAGCGCGCCGAGTTCGACGAGGTGCGAGGCGCCGGGGTCGGCAAGACCGGTCACGGCAAGGGTGAGTGTGCTCAGCAGCAGGCCGATCAGGAACGCGATCCCGCCTTCGACCTGGTGCTTGAGGGCGTCCCTTGAGCCGGTGACGCCGAAGGTGAAGCGGCGGTTGGCGGCGGTGTTGGCGATCGCGGTGGCGAAGAGCGCCAGCCCGTTGGCGATCACGGCCGGGGCGAGCTGCCGCAGCACCAGGTAGAGCGCCAGGTATGCCAGGGTGCTGGCCACTCCGATGATCGCGAAGCTGGGCAGCTGCCGCCGCATGCCGTGCGGCAGTCTGGCCTGCTGGACGCGTGGCGGCACCGGCAGCCTGGTGGCGCCCGAGACGGTCCTGCGGGCGACCCGCCACATCCCCTTGAGGTCGTCCTTGACCGTCCGGACGATGTCGACCCGGCTGTCGGGGTCGTCGACCCAGTCCACCGGGACCTCGTGGATGCGCAGCCCGCTGCGTTCCGCGAGCAGCAGCAACTCGGTGTCGAAGAACCAGGTCTGGTCCTCGACCGAGCCGAGCAGCGCCTGGACGACGTCCGTGCGGCCCGCCTTGAAGCCGCACTGCGCGTCGGAGAACCTGGCCGCCATGGTCGTGCGCAGCATCAGGTTGTAGGTGCGGGAGATGAACTCGCGCTTGGGGCCGCGCACCACGGCGGAGCCGCGGTGCAGCCGGCTGCCGATGGCGAGGTCGCTGTGGCCGGAGAGCAGCGGGGCGACCAGCGGCAGGAAGGCGTCCAGGCCGGTGGACAGGTCCACGTCCATGTAGCTCACGACGTCGGCGTCGCTCGCTCCCCACACCTGGCGCAGCGCCCGGCCGCGCCCCTTCAGGTCGAGGTGCACGGCGCGCACCTCGGGCAGTTCCGCCGCGAGGGCGGTCGCGACCTGCCAGGTCGCGTCGGTGCTGGCGTTGTCGGCGACGGTGATCCGGAAGCGGTAGGGGAAGTTCTCGGCCAGATAGGCGTGCAGTCGGTGCACGCTGGAGGCGAGGATGTGCTCCTCGTTGTAGACGGGGACGACGATCTCGACGAGGCGGGCCTGCGTGCGCGCCGTGGGGGCGGACTGCCCGGCCAGCGCTGTCGAATTGCTCATGCCGCCAGACTTGGACACGGCACTGTGCGGAGGCTGTGGCCGACGTAGGGCGGACGTGAGAGTCCCGGCGGGCGGCGGGCCGGATCGGTCAGGGCTCCTGACGGAGTCTGCCCTTGAGCACCTTTCCCGAGGCGTTGCGGGGCAGTTCGGCGAGGAAGACCACCTGCCGCGGCACCTTGTAGTTGGCCATCTCCCGCCGGGCCCAGGCGATCAGCTCCTCGGCCGCACCCGGCCCGGGGGTGCCTCCGGGCACCACGAACGCCTTGCCGACCTCGCCGAGTCGCGGGTCGGGGATGCCGACGACGGCGCAGTCCGCGACCAACTCGTGCCGGGAGAGCACGCGTTCGATCTCGGCGGGGTAGGCGTTGAAGCCGCCGACGGTGAACATGTCGCCGAGCCGGTCGGTGATCCGCAGATTGCCCTCGGCGTCGAGGACGCCGATGTCCCCGGTGCGCAGCCAGCCGTCGTCGGTCATGGCCGCCAGGCTCTCCTCCGGGTCCTCGAAGTACTCGCGCATCACGTTGTAGCCGCGCACCTGCACCTCGCCGGGGGTTCCCGGCGGCTGCTCCTTGCCGTCCTCGGCGGCGACCCGGACCTCCACGCCGGGGACGGCGCGGCCGGAGGTGGCGGCGATCAGCCCGGGGTCGTCGCCGCGGCGGCACATGGTGACCAGGCCGCAGCATTCGGTCAGGCCGTAGGCGGTGAGCACGGTGGCGATGCCGAGCTCCTCGCGGATGCGGGTAACGAGCTCCAGCGGGACGACGGCGGCACCGGTCACGGCGAGGCGCAGCGAGCCCAGGTCGTAGGACGCCCGCGCGGGGTGGTCGAGCAGCGACTGGTAGACGGTCGGCGCGCCCGGCAGCACGGTGACGCGTTCGGTGCTCACCTTGGCGAGCACCGATTCGGCGTCGAACAGCGGTTGCGGCAGGATCGTCGCGCCCCGCATCAGCGAGGCGAGGATGCCGGCCTTGTAGCCGAAGGTGTGGGTGAACGGGTTGACCACGAGGTAGCGGTCGCCCTCGGCCAGCCCGGCCAGGTCGGCCCAGGTGGCGAAGGCGCGCAGGGTCTGGGCGTGGGTGGTGACGGCGCCCTTGGGCAGTCCGGTGGTGCCCGAGGTGAACATCATGTCGGCCGGGTCGTCGGGTCCGATCGACCCGATGCGCTCCCGGACCGAGCGGTCGGGCACGTCGGCGCCTGCGGCCAGGAACCCGCGCCAGTGCTGGAACCCCTCCCGCACCTCGCTCCGCTCGCCGAGGACGACGGCGGTGCGCAGGTCGGGGAGGTCGCGCAGCGGGATGCTCCCGTCCCGGCCGCCCGCCGCGGAGCGCAGCGCGGAGACATAACTGGTGCCGAGGAAGGTGTCGGTGACGAACAGCATCGAGGCCCGGGTGCGGCGGAGCAGGTCGACGGTCTCGGAGCCCTTGAGCCTGGTGCCCAGCGGCACCAGCACGGCCCCGGCGCTGACCGCCCCGAGTGCGGCGACCACGAAGTCGGGGGTGTTGGGGGCCCAGATCGCGACGCGTTCGCCGGGGGTGACGCCCGCCGCCATGACGGCGGCGGCGGCGCGGCGCACCCGCAGGCCCAGCTCCCGGTAGCTCAGCCGGGTGCGCGGGCCGACCACGGCCTCCGCCTCGCCGTAACGGTCGGCGGCGGTCTGCACCAGCCGGGGGATGGTGCCCCACTCCAGGTCTCCGCGCATGGCGTCCGTCCTTCCCTCGCACTCGGCCGCACCACTGATGCCTCGTCAGATTAGATCGACAGCGGTCTACCGGCCAGAGGGCCCGCCCCCTATTCTGACGGTACGTCAGATCTTTTAGCCTCCGGGGGCACGATGCTCAAGGACCGTACGGCCGTTGTCGGCATCGGCCAGACCCGCTTCGCCAAGCACCTCGACGAGCCCGAGAAGACGCTCGCCTGCAGGGCAGTGCTCGCCGCCCTCGACGACGCCGGGATCGACCCCGGCGAGGTCGACGGGCTGGCCTCCTTCACCATGGAGGAGACCGACGAAGTGGAACTCGCCAAATCCATCGGCGCGGGCGACATCACCTTCTTCAGCCGCACCGGCTTCGGCGGCGGCGGATCCTGCGCCACCGTCGCCCACCTCGCCATGGCCGTCGCCGGCGGACAGGCCAATGTGGGGGTCGCCTGGCGGGCGCGCAAGCGCGGCTCGGGCGTCCGGCCGTGGACCAACACCAGCGTCCAGCTGCCCACCCCGGCCCAGTGGACCAGGCCGTTCGGGCTGCTGCGCCCCGCCGACGAGATCGGCATGCTGGCCCGCCGCTACATGCACGAGTACGGCGCGACCCGCGACCACCTCTTCAATGTCGCCCTGGCCTGCCGCAACCGCGCCAACCAGAACCCGGCGGCGGTGATGTACGAGCGACCGCTGACCCGCGAGATGTACATGGACGCCCGCTGGATCTCCGAACCGCTGTGCCTCTACGACAACTGCCTGGAGACGGACGGGGCGCTGGCCTGCGTCATCGTCAGCGCCGACCGGGCCCGCGACTGCCGGCGCAAGCCGGTCTACATCCACTCCGCCGCGCAGGGCCTGCCCGCCCAGCACCACGGCATGGTCAACTACTGGAACGACGACCCGCTGACCGGCCCCGCCTGGGCCGCCGCCCGGCACCTGTGGAAGAACTCCGACCTCGGTCCCGGCGATGTGGACGTCGCCCAGATCTACGACGCCTTCACCCCGCTGATCCCGCTCTCCCTGGAGGGCTACGGCTTCTGCGGGCGCGGCGAGGGCGCGGCCTTCACCGAGGGCGGCGCCCTGGAACTCGGCGGACGGCTGCCGATCAACACCGGCGGCGGCGGACTCTCCGAGGGCTACGTCCACGGCTTCAACCTGATCACCGAGGGTGTGAAGCAGTTGCGCGGGACCTCCACCTCGCAGGTCCCCGACGCCGCCACCTGCCTGGTCACCGCCGGGGAGGGCGTCCCCACCTCGGCCCTGCTGCTGCGCGCCTGAACCACCATCCGACGACGAGGGACGAAAGATGACAGAGAGTGTCACCGAGGCGGTCAATGCCGCCGGAGGTCTCGCCGACGGGCGGCTGCTGCCCTGGCCGGACGTCGACGGCGAGCCGTTCTGGCAGTTCGCCAGGCAGGGCGAGTTGCGCGTCCAGACCTGTGCGGACTGCGGGCGGCGGCGCTTCCCGCCGCGGCCGGCCTGCCCCCGCTGCCACAGCTTCGACAGCACCTGGCAGCTGACATCCGGGCGCGGACGGATCTGGTCGTTCGTCATCGCCCACCCCCCGCTGCTCCCCGCCTACGCCAAGGACGCCCCCTACCCGGTCGCCGTCGTCGAACTCGACGACGACCCGTCCATCCGCCTGGTCGGCACCCTCACCACCTCGGTGCGCCGCCCCGACGCCCCGCTGAACGCGGTGCCGGTCAACCGGCTGCGCATCGGTGCGCCCGTCCAGGCCGTGTTCCAGACCCTCGCCCCCGGCGTCACCGTCCCCCGCTGGGCCCTGCTCAACAGCTGACGGCCCCCGCGGCACCCCGATAGCATGCTCGGCATGAGCTGGCTGATCACAGGCGGGGCAGGCTACATCGGGGCACATGTCGTGCGTGCCATGGCCGAGGAGGGCATCCCGGTGGTCGTCCTCGACGACCTCAGCACCGGCGACCCCGACCGGCTCCCGGCCGGGGTCCCGATGGTCTCCGGCTCCACCCTGGACCGCGCGCTGCTGGACCGGGTCCTGAGCGAGCACCGGGTCGAGGGCGTGCTGCACATCGCGGCCAAGAAGCAGGTCGGCGAGTCCGTCGCCCAGCCGCTGCGGTACTACCGCGAGAACGTGGAGGGCCTGCGGGTCGTCCTGGAGGCGGCCGCGGAGGCGGGCGTGCGCCGCTTCCTGCTCTCCTCCTCCGCCGCGGTCTACGGGATGCCCGACGTGGACACCGTCACCGAGGACACCCCCTGCCTGCCGATGAGCCCCTACGGCGAGACCAAGCTCGCCGGGGAGTGGCTGGTCAGGGCCGTCGGCCGGGCCCACGGCATGGGCACGGTGTCGCTGCGCTACTTCAACGTCGCCGGGGCGGCCACCCCCGAACTGGGCGACCCCGGTGCGTTCAACCTGGTGCCGATGGTCTTCGAGCGCCTCGACGCCGGGCTGGCCCCGCTGGTCTTCGGCGCGGACTACGCCACCGCCGACGGCACCTGCGTCCGCGACTACATCCACGTCAGCGACGTGGCCACGGCGCATGTCGCGGCGGTCCGCAGGCTGCGGGAGCACCCGGAGGGGACCGACCTGGTGCTCAACATCGGCCGCGGCGAGGGGGTCTCCGTGCGGGAGATGCTGGACGTCATCGGCCGGGTCACCGGGCTGGACGCGACCGGCGAGGTGGTCTCGCGCCGACCGGGCGACCCGGCACGGGTGGTGGCCTCCGCCGAGCTGATCACCAAGGAGCTGGGCTGGGCGGCGCAGCACGGGGTCGAGGACATGGTCGCCTCCGCGTGGGCCGGCTGGCGCCGGCGACACGGGTAGGCGGGGGCTGGGACGCGCGAACGGTGCGGGTCCTGTTCCGGTTGGCAGCGCAGGTCCCCGCGCCCCCAGGTAGCAGCAGGGCTGAGCACCTGCCTACCTGAAGGGGCGCGGGGAACTGCGCGAGAAACCACGGCGGACCCGCAGCCGCACTCAGTCCCGGGCTGTCGCGGTGCCCCGCGCTGCGTCCAGCGCGTAGACGCAGCGGTCCTTGCTGCAGGCGAAGACACGGCCGTCGACCGCCACCGGGGATCCGGTGATCTCGCCGCCGGTGTCGAGCTTCCAGCGCAGCCGCCCCGTGGCGAGGTCCAGGGTGTGCAGGGAGTGGTCCCTGCTGCCCAGGTGGACCAGGCCGCCGGACACGGCCGGCGCGCCCGTCAGCTCGCCGCGGGCGGTGTAGCGCCAGCGCTCCTCGCCCTGGGCCGCGTCGAAGGCGAACAGGGTGTCGCCGCTGCCGACCAGCACCGCGCCCTCGGCGGCGAGCACCGGGTCCGCGCCCTGGCGCCCGCCGGTCCTGGCCCGCCAGCGCAGCGCACCCGAGGCGGCCTCCAGCGCGAAGACCGTCCCCAGGTAGTCGGCGGCATAGACGCCGCCCTTCTCGTCCAGCGTCGGCGGCGTGAACAGCACCACCGGCGCGTCGAAGCGCCAGCGCTGCTCGCCGGTCGCCTCGTCCAGCGCGAACACCCGCGTGCCCGAGGTCAGGTACAGCACGCCCTGGCGCAGCACCGGCCGCGAGGGGACGTCCTCGCCGACCGGGTACGACCAGCGGGGCTGGCCCGTCGTCAGGTCGAGCGCCCGCAGACGCCCGCCACCGTAGTAGTAGACGGAGTCGCCGATCACGCAGGGCCCGGACGCCTGGTTCTCGTACTCCTGCTGCGCGTCCTTGACCTGCCACATCTCGCTGCCGTCGATCGCGGAGCGCACCTGCACGCCGCCGCCGCGGGTTCCGGCGACGACCGCGCCGCCGCCGGTGTCCAGCGAGAAGGTCCAGCCGTCGAGGACGGTGCGCCAGCGCTCGGAGCCGTCCGCGGCGGTGAGGGTGAACAGGTTGGGGCCGTCGGCGGCGTGGACCCGCCCGTCGGCCACCGAGACGGCCCAGGCCACGTCGCGGGTCTTGAAGCGCCGCCGCCCGGTGGCGATGTCCAGGGCGTGGACCTCGAAGCTGGTGATGTAGAGGACCCCGTCGCTGACCTGCGGCGCTCCCCAGACGTCATTGGACATCCGGAACCGCCAGGGCCGCCAGCGGGCGGCCGACGTGGGCGGCGGGTACATGGTGCGGCGCACCCAGTCGGTGCCGGGCGGCGGCACGCTGTCGGCGCCCTGGCCCTGGCCGGTGACGTCGGAGGCCCTGACCCCGGGCCCGATCGGCACCGCGCCGCCGAGCAGCTGCACCACCGGTCTGGGGGTGGTCGGCAACGCCTCCTCGGGCTGCGGCGCCGCGGCGTGGCGGCGTCCCCCCGACGGGACCGCGGGGCGGACCTTCTCCGTCGCGGGGATCTCGCTGGTCCGGGGGTCGACCGTGTGCGGGGCCACGGCGGGCTGGGCCACGGCGGGCTGGACGACCGGAGGCTGCAGCGGCGGGGCCGGCGGGGCCATCGGAGCGACCTGCTGAGCGGGCGCAGGCACAGGCACGGACGCGGCCGCCGCGCTGGCCCGCCGCCCCCGCTTGCGGTCGACCAGCTCCAGCGCCACCGGCGGCAGCCAGTCCCTGGAGTCGTCCTCGCCGTCGCCGCTGGCGTAGAGGTGCGGGGCGAGCTCCTCCTGGATCTGGGCCGGGGTGGGCCGCCGCTCCGGCGCGGGGCGCATGCACGCCTTGACCATCGGGGCCAGCTCCACCGGCAACCCGGACAGGTCCGGCTGCTCCCTGAGCAGCATGAACACCGTCTCCACCGGGTTCACCCCGTGGTACGGGGCGTGCCCGGTCGCGGAGAACACCAGCAGCGAGCCCAGCGAGAACACATCGCTGGCGCCGGTGACGCTGCGGCTGTCGCGGGCCTGCTCGGGCGACATGTAGGCGGGCGTGCCGACGGCGACATTGGTCATGGTCAGCCGGGTGTGGGAGACCCCGGCCGCGATGCCGAAGTCGATGACCCGCGGGCCGTCCTCGGTGACCAGGACGTTGGAGGGCTTGAGGTCGCGGTGGACCAGCCCGGCCGCGTGGATCGACTGCAGCGCCTCGGCGATGCCCGCGACCAGCCAGCGCGAGGCGTCCACGGGCATCGGCCCGCACTCGGCGACCAGGTCCTCCAGGGAGGGCGCGGGAATGTAGGCGGTGGCGAGCCACGGCACCGGGGCGTCGGCGTCGGCGTCCACCACGGCGGCGGTGTAGAAGCCGCTGACGGTGCGGGCCGCCGAGATCTCGCGGGCGAACCGGACCCGGAACAGCTGGTCCTCCGCGAGCTCCGCGCGGACGGTCTTGATGGCGACCCGGCGTCCCGAGGAGGACCGGCCCAGGTAGACCAGCCCCATTCCGCCCGCGCCGAGGCGTCCCAGCACCTCGAAAGGCCCGATCCGCCTGGGATCGTGCGCCGTCAGCTGGTCCACGTCCTCAGCCACCTCCCCGTCAGTGCTCCCCGTAAGTGCTGTGCTGGCACTGATTCTCCAATGCCGACCCTCGCTGGGGCCAACCCGCCCGGAAGAATCGTTCCGTCCGGCATGGCCGCGTCCACCAGTAGGCCATGCGGGAGAACCACTTTTGGCCATGTCGCGCGGTTGATCCACGAATTGGTGCAGGAGCGTTAGATTGACGGTCTGGCATGCCTCCCGGCATGCCAGGGCAGGAATCAGCAAGTGCAGAGTTGCAGAGCGCAGAGACAGCGAGCAGCGGAGGCAGCACGTGGCTGACGTGGCTGGGCAGCTGGCCCCGGTACTGACAGATCTACTCGGCGAGGAGCTCCCGCTGCGGTTGCGCACCTGGGACGGCGCGGAGGCCGGTCCGCCCGGCGCGCCGGTGCTGGTGCTGCGCAACCGCAGGGCGCTGCGGCACCTGCTGTGGCAGCCGGACGAGCTGGGACTGGCCCGCGCCTATGTCTCCGGCGACCTGGACCTCGACCCCGACACCGACCTCTACGAGCTGCTGCATGTGCTGGCGCGGCTGATGGAGGCGCCGCACACGGTGTCGCTCAAGCCGCACCCGAGGGACCTGTTCGGCCCGCAGGGGCGACGGCTGCTGCGCACGGCCGTGGGGGTGGGAGCGCTGGGCCCCAGGCCGCCGCTGCCGCCCGAGGAGGCCCGCAGACTCAAGGGCCACCGCCACTCGCTCGGCCGGGACCGCACCGCGATCAGCCACCACTACGACGTCGGCAACGAGTTCTACCAGCTGGTCCTCGGCCCCTCCATGGTCTACTCCTGCGCCTACTGGACGCCGGATTCGGACAACCTCGAGCAGGCCCAGGACGCCAAGCTGGACCTGATCTGCCGGAAGCTGGGCCTGGCCGAGGGCATGCGGCTGCTCGACGTGGGCTGCGGCTGGGGCTCCATGCTGATCCACGCCGCCCGGCACTACGGCGTGCACGGCACCGGGATCACCCTCTCCGAGGAGCAGGCCCGCAGCGCGCGGCAGCGCATCGAGGAGGCCGGTCTGTCGGACCGGCTGACGGTCCGGCTGCAGGACTACCGCGAGGTGGCGGACGGCCCCTATGACGCGATCTCCAGCATCGGCATGGCCGAGCACGTCGGTACGGAGCAGTACCGCCGCTATGCGGGCGTGCTCTTCGACCGGCTGAAACCCGGCGGGCGGCTGCTGAACCATCAGATCGCCCGCCGTCCGAGCGCCCCGGGCGACGGCCCCTACCGGACCAGTCCCTTCATCACGGCCTATGTCTTCCCGGACGGCGATCTGGCCCCGATCGGCCAGACCGTCAGCCTGCTGGAGGAGGCCGGTTTCGAGATCAGGGACGTGGAGTCGCTGCGCGAGCACTACGCCCTGACGCTGCGCGCCTGGGTCAGCAATCTGGAGGCCGACTGGGACCGGGCGGCGAAACTGACGACGCTGGGCCGGGCCCGTGTGTGGCGGCTCTACATGGCCGCCTCGGCGCTCGCCTTCGAGGAGAACCGCATCGGCGTCAACCAGGTCCTGGCCGTGCGGCCCACGGCCGAGGGCGGCAGCGGCATGCCCGGCACCCGCGCCGAATGGCTGGCCGCCGGACCTGCGGACTGACGGTTCCTCGCCCGGTGATCCGGCGGTCCGTCAGCCTGACGGACTATTCGGCACACTGCCGGATAGCGCGCGGATCTTGCCACGGTAAACTGACGGCATGACAGGACAAGTTCGCACCGTCGACGGGCGTGTCGCCGGGCGACGCGGGCAGGCG
>Ga0302314_10005516_pt1 | contig 23056 bp, 18 predicted proteins | sample III_Palsa_N2_3_FD_200533 | JGI IMG/M metagenome (GOLD analysis project Ga0302314, IMG submission 200533) | Peat permafrost microbial communities from Stordalen Mire near Abisko, Sweden - III_Palsa_N2_3 | ecosystem: Environmental > Terrestrial > Soil > Palsa > Peat permafrost | place: Sweden... | reverse complement strand
CACGACTTACGGTGATGACGCGAACTACAAGGTTTCTATCGCCGTCGGCACCGGGTTTCTGAATGATCGGGTGCATGTACTCTTTGCCGCAGAGGACGCCCACAACGACGGCATAACCGGCGTGCCGCGGCCATGGGCGAACGTCCAGAACGAAAAATTGTTGTTCTTCAATCCGGCATACACGCCAACCAACGGTCAGCCGCAGCTATTGGTGCGCAACGACAGCGGTTTCGACAACTTTGCGACCCCGGGCGGCATCATCAATTCCGGTCCTCTCGCAGGTACCTACTTTGGGCGCGGGGGAACGCCGTTCCAGCTCCAGTATGGACCGATTGTCAGCGGCATCGAGATGCAGGGCGGTCAGGCCAGCGATTACCTAGCGAATTCTGGCGATCTTGATCCTCGGCTCACCCGTCAGAACCTCTTCTTCCGCACAAGCTTCGACGTGACGGATCACCTGCAGGTGTTCGGGCAGGCGTCCTATGCTCAGGCTGCGAGTTACGCCAACGGTATCGCGATACCGAATTTCGGTGACACCATCGAGACCAGCAATCCGTTCATTCCCGCCAGCACCCAAGCGGCGATCTCCGCTTACAACGCGGCTCACCCGGGCACGCCGATCAGCAGCCTCAGCGTGGGGACCTTCGATGAAGACCTTGGCCTAATCACCGAGACGACCCGTCGTTCCAACGGGCGGTTCGTCATCGGCGCCAGCGGCGACTTCAATGCCCTGGGGTCAAATTGGACCTGGGACGCCTATGCGCAAGAGAGCATTACCGACGTCTACACGTCGGCCCGCGTACCCATAAACGCAAACTACGCTGCGGCAATCAATGCGGTGCGGAATCCGACTACCGGCGCCATCCAGTGTGCTTCGGTCGCGACCAACCCGAGCTGCGTCCCGTACGACGACTTCGGCATCGGCGTTAACAGTCCGGCCGCCACAAATTACATCATGGGCACCCCATGGGGCCGCAGTCACCTAACCCAAAACGTGGAATCCGCCACCCTCCATGGCAATCCGTTCTCAGACTGGGCCGGTCCAATTTCCATTGCAACCGGCGTCGAATATCGCAACGAGGCCGTGAGCGGCAGCAATGACCCGCTGTCAACAACAGACTCCTACCTGGCCGGCAACTACCACGCGACTTTTGGTTCCTACAACGTCACCGAAGGGTTCTTCGAGACTGTAGTGCCTTTGGCCAAGGACCTGCCCTTCGCCAAAAGCTTGGACCTCAACGGCGCCGTCCGGGAGACCGATTACAGCACGTCCGGCTTGGTGACGACTTACAAGGTCGGTTTGACCTATTCGCCAATTGACGACCTCAGCTTCCGCGTTACACGCTCGCATGACATTCGTGCACCTGACCTGGCAGAACTCTTCCAGGCTGGCGAGACCGGGACCATCGTAGTCACGGATCCATCCAACGGCAACGCCAGCTCCACCGCTTTCCAAGTGACCTCGGGCAACGTCAACCTGAAGCCAGAAGTGGCCGACACCACGGGCTTCGGCGTAGTTTTGCGCCCTCGCTTCATTCCGGGCTTCGAAGCTTCGGTGGACTACTATCAGATCGACATCAGCAACGCGATTACGACATTTGGCGCCCAACAGATCATAAATCTCTGCGCGGGTGGCGATACCGCGCTCTGTTCCAACGTGATCCGCTCGGCTGGTGTTATCAGCCAGGTGAATGTCGTTCCCATCAATGCCGCCCAGCAGATTGCTCGGGGTATCGACTTTGAAGCCAGCTACCAACGTCGCATGGAGACCATTGCACCTTTTTTGAAAGGCAATCTAACCTTACGGTTCTTGGCGACTCACTTCCTTGAGAATTACCTTAACGACGGTGTGAATCCGCCGACCAACACCGTTGGCGAAAATGGGGTCGATAGCTCGTCCGGCAGCGGCTCGACGGGGGTCCCAAGCTGGAAGTACATGACGTCTTTGGCGTGGGACAACGGACCTCTAGCGCTCAGCTTCACAGCGCGGGGCGTCAGCGACGGTGTCTATAACACCGCCTATGTCCAGTGCACATCAAACTGTCCGGCCGCTACCATCGCCCACCCGACGATCGAGAACAACCGCATCCCTGGCGCGTACTACTTCGATGCCAGCGTCAACTACAAACTTCCGCACGGGGTTGAGGCGTACCTGGCGGTCGACAATCTTTTGGACACAGCGCCGGTCATGACCGCGTACGGCCCCAGTGTCGGCGGGCCTCCGCTCAGCGTGAATCCCTCCCTTTACGACGTCCTCGGGCGCACGTTCCGCTTTGGTCTTCGGTTCAAGATGTAAACTGGTAGCGCGCTGCCGCGTCTGTGGGACTTGGTCCTGCAGGTGCGGCGGCGCGTGGTATGATATCAATCTCGGCAGGGTCGCCAGTGCCGTTCACAGCATTAATCCACTCCATTTTCGCCGTAGTGGACGTAAGTCGAAACGGAACCCCGCCATGACCACTCGTCGCGCAGTTCTGGCGCAAGCCGCCAGCTTTGGGGGAGCAGCCACCGCTCTAAGCGCAGGGGCCAACGCTGCGACGACCAGTGATCGGACACGTCGGGGGAGCCATATCCGCAATTTCGTTCTCGTGCATGGAGCCTGGCATGGCGGGTGGTGCTATCGGCGCGTCGCGGATCTTTTGCGGGCTCAAGGACATCACGTCGAAACCCCAACGCTGTCAGGACTTGGCGAACGCTCTCACCTCGCCGGATTCCCGATCAACTGCTCTACGCACATAAAAGACGTCGTCAACGTGATCCGCTGGGAGAGGCTGGATAACGTCATTTTGTGCGGACACTCCTATGGCGGATTGGTCATCGGAGGTGTTGCCGATGCGATTCCAGAGGCGATTTCCGCCCTCGTCTATCTGGATTGTCCACTTCCAGAGAATGGAAAGTCCGCCTTCGATCTGGTTCCACAGATGCAAGCGTCGGCTCTGGCGTCGACGGCGGACTACGGCGGCTTTCTGGTGAAGCCGCCAGCCGCCAAGGCGTTCGGTGTCAACGCTGCCGATCAGGCCATGGTGGATGCTCTCCTAACGCCCCATCCATTGGCCTCGCTTTGCGAGCCCCTGAGGCTCACCGGCGCATATATGAAGATCGCGCGGAAAATCTATGTTGAGGCGACAAACGGCCATTACCCCGCCCCGGCGCGTATCCGCGAAGACCAGGATTGGAAAGTCACCGAAGTTCCTTCCGGGCACGATATCATGATTGATGCCCCGGCAGCCTTGACTGAAATTCTATTGGGTACCGTCTCGCCTAAAGCCAGTTGAATGAACGGTATCGATTCGACCAAATAAAAGCGACTTGAACAAAAGAGTTGTGAGCCAGTGCCAGATAATCAGTCGAGGGATAGCATCGTCCGCATTGCGACTGACGCACGCGCTAGCCGTGCAGTAGTCTACAACGGAATAGTCTATCTCGCAGGCGCAACAGCTGAACATCGCGGCGAAGATATCCGGGGCCAGACGGTGCAAGCGCTCGCAAAAGTCGATGGGTTCCTCGCCGCCGCCGGCTCCGACAAGACGCGCCTCCTGACGTCACAAATCTGGCTAAAGGACATCGTCCGCGACTTCGCGGGCATGAACGAGATTTGGGATGCTTGGACTTCGCCCGGTGCGGCTCCGACCCGAGCGACAGCTCAATGCGAGATGGGCGCTCCTGATGTGCTGGTGGAGATCATTGTAACAGCGGCAGTATTGTAGTGGCGATTGTCCGCATCGCGAAGGGGCCCTCAGCTTCTGTCAGGGATCGACTAGGCGTCACATGGCGACCGAGCCCGACGGGGTGGCGTCGGTCGGGGGCTAGGGCGTGAGCAGAAATATCGGTTGGTCGATCGTCATTCACGGCGGCGCTGGCGTTGCCGAGCACCACGATATGTCGCCAGAGCGCGAGGCGGCGTTCCGGACCGGCCTGGCGGCGGGGCTCGAAGCCGGGATTGCCGTCCTGGTCTTTGGCCGCTCGGCGCTGGACGCCGTCCAGGCGGCGGTCGAGGTACTGGAAGACGACCCGCTGTTCAACGCAGGCCGCGGAGCCGTCTTCACGGCCGAGGGCCGCAACGAAATGGACGCCGCGATAATGGACGGCTCCAGCCTAGGCGCCGGCGCGGTGGGCGGGGTCACCCGCACCCGCCATCCTGTCGCACTGGCCCGCGCGGTGATGGAACAATCCCCGCATGTAATGCTGACCGGCCAGGGTGCCGATGGGTTCGCCGCTGCCAGCGGTTTGGAGCAGGTCGATCCGTCCTTCTTCTTTACTGGCTCGCGCTGGCGCGCCCTGGAGGTCGAGTTGAACCGGCTTGGTCTCCCGATTCCGCCGGGCGGCGGAGCGGTAGCCGGTGCCGCTTTGGAACCCGACGATCACCGCTTTGGTACAGTCGGGGCGGTCGCCCGCGATTGCCAAGGCCGGCTGGCGGCGGCAACCTCTACCGGTGGCATGACCGCCAAGCGTTGGGGACGCGTCGGCGATTCGCCGATCATCGGCGCCGGCACCTACGCGGCGGACGACGCCTGCGCCTGCTCGGGCACCGGCAGCGGCGAGTTTTTCATCCGCCTCACTCTGGCGCGCGAGGTCGCAGCGTTGGTGAAGTACAAAGGCCTGTCGCTTCAGGCCGCCGTCGACGAGGTGATCCAGAACCAGCTGACGTGGATAGGCGGGGAGGGCGGTGTGATTGCCGTAGGCGTCGACGGCGAAATGGCGTGGAGCTACAACACCCGTGCAATGTTCCGCGCTCGGGCTTCAGCGGACGGCGAGCATATTGTCGCAATCTTCAAGGACGAGCCTTGAACGGCCACCTCACTGGCCGCGGGAGGGAGGCGAATCCAACGACCGCCTCAAAGGCCTAACGCTGAGAGAGATGAAGTCGCCAGTGACGTTGGGATGTTTCAGCAACGCTGACCCATGTCGCGAAGCTTTCCAGGCAGCCCTGCGTTGTTATCGCTTGCGGAAATCAGACATGGATCGCGTGGCCCAGGGCTTTGAGGGCCGCCTCGTGAAAGGCTTCGCCAAGGCTTGGATGGGCTTGGATCACGCCGGCGATGTCTTCGAGCACCGCCCCCATCTCCAGCGCCAGCGTAAAAGAGGCGGACAGTTCCGACACGTATTGCCCAACCGCCTGAACGCCCAACAGGCGGTGATTGTCGGCGCGCGCAACGACGCGCACGAAGCCGTCGGCGCCTGCGTCCATCGAAAGCGCGCGGCCGTTGGCCAGATAGGGGAAGACCCCAACGATCGCCTCCGGCCCTGCAGTCGCCGGATCGAGCCCGACGCTGACGATTTCAGGCTCGGTGAAGCAAATGGCCGGGATCGCGACCGGGTCGAACCGCCGCCGATGGCCAGCGATGATCTCGGCGACCATCTCGCCCTGGGCTGAGGCCTTGTGCGCCAGCATCGGCTCGCCAACCAGGTCGCCGATCGCCCAGACGTTTTGGGTCGAGGTGGCGCAGCGGTCGTCCACGCGCACGAAAGGGCCGTTGCGCTCGATCGCCATCTCCTTGAGCCCCCAGCCTTCGGTCGCCGGGCGACGGCCGACAGTGACCAAGATCTGATCGGCCTGCAGCGTGATCGCCGCGCCTTCCTTGTCGGCAATGATCAGGCCGTCCCCGTTCGTACTGAGGCTCAGGGCGCGCGCGCCGAGGTGCAGGGTGACCCCATGGCGGTCGAGCCACAGGCGCACCGGTTCGACTAGTTGTGGATCGTAGAGCGGCAGGATCCGCGTCTGGAGCTCAACGATCGTCACATCGGCGCCCAGCTTGCGGAAGGCTGATCCCAGCTCGAGGCCGATATAGCCGGCGCCGACGACCACCAGCTTTTCGGGCAGCACCTGAAGCTCCAGCGCCTCGGTCGAGGAGATCACCCGGCCGCCGAAGGGCAGGTGCGGCAACGCCACCGGCTCCGACCCTGTCGCCAGGATGACATGCTCGGCCTCGACAATCGTTTCGCCGTCGGCGCCGGCGACATGACAGGTCTTGGCGTCGCTGAACCGGCCGAGGCCGGTCAGCACCTTAACCTTGGCGCGTTTGAGCAGGGCCGCCACCCCGCCATTGAGCTTGCCGACGACGCCATCCTTCCAGGCCATGGTCGCGGCCAGGTCCAGCGTCGGCGCCGACGGGAGGCCAATGCCGAAGCGGGGCGCCCGCGCCGCCTTCGCCATGTCCTCGAACTGGCCGGCGGCGTGGATCAGCGCTTTGGACGGGATGCAGCCGCGGGTCAGGCAGGTCCCGCCCAACCGGCCCGACTCCACCAGAACCGTGTCCATGCCTAGCTGGCCGCTGCGGATGGCGGCCACATAGCCGCCCGGGCCGCCGCCGACCACCAGCACCTTGGTCTTCACGGTCTGCATCAGACTTGATCCATGAACAGGAGGGCCGGCCGCTCGATGAGCCGTTTTAGCCGCTGCACGAAGCGGGCGGCGTCGTGGCCGTCGACGATGCGGTGGTCGAACGAACTCGACAGATTCATCAGGGTGCGGATGACGATCTGGGCGTCCCGCACAACCGGCCGATCGACCAGCTTGTTGGGACCGATGATCGCGACCTCCGGGCTGTTGATCACCGGCGTGGCGGCGATGCCACCCAGTGTTCCGAGGCTGGTCAGGGTGATGGTCGACCCGCTCAGTTCCTCCCGTGTGGCCGTGCCGTCGCGCGCGGCGCTCGTGACCCGGGTCAGCTCGCGGGCGCAGTCCCATAGGTCGAGCGCCTCGGCGTGGCGAACCACTGGGACCATCAGGCCCCCCGGCGTCTGGGTGGCGATGCCGATATGGACGCCCTCGTGCGCGTGCAGCACGCCAGCCTCATCGTCGTAACGGGCGTTCACGTGCGGAAATTCCGACTGAAGCTTGGCCAGGGCGCGCATGAAGAACGGCAGCAGGGTTAGCTTCGGGCGATCGGAGCCGCGCGCCTCATTGAGTTCGCGGCGGAGGGCCTCGATCTCGGTCATGTCGAACTCTTCGACATAGCTGAAGTGCGGGATCCGCCGCTTAGCGTCCTGCATTCGCTCGGCGATCCGGCGGCGCAGACCGATGATCTTTATCTCGCTGACCGCCGTTCTGGGCGCCGGACCCGAAACTGAAGGAGACGCGGCCCCGCTGGCGGCGATGAAGGCGTCGAGGTCCTCGGGCGTAATCCGACCGCCCGGGCCCGAACCGGCAACGAACTGAAGCGGCACGCCCAGTTCAAAGGCGCGACGCCGGGTCGCGGGCGCGGCGATCGGGACCTCATCCGCGGGACGGGCGACCCCATCCGGCCTCGGCATCGCTGGGGCGGGCTTGGGCTCCGGCGGAGGCGGTGGGGCCGCCGCTGCCAGTTCGGGCGATTCCCCGGCTTGGCGGCGCGGAGGGGCCGGGGAAGCTGGCGCCCCTTCGTCAGCGTTCCCCGCCCCCTCCACGTCCAACTCGACCAAGGTTGAGCCGACCGGCACCAGCTGACCCAGCTCTCCATGGATGGCCATGACCACGCCGGAGACGGGCGAGGTCATGTCGACGGTCGCCTTGTCGGTCATCACGTCGACCAGGGTCTGGTCTTCCTCGATGCGGTCGCCGACCTTGACGTGCCAGGCGACGACCTCCGCCTCGGCGACGCCTTCGCCGATGTCGGGCAGGCGGAACACGTAGCGTCCCATCGACTCTACGCCTCCATCGTGCGGCGAAGCGCGGCGATGACGCGCGCAGGGCCTGGGAAGTAGTCCCACTCAAACGCATGCGGGTAGGGCGTGTCCCATCCTGCGACCCGCTCGATCGGGCTCTTCAGATGGAAGAAGCAGCGCTGCTGCACGAGGGCGGCCAACTCGCCGCCGAACCCGCCAAAGAGCGAGGCCTCGTGCAGGATGACGCACCGCCCGGTCTTCTTGACCGACGCGGTGATGGCGTCCACGTCGAGCGGCACGATCGAGCGCAGGTCGATCAGTTCGACGTCAATCCCGCTCTCTTCGATCGCCGCCAGGCCGACGTGGACCATGGTCCCGTATGCCAGCAGCGTCGCATCGGCGCCTTCGCGCACAGTCGCGGCCTTGCCGAGCGGGACGGTGTAGAGCCCTTCGGGCACTTCGGCCGAGGCATGGCCCGCCCAGGTGCTCAGCTTGCGGTCATGGTGGCCATCGAACGGGCCGTTGTAGATCCGCTTCGGCTCCAGGAAGATCACCGGATCGTCCGCCAGGATCGACGCGATCAGCAGGCCCTTGGCATCGTAGGGGTTGGAGGGGATGACGGTCTTCAGTCCGGTGATGTGGGCGAAGATCGCCTCCGGACTCTGGCTATGGGTCTGGCCGCCGAAAATGCCACCGCCATAGGGCGAGCGCACCGTGATCGGCGCCCAGAACTCCCCGTTCGACCGGTATCGAAGGCGCGCGGCCTCGGAAACGAGCTGGTCAAACGCCGGCAGGATGTAGTCGGCGAACTGGATCTCGACGACGGGTCGCAGGCCATAGGCGCCCATACCGATGGCGGTGGCGATGATCCCGCCTTCGGAGATCGGCGTATCAAAGCAGCGGGTCGGGCCGTGGCGCGCCTGCAGCCCGTCGGTCACCCGGAAGACGCCGCCGAAATAGCCGACGTCCTGGCCGAAGATCAGGGTCTTGGGATTCTCGGCCAACATCACATCGAGCGCCGAATTGAGCGCCTGGATCATGTTCATTTGCGACATGTCAGATCCCGAGCTCCCGCCGCTGCTCGATGACCCGCCAGTCGGGCTCCTTGAACACGCCCTCGAACATCTCGCGCACGCTGGGCTTCGACTGACCGAGGGAGCCGATCGCGTCGGCTTCGCGCTGGGCCGAGCGTACAGTCTCGGTCAGCTCGGCCTGCATCTGGGTGTGGCGATCATCAGACCATTCACCGAGGGCGATGAGGTGTGTTTTGAGACGCTCGATTGGGTCGCCGAGGGGCCAGTGGGCCGCCTCGTCGGCCGGGCGGTACTTCGTCGGGTCGTCGCTCGTCGAGTGGCCGGCGACCCTGTAGGTGACGAACTCGATCAACGTCGCGCCGCGGTTTGTCCGCGCGCGTTCCGCAGCCCATTCAGTCGCGGCAACAACGGCCAGGAAGTCATTGCCATCGACCCTCAGCCCCGGCAGGCCACAGCCGATCGCCCGCGCGGCGAAGGTGGTCTGCTCGGCGCCCGCGACCCCCGAGAAGGTGGAAATGGCCCACTGGTTGTTGGTCACCGCCAGAATGACCGGCGCCCGGTAGACTGCGGCGAAGGTCAGCGCTTCATGGAAATTGCCCTCGGCGGTCGTCCCTTCGCCGACGTAGCCGAGCGCGATGCGGTGGTCCTTCATATAGGCCGACGCCATCGCCCAGCCGACCGCCTGTCCGAAGCGGCTGCCGAGATTGCCGGACAGGGAATAGAAGCCATAGTCTCGCGCCGAGTAGAGGATCGGCAGCTGGCGCCCCTTCAGCGGATCGCGCGCGTTGGAGTAGATCTGATTGATCATGTCCACGATCGGATAGCCTCGCGCGATCAGCCAGCCCTGGACCCGATAGGTCGGGAAGCACATGTCGTCCGGCGCCAGGACCATCGACTGAGCGACGCCGATGGCTTCCTCGCCGGTCGATTTCATGAAGAAGCTCGTCTTGCCCTGCCGGTGGGCCCGGAACATCCGGTCCTCGAAGATCCGGGTCTGGGCCATTGCGCGCAGGCCGCGCCTCAGAAACTCCGGATCTAGCTGCGGGGCCCAGGGACCGACCGCGCGTCCATCCCCGTCGAGGACCCGGACCATGCCGAAGGGGAGATCGCGCATCTCTGCTTCTCGCGTGTCGACGGGCGGGCGGCGGGTCGCGCCGGCGGCCGGGATATCGAGATGGTCGAAGTTCGGCGTGTCGCCGGGCCGCGCGAGGGCTTCGGGGATATGAAGGCTCAACTCGACGCGATCGTCCATCATCCACTCCCGCACCACCCAGGTGTAGGAAGCGGGCGCGGGCCTAATAGTCAAAGTCTCAAATTCAGCGATCCTATTCCGTCAGGTTATGGACTAGCGGCAGGGCGGCGGTAGCGAATAGCGTGTCCGCGCCTGGATCGCGCCGAGCGGCGAGTCGGTCCGGCCGCGGCTTAGTCGGCGGCGTGTTGAAGGATGAAGAGCGCCTGTTTGAGGTGGGGCGCATCGATCATCTTGCCGTCCAATTCGAGCACCCCGGTCCCAGGATTGGCGGCAAAGGCTGCGACCACGGCGCGAGCATGGGCGCATTCGGCCTCGGTCGGGGTGAACGCCGCCTTGATGATCGGAACCTGAGCGGGATGAATCGCCATCATGCCTGAAAATCCGTCCCGCCGACCCCGCGCGGCATAGGCGGCCAGACCCTCCAGATCACGGAAGGCGGGAAAGACCGTCTCGATCGCAGGCGTGCCCGCGGCGTGGGCGGCGAATAGAGTCAGGGCGCGGGCGACCTGATAGGGCGGCGTGTAGCCACCATCGGCCTCTCGGCTGGTCGTCGCGCCGATAGCGGCCGGCAGGTCTTCGGCGCCCCAGGTAAGGCCGGCGAGCCGGGAGGCGATATTGCGATAGGTCCCAAGGCCGAAGATAGCTGCGGGCGTCTCGGTGGCGATCGGCAGGATCTGGATCTGGTCGCGACCGCCCAGCATCGCCGCGAGGGTCGATACGCTGTCGGCGTCTTCGGACTTTGGCAGGACGATCCCGTCCGGCTCCGCCGCAAGCACCGCCGCCAGATCGTCCTCGGCCAAACCGCTGCCCAGCGGATTGATGCGGACGAACAGCGCCACGGGCCTGTCGGGCCCGCGCAGGAAGGCGGCGGTCGCCGCCCGGGCGGCCGGCTTGGCCGAAAGGGCCACGGCGTCCTCAAGATCGAGGATGAGCGCATCGGCGCCGGCGCTCAACGCCTTCTCCATCCGCTCCGGCCGATCGCCGGGTACGAACAGCAGGCAGCGCAGTCTCATGCTGTGGTCCTCTTCACCAACGCCGACCTCAGGCAGCTGCAGACCAACTCGTCGCGCTGGTTGAGCAGCCGGTGGGTGAAGGTCACCAGGCCCGCTTCGGGCCGCGAGCGGCTCTCGCGCAATTCGGCCACCTCGGTCTCCGCGCGCAAGGTGTCCCCGATAAAGACCGGCTTGGGCATGACCAGCTTGTCATAGCCGAGGTTGGCCACCAGCGTCCCAAGGGTGGTGTCCGCAACGGACAGACCGACCATCAGGGCAAAGGTGAAGGTCCCATTGACCAGAATCTGGCCGAACTCGCTGGCGCGCGCCGCCTCCGCATCGATGTGGAGGGGCTGCGGATTGTGGGTCATGACCGAGAACAGCAGGTTGTCGGTCTCGGTCACTGTGCGCCGGATCTCATGGCGCATCTGGTCGCCGACGGTCCATTGGTCGAAGTATCGGCCGCCCATCAACCCGCCTCCTGGCTTATCTTGATCAGCACGACGCCCTCGGACACCTGATCGCCGGCTGAGACCGTCAGCTCGCCCACGAGCCCGTCAAACGGCGCGATCAAGGCGTGCTCCATCTTCATCGCCTCCAGCACGACCAGCCGCTGACCCTTGGTCACACGATCACCGTTCGCCACCTCGATCGACACCACCTTGCCCGGCATAGGCGAGAGGATGGCGCCGTCTCCGACAGCGCCGGCGCCCGTCGCGCGATCGGAGGTCGGGGCGGCGAAGGCCCAGGCTTCACCATCGAGGAACAGCACCCATTCGCCTGTGACCTCGGCCACGACGCCGGCGGTCGCGATATCGGCGACATGGGTCGCGCCGCCGATCTCCACGACCACGCGCAGGTCGGCGGGCGCGTCAGCGCGGAAGCCGACCAGGCTGTCCCACGGGCCTGTCCGTTCGGTCGAGACCAGGGCCGCGGCCGCAGCGGCGACCACCTTTGGTGACGGCTCGGCGCTGGGGACGAGTGCTTCGGCGTGGCGCTCGATGAAGCCAGTGTCGATCCGGCCAGCGACGAAGTCGGGGTTGGACGCGGCGCTAGCCAGGAAGCCGGCGTTGGTGCGGACCGGCCAGACCTCGACCGCGCCGCAAGCGACGGCCAACCTGGCGGCGGCAGCCGTGCGGGTCGGCGCGTGGACGATCAGCTTGGCGATCATCGGATCGTAGAAGGGCGTCACTTCTCCGCCTTCCTCGACCCCGCTGTCGACGCGAATCTCCGGCGGGAAGCGCAGCCGGTGCAGTGGACCGATCGACGGCAGAAAGCCGGTGGTCGGGTTTTCGGCGTACAGCCGCGCCTCCATCGCCCAGCCTCGGATCGACAGCTGGTCCTGGCGCAGCGGCAGCGGTTCACCCGACGCCACGCGCAACTGCCACTCGACCAGGTCCTGGCCGGTGATCGACTCGGTGACCGGGTGCTCGACCTGCAGGCGGGTGTTCATCTCCATGAACCAGATGCGGTCGGGACGAAGGCCTTCGGAGGCGTCGGCGATGAATTCGATGGTGCCGGCGCCGATGTAGTTTACCGCCTTTGCCGCGCGCACGGCAGCGTCGCAGATCGCCGCGCGGGTCGCCGCGTCCATGCCAGGCGCGGGCGCTTCCTCGATCACCTTCTGGTGGCGGCGCTGCAGGGAGCAGTCGCGCTCGAACAGGTGAACGACCTCGCCGTGGCTGTCGCCGAACACCTGGACCTCGATATGGCGCGGGCCGAGGACGTATTTCTCGATCAGCACCCGGTCGTCGCCGAACGAGGCGGCGGCCTCGCGCCGGCAGCTGCTCAGCCCCTCGGCGAAGGCTTCGGAAGCATCCACCCGGCGCATGCCCTTGCCGCCGCCGCCGGCGACCGCCTTGATCAGCACCGGATAGCCGATTCGGTCGGCCTCGGCCTTGAGCCGATCGGGACTCTGGTCGTCGCCGAGGTAACCGGGGGTGACCGGCACGCCGGCCTCGATCATCAGCCGCTTGGCCGCGTCCTTCAGTCCCATGGCCCTGATGGCAGAGGGCGGCGCGCCGACCCAGACCAGGCCGGCGGCCTGGACCGCCTCGGCGAACGCGGCGTTTTCGGACAGGAAGCCATAGCCGGGGTGGATCGCCGCCGCCCCGGTCGCCTCGGCGGCAGCCAATATCTTGGCTTGGTCCAGATAGCTTTCGCGCGCCGCGGCCGGGCCGATGCAGACCGCCTCGTCGGCTTCCCGCACGAACGGCATGTCCGTGTCGACGTCGGAGTGGACGGCGATGGTGCGCACGCCGAGCCGTTTGGCGGTGCGGACGACGCGGCGGGCGATTTCGCCGCGATTGGCGATCAGCAGGCTGTCGATCATCGCCATCACATCCGGAAAATGCCGAAGCGCGCGCGCACGGCTATGGGCGCGTTCAGCGTCGCGGCGAAGGCCAGGCCAAGTACGTCGCGGGTCTGGGCCGGGTCGATGATGCCGTCGTCCCACAAACGCGCGCTGGCGAAATAGGGATTGCCCTCGTCCTCGTACTTTTGGCGGATCGGCGCCTTGAAGGCCTCGGCTTCTTCCGGCGACCATTTGTCGGCGTCGCGGTGGACGGTGGCCAGGACCGAGGCGGCCTGTTCGCCGCCCATCACGCTGATGCGGGCATTGGGCCAGGTGAACAGGAAGCGGGGGCTGTAGGCGCGCCCGCACATGCCGTAGTTGCCGGCGCCGAAGCTGCCGCCGATCAGCACGGTGATCTTGGGAACCTGGGCGGTGGCGACCGCCATCACCAGCTTGGCCCCGTTCTTGGCGATGCCCTCGGCCTCATAGCGGCCGCCGACCATGAAGCCGGAGATGTTCTGCAGGAATAGCAGCGGGATGCGGCGCTGGCAGGCCAGTTCGATGAAGTGGGCGCCCTTGAGCGCGCTTTCGGAGAACAGCACCCCGTTGTTGGCCAGGATGGCGACCGGCATGCCCCAGATGTGGGCGAAGCCGCACACCAGGGTGGTCCCGTACAGGGCCTTGAACTCATGCAGCTGCGAGCCGTCGACCAGCCGGGCGATCACCTCGCGCACGTCATAGGGTGCGCGCACGTCATTGGGCACGACCCCATAGAGTTCAGCGGGGTCGAGCAGCGGCGGCTTGACGGGCTGGATGTCGATGTCAACGGACTTGGGCGCGTTCAGGGTGGCGACGATGTCGCGCACGATCAGCAGGGCGTGCTCGTCGTTCTCCGCCACATGGTCGACCACGCCGGACTTGCGGCCGTGGGTTTCGGCGCCGCCGAGTTCCTCGGCGCTGATCACCTCGCCGGTCGCGGCCTTCACCAGCGGCGGGCCGGCCAGGAAGATGGTGCCCTGGCCCCGAACGATCACCGTCTCGTCCGACATCGCCGGCACATAGGCGCCGCCGGCGGTGCAGCTGCCCATCACGCAGGCGATCTGCGGGATCGCTTCCGCCGACATCTGCGCCTGGTTGAAGAAGATGCGGCCGAAATGGTCGCGGTCGGGGAAAACTTCCGACTGGTGCGGCAGGTTGGCCCCGCCGCTATCGACCAGATAGATGCACGGCAGACGGTTCTGCTGGGCGATTTCCTGGGCGCGCAGGTGCTTCTTCACCGTCATCGGGAAGTAGGCGCCGCCCTTCACCGTCGGGTCGTTGGCGACGATCATTACCTCGCGGCCCGACACCCGGCCGACGCCGCAGATCATCCCAGCGCCCGGCGCTTCGCCGCCGTACATGTCGTCCGCCGCCAGCGCGCCGATCTCCAAGAAGGGCGAGCCAGGGTCGAGCAGTCGGTGCACGCGATCACGCGGCAACAGCTTGCCGCGTGATGTGTGGCGCTCGCGCGAGGCGGTCGAACCGCCCAGCGACGCTTGCGCGATCTTCCCGCGCAGGGTTTCGATGAGCACCAGATTGTGCGCGGCGTTGGCCTTGAACGCGTCGCTGGCCGGGTCGAGCAGGGTGGTCAGCCGGGTCATCTTCCGCCCACCAGTTCGCGGCCGATCAGGAAGCGCCTGATCTCATTGGTCCCCGCGCCGATATCGTACAGCTTGGCGTCGCGCAGGAAGCGTTCCACTGGCCATTCCTTGGTGTAGCCGGAGCCGCCCAGCGCCTGGATCGCCTCCAGCGAGGTCTTCACCGCGTTTTCGGAGGCCAGCAGGATGGCGCCGGCGGCGTCGAACCGGGTGGTCTTGCCGGCGTCGCAGGCTCTCGCCACGGCATAGACATAAGCCCTGGCCGAATTCAGCGCGACATACATGTCGGCCACCTTGGCCTGCATCAGCTGGAACGAGCCGATCGGCGCGCCGAACTGTTTGCGCTCGCGCACATAGGGCAGCACCACGTCCAGACAGGCCTGCATGATGCCAAGCGGCCCGCCGGCTAGGACGGTCCGCTCATAGTCCAGGCCGGACATCAGGATGTTCACGCCCTGGCCGACTTCGCCCATCACATTCTCGGCCGGAACCTCGCAGTCCTCGAACACCAGCTCGGCGGTGTCTGAGCCGCGCATGCCCAGCTTGTCCAGCTTCTTGGAGACCGAGAAGCCCGGCATGGATTTCTCGATCAGGAAGGCGGTGATCCCGCGCGCGCCGCCCTGCGGGTCGGTCTTGGCATAGACCACAAGGGTGTCGGCCTCGGTCGAATTGGTGATCCAGAACTTGGTCCCGTTCAGCACATAGCGGTCGCCGTGCTTGTCGGCGCGCAGCCGCATCGACACCACATCCGAGCCGGATCCGGCCTCAGACATGGCCAGGCTTCCGACATGCTCGCCGCTGATCAGCTTGGGCAAGTAGCGGCTTTTCTGCTCGGGCGTGGCCCAGCGGCGGATCTGATTGATGCAGAGGTTGGAGTGGGCGCCGTAGCTCAGGCCGATCGAGGCCGAGGCGCGGGACACCTCCTCCATGGCCACCACGTGTTCGAGATAGCCCAAGCCAAGCCCGCCGTAGTCCTCTTCGGCGGTGATGCCGTGCAGGCCGAGCGCGCCCATCTCGGGCCACAGGGTACGCGGAAAGGCGTTGTTGGCGTCGATCTCGGCCGCGATGGGCGCGATCTTCTCGGCGGCGAAGCGACTGGTCGTATCGCGGATGGCGTCGGGCGTCTCACCGAGGGCAAAGTCAAACATTTCCTCGGGACCTCCCAACCCCTCTTCAGGGTCAGGTTATCATCGTGGAATATCGAAGAAAAATTGAAGCGAGTGGCTGCATAGCATAGATGGTGTCTATGATTGATCGCTACCTCCTTCGCTATTTTCTGGCCGTCATAGACCACGGCAATTTCTCGAAGGCGGCGGCACAGTGCAATGTTTCCCAGCCGACCCTTTCGGTAGGGATCGCCAAGTTAGAGCAGGGCCTTGGCCGTCCACTGTTTCGCCGAACCAATCGGCGCGTGGAGTTGACCGAGGCCGGCGTTCGCTTTGCCGTTCATGCGCGGCGGATCGAGAGCGAGTTCAACGCTGCGGAACGGGACCTCGGGGCAGGGGAGGCGACAAAGGCGTTCCGCCTCGGCGTGTTGACGAGCATCCCCACCGAATGGATCGAAGCGATCGCTGCGCGCTTGTCGCCAGATCTGGCGCAAGCACCGGTGGCGCTCGTCGAGGGTCGCGAACGCGATCTGCTGGAGCGGCTCAGCCGCGGCAGGATCGATGCGGCATTGACCATCGTTCGGCCGGACGAGGCACGGTTCGACAGCGAAGGTCTACGAACAGAAGGCTATGGCCTCGCCCTGCCTTCGGGCCATGCGCTCGCACACATGCCAGTGATCGCGGCCGAGGCGCTGGCCGACAATGTCATGATCGTCAGGCGCCATTGCGAAGTGCTGGCAGAAACCAGCCGCCATTTCACGGCGCGAGGCGTCCGCCCATTTTTCACCGCCAAGACCAACGATGACAACCGGGCCCTGGCCTTGGTGAGGGCTGGTTTTGGCGTGACCGTCATGCCCGACAGTTTCATCGCTGAAGGGATAGTGAGGCCGCGCTTGGCAGGGTTCGATCTCGTCCGCAATCTTGGAGTCTTGTATGGTGATCGACGAGACGAACTGGCCCATTGCCCGGCAATAGAGGCGGTGCGCCACGTCATTTCGACGATCGACGTCACGATTTCCAACCCGCAGTAGCGGAGCATAAAGTGGCGAAGGTTCGGTCAACACCATAACCTTGGGGAATAGATACCGCGCCTTTTCGAGTTGGACCGATAGGGGCTTTTCGCCCAAGGTTCGCGAACACTAGGTGATCAGGCTCCTTCTCAGTTTCCCTGTTCCCGCGCTCTTTGCGGGATGCGCGGCGACATTCCTCCCCGTCCTCGTGCAACACTTCGGCCGAGCGATGCGTCGCTCGGCCGATCTTTTCTCAGGCCGCAGAGCCGTTCAGCCGGGGTGGGAACCCGTGAGAGCTGCGGCGAGGGGAGCGCCTTGATCATACATCGGGAGCCCAGGAAAAAGTGTCCCACGACCAATCTTCGCCGCAACACTACATCCGCGAATGGCGCAGACACCGTGGCCTGACACAGGCGCAATTGGCGGGCGCGATCGCAATGCACAGAAGCCAGCTCAACAAAATTGAACGGGGCCGGCGCTATCACAGTAAACCTGTGGTCGAGGCGATCGCCGCCGTCCTCGGGTGCGCGCCGGACGACCTGATCCGTCGTCATCCCTCGCATACCTCTGAACTTGAGACCCTCTACATGTCGCTGTCGGCCCAGGACCGACCCCTTGCCATCCATTTGCTAAAATCCGTATTTGCCACCGATCGAGCCACCCATTCATGACCGGCCCGCACCGCTCAAGCGAGGTGCTTCCGTTCACCCGGTGCCCTTCCGACAGAGTTGGGAACCTGATGGATAGTCTGGACGTCTTCGCCACCGATGCTCTGGTTCAACTGGAGGCGCAGGCCCTCCGCCGGCACATGACGCCTACCGAGCGCTGCGGTGGCGTCGAAGTTATCCGCAATAGACGGCGTCTGATCTCCTTCTCCTGCAACGACTATCTGGGACTGGCCCATGATCCGCGGGTGAAGGCCGCGGCCGTCGACGCCCTGGAACGGTACGGCGCCGGAGGCGGCGCCTCGCGCCTGGTCACCGGCGACTACCCACTCATCGAGGCGTGGAGGCGCGGCTCGCCGCCCACAAGCGCAAGGCCGCAGCCCTGGTGTTCGGCTCCGGCTATCTCGCCAATGTCGCGGTCCCGCCGGCGCTGACCGGAAAGGGCGACCTTATCCTGGTCGACGACCTTTCCCACGCCTGCATCCTCGCGGGCGCCAAGCTCTCTAACGCGACGACACTGCGGTTTCAGCATAACGACCTTCAGCACCTGGCAAGCCTGCTGAAGGCCGAGCGCCCGAGCGCTCGCCGCTGCCTGATTGTCACCGAGCGGGTTTTTTCCATGGACGGCGACCGGGCGCCGATGACGGCGCTCGCTAGTCTCGCCCGAGATCATGACGCCTGGCTGATGGTCGACGATGCTCATGGTCTTGGAGTCATCCAGGATGACGTTTCGGCGGCTCTCGAGATGGGCACGCTATCCAAGTCTCTCGGCAGCTACGGCGGCTATCTCGCAGCCTCCGCTCCGGTCATTGAATATCTGAAGTCGCGCGCGCGGAGCTTCGTTTACACCACGGCGCTGCCGCCCGCCTCGGCTGGTGCAGCATTGGCTGCGCTGGATATCCTAGAGCGAGAGCCGGAACGGCGCGCCCGCCCGCTTATGCTTGCGCGCCGGTTCGCGCGAGCCGCCGGCCTGCCGCTGGCAGAGAGTTCCATCGTGCCCCTGGTTGTCGGCAAGGCGGAGCGGGCGTTGAAACTGTCTGCTGCGTTGGAGTCTGATGGCTTCCTGGTGGTGGCGATCCGGCCGCCCACCGTGCCGCCAGGACGGGCTAGGCTTCGCTTCACCTTCTCAGCGGCGCATGCCGAAGCCGATGTGGACCGGTTGGCGGCTTGTGTCGCGCGACTGCTGGCTTCCGCAGACTAAGTTACTTTCATCACGGACGCGGGTGCGGGGTCCACATCAATGGCGCGCCACGCACAAGAAGGGTTATCACAAATTGGACTGAAACTCGTGGTGTGAGATTGGCGACCGTAGCGACTACCCGCGACCGCCTAAGGCGCTACGCAAGAATGGCGGCGGCGTCGTGAGGCGCCAGTAGGCGTCGAAGGAAATATCGCCGCGATCAAGTGAGTCTTTCAGGCGGTGGACGCCATGAGCCCACTCTGGATTGCGCAGAGGTGGGTCGAGCTCGTCAGCGAGCGAGGGCGGTTTGATCCGCGGCCGAAAGAGGGGCATCGGCAGGTCCTGGCTCGGTAGCCGCGTTTGCAGGCTGAGCATAACCCCCCGGCGTCCGCTGGAGTCCTGGACCGGACGCTCGCTCAGAGCGACGTGCTCGTCTCGCCGAATCTGCGCCAGCCGGTCACCCGCTATCCAGTCGACTCCATCGGCTGGTGGGCAGAAGTAGACGTTCTCAAGGGCGTTCGCCCACTGCATGGCGTTGAGCGCTCGAACGTCCTTGGCGGCGGCGATCCGGACCACGTTGCTGGATCTGTCACCCAGCGCATAGGCGGCTTCGTCATAGAACACGATGGCAAGCGTGGGCCCGATCGGGAGCAGGATCTGCAGGCCGACGTTGGCGAGGCCGATCAGCGACACCGGCGCACCCTCGTAGAGCTGATTGTGCTTGATGACCGGATGATCCCCGAGGACGAAGGGGACCCCGCTCACGTTGTGCAGCAGCTTGAATTTCAGATCGAGGATGACGGGCGTGTCGAGGATCGCCCGGCGGAGCGTCATGTCGGTGGGATCGGTTAGTGTCATCTCGACTTGGTCGAGAGCCTCCAGCAGTGCCGGATCCGTAAGCCGGCGCCGCAGCACGGATTTGCCGATCTTGTTGAGCATCTCGTTGGCCTGGGCGACCGCCTGCGCGGTGCGCTGCGCCTGAATGTGCAGGAAGGTGGCCAGCGTGTGATGATCAGCGCTGTAGCGCTTGGACGGGCGCGTGCTCTCCTGGATGTCGAGCAGGACTCGGCTGGCCTCGCCTTCGAAGTCGGCGAGCACGCTCTCGATGTGGCCGTCGCGGCCGTAGAACCAGTCGCGGCAGGCCTGATGCTTCAAACTGGCGCCCTCGATCCGGCGGCCGGACGCAATGTTGTGCAAGCCGATCGACGACCCGTCGGGTGAAAAGCGCCTCAGCAAGAATTGCGGGACGAAATGTTGGCTCTTGTGGCTGGGCACCTCGGCCGTCCCGACTATTCCTGGACCTTAGAGAGGGCGATGAAGTTCGAGCGGCCGACATCCTCTTCGAGCCGAAATGTCGCGCAAAGATCAAAGGGGGCCTTCGGTGCGGGTTCGCCGCCGCATTGACTGCGCAAAGCCTCGTAGAGCTGAATCGCACTTCTAATGATGGCGTCGAGTTCCGGGATGTCGATCACCTCGTAAACGTCGGCGTGCGCCACTTCCTTGTCGCGATAGTGGGCGACGGCCCTGGCTAAGCCGTCGAAGGCGTTCGCGTCCATGTTCAGCGTCGGGAGGAGACTGTCCACGAACGCGGTCGGGTCGGGGAGGATTTTCGTGAAATGGTGCTTGCCCGTCTTGTCCCAAAACAGCTTGCACCAATCGAGAAAGACCATGTCGAGGAAGTTGTTGCTGGCGACGATGGCGAACTGGCTCCTCGGCTTGGCCGCAGAAGCGAGCGACGCGCCGCCCCGAAAATAGGCCGCGTTCTTCAGGACAGCGCGGCAGAGCTGATAGCATTTTCGGATGCGCGCGGGCTCAGCCATCGCTTGATCCTCGATTCAGGCCGTAAGCCAGCAACATGCGCGTGTTCGAGCCCAAGGGTGAGGCCGCACGACTCCCGAAATGGTCAGAATCGGCGGATCGTCGGCTTGAGCGCTGGCCGGAGGCTCCATGCCGAACGAAATCCCGATCAAGGACTGGCCGACGTTCTCGATTCGGCTTCATCCTAAGCTGGTAGCTTTCCTGGAGGCGCGGGCGCGCAAGTCCGGCCGGGGCGTCGAGTCCGAGGCGAGCTGCGTCATCGGCGAAGGCATGGAGGTCGCCGAGATCCCGCCGCCGCAGACGAACACCAAGTTCCAGTGTTCCGAGGAGCTCATGGCCGAGAAAGCCCAGTGCAAGGATTGCGGCGACGGGATTCGCCACGACGCCAAGCTATGGGCTGAGCGTCACGTTCAGCTCACCGGCCATCGCGTCGAGGTCTCGCTGCATTTCGACATGCGCGACGACGATTGGGTGGAGAAACTGACGCCCGAGCGTCGGTCCGAGCTGGACAAAGTGCAAGATGGCGACGTGGCGCGTGGCCTGGCCCAGCAGCTCCTAGCTGGCACAAAGCACTAGGTTGGTATAGTTTCCGCTGGGAAAGTTTCGTATGGCGACCATCGAGACGTATCTCGCAATCCCTTATGGACAAACGAGATCATACGTCCAATTTCCGATAAGATATATTAGACGCAATAAATATGTAGCCGCCATTTAGTAATGTCGCACCGTGCCATTTAGAGATGTCACCCTCTCTCGCGTTTGCGCGGGAGGCCTCCAGGATGACGTTGCATTTCATGAGCGACAAGGAGCTGTCTCGGCTCGAGATCCTTCGCGACCTCGGCAGCGGACGCCTCACCACCTCGGCGGCGGCGGATCTGCTCGGTCTGGAGCGCCGACAGGTGCAGCGCCTGGCCAAGGCGTACCAGGAACACGGCGCGACAGCATTGATCTCCAAGAAGCGTGGCCGGCCGAGCAACCGTCAGTCGCCGACCGGCCTCAAGGAACAAGTGCTGGACCTGATCCGCACGAAGTACGCGGACTTCGGCCCGACGCTGGCCGCCGAGAAGCTGCGCGAGGTCCACGGCATTACCGTCGGCCGCGAGACGCTGCGGCTATGGATGCTCGACGCCGGCCTTTGGGCGGATCGTGTGAAGCGGCGCGGCCGGGTCTACCAGCCCAGGTATCGCCGGGAGTGCGTCGGCGAGCTGGTCCAGGTCGATGGCTCGGAGCACTGGTGGTTCGAGGATCGCGGCCCGCAATGCACCCTGCTCGTCTTCATCGACGACGCCACCAGCCGGCTCATGCACCTGCAGTTCGTCCAGTCGGAGTCGACCTTCGCCTACTTCAACGCCACGCAGAGGTATCTGGAGCAGCACGGCAAGCCCGTGGCCTTCTACACCGACAAGCACGCGGTCTTTCGGGTCAACAAGCCCAGCGGCCTCCACGGCGATGGCATGACCCAGTTCGGTCGCGCCCTGAAGGCGCTAAGCATCGAGATCATCTGCGCCAACTCCAGTCAGGCTAAGGGCCGCGTCGAGCGCGCCAACAAGACGTTGCAGGACCGTCTGGTGAAGGAGTTGAGGCTCGCCGGCGTCAGCTCCATGGAGGACGGCAACGCCTTCCTGCCGACCTTCATGGCCGACTACAACGCCCGCTTCGCCAAGGCGCCGTTCAACGATAAAGACCTGCACCGGCCCATGCAGCCGCGAGATCGGTTGGACGAGGCCTTCACCTGGCGCGCGGAGCGCACCCTGTCGCAGTCCCTCACCCTGCAGTACGACAACATCCTCTTCATGATCGACCCGTCCGAGTTCGCCCAAGCCGCTATCGGCCAGAGGGTCGAGGTGGTGGACTTCCCTGATGGACGGCTGGAGGTCCGCTACAAGGGCCGTAGCATGCCCTATCGGACCTTCGACAAGCTGCGCCGCGTCACCGAGCCCGCCGTGCTCGAGAACAAGCGCCTCGGCGGCCTCCTCGCCTTGATCCGCCAAGACCAGCAGATCCAGCCGCCCGGCATGCGCACCAGTAAGGGTCCGAAGCGGCGGGACCAGACCGGGCACATGTTCAGCGTCGGTTGACGAACGCCTGTCTTTGGCGCGGGCCCGTCCGGCTAGAATCGACCCTAAGCGGTCTTAGCGGTTGGGTCTGTTTACGGCCAACGCGGGCCTTAGCCGGTGACGGGTGCCATCTTGTAACAACACAGCGAAGAACCCTCTCCCAAGAAGGTCAACTTGGGCTCAAGGACCTCAGGCACTATGTCGCCAAATGCCAATGTGAAGCCATCGCTGTAACCATGAGAGTTGGTGTTCAACCAACAATAGCCTAGCGGCATTCCAACTACAAAATCCAGAGATGCAATCTCAAGCCAATCATCACCCTGCGGACTCATTGCATAACTCACGATGACTTCGTCAGTATCTTCGTTCACCGCTAGGTGGATCGCCATTTTACCGATGACAAAAGCGATCTCATCCCAACGTAATGAACC
>Ga0302314_10005515_pt1 | contig 23060 bp, 16 predicted proteins | sample III_Palsa_N2_3_FD_200533 | JGI IMG/M metagenome (GOLD analysis project Ga0302314, IMG submission 200533) | Peat permafrost microbial communities from Stordalen Mire near Abisko, Sweden - III_Palsa_N2_3 | ecosystem: Environmental > Terrestrial > Soil > Palsa > Peat permafrost | place: Sweden... | reverse complement strand
GACGGAATCACCTTACAGAAGGCGGAAGGGATAAAGAATATATTTGCCAGAGATTGGAAAAGGAACTTCATCAAGGATGACAAGAAGAAACTCGCGTCGATTCCGTTTCTCCGTAACCTCGTTGAATTTACCAAAGGCGAGGATGAGCCAGACTTTTTGAAATTAACATCTATGCTGCATTGGAAGGCCGATACGGCCGCACTGACAGTTGCTGATCTTGACACACTATACGGGCACATCTGCGGTGGAGCTGAGCATTCCCCTAATAGCGACCGGCTCATAATCGATGTGATCGAGAGTTCCGCAGATGGGTGTCTAGGGGCACCTTCCGGGATGAACTTTGAGAACAAAGTTGTACTGGCGATTGCCATCCGCATGAGAGCGGAGAGGTTTATGGCGCGGAAGATCAATGATCCCGAAGCAATGGCGACGGTGGTGGAAAATCAGACGCATGGTTTTGTTTCTCTATTCAAGAAACGTGAGTTGGGTTCATCAAATGTAATTGCCACTTTGGATCGCGTCGCCCTCGTTACACCGGAGAATATTCACCTAAATTCATTCATGTACGAGCCCATCATCGATATGTCGGATGAGCAGCTCAGGAAGCTCTGGACAGACGTGAAGGCCTTAGTGTGATGGCTTGGGCTTGGCTTTGTGTGAAGCGACGGCCTTGAGCACGCGCTCAAAATCCTTCGGATCGTCGCTTGCCTCTGCGGCCTTGGCGGTGTCTAGAAACCGCCGCGACTGGCTGGCGTCATCCCACTTTGGATTCGGCTTGCGCGGCATGGGCGACGTTCCAGCCGCATCGGTGGGCCAAGCCGGAGTACTGGTACGACCTGGATCTGGACCAGACCGTGGTCATTCCTGACACAAGGAGCGCGGACGCCATCGCGACGGCTTCGCGGCAGGCGCTCGACCGCTGCTCATAGCCGCCCGCCGGCGCCCTGGCCTTCGAAGTTCAGTTCGATCGTCACGCCGTCCGGATCGCGCAGGAACACCTGCGGTGCGCCGGTGTCCGGGGCTTGGCGCTCCTGAAAGGTGATCCCGAGGCCCTGGAGGCGCGTGCGCGTCGCGGGCCAGTCGCTCGCGGCGAAGGCGATGTGGTCGACGGCGCCGGCTCCTCCGTTCGGCGCCGCGCCGGTGTAGCAGCGCGCGGCGGCGTCGTCCGCGCCGAACAGGTGGACGATCGCGGCGCCGTCTTCGCCGTAGAGCCACCGCCCCGGAAAACCGAATGGCGGCCGCCGGCCCGCGCGGAGGCCCAGCGCCTCGGCGTAGAACCGCGCGCTGGCCTCCAGGTCTCGCGCCCGGATCGCGACGTGGGCGAGGCCGCGAATGCCCATCTCAGGCCGCCACGCGCTCGCGCCGCGCCGCCAGCGCGGTGAACACGGCGTCCTCGCGCGGTCCGAACCAGGCCATGGCGGCCTCGCCGGTCAGGGCCAGGTCCGGCTCCAGTCCGTCGGCCAGCCGTTCGAACTGGGCGTTGAACCAGGGCAGGATCTGGAACACCTGCAACCCCGCCTCTGGACGCGGCGCGACCTGCACCTCGCCGCTCAGGATGCGTCGGGGCTGGTCGGTTTCGACCAGCATCGGCCGGCCGATGCCGACCAGGTCCAGCGCGCCGCTCTCCAGCGCCTCGGCCATGCCGGCCACGGTGCGGAAACCGCCGGTGACCATCACCGGCATCTTGGCCGCCGCGCGCACCTTGGCCGCGTAGTCGACGAAATAGGCCTCGCGGGCGATGGTGCTGGGCCGGCGCGCGTCGGCGCCTTCGTCCAGGATCGCCAAGCCAACCATCTTCGGCTGTTCCAGCGATCCGCCGGAAAGCTCCAAAAGGTCCAGGCCCAACTCGCCCAGCCATCCCACCAGCCGCACCGCCTCGTCATTGGTGAAGCCGCCCTTTTGGAAATCGGACGAGTTCAGCTTTATCCCGATCGGGAAGTCCGCGCCGACCGCCTGGCGCACGGCCGCCACCGTCTCCAGCAGCAGCCGCGCGCGGTTCTCCAGCGGCCCGCCCCAGGCGTCCGTACGCCGGTTGGTCAGCGGACTGAGGAACTGCGAAAACAGATAGCCGTGGGCGGCGTGCAGCTGGACGCCGGTGAAGCCGGTCTCCCGCGCGATCTGGGCCGCCACGGCGAACTGGTCGATGGCGGCCAGGATCTGGGCCTCGCTCATGGCCCGCGGCGGACCAAAGCTGAAGCCCAAGGCGCGCGGCAGGTTGATCTCCACGGCCGAGGGCGCCAGCGGGGCCGGATTGATGCGTTCGGAGACCTGCCGGCCGGTATGGCCCAGCTGCATCCAAAGATGATTGCCCGCCTGCGTCCCGGCCCTGGCGAAGGCGCGCAGGGCCGCGCGGTCGCTGGCGGTGTCAAGGACGACATTGCCGGGCCGCTCCAGATGCCAGCGATCGACCTGGACGTTGCCGGTCAACAGCAGCCCCGCGCCGCTGTGCGACCAGCGGCGATAGAGCGTGTTGAACCGGAGCGTCGCGTTGTTGTCGGCGTCGGCGAAGCCCTCGCTCATCGCCGCCTTGACCAGGCGGTTGGCGAGCACCGCGCCGCCCGGAAGGGTGATCGGGTCGGAAAGCTTGACGGTCATGGCGGGCGTCCTTCGCGGCCGGGGTGATGGTCGCGGCGGTATGTCCCATTCATCGAAAGCCTGATAAATGAGTCGCTAAAAATACGATTAGTTTGAAATTCTCACGAATGATCGACCGCCTCGCCGACCTTCTGCTGTTCACTCTGATCGTCGAGCGCGGGTCGCTGACCGGCGCGGCCAGCGAGCTGGGCCTCTCGCCAAGCGCGGTGTCGCTGCGGCTATCGGCGATCGAAAAGGCCTTGGAAGTCCGGCTGCTGCGCCGCTCCACCCGCCGGCTGCAGCTGACCGAGGCGGGCGATCAGGTCTATCGCGCCGCCAAGCGGATGCTGGGCGAGATGGACGACCTCAAGGACCAGCTGAGCGGCGAGCGCGGCGCTCTCGCCGGGCCCGTGCGCGTGTCCGCGCCGCTGGATCTCGGCCGCAACTATATCGCTCCGACCATCGACGCCCTGATCCGGGTCCATCCGGGCCTGGCGATCAGCCTGGTCCTCTCCGACACCCTGCTCGACCTCGGCGCGGAGGGGATCGACCTGGCCGTGCGCTATGGCCGCCTGCCCGACAGCGCGTTGAAGCTGCGCCGGATCTCCTCCAACCGGCGCGTGCCGGTGGCCTCGCCCGCCTATCTGGACTGCGTCGGGCGGCCCGCCAGGCCCCAGGATCTGAAGGACCTGAACTGCCTGGCCCTGCTGCGCGGCGGCGGGCGCTTCGACCTTTGGCCCTTCCAGGTCGAGGGCCGGCGGATGAATGTGAAGGTGACCGGCGACCGCGACGTCAATGACGGCGACCTGCTCCGCCGCTGGGCGATCGAGGGCGCCGGCGTGGTGCTGAAATCGGCCTGGGACGTGGCGCATGACCTGTTGGCCGGCCGGCTGGAGGCGCTGCTGGTCCCCTTCTGCCCCATCGATGTGGACCTGCAGATCGTCCTGCCGCCGGGCGGCCGACGCCCGCGCCGCGTCGATTTCGTCGCCGACCACTTGGCCGCCATGCTGCGCCAGCTGGATCAGTGCCTGGACGATGTCGGGCTGGGGTCGGTGGATGTGGCGGAGGCGGTGAGCGGGGTGGGTTGAGGAAGGGTGCAAGGACCTGGGACGGTGCGCTTTCAGCGGCCGGTTGATCGCCCGGCGGCCTCCATATTCACCACCAAGGACACCAAGGACACCAAGTTCTGGTTCAGTTCGAAAGACCTGCGCGAAGCGCGAGCTTCCTTCACTTGGTCGTCAGGATGATCCTGAACTTGGTGTCCTTGGTGGTCAAATAGGCTTCGCCCCGGGGTCGCCGACCGGCGCATACGCCCCTTGAATCCCGAGCCCGGAGCTTGTCCTCAGACGCCGCCAGCACGAGTCGGTTGACTCTCCCGTCATTGAGAACAAAATAGGAACCATGACGGTTCCCATGCCATGACGCCTGCCAGCCTGCTGCATCGATCCGAGGCCCTGAACCCCGCGGTATTTCCACGGGCGGCGGAGCCGTTGGAGGAGGTGGGGGCGGAGGCGCCGGGGGATGTGGGGGCGGCTTTGGCGTTCGCGCTCTCTCGCCTGGTTTCGGCCCGGCTCACCTCGGCGCCCAACGAGACCCGGCCAGTGGCGCTGGTCACGACGGCGGACTGGCTGGCCGAGCGGGGTCGGCCGTTCGCCGGCGGGATGCGGGACTGGGGCCTGGGCGCCGATCGGCTGATCTGGGTGCGGGCGCGGCGGGAAGGAGAGGCGTTGTGGGCGTTGGAGGAAGTCCTGAAATCCGGAACGGCGGCGGGCGGGCTGGTCGTGGCCGCGGCGCCGCCCTTCGTCACCACGCGCCGGCTGGAATTCGCCGCCCGCGAGGGCCAGGCCGTGGGGATATTGCTGCGCGCGGGACCGGCGGGCGATCTCAGCGCCGCGCGCCGGCGCTGGCGGATCGCGGCCCGGCCGTCGGGCCTGGACGCCTGGGACGCGGACGCGCCGGGGACCGTGCGGCTACGCGCCGAGCTGCTGCGCCGCCGCGATGGCCCGCCCGGGGCCTGGGATCTGGAGCAGGACGATGAAACGGGTGGTTTCCGTGTGGCTGCCGGACTGGCCGGTCACGGTGTGGATGAAGGCGAACGGCCAGGCGATGAACGGGGGGACGGCCGACGCGCCGTCGCCTGATGCGCCCTTCGCCCTGGTCGAGCGAGGCGCGCGGGGCCTGACCCTGAATGCCCTGAACGACGCGGCGCGGGCCCTGGGTCTGCATCGCGGGCAAAACCACGCCGACGCCTGCGCCATCGCCCCGCACCTGGCCAGCGCCCCGGCCGAGATGGAACACGATCTGGAGGCCTTGCGGCGCCTGGCCCTATGGGCCGAGCGGTTCTCCCCCGCCGTGGCGGTGGATACGGCCCTGCCGGCCCAAGAGGGCCTGCTGCTGGACATGACCGGCGCGGCGCATCTGTTCGGCGGCGAGGCGGAACTGCTCAAGGACCTGCGCCGGCGCCTGGCCAAGGCGGCCATCCCCGCCCGCGCGGCCATCGCCGACACCCCCGCGGGCGCCTGGGCGCTGGCCAGGTTCTCGCACGACCCTGAAACCATCGCCCCGCCCGGCCGCCTGCGCGAGGCGATCGCCGGCCTGCCGATGGAGGGGCTGCGGCTGGAGTCCGAGGCCTTGGTGCTCTTGAAGCGTTTCGGCCTGAAACAGATCGGCGATCTCTACGGCCTGCCCCGCGCCGGGCTGGCGCGGCGGTTTCGCGGAGCTGCGGGCCTGCGCGTGGTCGAGCGGCTGGACCAGGCCCTGGGGGTGGTGAGCGAGCCGCTGGAGCCGGTGCGCCCGGCGCCGCTCTACCGCGCCGGCATCGTCTTCGCCGAGCCGGTGACCCATGTGGAGGGCGTGGCCTGGCGGCTGCCCGACCTGGCCCGCGCCCTTGGCCAGCAGCTGGAGCGCGACGGGCGCGGCGCGCGGCGCCTGGCCCTGGTCGGCTTCCGCGTCGATGGGCGGACCACCACGATCGAGGTCACTTTAAGCGCGCCGGCCGCCACGCCGGACCACATGCTGCGGCTGCTTCGCGAAAAGGGGCTGGAGCACCTGGACCTGGGCTTCGGGATCGACGCCCTGATGCTCTGCGCGCGCCAGGCCGAACCCATGAGCATCCGCCAGGGCGAGATGGGAGACGACCGGCAAATGGCGCAACCACAGGCCCTGGCCGCCCTGATCGACCGGCTCGAGGCGCGCCTGGGCGAGGGAGCGGTGCGCCGCCCGCAGGCCCGCGAGAGCTGGATCCCCGAACGCGGCGAGGCCTGGGTCCGGGCCGCGCCCGAGGCGCCGTCGCAGCCGCCCGCGCGGGACGACCGCCCGCGCCCGATCCTGCTGCTCGATCCGCCCGAGCCGGTGGAGACCCTGGCCGAACTGCCCGACGGCGCGCCCATGCGCTTCACCTGGCGCCGCGCGCCGCGCCGGGTGGTCAAGTCCCAGGGGCCCGAGCGGCTGGGCCACGAATGGTGGCGATCCGGACCTGGCGTGGCCAATCGCCCGCCCCGCACCCGCGACTATTACCGCGTCGAGGACGAGCAGGGCCGCCGTTACTGGCTGTTCCGCGAGGGCCTGTACGGCCGCGAGGACGCCGACCATCGCCCCAGCTGGTGGCTGCACGGGGTGTTCGCATGACCGCTCCCACCCCCTATGCCGAGCTGGATGCGATGAGCAATTTCAGCTTCCTGGAAGGCGGCTCGCACCCGGGCGAACTGGTCGAGCAGGCCAAGGCCCTGGGGCTGTCGGCCATCGGCGTGGCGGACCGGAACACCCTGGCCGGCGTGGTGCGGGCCCACGCGGCGGCCAAGCTGCACCGCATGCGCGTGCTGATCGGCTGCCGGCTGACCTTCCTGGGCGGCGCCGAACTGATCGTCTACCCCCGCGACCGGGCGGCTTACGGACGCCTCTGCCGCCTGCTGTCGATCGGCAAGCGCGGGGTGGTCAATGCCCCTGGCTCCTCCCCCGTTGGGGGAGGGGGACCGCGACGCGGTGGAGGGGGCCCTGCCGGAAAGGCCTCGGCTGTCGTCAGTTCCCCCTCCGTCGCTTCGCGCCAGCTCCCCCAGGGGGGGAGCAACGATCTCCCGGCGGCGGCGAATGAGGTGGATGAAGATCCAAAAGCGGAAAAGGAATTCCGCATCCCCAAGGGCGAATGCCATCTGACCTTCGAGCAGGCTTGCGAGCTGGGCGAGGGGATGGTCGCGCTGGCGCGGGCGCCGGTGGCTCTGGACGAGGCGTTCGAGGCGCGGCTTTTGGCCTGGCGCCAGGCCTGGCCGGACGATCTCTATCTGGCGGCGGCCCTGCTGCATCGGGGCGACGACCGCGCGCGGCTGGCCAGGCTTGCGGGGATCGCCGAGCGGACCGGCGCGGCGATGGTCGCGACCAATGCGGTGCTCTATCACCATTTTGAGCGGCGGCCCCTGCAGGACGTGCTGGCCTGCATCCGCCAAGGCGTGACCATCGACCAGGCTGGCTTTTCCCTGCAGGCCCATGCCGAGCGGCATCTGAAAGACCCCGCCGAGATGGCCCGGCTCTATCGCGGCCATGAAGACGCTATCGTCCGTACACAGACCATCGTCGAAGCCTGCCGGTTTTCCCTGGACGAGCTGGCCTACGAATATCCCGACGAGCCGGTCCCGCCGGGCAAGACCCCGCAAGGTCATTTGCAGGACCTGACCTTCAAGGGCGCCCGGCGGGTGTTCCCGAACGGCGTCCCGACCAAGATCGTCCGGACCATCCGCAAGGAGCTGCAGCTGATCCGCCACGTGAAATACGCGGCCTATTTCCTTACCGTGTACGACATCGTCGCCTGGGCGCGGAGCGAACCGCACAAGATCCTCTGCCAGGGGCGCGGCTCGGCGGCCAATTCGGTGGTCTGCTATTGCCTGGGCATCACCTCGGTCGATCCGACCAAGCAGGACGTGCTGTTCGAGCGCTTCATCTCCAAGGAGCGCAGCGAGCCGCCGGACATCGACGTCGATTTCGAGCACGAGCGGCGCGAGGAGGTGATGCAGTACGTCTACCGGCGCTATGGCCGCCACCGCGCGGCGATCTGCGCCACGGTGATCCATTACCGCCCGCGCTCGGCGATCCGCGATGTGGGCAAGGCCCTGGGCCTGACCGAGGACGTTACCGGCATGCTGGCGAGCACCGTCTGGGGCTCATACGGGGCCAAGGTCGAGGACGATCACGTCGACCAGGCGGGCCTGAAGCGCGAGGATCCGCGCCTGAACCTGGCCCTGCAACTGACCGCTGAGCTGATCAACTTCCCCCGGCACCTCTCCCAGCACGTGGGCGGCTTCGTCCTGACCCAGGGGCCGCTGGTCGAGACCGTGCCGATCGGCAATGCGGCGATGGAGGAACGCACCTTCATCGAATGGGACAAGGACGACATCGACGAGCTGAAGATCATGAAGGTCGACGTGCTGGCCCTGGGCATGCTGACCGCGATCCGCCGCGGCTTCGCGATGATCGAAAAGCATTATGGACAGCACTGGACGCTGGCCACGCTGCCGCAGGAGGACCCGGCGGTCTACCAGATGCTGTCCAGGGCGGATTCGGTCGGCGTGTTCCAGGTCGAAAGCCGCGCCCAGATGAGCATGCTGCCGAGGCTGCGGCCCGAGACCTTCTACGACCTGGTGGTCGAGGTGGCGATCGTGCGGCCCGGCCCGATCCAGGGCAACATGGTCCATCCCTATCTGAAGAAGCGCGAGGCGTGGCGCGAGGCCAGGGCCGCCGACCGGCCGTTCCACCTGGATTTCCCCGCCCCCGCGCCGGACCAGGGCGAGCCGGACGAGCTGGAAAAGGTGCTGAAGAAGACCTTTGGCGTGCCGCTGTTCCAGGAACAGGCCATGCGTATCGCCATGGTCGCGGCCAAGTTCACCGGCGACGAGGCCAATGGCCTGCGCCGCGCCATGGCCACCTTCCGCCACAACGGCACGATCCACCAATATGAGGAGATGATGGTCGGGCGGATGGTCGCGCGCGGCTACGACCCCGAATTCGCCCAAAATTGCTTCAGCCAGATCAAGGGCTTCGGGGATTACGGGTTTCCCGAAAGCCACGCCGCGGCCTTCGCCCAGCTGGTCTATGTCTCGGCCTGGATCAAATGGTTCCACCCGGAGGTGTTCGCCGCGGCCCTGCTGAACAGCCAGCCGATGGGCTTCTACGCCCCCGCCCAGATCATCCGCGACGCTCGCGCCCACGGGGTCGTGGTGCGCCATCCGGACGTCAACGCCAGCGACTGGGATTGCACGTTGGAGGAAACGGAAGAACCCCTTCCCCCTTGCGGGGAAGGGGCTATCGGATTCGCGCACCTGACCGGGGACAGCGCGGCGGCTAGGCTCCTCCCCCGTTGGGGGAGGGGGACCACACGTAGTGTGGTGGAGGGGGCCTTGCCGCAGATGTCTCAGCGGCCGCCAGGCCCCCTCAGTCGCTTCGCGCCAGCTCCCCCAACGGGGGAGCAGCCGATCTCTGGCGCCGCGAACGAGATGGGTGAATCCGGTAACCGCAAGGGGGAGGGGCTTTCCCTCCCCCTCCGCCTGGGCCTGCGGGAGATCGATGGGTTCAAGGAGGCTTGGGGGCTGGCGATCGAAAAGGCCCGCGAGAACGGCGGACCGTTCCGCTCCCTCGACGATCTGCGCACCCGCGCGGGCCTCCCCGCCGCCGCGCTGGATATGCTGGCCGCCGCCGATGCGCTGAATTCGCTGGCGCTGACCCGCCGGCCGGGGCTGTGGGCGGCCAAGGGGCTGCCGCGCGCCTCGCCCGCGCCGCTGTTCGCCTTCGCGGGGCTGGAGGAGGACGATGGCTCCCCGCCGCTGTCCCTGCCACAGACGCCGCTATCGGAAGAAGTGGTGCACGACTATGCGACGATCCGCCTGTCGTTGAAGGCCCATCCGGTCAGCTTCCTGCGCGAGCGGCTGGCCCGCGCCGGCGCCGTCCCCGCCGCGGCGATCGACCAGGTCCCCGATGGGCGGCGCACGGCGATGGCCGGCGTGGTGCTGGTGCGCCAGCGTCCCGGCTCGGCCAAGGGGGTGGTGTTCCTGACCCTGGAGGACGAAACGGGCGTCACCAATGTGGTGGTCTGGCCCAAGGTGTTCGACAAATACCGTCCGCTGGTGATGGGCGCGCGGATGCTGCTGATCCGTGGCCGCGTCCAGCGCGCCCCGGACAGCGAGGGCCGCGTCACCCATCTGGTCGCCGAGACGGTCGAGGACCGCACCGCCGATCTGGCCCTGCTCGCCGACGCGCCGCTGAAGCCCGCCCGCGCCCACGCCGACGGAACGAGCACCGCCTCGCCCGAACGTGGCGAGAAGGCCTATGAGGAGCGGGTGATCCATCGCCACCCCCGCAATGTCCGCATCCTGCCGCCGTCGAGGGATTTCCATTGAAGAAGGGGGCTGGTGCGTGCTTCGACACGGCCGCTTCGCGCCCGGCTCAGCATGACGAGGATTTGGGGAATGCAAAAAAGCTCGTCATGCTGAGCCGAGGCTGTAGGCCTCGTGTCGAAGCACGCACAGCTAGGCCTTCATCGCTCGCGTGCGTCACAATCGCCCCATGGCGGTAAGGCCTTGCGCTGGCGTCTGGACAGGCGTAACGCGCCGGCCGGTGATCGCTCGGGATTCCTCTAAGAGCGCCTCGGAGCAGAGCCCCGAATGACTGGCGAAGCGAAACTCGCCGCCGACACCCCTTCCTCGAAGGCCAAGGGCTCGAACTCGAAAGGTCCGGCCCTCGATCCCAAGATCGCCCCGCCCGCACAGAACCATGCCGCACAGCAGCGGTTCTGGGCCATGGCGTTGGGCTCGGCGGGGGTGGTGTTCGGCGATATCGGCACCAGCCCGCTCTACGCCTTCCGTCTAGCCCTGGCCCAGGCCTCGTCCCATGGCGGGGTCAAGGTCGATGCGGTGATGGGCGTGGTCTCGCTGGCGCTTTGGGCCCTGATCCTGGTGGTGACGGTCAAGTACGTGCTGTTCCTGATGCGCGCCGACAATCGCGGCGAAGGCGGGGTGCTGTCGCTGATGGCCCTGGCCCAGGCGGCGATCGGCCGGCGCACGCTGGCGGTCTTCGTGCTGGGCGCGATGGGGGCGGCGCTGTTCTATGGCGATGCGGTGATCACCCCGGCGATCTCGGTCCTGTCGGCGGTGGAGGGCCTGAAAAGCGTACCGGCGCTGGGCGGGGTGGTCTCGCTCAGCGTGGTGCTGATCGTCAGCCTGGTGATCCTGGTGGGCCTGTTCATGGTCCAGTCGCGCGGCACCGCCAAGGTCGCGGTGTTTTTCGGGCCCGTCTGCGTGGTCTGGTTCCTCGCCATCGCCGCGCTCGGCCTGCTGCATGTGGGCCACGATCCCCAGGTGCTGCTGGCGATCAGCCCGAGCTACGCCACGGCGTTCCTGGCCCATCATGGCGTCATCGGCCTGTTCGTGCTGGGTTCGGTGTTTTTGACCGTCACCGGGGCCGAGGCGCTCTATGCCGATATGGGCCATTTCGGCCGCTGGCCGATCCAGGCCGCGTGGCTGTTCCTGGTGCTGCCGTGTCTGGTGCTGAACTATCTGGGCCAGGGCGCCTTCGCGCTGCAGATGGTGCGCGCCGCCCATGGCCAGCCGGTGGGCGATGTCGACTGGTTCTTCCAGATGACGCCGGCGGTGCTGCGCATGCCGATGGTGGTGCTGGCCGCCGCCGCTACGGTCATCGCCAGCCAGGCGGTGATCACCGGCGCCTTTTCCCTGACCAATCAGGCGATGCAGCTGGGCCTCTTGCCCCGGATGGTGGTGCGCCGCACCTCCGAGGCCCAGGCGGGCCAGATCTATCTGCCCCAGATCAATTTCATGCTGCTGATCGGGGTGATCCTGCTGATCGCCGTGTTCAAGTCCTCCGACAGTCTGGGCAACGCCTATGGCCTGGCTGTGACCGGCACTATGGCGGTGACCACCTCGCTGGCCTTCATCGTGGTCTATCGCGGATGGCGCTGGCCGCTGATCGCCGCCGTGGCCATGATCGGGCCGCTCTTGACCATCGATCTGGTGTTCCTGGGCGCCAACGCGCTCAAGCTGCTCTCCGGCGCGGCCCTGCCGCTGATCCTGGGCGCCGCCCTGTTCGCGGTGATGGCCACCTGGGTGCGCGGCAGCGACATCCTGATGGCCAAGGTCCAGCGCGACACCCCGCCGCTGGACGATTTCCTGGCCATCCTGGCCGCCCGCCCGCCGCATCGGGTGCCCGGGACCGCCATCTATCTGACCGCCGACCCGACCCACGCCCCCGGCGCGCTGCTGCACAATCTGAAGCACAACAAGGTGCTGCATCAGAAGAACGTCATCCTCAATGTCGAGACCCTGGAGGTCCCCCGCGCGCCGGAGGCCGAGCGGGTCGAAGTCCATCCGATCAATGACGACTTCTCGCGGGTGACCATCCGCTACGGCTTCATGGAATCCCCGAATGTCCCCAAGGCGCTGATCGCTTGCCGCAAGCAGGGGCTGACCTTGGACATGATGTCGACCTCGTTCTTCCTGGGACGCAAGACGGTGGTGGCTACGGCCCGCGGGGGCCTGGGCCGCTGGCAGGACCGGCTGTTCCTGATGCTGGCCAAGAATTCCGCCAACCCGACCGACTTCTTCCATATCCCGCCGGGCCGGGTGCTGGAAATGGGCGCGCAGGTCAGCGTGTAGGGTCGCGCGCGAACCGCCTGGACGCCCGTCCAGCGCGTGCTAGGGTCCCCCCACACGCGCCGATAACCCAGTCCAGCGAGAGCGCCGCCCATGGCCGCCTTTGATCCCGCCGCGGCCACCGCCGCCTATATGGCCACCCTCTCGCCGGCCGGCCACGCCAAGGCGACGGCCTATACCCACGGCGGTCACTGGCTGCTGCTTTGGGGTTGGCTGATCGCGGTCGCGGCCGCATGGCTGATCATCCGCTCCGGCGTGCTGGTGCGGGCCGAGATCGCCCTAGAGCGCAAGAAGCCGCGCCTGGTGCTGGTCAGCCTGGTTCTTACCGCGATCTTCGTGGTGATGGATTTCGTCATCGAGCTGCCGTGGCAGATCTACGCCGCCTGGTGGCGCGATAAGAGCTACGGCCTGACCAGCCAGCCCCTGGCCGGCTGGTTCGGCGAGCAGCTGATCGGCCTGGCCATCGACGTGGTGGCCAGCGCCCTGTTCTTCGCCGCTCTCTACGCGCTGCTCCGCCGCGCGCCCAGGACCTGGTGGCTGTGGGCCGGCGGCTTGGCGGCGGTGTTCCTGGTCATCATCCAGGTCCTGGGCCCTGTCTTCATCGCCCCTCTGTTCAACACCTACACCCCGGCGCCTCCGGGGACGGTGCGCGACACCGTGGTCGCCCTGGCCGAAAAGGCCGGCGTGCCCCACGACAAGATCTTCATCTTCAACGGTTCCAAGCAGTCCAACCGCTACACCGCCAATGTCGCGGGCCTGTTCGGCACGGCCAGGGTGGCGATGAGCGATGTGATGTTCCAAAAGGGCGCGGACATCGCCGAGGTGCGCGGCGTGGTCGGCCACGAGATGGGTCACTATAAGCGCGGCCACGTGATCTGGGGAACCTTGGCCAACAGCTTGCTGGCGATCGCCGCGTTCGGCTTGATCCAGCTCAGCTTTCCGTGGGCGGCTGAGCTAATGGGCGCCAAGATCGGCGGCATCTTCGACCCGGCGGGCCTGCCAGTGATCATGGCCCTGGTCGCCACGCTGACCCTGCTGGCGACGCCGATCGGCAACAGCCTGACCCGGCTGGCGGAGGCCGACGCCGACGCCTTTTCCCTGCGCGTGGCCAACGAACCGGACGGCCTCGCCAAGGCCCTGGTCAAGACCATCGAATACCGCGCCTCCTCGCCCTCGGACCTGGAGGAGTTCCTATTCTACGACCACCCCAGCGTCGAACACCGCGTGCGCAAGGCGATGGAGTGGAAGGCGGCGCATATGAGCCAAAACCCTTGAGAAGGGAGGCTTGACCCCTCCGCCCTCAGGCGTAGTCTCCGCCTCAATTCTCCGGAGTGTCCCGCTCAAGGGGCTGAGATACCGCTAGGTCGCTTCTTCTTCGCGGGAGGCGCCCGGCGCGGTGACCCGCTGAACCTGATCCGGATCATGCCGGCGAAGGGATGGGAACCGGGCCGTGAGCCCTCTTTTCAGCCGGCGCCGGCGATCCGAGCCATTCTTAAGCCGGAGCGCGCCCGTGAATATCCAGACCCCCATCGCCAACACCATTCCCACGGGAGAGCGTCCCGGCTCGCGCAAGGTCTATCAGGCCGGCGTGCTGCACCCCGAAATCCGCGTGCCGTTCCGCGAAGTGGCCGTGCATCCGAGCGCCAACGAGCCGCCGGTGACCATCTATGATCCCTCCGGCCCCTATACCGACCCGAACGCCAGCATCGACATCGAAAAAGGCCTGCCTCGCGAGCGCGACGCCTGGGTGCTGGCGCGCGGCGATGTCGAGACCACCGATCCCCGGCCCGTCAAGCCGGAGGACAATGGCGGGGCCAAGGGCAAGCACCTAGCGCCCCAGTTCCAGACCGCTCGCCGTCCGTTTATCGCCAAGGCCGGCGGCGCCGTCACCCAGCTGGAATACGCCCGCAAGGGGATCATCACCGCCGAGATGGAATATGTCGCCATCCGCGAGAACCTGCGCCGCGAGGCCGACGCCAGCGTGATCCGCGACGGCGAGGACTTCGGCGCCGACATCCCCGATTACTGCACCCCCGAATTCGTCATGAGCGAGGTGGCCCGCGGCCGGGCGATCATCCCCGCCAATATCAATCACGGCGAACTGGAGCCGATGGCCATCGGCCGCAACTTCCTGGTCAAGGTCAACGCCAATATCGGCAACTCCGCCGTGCTGTCCCAGGTGTCCGACGAGGTCGACAAGCTGGTCTGGTCGATCCGCTGGGGCGCCGATACGGTGATGGACCTGTCCACCGGCCGCAACATCCACAACATCCGCGAATGGATCGTGCGCAACAGCCCGGTCCCGATCGGCACCGTGCCGATCTACCAGGCGCTGGAAAAGGTCGACGGCATAGCCGAGGACCTGACCTGGGAGGTGTTTCGCGACACCCTGATCGAACAGGCCGAACAGGGCGTGGACTATTTCACCATCCATGCGGGCGTGCGGCTGCCCTACATCCCGCTGACGGCGAAGCGGACCACCGGCATCGTCTCGCGAGGCGGTTCGATCCTGGCCAAATGGTGCCTGGCGCACCACAAGGAGAACTTCCTCTACGAGCATTTCGAGGACATCTGCGCGATCATGCGCGCCTACGATGTCAGCTTCTCATTGGGCGACGGCCTGCGCCCCGGCTCCATCGCCGACGCCAATGACGCGGCCCAATTCGCCGAACTGGAGACCTTGGGCGAGCTGACCAAGGTCGCCTGGAAACACGGCGTCCAGACCATGATCGAGGGCCCCGGCCACGTGCCGATGCACAAGATCAAGGCCAATATGGAAAAGCAGCTGAAGCACTGCCACGAGGCGCCGTTCTATACGCTGGGCCCGCTGACCACCGACATCGCCCCGGGCTATGACCACATCACCAGCGCGATCGGCGCGGCGATGATCGGCTGGTTCGGCACCGCCATGCTCTGCTACGTGACGCCCAAGGAGCACCTGGGCCTGCCCGACCGCGAGGACGTCAAACAGGGGGTGATCGCCTACAAGATCGCCGCCCACGCCGCCGACCTGGCCAAGGGCCATCCCGGCGCTCAGGACTGGGACAACGCCCTGTCCCGCGCGCGTTTTGAGTTCCGCTGGGAAGACCAGTTCAACCTTGGCCTCGACCCCGAAACCGCCCGCGAATACCACGACGAGACCCTGCCCAAGGAGGCGCACAAAGTCGCCCACTTCTGCTCCATGTGCGGCCCGAAGTTCTGCTCCATGAAGATCAGCCACGAGATCCGGGACACGGCCGCGCTGCAGAACGACGTGGCGGAGGTGGGCATGGCTCAGATGGCGGAGAAGTTCCGCGAGGGGGGTGGGGAGATTTATGTGGCGGAGGGGTGAGAAGCGGGGCACGCCCTAAGTTCGGCCCATGGGATCGCCAACGATTTGGCGATCGCCGCGCCGAACGCCTGCCACGCTCGGCGAGCAGGGGTGCGGTGGACTCAATTTCTTATCGTTCCAGGTCCCCGGTCGAGCCGTTAGCTTCCGCGGTTGTTCCGAAAGATTTTGGATCATGCCGAGGGGATTGGGGTGATGGACCAAAAATCAGCGATTATCGACCTGTGCCGCGAGCTTGGAATTGACGAGTACGGCCTTGGGTCCATCAAAAACTTTATCTCGGCGGCCTTCTATCATGTCCGTCTGCCCGGAACGCTGCCAGCGGATGAGCATCTGGCTTACAACACTGCCATTCGCCACGCGACCAATCGCATCGCCTGTCAAGGACGACATGGAAATAGCCGAGGAATGTCCCGACTATTGAGCCGGGGGGCCGTCGATCTTCGTGACGCGATCTTGAAAGATCTGGCTATAGAATCGCCAAGCGGCAAGGTCCGCCGCTGGTTAGGGCAGGTTACCGAAGAGCACCAAGACCCAGCGCTAGCCGTAGAGGCTTGGATCAGGGTGAGTCCCAACACCAGGACTGTGGACGACGTGGTTCGGCGCCTGTTGACCTATCCTCCGGTCATCATGACGCGCGAGGAGGAAAAGCGGATACCCGGCCGCTTCCGCCACGGTGGTACTCCGACGGAGCGATATGGAGCAGCCCAGATCGAGTGGCTTTTCATGGACGAAGGTACGTTTGCCTTCTTCCGTAGCCGCCTCTCGCCGAATCGCCAGGCCAAGCCTGGAAAATACCACAAGGAGCGGAAACCGCTTTAACGGCAACCGGACCGACCCCACCCCATCGATCGCATGCCGGGACCTCGAAAAACCATTCCATCATGCGGTCGACGGGGGATTGTGAGCGACTTTCCCTTCTCCCCTTGCGGGAGAAGGAGGGGCCCGCGCCGCGTAGCGGGGTGGGAAGATGAGGGGTTTCTCTGACGGGGCCGTGCGGACGGGGAAGGCTTTGAAATTTAGGCTGATCTTCGAGGGCGCCGGGGTGTTGAGGGTGGGTTGAGCGTGGGTTGAGAGGTCCGTGAGACCCCTCATCCTCCCACCCGCCTTCGCCAAGGCTTCGGCGGGCGGGCCCCTCCTTCTCCCGCAAGGGGAGAAGGGTTGAGCGTCGTCCTCAAATCGCGATCTTCGTCTCGATCGCGTCGTAGTCGGCCCGCAGTCCGCCTTCACCCGCCTCGATCAACCCCGCCGCCGACAGCGCCTGAACATCCGCGTGGACGTTGCTGTAGTCGCGGCCCAGCGCCTTGGCCAAGGCGCGCACGCTGGCGACCTTGTGCCGGTGGACGTGGCGCAGCAGCTCCATCCGCTTGCCGGTCAGGACCCGCGCGAGCGTGTCCCAATTTTCGAAAGCCAGGTGGCGCTCATGGAAGGTCTCGCCCCGTTCCGCGCGCCGCCACGCGTCGATGAACCGCCCGGCCGCCTCATCTTCCATCGCGCCGCCGACGGTGATCTTCACTTCGCGCATGGTTCGTCTCTCAGCGTCCGTACGGCGTCCTGTTACCCCAACCCATATCCCCGCGCCATCACCGCCGCGAACGCCGGGATCAGCGGGAACAGACAAGCCTCCGCCAGGATGAAGCGGCGGGCGGCTTTGACCTCGATCTCTGACGGCGAGAAGGCCGGGTCGGCGGCCGCCTTACGGCGCCAGCCGATGAAACGCACAGTGGGTGGGACCGAGAGCAGGCCGACCAGGGCGAAGACGCCGAGCTTGGACCAGAAGAACGGGTTGGGCAGATAGGCCGCCGGCCCCTTGATCCCGAAGAAGACCCGCGCGAACCCGACCGCGACGATCGCGCCGGCGATGGCGCCATAGGCCAGATCGATCATGCCCAGGCGCCTAAGGCTGGCGCCCGTCAGCCCGGTGCGAACCATGGCCAGCTCGGCGGCGATGATCCCCGCCAGGCTGAAGACCAGCAGGTGGTGGGCGATGGCCAGGATCAGATCGACCATGAAGCGTCTCCAAGCGGGGCGAACCTCGTTTGGCGGCTTATATGTACGCTGTACGCGAATGTCGAGACCGGAATGGGCTGACTGGCCCGCGCCCCCTGGACGCCTCGGCGAAACCCGGCTCCTATCGGCCCATGGCTTCTCCCACCCCCACCGCCGGCGGCCGCATCACCGGCGCGCGCCTGACCGATTTCGATTGGACTGACGCCGATCTGACGGACGCCAGCTTCGACGACTGCTTGATCGAGGACGCGCAGTTGTCCAACACCGTCCTGAACGGCGCCCGGTTCAAGAACTGCCGGATCGTGCGGTGCCGCGCCGCGCATGCCGATCTGCGCGAGGCAACCTTCGAGGACTGCGGCTTCGCCGACGCCGAGACGCATACAGGCCTCACCGTCGCCTTCAGCGAACTGGAACAGGCGCGGTTCGTCAACTGCGACCTGACGCTCAGCCATTTCGACCGCTCCGGCTTGCACGCGATCACGTTTTCGGACTGCAACCTGCGCGGCGCTCGGTTCCACCGGGCCGATTTCAGCCGAAGCTTCGGACGCAACATCGTGCGGACGCTGGCCACGTTCCACGACTGCAATCTGGAGCTGGCCGAGATGGCCGAGGCGCGCCTGCCCGGCTGCGATCTCAGCCATTCCAATCTGCGCGAGGCGGACCTCTGCGGCGCGGACCTGGAGGGGGCGGACCTTCGCCAGTGCGACCTGTTCTGGACCCTGCTGGCCGGCGCCAAACTGGCCGGCGCCGATCTGCGCGGCGCGGAGGTCAGCGGGCTGGACCTCACCGCCCTGGCCACCCGCGCGGGGATCAAGGTGACCGCCGACCAGCAGTACCGCCTACTGACCGCGCTTGGCGTCGATGTCCACTTGGAGTGATGGGCGCGTCGAGTGATCGGGGCGATCCGCCGCGCCGGCGCCGATCCGGCCTGACTTGACGCTGATCGCGCCGCCTTCCAAAGGTGGCCTTGGAGGGTCTTGATGGGTCTGACGGCGCGTTTGAAGCGGGACTGGCGGTTCCTGCGGGGGCTGTTTCGGACCCTGGGGCGGGTGCGCACGATCGCCCCGGACTCATCCAATCTGATCTGCGACGACCTGGAGGCCGCGGTCGACGCCTGGCGCGAGCGCCGCGCGATCACCTTCGAGGGCCGCACGATCACCTATGGCGAGCTGGACGCCATGGCCAACCGCTACGCCCACTGGGCCCAGGAGCACGGGGTGCACAAGGGCGACGTGGCGGCCCTGTTCGCGCCCAACCGGCTGGACTATTTGGCCGTCTGGTACGGGCTTTCCAAGGTTGGGGTGGCCACTGCGCTGATCAACAACAACCTGACCGGCGCCCAGCTCGCTCACTGCCTGAACATCTCGGGCGCCGCGCACGCCATCGTCGATGACGAGACCGCCGCGGCGCTGGAGGCCGTGCGGACCCAGTTGAGGCGGACCTTGACGGTCTGGACGCTGGGCAAGGCCGCCGCCGGCCAGCACGACCTGGGCAAGGCCCTGGTCAGCTGCAGCTTCCTGCGGCCGGACCGCACCCCGCGGGCGGACCTGACGGCGCGCTCGACGGCGCTCTACATCTTCACCTCGGGGACCACCGGCCTGCCCAAGGCGGCGCGGATCACCCACATGCGCGCCCAGCTCTATATGCGCGGCTTCGCCGGCGCGGCCGGGGCGGGGCCGCGGGACCGGGTCTATATGGTGCTGCCGATGTACCACGCCACCGGCGGGCTGTGCGGCATGGGCGTGGCGCTGCTGAACGGCGGCTCGGTGGTGCTGCGGCCGCGGTTTTCCGCCAGCCATTTCTGGTCGGACGTGTGCGACGAAGGCTGCACCATGTTCGTCTATATCGGCGAGCTCTGCCGATACCTGATCAACCAGCCGGAGCGGGACGGCGAGACCGGCCACCGACTGCGCATGGCCTTCGGCAACGGCCTGCGCCCGGAGGTCTGGGAGACGTTCCAGCGCCGTTTCCGCATTCCCGAAATCCTCGAATTCTACGGCTCGACCGAGGGCAACGTCTCGCTGTTCAATTTCGATGGCAAGCCCGGCGCGATCGGGCGGATACCGGCCTATCTGCAAAGCCGGTTCAATGTGCGGCTGGTCCGCTTCGACGTGGAGACCGAGGCGCCGCTGCGCGGCCCCGACGGCCGCTGCCAGCCGGCGGCGATCGGCGAAGTCGGCGAATGCGTCGGCCAGATCCGCGCCGGCGACGCGCGCGCCGAATACACGGGCTATGCCGACAAGGCCGCCAGCGAGAAGAAGGTGCTGCACGACGTGTTCGCCGTCGGCGACGCGTGGTTCTCGACAGGCGACCTGATGCGCCAGGACGCCGAAGGTTATTATTATTTCGTCGATCGGGTAGGCGACACCTTCCGCTGGAAGGGCGAGAACGTCTCGACCAGCGAGGTGGCCGAACAGCTGGCGGTGCTGCCCGGGATCAAGGAGGCGACCGTCTACGGCGTCCAGGTCGAGGGCCAGGATGGGCGCGCCGGCATGGCCTCGCTGGTGGTGGGTCCGGATTTCGACATCGCCGTCCTGGCCGCCCAGGTCGACGCCGCCATGCCCAGCTACCAGCGCCCGGTGTTCGTGCGCCTGCAGCCCGAGATCGAGATCACCGGCACGTTCAAATACCGCAAGATGGACCTGGTCGAAGCCGGCTTCGACCCGGCCAAGGTGCGCCAGCCGATGTATTTCAAGGATCCCGCCAAGGGCTATGTGAAGATCACCAAGGGGGTGTTCGACAAGATCATGGCGGGGGTGGCGAGGGTGTGAGGAGGTTCGTGTCGAAGCACGCACCAGCCGCGCACCCCGCATGCGTTCCCCGCCAGACTCGCCTATATCCTCCCCCATGGCCGATGATGTCCTGACCCCGCCGCTGGAAGGCGCCGCCCTGATCAAGGATCAGGTCAAGCGGCTGCCCGATACGCCCGGCGTCTATCGGATGATGGGCGCCGATGGCGAGGTGCTCTATGTCGGCAAGGCGCGCTCGCTGAAAAAGCGCGTGATCCAGTACGCCCAGGGCCGGTTCCACACCCAGCGCGTCGCCCACATGGTCCACCTGACCCGGGCCATGGAATTCGTCTCGACCAAGACCGAGACCGAAGCGCTGCTGCTGGAAATCAACCTGATCAAGCAGCTGAAACCGCGCTTCAACGTGCAGATGCGCGACGACAAGAGCTTTCCGGAAATCCTGATCCGCCGCGACCACCGCGCTGCCCAGATCCGCAAGCATCGCGGCGCCCACACCATTCCCGGCGACTATTTCGGCCCCTTCGCCTCGGCCTGGGCGGTGGGGCGCACGGTCAACAGCCTGCAAAAGGCGTTCTTGCTGCGCTCGTGCTCCGACAGCGTGTTCGAGAGCCGCACGCGGCCGTGCATGCTGCACCAGATCAAGCGCTGCAGCGCCCCCTGCGTCGACCTGATCAGCCAGGGCGAATACGACCAGTTGGTCGAACAGGCTCACGATTTCCTGCGCGGCAAGAGCCGGGCGGTGATGACCCGGCTGTCAACGGAAATGACCCAGGCGGCCGAGGAGATGGAGTTCGAGCGCGCCGCGCGCCTGCGCGACCGGATCCGCGCCCTGTCCCAGGTCAGCCAGGAACAGTCGATCAATCCCCAGTCCCTGGAGGAGGCCGACGTGTTCGCCGCCCATGCCGAGGGCGGCCAAGCCTGCGTCCAGGTGTTCTTTTTCCGCGCCGGCCAGAACTGGGGCAACAAGGCCTATTTCCCGCGCGTGGCCAACACTATCGCCAATTCCACCGAAGAGAGCGCTGACGAAGAGTCCGGCATCCTCGATGCGTTCCTCGGCCAATTCTACGACACCCAACAGGTCCCGCGCCTGATCTTGATCTCGCACGACGTGCCCAACCGTGAACTGCTGGCCGAAGCCTTCAGCCTGAAGGCGGGGCGCAAGGTCGAGATCTTGAAACCTCAGCGCGGCGAGAAGAGCGAACTGGTGCGCCACGCCCTGACCAACGCCCGCGAGGCGCTGGGCCGGCGGATGGCCGAAAGCTCGGCCCAGGGCAAGCTGTTGGACGGCGTGGCCGAGGTGTTCGGCCTGGAGACCTCGCCCGAGCGGATCGAGGTCTACGACAACTCCCACATCATGGGGACCAACGCCGTCGGCGGGATGATCGTCGCGGGGCCGGAAGGCTTCCAGAAGAGCCAGTACCGCAAGTTCAACATCAAAAGCACCGAGCTGACCCCCGGCGACGACTACGGCATGATGCGCGAGGTGCTGCAGCGCCGCTTCGCCCGGCTGGTCAAGGAGGAGGAGGCGGGCGAGGCGACGCCGCGGCCCGACCTGGTGCTGGTGGACGGCGGCGCGGGACAGCTGGCCGAGGCGCTGGCGGTGATGGCCGATCTGGGTCTGGACGACATCACCTTCGTCGGGGTGGCCAAGGGGCCGGACCGGGACGCGGGGCTTGAGCGGTTCTTCATGTCCGGCAAGGCGCCCTTCATGCTCGAGCCCAAGAGCGCCGTGCTCTATTATCTGCAGCGCCTGCGCGACGAGGCGCACCGCTTCGCCATCGGCACCCACCGCGCGCGACGCAAGATAGAAATGACCAAGAACCCGCTGGACGAGATCGAGGGGGTGGGGCCGGCGCGCAAAAAGGCCCTGCTGCACGCCTTCGGTTCGGCCCGGGGGGTGTCGCGCGCGGCGGTCCCCGACCTGATCAAGGTCGACGGCGTCAGCGAACCCCTGGCCCAGCGCATCTACGATTTTTTCCGCAAAAGCTGAAAGGGCCGGTGCGAACCGGCGGTGGCTGGTTCATACGAGGCGCGGTTTGGCGCGTTTCAGTCCGAACCGCCGATCGAAAGGCCCACATGCATCATATCCCGAACCTCCTGACCGTGCTGCGGCTGGTCCTATCGCTGGCCATGTTCCTGGCGCTGGCGGCCATCGGCTATGGCCTGAGCGGCGCCGGCGCGGGGCCGGAGCACGGGGTCTTGCTGGCGCGGTTCGCCTTCTGCGCGTTGGTGGTGGCGGCGGTGACCGACTTCTTCGACGGATGGCTGGCCCGGCGGTGGAAGGCGGTCAGCCTGGTCGGCGCGATCCTGGACCCGATCGCCGACAAGATCCTGGTCTGCGGGGCGATCTTGGGCCTGCTCGCGGTTCGCGCGCCCGGCGTGCTGATCCCCGGCGCCCTGATCCTGTTTCGCGAATTCGCGGTCTCGGCCATGCGCGAGACGCTGGCGCCGCGGGGCATCAAGCTGCCGGTGACCTTCCTGGCCAAGATCAAGACCACCCTGCAGCTGGTGGCGCTGGCGGTGATCATGTTCCTGTGGTTCTGGCCGGTCTGGGGCCTTTCCGTCCGCGCGGACCATCTGAGGACGGCGCTGGAGAGCGCGGAGATCTTGTGGGCCGTGGCGGCGGTGGTGACCCTGTGGACGGGCCTGGAATATGCGCGCTCGGCGTGGAAGGCGCTGAGGGCGCAGTTTGAGGGGTAGTGGTGCGTGCTTCGACACGGCCGCTTCGCGCCCGGCTCAGCATGACGAAGATTT
>Ga0302314_10005514_pt1 | contig 23061 bp, 17 predicted proteins | sample III_Palsa_N2_3_FD_200533 | JGI IMG/M metagenome (GOLD analysis project Ga0302314, IMG submission 200533) | Peat permafrost microbial communities from Stordalen Mire near Abisko, Sweden - III_Palsa_N2_3 | ecosystem: Environmental > Terrestrial > Soil > Palsa > Peat permafrost | place: Sweden... | reverse complement strand
CCACCGCCTGGGCATGGTTGCCGGCCGACATCGCCGCCACCCCGGCCTGGCGCTCGGCCTCGGTCAGGCGCGCCAGCTTGTTCACCGCGCCGCGCTCCTTGAACGAGGCGGTGAACTGGAAATTCTCGAACTTGAGCCAGATTTCGGCCCCGGTGAGCTTGGACAGCACCTTGGAGGGGGTACAGGGCGTGCGCAGCACATGCCCCTCGATCAGGCGGGCGGCATCGCGGACATCGTCCGCCGTGATAGCCAATTCGGTCATGGATATTGAGAATTATAGGATTGTGACTAGTATCGCTCATACGGTTTGGGGTGTGTGCCTACGCCCGCTCCTGCCGGCTCCGTTACAATTCGCCCCCGGCCGCCGCTGCAAGGCGACGGCACCCCCATCGACACCTTTTTAGCGCGCCAGAAGCCATGAGCCAGTACGTCTACACCATGAACAAGGTCGGGAAGACCGTCCCGCCGAAGAAGGAGATCCTGCGGGATATCTCGCTTTCCTTCTTCCCCGGCGCCAAGATCGGCGTGCTCGGCTACAACGGCGCGGGTAAATCGACCCTGCTGCGCATCATGGCCGGCGTCGACAAGGAGTTCAGCGGCGAGGCCCGGCCGATGCCCGGCCTGAAGATCGGCTACCTGCAGCAGGAGCCGCAGCTCGACCCGACCAAGACGGTGCGCGGCAACGTCGAGGAAGCGGTGTCGGATATCACCAACGCACAGGCCGAGCTGGACAAGGTCTACGCCGCCTATGCCGAGCCGGACGCGGATTTCGACAAGCTGTCGGCGCGCCAGCAGGAACTGGAAGGTATCCTCGCCGCCAGCGACGGCCACAACCTCGACGTAATCCTGGACAAGGCCGCCGAGGCCCTCAACCTGCCACCCTGGGACGCTGACGTCACCAAGCTCTCCGGCGGTGAGCGCCGCCGCGTCGCGCTGTGCCGCCTGCTGCTGTCCAAGCCGGACATGATCCTGCTCGACGAGCCGACCAACCATCTGGACGCCGAGTCGGTGGCCTGGCTGGAGAAGTTCCTCAACGACTTCCCCGGCACCATCATCGCCGTCACCCATGACCGCTACTTCCTCGACAACGTCGCCGGCTGGATCCTGGAACTGGACCGCGGCTACGGCATCCCCTGGCAGGGCAACTACTCCTCCTGGCTGGAGCAGAAGGACAAGCGCCACGAGCAGGAGCAGAAGACCGAGGACGCCCACAGCAAGGCGATGAAGGAAGAGCTGGAGTGGGTGCGCAAGAACCCCAAGGGCCGCCAGACCAAGTCCAAGGCGCGCGTGCAGGCCTACGAGGAACTGGCTTCGCAGGAATTCCAGAAGCGCGCCGAGACGCGGGAGCTGTACATCCCGCCCGGCCCGCGCCTGGGCGACCTGGTGATCGAGGTCAACGACGTCAAGAAGTCCTACGGCGGCCGCACCCTCTATGAAGGCCTGACTTTCAAGGTGCCGCGCGGCGCCATCGTCGGCATCATCGGCGCCAACGGCCGCGGCAAGACCACCTTGTTCCGCATGCTGCTGGGCCAGGAGCAGCCGGACTCCGGCACCATCCGCACCGGCGATACGGTGAAATTCGCTTACGTCGACCAGTCGCGCGACGCCCTGGACGGCGAAAAGACCGTGTTCCAGGAAATCAGCGGCGGCAACGACATGATCCGCGCCGGCAGCTTCGAAATGCCTTCGCGCGCCTACATCGGCCGCTTCAACTTCAAGGGCGAGTCGCAGGGCAAGCGCATCAAGGACCTGTCCGGCGGCGAGCGCAACCGCCTGCACCTGGCCAAGCTGCTGCTGGCCGGCGGCAACGTGCTGCTGCTCGACGAACCGACCAACGACCTCGACGTCGAAACCCTGCGCGCCCTGGAAGAAGCGGTGCTGGGCTTCGCCGGCTGCGCCATGATCATCTCGCATGACCGCTGGTTCCTCGACCGCGTCGCCACCCACATCCTGGCCTTCGAGGACAGCGGCGAAGTGGTGTTCCTGGAAGGCAACTACCGCGAATACGAGGACGACTTCCGCCGCCGCACCGGCTCCGAGCCGGGCGTCAACCGCCGCTCGCGCCACAAGAAGCTGGGCTAGAAGTCATTTCATAATGTCCCCTCTCCCTGCGAAGCGGGGAGAGGGTCAGGGTGAGGGGCGCCGGCGAAGCCGGCTCACGCCACAAATAAAAATGCGCGGCGCCTTGCGGCGCCGCGCGAACTTACAGCACCCCGAATGGCAGCGGACAGGGTCCGCCGCCAGAACACAGTAAGGCGGTACACCCGCCCGCCGGTATCCCCCGACTGAGGGGTGCTCCACCCAAACAAGGCGCAAAATGTGCGCTGGTTCACTGGAGAAGAGCTGGACATGGCTGCCGATGAAGCCCTCGCCTATCGCTGGCGCAATGGTTCCCTGCAACCGATCACGTTTCCCTCGCATGTGCGCCTGGACGAACTGCTCGGCATCGAGCGGCAGAAAAACGAGCTGCTGGGCAATACCCGCCAGTTCGTGGCCGGACGTCCGGCCAACCACGCTCTGCTCACCGGCAGCCGCGGCACCGGCAAGTCCTCGCTGGTCAAGGCCCTGCTCGGCGAATTCAGCGGCCAGGGGCTGCGCCTGGTGGAAGTGCATCCGCACGATCTGACCGACCTGCCCGACGTGGTGGCGCCCCTGCGCGAACGCGCCGAGCGCTTCCTGCTCTACGTCGACGACTTCACCGTGGCGCAGAACGATCCGGCCCTGGCGGCGCTGAAAGCCGCGCTCGACGGCGGCATCGAGGAGCCGCCGGACAACGTGCTGATCTACGCCACCAGCAACCGCCGCCACCTGATGCCGGAATTCCGCAGCGAGAACGAGGAATTCAAGTTCGTCGACGGCGAGCTGCACCCGGGCGAATCGTCCGAGGACAAGATCGCCCTGTCGGAGCGCTTCGGCCTGTGGCTGTCGTTCCCGCCGTTCAACCAGGAGATGTACCTGGAGCTGGTGCGGCTGCACCTCAAGCGGCTCGGCCACGATGCCTGGGACGAGGAAACGCAGAAAGCCTCGCTGCGCTGGGCGCTGGCGCGGGCCTCGCGCTCCGGGCGCGTGGCGCACCAGTTCGCCAGGAGCTGGGCCGGTCAGCCAAGGGCATAAAACCCGTCGGCGCGACAAAACATGCCGCCTTCGTCAGGTCCTGCGGTTGGACAGTAACGCCGCAAGCCGGATTGAATGAGCGGCCGGCGTAGTGTGAACTGGGTCTCAATTGCGCGGCCGCCGCATAACGTCTAATTGCCGGTAGACGCGGCGAAGTCCTGCCGCGCACCGCGCCCGGATAGGGACGCCAGATAGGGAGAATTTCATTGTCTTCGGCAAGGTCTTGCTGCTTGTTGCTTTCCGCCTGGGCGCTGACCGCGGCGCCGTCATACGCATCGGTACGCCATGCCGCGGTCGATGCCTCGGCCGTCGGCGCCGGTACCTTGCAGCTGCGGGCGTTCGGCGCCCCGGCGATGCCGGCGCGGGAGCGCGCCAGCGCGGGCTATGCCAGGCTGGACGGCCACCTGATCGAGCTGTGGCAACAGTCGCGCGCGCTTGCGCCGCCGGCCGCGCTGGAAGCGCTGCGCACGCTCAATCCCACGGTGCGCCTGCGCGCGCGTACCCCGCTGGCCATGCCGGAAGTCCAGGTCGATGCGGTCACGCGCGGCGATGCGCGGGCCTTGCAGGCCGCGCTGGAAAGCCTGGGGCTGGAAAACGCTTCCGTTTTCTCGAACGACGTCGGCGGCTGGCTGCCGGTCGACCAGCTCGTCGCGGCCGGCGCCCTGGCCGAAGTGCAGGCGCTGCGCGCCTCGCGTTCGCGTACCCGCACCGGCGCGGTCACTTCGCAGGGCGACTACGCCGAGTACAGCGATGCGCTGCGCGCCTCGACCTCCAGCGGCCTGAGCGGCAAGGGCATCACCGTCGGCGTGCTGTCCGACAGTTTCAACTGCTACGCCTACTACCAGCAGAACGGCATCACCAACTACACCCAGAACGGCTACACCGCGAATTACGCCAAGGATGTTTCGACCGGCGACCTGCCCAGCACCGTACAGGTGGTGCAGGAAGCGGACTGTCCGGACTACGGCGCGCCGCAGCAGTTGCCGTTCACCGACGAAGGCCGCGCCATCCTGCAGATCGTGCACGACGTGGCGCCTGGCGCCGGCCTGGCCTTCTACACGGCCTACAGCACCGAAGCCGATTTCGCCAACGGCATTCTCAAGCTGGCGGCGAACGGGGCGCAGGTCATCGACGACGATGTGGGCTATTCGGACGAGCCGATTTTCCAGGACGGCATCGTGGCGCAAGCGGTGGACCAGGTCGAGGCGAAAGGCGTGGCGTATTTCTCCTCCGCCGGCAACGAAGGACGCAACTCCTACGAGAATGCGGCGCCCGCGTTTCCCGGCGCCGCCGCGAGCGGCGCGCCGAATGCCGGCGAAACCCTGCTGAACTTCGACACCAGCGGCGTGAGCACCAGCACCAGCCTGCCGCTCACCATTGCCTCGCTGGAGCCGGGTGAATTCATCAACCTGGTGGTGGAGTGGGACCAGCCCTATGTGACCGGCGCTCCTTCCAGCGGCGGCTCGGCCAACACCCTGGACATCTGCTACACGGACAGCTCCGGCAACATCCAGCAGTGCAGCGGCGCCAACCAGGTCGGCGGCGATCCCATCGTCTCCATCACCCTCGGCAATCCGGCGAATTCAGGCGGCAACACCGCGCCGGAGAATATCGGCGTGGTGATCGGCCTGGCCTCCGGCCCGGCGCCGAAGCTGGTCAAGTTCCTGCTAGAGGACGACGGCGCCGGTTCGACCATCAACCGCTTCCAGACCAAGAGCCCGACCATCCAGGGCCACCCCGGCGCAGCCGGGGCGGCGGCGGTGGGCGCGGCGTTCTATTTCGACACGCCGCGCTGCGGCACCACGCCGGCGGTGCTGGAGGATTTTTCCTCGGCCGGCGGCGATCCCATCCTGTTCGACAGCTCGGGCAACCGCCTGGCCACGCCGGTTACGCGCCAGAAGCCGCAATTCGTGGCGCCGGACGGCGTCAACAACACCTTCCTCGGCTTCACCCTGGTGTCGGCGCAGGACCCGAGCGGCCTGCTCAACACCACCATCTCGCAGTGCCAGAACGTGCCGCAGTATCCGAATTTCTTCGGCACCTCGGCCGCCGCGCCTCATGCAGCAGCGGTGGCGGCCCTGCTGCTGCAGTCGGCCCCGACGACCACGCCAAGCCAGATCTATTCCGCCCTGCAAAGCAGCGCCACACCAATGGAGGGCGGGCTTAGCTACGACACCGGCTACGGCTTCATCCAGGCCGACGCGGCGCTGAACAAGATTTCCGGAAGCTGCAGCGTCCTGCCCTCCGCGGGCACTTCGGGTGGCGGCGGGGATTCTCCGCCTACCGGTTGCAGCGGCAACGGCGGCAGCTTCAGCCCGGTCAGCCTCGTGATACTGGGCGTGCTCGGATGGCTGCGCCTGATGGTGAACCGGGTGGGTAGCGGCAGGGTGCACCGCCGCCGATGAGAATTCCCGCCTGACCGCGGTGGCACGAACCCATTCGGGGCACGGTCCATCCCACCACCCTGATTGAGGCGCCGACCGCGTTGTATGCTGTCGGCATCATGTGGCGCTCGGCGGAGGCCGCGGTACGGCCCGGTGCGCCACCACAATCCAGGGGTGACCATGAATCCAGGCAAGAAGTGCAGGCAGGTACTTGCTGTTGGTGCGGGGCTGTTGCTGTGCGGCGCGGCCGCTCCCGGGCTGGCCGCCGGCACCGCGGCGACCGACCCGAAGTGGGCGCAGTTCCTTAACAATTACCAGGAAGGTTATTTCGCGGCGGAGCCGGCTTTCGCGGTGCAGGAGGGGCGCCACGAGTTCGACGGCAAGCTGCCGGACTGGAGCGCCGCAGGCATCGCCAGGGAAATCGCCTGGTTCAAGGCCGAGCAGGCCCAAGCCAAGGCCTTCAAGCCCGCCTCCCTCAACCAGCAGCAACGCTTCGAGCGCGAATACCTGCTGGCGCGCATCGATGGCGAACTGTTCTGGCGCGACGAGGCGCAGGAGCCGTTCCGCAATCCGTCCTACTACCTCGACGGCAGCTTCGATCCCAGCGTGTATTTCGAGCGCCCGTATGCGCCGCTGGACGTGCGTCTGAAGGCCTTCACCGGTTACCTGAAGTCCATTCCGGTCGCGGCCGCGCAAATCCGCGCCAACCTGAAAACGCCGCTGCCCAAAACCTATGTGGCGCGCGGCATCTCCGCTTTCGCCGGCTACGCCGACTTCTTCGGCAACGACGCGCCCAAGGCCTTCGCCGGCGTCGCCGATCCCGCACTGCAGGCCGACCTGAAAGCCGCCACCGGCCCCGCCGTGCAGGCCATGCAGGGACTCGCCGACTGGCTCAAGACCGAACAGCCCAAGGCCACCGACGACTTCGCCCTGGGGCCGAAGCTGTTCGCCGACATGCTGTGGCGCACCGAGCGCGTGCACACCCCGCTGGCTGAGCTGGAGAAGGTCGGCAAGGCCGACCTGGAGCGCAACCTGGCCGCGCTGAAGGACGCCTGCGCCACGGTCCTGCCGGGCGGCACCATCGAAGCCTGCGTCGCCAAGGTGGAAGCGGACAAGCCGCAGGGCGGCGCCGTGGAAGGCGCGCGGGCGCAACTCGACCAGCTGCGCCAGTTCATCATCGACAAGAACCTGGTCACCATCCCCAGCGACGAAAAGGCCCTGGTCAACGAGGCCCCGCCCTACCAGCGCTGGAACTTCGCCTACATCAACATCGCCGGCCCCTACGACAAGGGCATGCCCTCGACCTACTACATCGCGCCGCCGGACCCGACCTGGTCCAAGGCCGACCAGGACGCCTACGTCCCCGGCAAGTCCATCCTGCTGTTCACCTCGGCGCATGAAGTCTGGCCCGGCCACTTCCTGCAATTCCTCCATGCCAACCGCTCGCCGTTCCAGTTCGGCCAGATCTTCGTCGGCTACGCCTACGCCGAAGGCTGGGCCCACTACACCGAGGAAATGATGTGGGAAGCCGGCCTCGGCAACGGCGCCGCGGACGTCCACGTCGGCCAGCTCTCCGAAGCCCTGCTACGCAACGTGCGCTTCCTCTGCGCCATCGGCATGCACACCCAGGGCATGAAGGTCGAGACCTGCGAAAACATGTTCCTCCACCAGGCCTACCAGGACCCCGGCAGCGCCCGCCAGCAAGCCGCCCGCGGCACCTACGACCCCGCCTATCTCAACTACACCCTGGGCAAGCTGATGATCCGCAAACTGCGCGCCGACTGGACCGCCACCCACGGCGGCCGCGCCGGCTGGCACGACTTCCACGACCAGTTCCTCTCCTACGGCGGCCCGCCGATCCCGCTGGTGCGGGAACAGATGCTGCCGAAGGATAAGGGCGGGCTGTTCTGAAGCCGGATGCGCCACGCGCGCCATAGGAAACGCGGATGCGTAGGTCGGCTCAAGCCGAAGGCGGAGCCGACAGGTTCAGCGCAATGTCGGGTCCGCTTCGCTTGACCCGACCTACGGGCTCATTGCTTTGGCTTTTGATGGGCTGTTGACGTACCCCCCGTCTGGCTGCGCCGAGCATCGCAGGACGAGGTGGAATAGCCGCGCGCAGACGCGGGCGAGGCAGGATGCCGAAGCCGTTTTAGACAGGCCAGGGATGGCCTGTCTAAAACGCCCACCTCGGCCGAGAAGCGCAGGGGACCGATCAATCGCGTCAGCGATTGATCGGCGCAGACATCGGGGAATGTTCTTTGCTTACTTTCTTGCGCCAAGAAAGTAAGGCCGCCGGCAGGGCTGCGCTAAGGGTGCTGCGGAGATGATCTGGGCAACCCGGATTCCGTTTCACTTCATCCGGGCTACTTGCTGGGATTCGCTGCGCTTAGCACATCCTACGTCACGACTCGCTAATCTTACCCCGAAGCTCATCGAACTCTCTCAGATACCACTCACGGCTTAGTTCATCATCATGAGGAACCCATCCGGTGGAATTGAGAAGCTTCTCCGCCTGCGCCAAATAAGCCTCTGCCCATTTGGGGCTATGGAAAGCCGTCAACAAACCTTTGGCATACATAAGTAGCGGCAGCGGGCTCGACGGATCCAGACCAATTGCCTGTTTATGAAGGGCGTGCGCCAGTTCTGGATTTCCGGCTTTGGCTTCGACATTTGCCAACGTCTGCATCAGATGGCAAATCGCATCTTGGTCAGCTTCAGTTTCGGCACGAGCAATAAGAGTGGAGAGATTGTTTCTCGCAACACCGTAATTGCCTGAAACTGCCGCTGGAACAGCAGTCAGATATTCAGGCTGGTCTGAGAGACGCATTTCCGTCAGCTCTAGCGCAAATCCGCAGCCTTCGTCCGCGGCCGCGCCGCCAGCGAAAACCCATGCCCATGCTCCAGCAGATATTCCAGCCACCGCGACAACATATGATTCCGCGCCCACTGATCATGCAAAAACTTCCCCGCCTCCGGATCCGTCTCGTCTACGGCGAGCCAGGGTAAGCGCTTGCCGCAATGCAGAGCCTCCGCGACGCGCGCATCCCGATAGACCTTGATCCACATATCCGGCTCCAGCCGCTTCCCCTCCGGCGTATTGAACTCGTAAGTCAGCCGCAGCTCCGAGGTATACGGCGCCCGCTCCACCATGGTCAAAACCAGCGGCAGGTCGGTGGCGCTGCGCGACACCGCCCGTTCGAACGGCAGCTCCAATTCCGGCACTAGGCGCTCGAGCAACTGGTAGTTGCGCTCGTAAAGGTCCACCAAATGTGCAATGCGGCGCGGCCTGCCGCAGCAGGGACAGCGATCCGCGAATGTCGTATCGAGTTGCATATTCGGACTATAAGATACGGGTTCAACGCGCGACAATGCGCGCGGCCAAGAGAAAAACCATGCCAATCCGCGAATTACAGACCAAACCCTATAACGACCAGAAATCCGGCACTGCTGGACTACGCAAGAAGGTTGCCGTCTTCCAGCAGCCGCATTATCTCGAGAATTTTTTACAGTCCATCTTCGATGTCGAGACGGGTTTGCGCGGCAAGACCCTCATCATTGGGGGCGATGGCCGTTATTACAACCGTGAGGCCATTTTCACCGCCATCGCCATGGCGGCGGCGAACGGCGTGGCCCGGGTGATCGTCGGCCAGGGCGGCCTGCTTTCGACCCCGGCGGCCTCCCACCTGATCCGCCTGCGCCAGGCCGGCGGCGGCTTCCTCTTCACCGCCAGCCACAACCCGGCCGGCCCGGACGGCGACTTCGGCATCAAGTTCAATGTCGCCGGCGGCGGCCAGGCCCCGGAAGGGCTGACCACCCGCATCTACGAGCACAGCAAGACCATCCAGCGCTACCGGGTGGCCGAAGGCCTCAATCTCGACCTCGACCGCCGCGGCCTGCAGAAGCTGGAGGAGATGGAGATCGAGGTGGTGGACTGCGTCGAGGACTACTCGGCGCTGATGCAGACCCTGTTCGATTTCGAGCGCATCCGCGACTGGTTCAAGAAGGGCGGCACGCTGCGCTTCGACGCCATGCACGCCGTCACCGGCCCCTATGCCCAGCGCATCCTGGTGGAGCAGCTCGGCGCGGCACCGGCCTCGGTGATGAACGCGATCCCGCTGGAGGACTTCGGCGGCGGCCATCCCGACCCCAATCTGATCTACGCCAAACACCTGGTCGAGCTGGTCAACAGCCCCGCCGCGCCCGACCTGGCGGCCGCCAGCGACGGTGACGGCGATCGCAACATGATCCTGGGCCGCGGCATCTTCATCTCGCCCGGCGACTCCCTGGCCATGCTGGCGGCCCACCTGGAGAAGCTGCCGGGCTATCGCGGTGGCCTCAAGGGTCTGGCGCGCTCGATGCCGACCTGCCGCGCGGTGGATCAGGTGGCCAAGGCGCTGAAGGTGGAATTCCACGAAACCCCCACCGGCTGGAAATTCTTCGCCAACCTGCTCGACGCCGGCCGCCTGACGCTATGCGGCGAGGAGAGCTTCGGCACCTCCTCCTCGCATGCGCGCGAGAAGGACGGCCTGTGGGCGGTGCTGGCCTGGCTCAACGTGCTGGCGACCACCGGCCTGTCGGTGCGGGAAATCGCCGACCAGCACTGGCGCCACTTCGGCCGCCACTATTTCGCGCGCCACGATTACGAGGGCCTGTCCGCCTCCTCCGCCGCCAGCGTGACCCAGGCCCTGGCCGACGCCACCTCTCACCTGCCGGGCAAGACCTTCGGCGACTGGACGGTGACGCAGGCGGATGAATTCAGCTACCTCGACCCGGTGGACGGCAGCATCGCGGTGAACCAGGGCCTGCGCGTGGTGTTCGGCGATGCGGCGCGCATCGTGCTGCGCCTGTCCGGCACCGGCACCGAGGGCGCCACCCTGCGGCTGTATCTGGAGCGCTACGAAAAGCTGGAAACGGCCCTGGCCTGGGAAACGGACGGAGCGCTGGCGCCGCTGGTGAACGTGGCCGAGCAGATCGCGCGCATCGGCGAATTGACCGGGCGCAAGGCGCCGAACGTAGTGACATAAAGCAGTGGTTAGTGGCTAGTGATTAGTGGTTAGTAAAAGCCGCCCCCCGAGAAGGGGGAGCAGCCTACTAATCACTAGCCACTAACCACTAATCACTAGCTTTTTACCCTTTCTGCCGCACGCCGCGCGCTTCGGCGCGGCACTGGGTGGCGGCGCCATCCTTCTCGGACTTGCAGGAATCGGCGTGGATGCCGCAGAAATACTCGGCCACCGCCAGCTTCTGCTTCAGGCAACTGTCGTAACGGCTGCCGGAAACCTTCTCGGACTTGGCCATTTTATGATGCTTGTGCTTGGCCATGGCCGGAGCGGCGGCCGGGGCTTCGGCGACCGGGCCGGTGGGGGCAGCCGCGGCAGCGTCCTGGGCCAGCGCCGATGCGGAGAACAAGGCGGCACTCAGCGCGAGCGTCAGGGCAATGCGGTTGTTCAGTTTCATCGGACATCCCTCCGTGGGTCAGTGGCGACGGAATTTCGTATACCCGTCGCATGAATTATGCCGCAGATTCCGCATTCAGCGCGGATTTTGGCCCAACTTGGACATCAGTCGGGCACGCCAAGTTTCTTGTGCATCGAGGTGCTGGTGGTGGTGTACTGCAGATTCACCTTCTCGTTGGGGAACAGCTGGTGCTTGATGGCGAAAGCGGTCAGCGCCCCCTCATGGAAGCCGGACAGGATCAGTTTCTTCTTGCCGGGGTAGTAATTGATGTCGCCGACGGCGTAGATGCCGGGGGTGGAGGTCTGGAACTTCTCGGTATCGACCTCGATCTGGTGCTTGTTCAGGGTCAGGCCCCATTCCGCGATCGGCCCCAGCTTGGGGCTCAGTCCGTAGAAGGCCAGCACATGGTCGACTTCCAGCACATGCTTGGCCTGGTCGATGCCGGTGACGTTGATCGAGGTGAGGCGGCCATCGCTCTCGCTGTAGCCGAGCACGCTGCCCAGCAGCAGCTTGGCCTTGCCGGCATCGACCAGCTCCTTGAACTTCGACACCGAGGCCGGCGCCGCCTTGAACGCGGCGGAGCGGTGGATCAGGGTCACTTCGCTGGCCTTGCCGACCATTTGCAGGGCCCAGTCCAGCGCGGAGTCGCCGCCGCCGCAGACCACGACTTTCTTGCCATGGTGCAGGCTGGGGTCCTTGACCCGGTAAAACAGCTGCTTGTCGTCGTATTTCTCCAGGCCTTCCAGGCGCAGCAGCACCGGCTGGAACGCGCCGACGCCGCCGGCGATGATCACCGCCTTGGTGTGGAACTCGGTGCCGGTGGAGGTGACCAGGTGGAAGCCGCCGTCCTCCAGCTTTTTCACTTCCTGCACCTGCTGGCCGAGGTGGAAAGTGGGCGAGAACGGCTTGATCTGCTGCAGCAGGCGCTCGACCAGCTCCAGCGCGCCGACGGTGGGGAAGCCGGGGATGTCGTAGATCGGCTTGTCCGGATACAGCTCGGCGCACTGGCCGCCGATGATCGGCAGCGCGTCGATGACGTGCGCGCGCAGGTCCAGCAGACCCAGCTCGAATACCTGAAACAGGCCGCAAGGGCCCGCGCCGACGATGACGACATCAGTCTGAATCATGATTGTCCTAACGTGATTTCCGAGAATTGCCCGCTTGTTTCAACGGCCCGCCTGTTTGAACAGTCCGGTCATGGATGACCGGTGTCTTGGACAGGATGTCCACCGTGTCCACAGTGGCTTAATTCTAGCGGTTATACCGCGGCCGGGATCATCCGTTGGGCGTAGTCGCGCCCGCAACCCGCTTTGGGGGGTGGAATGACGGCAGTGCCCGTCCCTGGGCCGCTGGTCCTTTATGAGAAATCAGGATAACCCGCCTGTCTTACGCCGCAATTACAGCCACCAGGAGGCGCTCAGCGCCGCAAACCCTTCTCCTGGATCACCGTGGCGGCGATTTCCTCGATCGACATATTGGCCGAATTGACAAAAGGCACGTTGCGGCGGCGGTAGAGCTGCTCCGCCTGGCGCAATTCGTAGGCGCATTGCGCCAGCGAGGCGTATTTGGAGCCCGGGCGGCGCTCGCTGCGCACCTGCGCCAGGCGCTCCGGATCGGACGACAGGCCGAACAGCTTGGACTCGAAGCCTTCCAGGGGCTTGGGCAGGCGCTGGTGCTCCAGATCGTCCTCGGTGATGGGGAAATTGGTGGCGAAAATGGCGTGCTGCAGAGCCAGGTACAGGGTGGTCGGGGTCTTGCCGCAGCGCGAGGGGGCGACCAGGATCACGTCGGCCTTGTTGAGGGCGCGCGTGCTCTGGCCATCGTCGTGCTCCATGGCGTAGTTCATCGCCTCGATGCGCGCGTGATAGCGGCCGGCGTCGGCCATGCCGTGCGCCCGGCCCTGGGCATGGGTCGATTTCAGCCCCAGCTCGGCCTCGATCGGCGCCACATAGGTGTCGAACAGGTCGAGGAACAGCGCGTGGGCGCCGCGCAGGATGGCGCGCACCTCCTCGTTGACCGTGGTGCTGAACACGATCGGCCGCTGGCTGGCCGTGGCGGCCAGGTGATTGATATAGTCCACCGTCACCCGCGCCTTCTCCGGCGTGTTGATGAACGGCAAAGTGGTCTTCGCGAAGTCCACTCCCTCGAACTGCGTCAGCAGCGTACCGCCCAGCGTCTCGGCGGTGATGCCGGTGCCGTCGGACACGAAAAATACAGTTCTCTGCTCACTCATAAATGACTCAGTTACCCTGGTTGTACCTGCTGCTGGCCGGCCTGTTCGAGCTCGGCTTTACCACCATCATGAAGCTGTCCAACGGCTTTTCGCTAGAGCGGCCGGGTTATGTGGTGGCCTTCTGCCTGTGCGCCCTGGCCAGCTTCGGCATGATCAACCTGGCGATCAAGGGCATCCCCCTGGGCACCGCCTACGCCATCTGGACCGGGATCGGCGTGCTCGGCACCGTGATCATCGGCATTGTCTGGTTCGGCGACCCGACCACCCCCGCCAGGCTGGCGTTCCTGGCGATGCTGCTGATCTCCATCATCGGCCTTAAACTAGTCGAGTAACAAGTCGCGCAGCAACCCTGGCGGCAACCACGATCGCAATTCCGTATCAACTCGCAGCAAGCGCCGCCGCGTCGCCCGCGGCAGCCTGGCGGCGGCACAAAGGATGAATAGCATGGGCACCCCGACCGTTCTCTGGTTCAAGCAGCTGGGCATGCACGACGTCGAACTCGTCGGCGGCAAGAATTCCTCACTGGGCGAGATGATCCAGCACCTGAGCAAGGCCGGGGTGAGCGTGCCGGACGGCTTCGCCACCACCGCCGAGGCCTATCGTGAATTCCTCGCCCATGAAGGCCTGGCGGACCGCATCAATGCGCAGCTGTCGGCGCTCGACGTCGACGATGTGCAGACCCTGGCCAGGACCGGCAAGGCGATCCGCGAGGCGGTGATGAAGGCGCCCTTCCCCGCCGCGCTGGAGAAAGAGATCCGCGCCGCCTACCAGCAGCTGCTGGATGAAGCCGGAGTGGAGATTTCGGTAGCGGTGCGCTCCTCCGCCACCGCCGAGGACCTGCCCGATGCGTCCTTCGCCGGGCAGCAGGAAACCTTCCTCAACGTGCGCGGCATCGAGGACGTGCTGGAGAAGATGAAGGAAGTCTTCGCTTCGCTGTTCAACGACCGCGCCATCGCCTACCGCGTGCACCAGGGCTTCGACCACTCCAAGGTGGCGCTGTCCGCCGGCGTGCAGCGCATGGTGCGCTCGGATATCGGCAGCAGCGGCGTGATGTTCACCATGGACACCGAATCCGGCTTCCGCGACGCGGTGTTCATCACCTCCAGCTACGGCCTGGGCGAAGCGGTGGTGCAGGGCGCGGTCAACCCGGACGAATTCTACGTCTACAAGCCGGCCCTCAAGGCCAAGCGCCCCGCCATCCTCAAGCGCGGCCTGGGCGAGAAGGCCAAGAAGATGGTCTACGCCAGCACCGGCGGCAAGGCGGTGGAATTCGTGCCGGTGGCCGAGGCCGAGCGCCGCCAGTTTTCGCTCAACGACGCCGACATCGCCGATCTCGCCACCCAGGCCATGACCATCGAGGCCCATTACGGCCGGCCGATGGACATCGAGTGGGGCAAGGACGGCCTCGACGGCAAGATCTACATCCTGCAGGCGCGCCCGGAGACGGTGAAGTCGCGCGCCTCCGGCAACACCCTGCGCCGCTACAAGCTGAAGGGCCGCAGCACGGTGTTGGCCGAAGGCCGCGCCATCGGCCAGAAGATCGGCGCCGGCAAGGTGCGCAACCTGACCTCGCTGGACCAGATGATGCGGGTGCAGCCCGGCGACGTGCTGGTCACCGACATGACCGATCCCGACTGGGAGCCGGTGATGAAGCGCGCCTCGGCCATCGTCACCAACCGCGGCGGCCGCACCTGCCACGCCGCCATCATCGCGCGCGAGCTGGGCATTCCGGCGGTGGTCGGCACCGGCGATGCCACCACCAAGCTGCGCGACGGCGCCGAAGTCACGGTGTCCTGCGCCGAGGGCGATACCGGCTTCGTCTACGACGGCCATATCGACTTCGCGGTGGACGAGGTGGCGCTGGACAAGATGCCGGAAATCCCGGTGAAGATCATGATGAACGTCGGCACTCCGGAACAGGCCTTCGACTTCGCCAGCCTGCCGCACCGGGGCGTGGGCTTGGCGCGCCTGGAATTCATCGTCAACCGCCAGATCGGCATCCACCCGCAGGCCCTGCTGGAGCTGGACAAGCAGCCGGCGGACGTGCGCCGCATCATCGACACGATGATCTCGGCCTACCCCAGTCCGCTCGATTACTTCTGGATGCGCCTGGCCGAAGGCATCGCCATGATCGCCGCCGCGTTCGCGCCGGAGCCGGTGATCGTGCGCATGTCGGACTTCAAGTCCAACGAATACGCCAACCTGGTCGGCGGCGCCCGCTATGAGCCGCACGAGGAAAACCCGATGCTGGGCTTCCGCGGCGCCTCGCGCTATATCTCCGAGTCGTTCCGTCCCTGCTTCGATCTGGAATGCAAGGCGCTGAAGTACGTGCGCGACGAGATGGGGCTGAAGAACGTGCAGCTGATGGTGCCGTTCGTGCGCACCCTGACCGAAGCCAGGCGCGTCTCCGAAATTCTCAAGGAAAACGGCCTGGAGCGCGGCAAGAACGAGCTGAAGCACATCATGATGTGCGAGCTGCCGAGCAACGCCGTGCTGGCCGAGGAGTTCCTCGAATACTTCGACGGCTTCTCCATCGGCTCCAACGACATGACCCAGCTGACCCTGGGCCTGGACCGCGATTCCGGCCTGATCGCCGCGGGCTTCGACGAGCGCGACCCGGCGGTGAAGAAGATGCTGCACATGGCCATCTCCGCCTGCCGCAAGAAGGGCAAGTACATCGGCATCTGCGGCCAGGGACCGTCGGACCATCCGGATCTGGCGCGCTGGCTGCTCGACGAGGGCATCGAGAGCATGAGTCTGAACCCGGATACGGTGGTCGAAACCTGGTTGTTCCTGGCCGGGGCCAAGACCTGAAGCGGCCAGGACCGGCGATGAAAAAACTGCTCGCCGCTGCCCTGCTGCTGGGCGGCGTGTCGTCCGCAGCGTCGGCCGACCAGCCCGGACAGTTCGACTACTACGTGCTCAGCCTGTCCTGGTCGCCGCAGTATTGCGCCAGTTCGAACCGCGGCGGCGACGAGCCGCAGTGCGCCCGCCCCTACGCTTTTGTGGCGCACGGCCTGTGGCCGCAGAACGAGCGGGGCTGGCCGCGGGACTGCGGCAGCCGCGAGCGAGTTGGTGAAGACACCATCGCGCGGATGCTGCCGCTGATGCCCAGCCGCGGCCTGATCATCCACGAGTGGCGCACCCACGGCGCCTGCAGCGGCCTCGGCGCGGACGATTATTTCGACACGGTGAGCCGCGCTTACCGCAGCGTGCGCATTCCGGCGGCCTACGGCGCGCTGGACCGCTATGTCACGGTCGACCCGCAGCAGCTGAAGCGCGATTTCATCAGCGCCAATCCCGGCCTGCACGAGTCGGGCCTGGCGGTGGAATGCTCGGGGCACTACCTGCGCGAGGTGCGCGTCTGCCTGAGCCGCGATCTCGCACCGCGCGCCTGCGGCGCCGACGTCAGCGACGACTGCGGATCGAGTACGGTGCTGCGGCCGGTGCGGTAGACAGCTGCGCTGCTAGGACCCGGTAACCGGCAACAATTCGGCGGCGGCGTCCCTGCCCTGCTTGCGCGCCCGCTTGTCCTGGTACATGGCCCGGTCGGCCACTTCGGCGGCCCCGGGCAGGCTGCCGTGGGCGCTGCGCAGGGCATGGCCGATCGAGGCCGACACGCCGACCGCCTGCAAGGCCTTGCGCAGGCGCTCCTCCACCACCGGCGCCACTTCCGGCACGATCTCGGTGGCGAGGAAGGCATATTCGTCGCCGCCGATGCGCGCCACCACGTCGCGCCGCCGCACGCAGCCGCGCAGGGCCTGCGCCGCCCGCTGCAGCAGGGCGTCGCCGCTGGCGTGGCCTTCGCGGTCGTTGACCACTTTGAGCCCGTCCAGGTCGATGACGAACACGCCGGCGTCGAGGTTCTCGCGCTGGCTGCGCTGCTCCTCGATCAGCAGACATTGCTCCCAGCCGCGCCGGTTGTACAGCAGGGTCAGGGCATCGGTGGCCGCTTCGCGCCGCGCCTGCTCCTCACGCAAGGCCAGCTGCCGCCGCTGCTCGACGTAGAGCCGCATCATCAGTTCGGCGTTCCAGATCAGCAGCACCACGAATACCATGACGCTGGCGGCGATGGTGATGGCCACCCCCAGCGACAGGTCGATGATGCCCTGGCGGATGGCCCAGACCTGCAGGTAGCCAAGCAGAGACGGCAGCAGGATCGCGGCCAGCAGCATGCGCCGGCTGGCCAAGCCGCCGTCCGGCTGGGCCGACAGCAGGCTGGCCAGGCCGCGTCGCGGATTCAGGCTTTGCAGGCCGGTGGACAGCAGGGTCATGCTCAGCGCGGCCAGCGGCGGCATGCCGAAGCGGATGCCTTCCTGCGGCTGCCCCAGGCGATCGAGATCGAACAGATAGCTCAGCAGCGCGGCAGCGGGCAGGAACAGGCTGGCGGCGGCGGCGATGTCGGCGAGGTCGAAACGGTCGCGGCGGCGGCCGAAATAGAGCCAGACGGCGATGCCGAACAGGACGAAACTGAGCGCGGTCTGCGGCGACGGGCGGCCGTCGAAGTCCACGTCGAATTCGCGCAACTGGCGGGCGTAGAGCAGGTTGCCGATACCGCTTTCCAGGCCCAGCGTGTATTCGGCCAGCACCACGGCGCCGACTCCGGCGAGGAGCATGGCGAGCAGGCGCCCGCCGCGCGGCAACAGGATCTGCTGGTTCACGGCCGCGGCGCAGGCCACCAGGGTCAGGGCAGCCAGGCACAGGCACAGTGCGGTCAGCGGCACTTCCGCCGGCTGGCGCGGCACCACCTGGACCAGCCAGGACCAGCCGAGCCTCCAGGCGAACAGCAGGGTCACGCCGGCGCCAAAGGCGAACATTGCGCAAGTCAAGGCAAACCTGGGCAAGCGCGTGCGCAAATCCTCTTCCTCCATTCCCTGGAATCGATCCCTTCCCGGGGCAGTTTAGCGCTGCAAGAGTCGGACCGGAAAGCAGGGGTTTGGTAAAGCTTTGTGAATAGTGGTGCCTGCCGAAACTATCCCCGCGCGGCCTGTGTCTGGCAAGGCAGCGGCGGATCAACGGCGGGATTTGCGCGTCTAAATCCGCCCCGATCTAGGGAACGCGCAGGTCCTCGATCCTCACCTCGGGCCGCAGCGCCAGGCGCTGGCGGAACCACTGGAACGCCGCGGCGGCCTGGGCACCGGGGCCCTTGATGCCGAATTCGATATGCCGCGGGCGGCTGCCATCGCCGCGGTACGGCAGGCTGGATAGCTTGACCGCGGAGAACTGGCGCAGGGTCTCTTCCATCAGCTCGAGCAGATCGCCCTCGGTGCTGGAGCCGAACGCCCGCAGGGAATACTCCAGCGGCGGATCGGCGCGGTGCAGGCGCCGCAGCGGCTGGTCCAGCACCCATTCCAGCATCGGCCAGGCCATCTCGGGGAAACCCGGCACGAAATAGCAGTCGCCGATGGAAAAGCCGGCGACGCGGTTGACCGGGTTGGGGATGAGCCCGGCGCCTTGCGGGAAATGCGCCATCAACACCCGATTCGGGTGAGCCCGTCCGGCGTACTCGGCCTCGATCAGGGCTATGGCTTCGGCATGCGGCAGCAGCGGCACGCCGAAGGCGCGCGCCGCCGCCTGGCGGGTGCAGTCGTCCGGGGTGGCGCCGATGCCGCCGCAGGACAGCAGCGCATCGCCGCGCGCCCGCGCCTGGGCGATGGCCGCGGCGATCTGCGCCTCGTCATCCCCCAGGAACTGCGCCCAGGCCAGGCTGATGCCGCGCGCGGCCAGCAAGCCGATCACATGGGGCAGGTGCTTGTCGGCGCGCTTGCCCGAGAGCAGTTCATCGCCGATGACCAGCAGACCGAGCTGCATGATTTATAGCGCCTGATTTAGGCAGAGGGCAGTCACGGGTGACTCATCGGCCTTAACCGCTGCTTGGGCATTGCCCGCCTAGCCCCGGTGACAACAAGACTCCCCAACGCCAAAAGCGTGGATCCCAAACTCACGGCCAGCGTGTGCTTCTCGGTGAAAACGAGCAAGCGCGGTGTAGCGAAAGTGCTCAATTCAACAATCGCCACAGTGACAAGCAATGTGACGCTTGTTGCTGCAAGCACTACAAGCAGCATCCGAGAATTTTTCATGTTCCTGCCTGGTGTCGAGATACGGATTGCCAAGATGCCCAGGTTTATTCCACCGCCCAGCCGTACTTTTCCACCGCGTTGAAGATGTCGGTCTCGGTGACGATGCCGATCACTTCCTTGCCCTGCACCACGGTGAAGCGGCTGATATTGCTGTCGGAGATCTTGGCGGCGGCGTCGCGGATGCTGGTTTCCGCCGTGACCGAGACGATCGGCCGGCTGGCGACATCCCGGACCCTGGTGGTCGCCGGGTTTTTGCCGGCGCCGCGCACGATCTTGGCGACGATGTCGCGGCGGGTGATGATGCCCCACACGCCGTCCTGGTTGGGCTCGACCACCACCGAGCTGATGTTGTTGTCGGTCATCAGGTGCATGGCCTGCTCCACCGTCTCGTCGTCGGTGACGGTGATGAGCGAGCGGGTCATCAGGTCGGCCACGGTGTGCGGCACGCGGCCGGTATCGAGCATTTCCTCGGTGGGCTGCAGCAGGCGGCGGATCTCGCGCTGCTTGCGCTCCTTCACCAGCTGCTCCTGCTGCGCCTTGCGCTTGGCCTCGAGGTCGATGCCGCCGCGGATGCGCTCGATCAGGGCGTCGGCGAACTGCGAGGTGCCGACTTCGGTGGCGCCGTCGATCTGGCGCGCGAAATCGTAGGTGACGATGCCGTCGCTGACCACTTCCGGGTAGACCAGGGTGATCAGGTCGGCGGCTTCCTTCCAGCCCATGTACTCGAGCATCATCACGCCGGAGAACAGCAGCGAGCCGGGGTTGACCTTGTTCTGGTTGGCGTACTTCGGCGCGGTGCCGTGGGTGGCCTCGAACACGGCGACGTTGTCGGCGATGTTGGCGCCCGGCGCGATGCCCATGCCGCCGACTTCGGCGGCGATCGCGTCGGACAGGTAGTCACCGTTGAGGTTGGTGGTGGCGATGACGTCGAACTCGTCCGGCCGCAGCAGCATCATCTGGAACATGATGTCGGCGATGCGGTCCTTGATGACGATCTTGCCTTCCGGCAGCTTGCCCTTGTACTCGCCGTAGAGCTGCTCCTCGGTGATGGTGACCTTGCCGAACTCCTCGCGCGCCACGGCGTAGCCCCAGTTGCGGAAGGCGCCTTCGGTGAACTTCTGGATGTTGCCCTTGTGCACCAGGGTCACCGATTCGCGGCCGTTGTCGACGGCGTACTGGATCGCCTTGCGCACCAGGCGCTTGCTGCCGAATTCGGAGATCGGCTTGATGCCGATGCCGGCGCCTTCGAAGAACTTGGCCTTCATTTCCTTGCGCAGGAAGTCGGCCACCTTGGCGTTCTCCGGCGTGCCGGCTTTGTATTCGATGCCGGCGTAGACGTCCTCGGTGTTTTCGCGGAACAGCACGATGTCGACCAGATCCGGCCGCTTCAGCGGGCTGGGCACGCCGGCATAGTGACGCACCGGGCGCACGCAGGCGTACAGGTCCAGGTCCTGGCGCAGGGCGACGTTGAGGCTGCGGAAGCCGCCGCCGACCGGGGTGGTGAGCGGGCCCTTGATCGAGACGATCAGCTCCTGCAGCACTTTCAGCGTTTCGTCCGGGCAGTAGTTGCCGTCATACAGGCCGGCGGCCTTTTCGCCGAGGAAAGTTTCGCACCAGTGGATCTTGCGCTTGCCGCCGTAGGCCTTGTCGATCGCCGCGTCCCAGATGCGCAGGCAGGCCTTGGTGATGTCGGGGCCGATGCCATCGCCCTCGACGTAGCCGACGATGGGCTGATCCGGAACGTGCAGCTTGCCGTTCCTGACGCTGATTTTCTCGCCGGCAGCCGGAATCTTGATATGACGGTATGCGGTACTCATGGGGAATCCTTCTCCTCGAGTTGCGTGCCGATGACGGCGACGTTGCAGCGGCCGCGCGGCATAGAATGATGGTGACATTCTAGCATCGCGCTTCGCATCGTCCGGGTATCAGGGCATCGCCCGGCTGCCGCAAACGGCGTAGGCTAGGGCCTGGGGAAAACAGGGAGGCGCGCACCTTGAAAACACCTACCGCCCTCATACCGGTGGCGCATGGTTCGGAAAGCCTGGAAGCGATCACGCTGATCAACGTGCTGCGCCGCGCCGAAGTGGAGGTGACGGTGGCGAGCATCGAGTCCGAACTCGCCGTCAGCGCCACGCGCGGGGTGCGCCTGCACGCCGACAAACGCCTGCTCGACACCCTCGGCCACAAATACGACTTGATCGCCCTGCCCGGCGGCGAGAAAGGCGCGGACGCGCTGAACCGCCATGCGCCGCTGATCGAGATGCTGCAACAGCAGAACGATCTGAAGCACTGGCTGGGCGCGATCTGCGCCGCGCCGGCGCTGACCCTGGCGCCGCATCACCTGCTCGACGGCCGGCAGGCCACCTGCTACCCGGCCTTCAAGGCCAGGCTGCCGCGCTACGTCGACAAGCCGGTGGTGATGGATGGCCACATCATCACCAGCCAGGGACCGGCAACGGCAATGGCCTTCGCCCTGATCCTGGCGGAGATTCTGGCCGGCCCGGTCAAAAGCAAGGAAGTGGCGGCGGCGCTGCTGGCGTGACATAGGTCGGGTCAAGCGCAGCGGACCCGACACTGCGCTGAACCCGACCCGTCGGATCCGCTGCGCTTGATCCGACCTACAGGATTCCTCTCCGGCGATACCACAAGTGAGAACGCCCGCTAAAAAGCGGGCGTTCTCACTGCAATCTGGCCGCAATCCGGCGCTTTACGCCGCCTGCTGCTTGACTACCGCCTCTTCCAGCATCTTCTTCAGCTCGCCGGTCTGGAACAGGTCGAGCGTGATGTCGCATCCGCCGACCAGCTCACCCTTGACGTAGAGCTGCGGGAACGTCGGCCAGTTGGCGAACTTGGGGAGGGCGCGGTACACCTCTTCGTCCTCGTAGATGTTGACGTAGGCGTATTCCGTGCCGCAGGCATTGAGGGCTTGCACCGTGCGCGCCGAAAAGCCGCATTGGGGGAAATCCGGCGTGCCCTTCATGTAGAGAATGATCGGATTATCGGTAACCTGCTGTTTGATCCGTTCAAGGACGTCCATCGTGCGCTCGCGGTTGAAACCTCAGGGCCCATTTTACCACCCCGCGCGCCGCCTCACACACCCAGGCTAATAACTACTGCGTATAAGCCGAGGATTTTTTTACTTTTCGCCCGCCTCGCGGGAGGAACTTCGGCAGCTGCGGCCGGGTCCACCGGATACGGTATTGAATTTGCTCCGCCCAAGCCCTAAGGTGTGGGGCAGGCAAAATTTCGAACCCCCACGTTCAAAAAAGAGAAACGTCATGGCCTTTACCCTCCCAGAACTGCCCTACGCGCGTGAAGCACTCGAACCGCACATGTCGCGCGAGACGCTGGAATACCACTACGGCAAGCACCACAAGACCTATGTCGATACGGCCAACAAGCTGATCGTCGGCACCGAATTCGAAAACGTTTCGCTGGAAGAGGCGGTCAAGAAGTCCTCCGGCAAGCTGTTCAACAACGTCGCCCAGATCTGGAACCACACCTTCTTCTGGAACAGCCTGACGCCGAAGCAGGCCGCCCCCGGCAAGAAGCTGGCGGACGCCCTGGTCAAGCAGTTCGGCGGCATCGACGATTTCAAGAAGCTGTTCACCGAAACCGCCATCGGCACCTTCGGCTCCGGCTGGGCCTGGCTGGTGCAGAAGCCGGACGGTTCGCTGGCCGTGACCAGCACCTCCAACGCCGCCACCCCGCTGACCACGGCCGACAAGGCGCTGCTGACCTGCGACGTGTGGGAGCATGCCTACTACGTCGACTACCGCAACGCCCGCGCCAC
>Ga0302314_10005513_pt1 | contig 23062 bp, 20 predicted proteins | sample III_Palsa_N2_3_FD_200533 | JGI IMG/M metagenome (GOLD analysis project Ga0302314, IMG submission 200533) | Peat permafrost microbial communities from Stordalen Mire near Abisko, Sweden - III_Palsa_N2_3 | ecosystem: Environmental > Terrestrial > Soil > Palsa > Peat permafrost | place: Sweden... | reverse complement strand
TACGCAGCCGAGCAGAGCACCGTGAACGTGGTCGCGCCGCTGACGACGATCGTCTATGCGCTGACGGCGCTGACGGATCAGAGCCGCCTGGGCATCGACGTCGAGCTGCCCGCGGATGCGCCGGGCGCCCTTGCGGCCTCGATCTTCGTGGTCGATGACACCGGGCAATGGTACCAGAGCCCGGTGCGCAGCACGCTGGCGCCGGGCGCGACCACGCATCTGCTCGCCGATCTCAATGTCGCGGCGCTGTGGCGTTCCGAGCCGGGCATCACCGTGCTGTCGCCGGCCCGGCGCGCGCTGCTGCGCCGTTTCGGCGTCTTCATCTGGGGCGAGCACCCGGCCCACACCCTCGTCACGGTGACCATCCTGCCGCCCGACGCTCTCGCTGCAGGATCAGCGTCCCCGGCGCCGGCGCAGGACGCAGCCCGCGGCGCGCTGCGCGACCTGGCGCTGGAGGGCGCGGACGCCAGCGGCGCGGCGCATGGCCAGACCGGGCGGCGCTGGAGCCTGCAGCTGCGTCCCGCGCCCTTTCCGGACAACCCCTACGATCCGCAGGAATTCAGCCTCGACCTCGCGATCAACGGCCCAGAGGGGTTTTATGCACTGATCCCGGGCTTCTACGACCTGCCCATGGCGCTGACCGATCGCGGTGACAGCGAGGACTCCCAGGTCGCCGGCCCGGACCGCTTCCAGGTGCGCTTCCGTCCGCGCCTGCCCGGCACCTACCGCCTCACGCTGCAGGCGCGCTGGCACCAGGGCCCAGCGCAGACCCTGCACCTGCCCGACCTGGTGGTCGCCGGCGCGCCCTGGGATGAGTACCTGCACGTCGATCCCGTGGACCACCGCTTCTTCTCGGTCGGAACGAGCCACCCGCGCTTCATCTGGCCGATCGGCCTGAACCTCGCCTCGCCCTGCGACCAGCTCACCGAGAACGACCCCAGCAAACGCGCCTACGGCACCACACCCACGCCCGATCGCGGCACCTTCGCCTATGAGGCCTTCCTGGCGCGGCTCGCAGCCGCCGGCGGCACCGCCGCCGAGATCTGGATGTCGAGCTGGAACCTCGGCCTGGAGTGGAACGGCATGTGGCGCGGCTACCACAACATCGGGCGCTACAACGAGCGCAACGCCGCGCGCATGGACCGCCTGCTGGATGAGAGCTGGGCGCATGGCATCCGCCTGGTGGTGAACCTCAACAACCACGGTCAGTACCTCGCCAACTCCGGCGAGAGCGAATGGCTCACCAATCCCTACAACATCATCAATGGCGGGCCCCTGGAGATCCCGGACGAGGTCTTCACCGACCCCACCGCGATCCGTGCCCAGGACAACCTGCGCCGCTACCTCGCGGCGCGCTACGCCGACCATCCGGCGGTGCTCCTGTGGAAGCTGTTCTCGGAGGTCGACCTGACCCAGCTCGGCATCAAGGCGATCCGCGCCGGTCAGGGCGGCATGGAGGACCTGCGCGCCTGGCATGAGCACGCCGCCGACCAGTGGCACCACCTCGACACCTACGGGCATCCGGTCGGAACACATGTCGCGACCACCTATCAGAACGCCGATCCGCGGCTGTTCTCCTCGCCGTATATCGACGCGATCGGTCTGGACTCCTACTACGCGCCGAACGTCTACACCCACGCCAGCAACCTCTCCGGACTGATGGTCGATGCGATGCTCGACCCGTACCGCGGCGTGCTGGTCCTGGACAAACCGGTGTTCGTCACCGAGTACGGCGGCGGCTTCCACAACATGAACCATGACGAGCTCGGCGTCGAGCACCGCACCGGGGCGTGGCTGGCGCTGGTCACCGGCGAAGCCACCTCACCGATGCTGTGGATGCACGAGTGGGTCGACCAGAACAACCAATGGCGGCCCTATGGGGCGATCAGCCGCTTCATCGCCGGCGAGGACCTGCGCGGCACCAACGCCGCGACCGTGACCCTGCAGGCCAGCGACCCGATCTGGGCCCAGGCGTGGCAGCGTCCGGGCCTGGTCCTGGCCTACCTCCAGGACCAGCGCTGGGCGCACGCCTACGCGCCGCAGGGCCCGGTCGCCGACGGGGTGCTGACCATCGGCGAGAGCGTGCCGGCCGGCACGCTCGCCTACGAATGGTGGGATTGCGACAGCGGCATGATCATCAGCCATGGCATGCAGCACCATTCTGGCGGTGCGCTGCGCCTGCAGGTGCCCACCTTCCAGGCGCACATCGCCCTGAAGCTGCGCCGGATGCGCTGAGCCGTGGCGGGGCAGCCGTCCCACCGGACCCTGACCGACGCCGCCGCCGCAGGCGCCTGCGGCCTCAGTGGCGCGCCGGATAGGGGCGACCGAGCTGGCCCGGCCCGGGAGCTGAGCGGCTGAGCACGGCCAAGGCGCACAGCGCCGCCACATAAGGGAGCATCTGGAAGGCCTGGTAGGGCAGATACCGGTCGAAGCCCAGGCCCTGGAAGTGCACCTGCAGGCTGTCGAGCGCGCCGAAGAACAGGCTCCCGGCGACCAGTCCCTCGACCCGCCAGCGCCCGAAGATGACCAGCGCCAGGACCAGGAAGCCACGTCCGCCGGTCATGCCCGGCTCGAAACCCTGGATGTCCATGATGCTCAGGAAGGCGCCGGCCGTCCCGGCGCAGGCACCGCCCAGGAGCACCAGGCTCACGCGCCAGCGCCGCACCGCGATGCCGTTGGCGGCGCATGCCTCCGCCGACTCGCCCAGGGCACGGACGATGATCCCGGCGCGGCTGCGATGCAGCGCCCACCACCACGCCACGCACAGCCCGGCCACCACGTAGGTCAGGCCATACTGCTGGCCCCACAGGCGGTGGAATGCCGCCGCATCCGGCAGCGCGGTCAGATCGTGGTTCTGCAGCGCCACCCAGGCGGTGCCGCTGATGCCGACCGCCAGGAGGTTGATGGCCATGCCGCAGACGATCTGGTCGACGCGACCAACGACCGTCGCCAGCGCGAAGACCAGGCCCAGGGCCATGCCGGCCAGCGGCGCGGCGGCCAGCGCCAGGTAGGGGTTGCCGGTCATGCCGACCGCGAAGGCGGTGATCGCCCCGAGCAGCATCATCCCTTCGATGCCGACATTGATCACCCCGCCGCGCTCCGCCGTCAGCTCGCCCAGCCCGGCCAGGGTCAAGGGCGTGGCCGAGACCAGGGCCTGGACCAGGATCGCGCTCAGCCAGGCATGCAGCGTCATGGTCCGCTCCACGGCCGGCGCCGCCACTGCACCACCGCGGCGATGAGCACCACCAGGGTTACCACGCCCTTGAGGATGTCGCCGACGTCATGCGGGATGTCGAGATGGCGCTCGAGGCCCGCCGAGCCGGAATCGAGCATGCCGAAGTACAGCGCCGCCGCCGCCACTCCCAGGGGATGGAGCTGGCCGAGCAGGGCTACGGCGATCCCGGCATAGCCGTAGCTCACCGAACCGTCCGACATGTAGTGCGTGACCCCCGCCTGCTGCAGCGCGCCGCCAAGCCCGGCGAGCGCCCCGCTGATCGCCATGGCCAGGCCGCGCACCCGTTCGACCCGGATGCCGGTCAGCCGCGCCACGCGCTCATTGGCGCCGACCACGGCGAGCTCGTAGCCGAACACGGTGCGGCTCTGCGCCACCCACAGCACCACCGCCAGGGCGGCGATCACCAGAACGCCGACATGCAGGGTCGTGCCCGCGATCAGCACCGGCAGGCGCAGGCCCGGCGCGAGCTGCTCGGTCTGCGGCGCGGAGGTCACCGGGTCGTGCAGCGGACCCTCGATCAGGTAGCTGACCAGGGCCACGGCGATGAAGTTCAGGAGGATGGTCGAGAGCACGATCGGCACGCTGCGCGTGCGCTCGAGCACGAAGGCGATCAGCGCCCAGCCGGCGCCGCTGGCCATGGCCAAAAGCAGCAGCAGCGGGATCATCACCACACCCGGCGCATGCCCGACATGCACGCCGATGCCGACGTAGGTGATGGCGCCAAGCAGGTACTGGCCCTCGACGCCGATGTTCAGCGCATTGGCGCGGAAGGCGACCGCGGTGGCCAGGCCGGCGCACAGCAAGGGGCCGGCCTGCTGCAGGCTCCCGGCCAGGTGCAGCTCATTGCCAGCCGCCGCCGCGAGCCAGGTCGGCACCACCGTCGCCGGCGGGTAGCCCGCGCACCACAGTCCGGCCAGCACCCCGATGATGCCCAGCAGCGCCGCGCCGAGCGTGACCGCGATCGAGCGAAGCGCGCGGGCGCTCATGGGCGCTGGGCTCCAACGCCCGTGCCCGTGCCCGCCACCGCTGGCTGCTCGCCGAGCATCAGCGCGCCGATGTGCTCGCGGGTGCAGGCCGGCCAGGTGCTGTCGCTGAGGTGTCCGGAGCTCATCACCAGGATGCGGTCCGCCACCTGCATCAGCTCATCGAGATCACTGTGCACCAGCAGCACCGCCGCACCGCGTGCACGCGCAGCCAACAGCCGGTGCATGACGCTGGCGGTGGCGCCGAGGTCGAGGCCGCGCGTCGGGTTGACCGCGACCACCACCAGCGGCTGCGGCGAGAGCTCGCGGGCGATGACCACCTTCTGCTGGTTGCCGCCGGAGAGGGACACGGCGGGCTGCTCCGGCCCGCTGGCGCGGATGTCATAGTCGGCGATCAGGGCCTGGGCCTGCGCCTGCCAGCGCGCGCGGTGCCGCCAGCCGCACGACGAGAAGGGCGCCTGGTTGCGGGCCTTCATCAGCAGGTTCTCGGTCAGCGACAAGGCCAGCGCCAGGCCGTCCTGCTGGCGGTCCTCGGGGATGACGCCCAGACGCTCCCGCGTCGCGCCGTGCGCGGCGCCGGATGCGACGCCCTCGATGGCGATGGTCCCGCTCGCCGGCGCCTGGCCGAGGATCGCGCGCACCAGCTCGGTCTGGCCGTTGCCGTCGACGCCGGCGATGCCGACGATCTCCCCGGCCCGCACCTGCAATGCGACGCGATGCACGCGTTCACGGCGCTGGCGGTCGGCTACCGAGACCTGCTCGAGGTCCAGGAGCACCGCCCCCGGCGGACGCGCAGCCCCGCGCACCGGGGCGACGACCGCGGCGCCGATCATCAGCTCGGTGATGCGCCCGCGCGTCATGCCCGCCAGCGGCCCGCTCATCACCACGCGCCCGCGACGCAGGATGGTCAGGCGGTCGCAGACCGCCTCGACCTCGGCGAGCTTGTGGCTGATGAACACCACCGCCGTGCCCCGGGACGCCAGCACCTTCACGACGCGAAACAGATCGGCGGCCTCGAGCGGGGTCAGCGGCGCGGTCGGCTCGTCGAGGATCAGCACCTGCCCGCCGCCGAGCAGGGCCTTGAGGATCTCCAGGCGCTGCTGCTGGCCCACCGCCAGGTCGCCGACGCGCGCGCGCAGGTCGATGGGCCAGCCGAGCTCCGCGCCGAGGTTCGCGATGCGCGCCTGCAGCGCTGCCTGCCGCCCGCCGGCCAGGCCCGCGCCGAGGGCCAGCACCAGGTTCTCCGCGACGCTCAGGCTCGGCACCAGGGCGAAATGCTGATGCACCATGCCGATGCCCAGGGCGCGGGCCTGGCGCGCGGAAGTGATGCGCACCGCCGTGCCTGCGATGCGGATCACGCCCCGGTCCGGCCGTTCCAGGCCGAAGAGGATGCGCATCACCGTGGTCTTGCCGGCGCCATTCTCGCCGAGCAGGCCGTGGATCGAGCCGCGCTCGAGGGTGAAGGAGACATCATCCAGGGCCTGGGTCGCGCCGAACGCCTTGGCGATGCCCTCGAGGCTGAGCATGGCCGGTCAGGGCGACGCGACGGTCAGCTGGCCCGCGATCAGCTTGGTGCCGGCATCCTGGATGCGGCTTTGCAGCTCTGGGCTGACCGTGCGGTTGGCGATGAGCCGCGGATTGATGGTCAGCACGCAGGTGCCGCGCGCCAGGTTCTCGGTGATCATGCCCGGCTTGAAGGTGCCGTCCTTCACGCTCTGGGCCAGGGCCAGGAAGGTCTTGTCGAGGCGGATCACCACGCTGCCGCCCATCCAGCGGGCGCACAGCGGATTGCCGTTCTGGTCGGCGCAGGAGCCATAGGCGTAGACCGGTTTGTCGGGCTGGGACTGGTTGGCCTCCTTGACCGCCTGGAAGACGCCGAGGCTGGCCGCGTCGACGCACTGGTAGATGCCGTCGACACCCTCCTGGATGAGCGCCTCGGACTGCGCCTTGGCCTTCTCCGGCTGGTCCCAGCCGGTGTAGGTCTCGGCCACCGTCGCGCCCGGGGTGACCGATTTGGCGCCAGCCAGGAAACCACGGTAGCAGGACTGCACCGACGGGATCTTCTCGCCACCGATGAAGCCGAGCTTGCCGCTCTTGGACAGCGAGGCGGCGAGCATGCCGGCCTGGTAGGAGGCCTGGCTGCAGTCGTAGTCGAGCGAGACCAGGCCCGGCTTGGGCTCGTCGGCGCCGCTGACCGCGAACTTGGTCTTGCCGGGTGTTGCGGCGACATCGGCCGCGGGATTGAGGAACTCGTAGCCGTGGGCGATGACCAGGTCGTAGCCGTCGGCGACGAAGGAGCGCATCTCATCGCCGGCCTTGTCGGGCGAGACCTTCTGCAGGCACGAGACTTCCGCCCCCATCGCGGTGGCCAGCGACTGCACCCCGTCGCGGGCGAGCTGGTTCCAGCCGCCGTCGGAGGTCGAGCCCGAGCAGATCAGGCCGATCTTGAAGGTGCTGTCGGCGGCCGGCAGCGTGCCGGCCGCAGCGAAGAGGATGGCGGCCAGGAGCAGGTGACGTGGCGACATAGGTATGCCCTCCTTCGTTCCAGATATACGCCGGCTTCGGCCATTGGCCATCGCCATGCGGGACGGCACCTGCCGGGCGAGGTCCGGATCAGCTCGGGATGATGCGCTCAAACCACGAGCGCGCGGTCTCGCGCGCCTGCTGCAGGGCCTGGTCCATGGCGTGCAGCGAAGTGTACGAGCAGCGCCGCGCCAGCTCCTCCCGCGCCCGACCCTCGGTGGGGATCGAGCTCACCGCGCGCCCGACCGCCAGGCGCACGCGCGATTCGACGAAGCGCAGCTGGCGCAGGCCGTCGACCAGCTCATCGGCCGCCTCGGTCGGGATCCGCCCGATGCGCCCGAGGCGCATCAGCATGGCGTCGGTCGCGCACGGAGCGGGCAGCTCCTGCTGGGTCAGGCCGAGGCTGCAGAACTGGGCGATGAACTCATGGTCGACATAGCCGCCGGGGCCGCGCTTGAGGTGGTCGCGGCCGGCGACGCTGTCCTCGAGGCGCTTGCGCATCGCGCGCACCTCGGCGCCGGCGTGCTCCGGCAAACCCGCACCGAGGGCGGGCGTGAGGATCATGCGGCAGGCCTCCTCGCCGAGGCGTGGATCGCCGGCGAGGTGCGCGACGCGCAGCATCGCCATGCGCTCCCAGAGGTCGCGCGGCTTGCCCCAGTAGATGTCCAGCGCCAGGGTGTTGGTGACCAGCTCCGACTGGTCGCCGTAGGGGCGCAGGCGCGGGTCCAGCTCATAGAGCCGGCCCTCGGCCATGGTCTGCATCAGGTCCTGGGCGACCCGCGTCCAGAAGACATCGCCCTGCAGCGGCTCGCCCGGTCCGCGCGAGCAGCGTCCGCCCGGATCGCAGACGAAGATCACGTCCATGTCGGACGCGTAGGACAGCTCGCGTCCGCCGAGCTTGCCCAGGCCCAGGACCGCGAAGCGCGCTGGACGGCCGCCCTCGGCCGGGATGCCATGCCGGCGCGCGCGCTCCTGGACGGTGCGGTTGAGGGTCACGGTGAGCACCGCCTCGGCGAGGAAGGAGAGGTGCTCGGCGACGGTGTGCGCATCGCCGCGCTCGAGATCGCGGATGGCGATGGTCGCGGTCTCGCGCGCCTTGAGGTAGGCAAGCGGCGGCGCGACGTCGCGGATGCCGTGCACCAGGGCGCGCGCGTAGTTGATGAACTGGTGCGGACGGCGCCGCGCCTGGTTGAGCGAGTCGACGACATCGTCCGGGAGCCCCGGGAACTCCTGGAAGAGCGTGATCAGGAAGGTCGCCCAGCCGGCCAGGTCGACGAACAGCGTCAGCACTGCAGGCTGGTCGCCGAGCAGGTCGTAGAAGGTCGCCCGGCCGCCGACCGCGGAGACGATGCGGGTGAAGTTCTCCAAGGTCTGCAGGGGATCGGGGCTGCGTGCGATCTGCTCGAGCATGCCCGGCAGGATCGAGACCAGCTTGCGTTCGGTGCGGTTGCGGCTGAGCATGAAGAACGGCTCCACCGCCAGCGAGCGCAGCAGGGCCGAGGCCTTGGTGATGTCGGTGAAGCCATAGGGGCTCAGCAGCCGCCCGGCCAGGGCCTCATCGGCCTCGCCCTGCACCACCAGCGCCATCAGCGCCTCGAACTCCGGTGTGACGCCGAGGAAGTGGCGCGCCACCAGCTCGCGCACCCGCGAGCGGGTCTGCAGCTGGCGACGGTCGAACTGGCCGAGCGCCTGCGTGCCTCCGAAGCCGCAGCGCAGCGCCAGCAGCAGGCGCTGCGCGTCGTCCACCGGCAGCTCGTGCTCCTGGCGGTCCTCCCACATCTGCAGGCGGTGCTCGACCATGCGCAGCCAGAGGTAGGAGCTCTCGAGCTCGCGCGCATCGCTGCGCGGGATGATGCTGCGGTCGGCGAGCAGGCGCAGGGTCGGCAGGGTCGCGCCCTGGCGCAGCTCGGGGATGCGCCCGCCATAGACCAGCTGGAAGTACTGGACCAGGAACTCGATGTCGCGGATGCCGCCGGCGCCGGTCTTGACGTTGCTGGCCTCGGCGCGCTCCTCGATGCGGCGGCGCATCGAACGCGCATCCTCGAGGTCCTCCCACTGCGGGTCGATGGGATAGATCCACGGTCGCAGCTCCTCGACCAGCCGCGCGCCCAGCCCCAGGTCGCCGGCCACCGGCCGGGCCTTGATCAGCGCCTGGCGCTCCCAGGGGCGGCCGATCGAGTAGTAGTAGTCGACCGACTCGCGCAGGCTCAGGGCCAGCTCGCCGCGATCCCCCTCCGGGCGCAGGCGCATGTCGACGCGGAACATCTGCCCGTTGGCGGTCATCTGCTCGAGCAGGCGGATGAGCTCCGCGCCGAGCTTCTGCCAGAACTCGTGCGTGTCCGGGATCCCGGGGCCCTCGAACGGTGCATAGATGAAGATCAGGTCGATGTCGGAGCTGTAGTTGAGCTCGCGCGCGCCGAGCTTGCCCATGGCCATGACCGCGAAGGGCGGATTGCCCAGGTCGACGCCCGAGGGCGCGCGCAGGGCGAGCGCCTCGCAGGCCAGCACCAGGGCCTGCTGGATGAGCACCGTGGCCAGGTCGGAGATCTCCTGGACCACCGATTCGAAGCCCAGCTCCGCGCTGATGTCGCCGATGATGATGCGCAGCATGTGGCGCTTCTTGAAGATCGCGAGGATCTCCAGCGGACTGGCGGGCTCCTGGCTCATCGCCTCGCTGGCCAGCTGCTTGCGCAGCTGCTCGGCCATCAGGCGCCGGCCCCAGACCTGGTGGTAGAGGCGTTCGGCGACGATCGGGAAGAAGAGTCCCGGGGCGCGCGCGGCGATGTCGAAGGCGTAGCGGCTGACCCCGCCCAGCAGCAGCAGGAAGCGCAGCGCCAGCGGCTCGAGGTGCAGCCGGCGCAGCATCCCGCGCTGATCCTCCTGGGCGGTGATGAACAGGCGCAGGTCGGTATCGGCCCGGCCCGGCTGGGCCAGGTCCTCGCGCAGCGCGTCGACCATCTCCAGCACCGGAGTCGCCTCGGCGCCGAACTCGGCGCGCAGCTGTTCTCGCCAATGGAGGGACTGCACGGCCCTAGCGTGGGCCTGGGCGCAGTGCGTCCAGCGGCGCTCAGCTCTCGGCGGCGGCGGCCGCCGCGACCGGCTGCTCGCGCTCCCACTCCGGCAGCAGGCTGCACTGCGGATCGATGCCGGCGAGCATCATGCCCTGGCCGGCGCTCAGGTGCGCGGCGACCAGAGGCTTGTCGAGCGGATCGCGCACCTGCACCAGCATGGTGGTGCGCGCCTCGTTGGCGGTGTTCACCCCGGAGCCGTGGATGGTCAGGTAATTGAAGACCAGGACGTCCCCGGTCTCGGCCTCGCACGGTACCGCCGAGGCGAGCGGATACTCGGAAAAGGGCAGCGAGTGGTCGTCGCCGCTGGGCGTGCGCGGGCCCTGCTTGTGCGAGCCGGGGATGACCCGCAGGCAGCCCTTGGCCAGGGGCGCGTCGTCGAAATGGATGGTCGCCGCAGTCATGCTGGTGCCGGCGTGCGGGAAGTAGGGGTAGTCCTGATGCAGCGGAAAGGGGCTGCCGTTCTCGGGCGGTTTGATGAACATCTTGGTGTGGTGCAGTTGGACGTTCTCGCCGATCAGGTCCTGGAGGGCGCCGGTGAAGCGCGGATCGCAGATCAGCCGTGTGGCCACCGCGCTGTGGAACTGCACGTCATGGCAATGGTAGATCGCGGTGGTCCCGGTGCGCACGCTCGACCAGGTGATGTCGCCGGCGCGGCGCAGCGGCGCGAGCCGCGCGGCGAGGGCGTGCATCGCCGCCCGCGCCTCGGCCATCTCGGACTTGGTATAGACCCCCTTGATCAGCAGGTAGCCGTTGGCCGCATAGGAGCTGATCTGCGAAGGAGTAAGTCGACGAGGCATGTGGCTTTCCTGTGAATGCACCGGGACGGCGCCGCCGGATTGACCGTCGATGATACGCACGTTCCGCCCGGCACCATTGGACCGTTCCACCAGAGTGTGGTACCGATCCCTCACTGAGGACCCCCTGGTCGCTCAGGTGGCCGCTGCCCTCGACCCAGGTCCTGCCAGCGGCATGCTGCCGGCATGTTCACCGGCATCATCGAACACTGCGTCAGGGTCGCCGCCGTGCAGCGCACGGCCGGCGCGCTCACCCTGACCATCGAGCTCGCTGAGCTCGCCAGCGGGACGCGCGTCGGCGATTCGATCAGCATCAATGGCGTCTGCCTGACCGTCACCACCCTCAAGGCCGCGCGCGCGACCTTCGACCTCAGCGAGGAGACCGTGGCCAAGACCACCCTGGGCGGATTGCGCAGCGGCTCCCTGGTCAATGGCGAGCGCGCCCTGGTCCTGGGCAGCCGCCTCGGCGGCCACCTGGTCAGCGGCCATGTCGATGGCATCGGCACGCTGTCCCGCCGGCGTGCGCAGCCGGGCAGCGAATGCTTCACCTTCGCCCTGCCCGCGGCCGGCACGGTGCGGGTCATTGAGAAGGGCTCGCTGGCCATCGATGGGGTGAGCCTGACGACCTTCGACTGTCGGGCCCGCACCTGCTCGGTGGCGCTCATCCCCCATACCCTGGCCCATACCACGCTGGGCGCGATGACGGTCGGCAGCGCGGTCAATCTCGAACAGGACCTGATTGGACGCTGGGTCGAATCGCTGGTGCGGCCGGTGCGCAGCCACGCGCGCCGGCGACCGGCGTAGGACACGCACCAGGGCATGGGCCCGGGTGGCTGTGGCGGGCAGCCTGCAGCTGCATAGCGTACCCGGCTGCGAGGACCTATGCTGAAGACCGCGGCCGCCTGCATCCCTCTGTCCCTCCCCCTGCTCACCGCGGGGGTCGTGCTGAGCGCCTTCGCGGGCTGCGCGGACGATTCCACCATCACCACCACGACCTCGCAGACCTCCTACCGCAGCGCCTATGACTATGATCTGGGCGTCACCGGCTACGCCGGGCGGCCGACCGCCGACCGCACCGGCAATGACCCCCTGCGCTACAGCTACTACGGCCTGCCCGAGCGCGACGGCCTGGCGACGCGGCCGGTGATCCTGTACAATACCGGCTACGTGGTCGGCTATGATCCGGAGCGCCGCGCGCCCCTGTGGGTCTGCTACCGCCTTTCCAACCACGATCATGGCTCAGTCGACGGTGCGCAGGCGCTCGCGAAGGCGACCGTCAGCCCCGATCCGCGCCTCGGCACGGACCAGCCCGGCTCGGGCGGCGCGGGCGGTTCTCATCGCGCCTGGCTGGCCCTCGCGCCGCCGCGCGCGATCCTGTCCTCCTATGGGCCGGATGCGGCCCAGGAGGCCCTGCTGGCCTCCAACTACCTGTCATGCAGCGCCCCGGCGGGCTGGGAGCAGTTGCGCGCGGCGGACCAGGCCTACGCCGCCGCCAACAATGAGCTGTGGGTGATCTCCGGACCGCTCTACCAGGACGGCTCGGCGGACGCGCCGCTCACCGCCCTGTGGACGATCGAGGTGGTGGTGCAGCGCTGCTCGACCGTCTGCCAGGCCTTCATCCTGCCGCTGAACGCCAACGCCCGCAGCGTCGACCTCACCCAGCTCGGGACCACGATCGCGGCGATCAGCGCCCAGACCGGGCTGACCTTCCTGCCCAACCTGCCCGACGCCGGATTGCGGACGCGCGCCATGGTGCTCGACCAGCCGCCCGGCAACGTCTGGCCGACCGGCGCCAGTCCCGCCGTGGCCAGCCGCTCCACTGGCAGGGATTAGGACGCCCCCTACCCTGCCGGCATGAATGCCATCTGGGCGATCTGCCGGCGTGACCTGCACGCGCTGTTCACCAGCCCGCTGATGTGGCTGGTGCTGGCGATGTGGGTCGCCCTGGTGGATGTGACCTTCTGCTGGAACATCTACGTGCTCAACGGCCGCTCCGACCAGGTGCCGCTGTTCGTCGGCTCGCTCTCCAGCGGCATCCTGTTCCTGACCCTGCTGGCCCCGGCGATCACCATGAACTCCTTCGCGCAGGAGCGCAGTCACGGCACCATGCAGCTGCTGCTGACCGTGCCGATCCGGGAATACCAGCTGGTGCTCGGCAAGTTCCTCGCCGCCTTCCTGACCCTGATCACCCTGCTCATCGCCACGCTGCCGCAGCCGCTGGCGCTCTCCCTGATCAGCGCCGTCCCCGGACCGCAGCTGGTGGCCGGCTATGTCGGCCTGGTCGCGACCTGTGCGCTGCTCGCCGCCCTCGGGGTCTGGATCAGCCTGCTGGTCGACAGCCCGGTCTCGGCCTATGTGATCACCTTCGGGGTGATCGCGGTATTGTGCATCATCGGCTGGGTCGGCCGGGACGGACCGCTCCAGGGGATCTCCGAGCATCTTGGGCTGACCGCGCGCTCCTCGCCCTTCTTCGCGGGCGACCTGCGCCTGGGGAACCTCGCCTACTTCCTGGGCGGGGCGGGGATCTGCCTGCTCATGGCCCACAGCTCGCTGTGCGCGCGGCGCCTGCATGGCTGATGCCCCATCGACCCGGCTGCGCTGGATGGCGCTGGGCGGCCTGGGCGGCCGGACCCTGCTCTACGTGGCGCTGATCCTGGTCGCGATCGCGGCCGCGGACCGCGTCGACCTGCGCTGGGACCTCAGCGCCGACCACCGCTTCCAGCTCGACCCCGCGCTGCGCGCCCTGCTTGCGGACCAGTCAACGCCCACCGCCCTGGTCGGCATCTGGGGCACCGACGATGAGGCCATGGCCGATAGCCTGACCGTGCCGCTGCGCCAGATGGCGGGCGTCAATCCGCGTCTGAGCTACCAGCACATCGATCCCGACCTCAACCGCCCCGCGCTCCAGGACTTCGCCGGCCGCCACCACGGGGTCGTGACGCGCGGGCTGTACCTGGTGCGCGCCGACCAGCTCTACGCCATCCCGCTGTCCTACAGCACCCGGCTGACCCTGCAGCGCGACATCGGTGCGGGGCTGGACGTCCTGAACGATCCGCATCCGCCCCTGGCGCTCATCGTCCAGGGCCACGGCGAGCTGCGTCCCGACGGCGGCGCGTCGGACGGCTGCGACGCGCTGATGCACGCCCTGGCCCTGGGCGGGATGCGGGTGAGCACCTTCCAGGCCGACGGCGCCGGCCATGCGCCGGCTAACAGCCTGCTGATCCTCGCCGGGCCGCGCCACGATCTGGGCGCCCCAGGCATCGAGCTTTTGCGCACCCACCTGCGCGATGGCGGCGCGGTGCTGGCCTGCATTGACGACCAGGCGCCCAGCGACCTGTGCGGCTACCTGCGCACCCGCGGCGTGCTGTGCGGCTCGGGCTATCCGCAGACGCTGGCGCAGAACGACCTCTCCGGACTGCTCGACGCCACGGTGGCCACCGAGCCGGCGGCGGTGGTCTACAGCTGGAGCCACAACTTCTCAGGCGACAGCCACGCCTTCCCGTACCCCAACCTGCTGCTGAGCAACGCCGATGCGGCGACACCGATGATCAATCCGCAGCATCCGGCCACGGCCGGGGTCGCCGCCGCGGCGGTGCCGCTGCTCAGCCCCGAGACCACGCAGGTCGAGGCCCTGAGCCAGGAGTACGTGCGCTCGGTCGCGCCGGCGGTGGCCGAGCGCTGGAACGCCTCCGGCCTGGCGCCGCAGACCACCACCAAGCTGCTGAGCACCGAGGCCAATGACGCCTGGCGGCAGATCTTCGGGCCCGACCTGCACCAGCCCGAGGGCTGGGAGCATGCGCCGCCGCTCGGCCTGGCCTGGGCGGTGGAATACCCCGCCGATGCGCAGAGCGTGCAGGATGGCCAGGGCGGCCGGCTGATCGTCTGGGGCTCACGCCAGGCGCTGTCGGACGGGGTGCTGACCCAGCCGCTGTTCGCCAATGGCGACGCGCTGCGCGCCATGGCCGCCTGGCTGGTCCACCGCGCACCGCTGACGACCATCCCCGACACCCCCCTGGTCGCGTACCACGCGCGCCTGGGCGAACGCGGCATGGCGTGGTTCATCGGCTTGATGGTCATCATCCTGCCGATCACCCTGCTGGGCGGCGCGATGCTGACCTGGATCGACCGCCGTTAGCCACAGCACGGCGCGCAGATGCGCCGAGCACAGCGCACCGGCTAGGCCATCGTCCCATCGTCCTTCCTCCCTCGTCACCGCCACCACCTTGGAGCTTGCATGTACATCGTTTCGGTCGATATCCACGTCACCGCCGACAGCGTCGCGGCCTTCATCGCCGCCTCGCGCATCAATTCCGAGAACACGCGCCGCGAGCCCGGCAACCTGCGCTTCGACATCGGCCAGGCCGTCGATGATCCGCAGCGCTTCCTCTTCTATGAGGTCTACCTCTCGCAGGAGGAGTTCGCCAAGCACCAGCAGACCCCGCACTACCACGTGTGGCGCGCGGCGGTGGCGCTGATGATGGCCACCCCGCGGGTCGGACTGCGCTTCCACAGCGTCTTCCCCGAGCACCAGCCCGCCGCCTGGGCAGCTGGGAGCTGAGGGAGGCCGGGCCGCCACCCCTCAGCAGGCGGCTAAGGGCGTACCGCTATCGATGCCGCCCGCGGCCAGCGCGCTGCGCACCTCGGTGATGTGCGCATGGTCGCGCGTCTCCAAGACCAGGGTCACCCCGACCAGGGCCACGTCGGCCGGGGCGAAGTTGCGGTCATGGACCACCTCCTTGATCGAGGCCCCGGTGCGCGCCACCACCTCGAGCAGGTGCGCCAGGCTTCCGGCGCGATCCGAGATGCGCACCGTCAAGCGGCACAGCCGTCCGTCCGCGGCCAGCCCGCGCTCGATCACCCGGCTGATCATGGTCACATCGATGTTGCCCCCGGCCAGCACCAGGGCCACGGTCTTGCCGGCCAGCCCGAGATCGTGCGACAGCAGCGCCGCCAGCGGCACCGCCCCGGCACCCTCGACCACCAGCTTCTCGAGCTCCAAGAGGCGCAGGATGGCCTGCGCGATGCGCGCCTCGTCGACCTGCACGAAGCGGTCGACCGTGGTGCGCAGGATGGCGAAGGGCAGATCGCCGATGCGCGACACCGCCAGCCCGTCGGCCAGGGTCGGTGCGGCGCTGATCGCGACCGGATGGCCGGCCGCCAATGCTGCGTGCATGGTGGGCGCGCTGAGCGCCTCGACGCCGATCACCTGCACCGACGGCTTGAGCGCCTTGATCGCGGTCGCGATGCCGCTGAGCAGCCCGCCCCCGCCGACTGGCACGATGACCGCGTCCAGGTCCGGCAGGTCCTCGAGCAGCTCGATGCCGATGGTGCCCTGGCCGCTGATGATCGCGTGATCGTCGTAGGGCGGGATGAAGGTCAGGCCCTGGCGCTCGCCCAGCGCAACGGCCTGGGCCCGCGCCTCGGCGAAGGTCGTGCCGTGCAGGATGACGGTGGCCGCGAAGCTGCGGCAGGTCGAGACCTTGACCAGCGGCGCCCATTTCGGCATCACCACCGTCACCGGGATCCCGAGACACTTGCCATGGTAGGCCAGGCCCAGGGCGTGGTTGCCGGCCGAGACCGCGATCACGCCGCGTGCGCGTTCGGTGGCGTCGAGCAGCTCGAGACGGTTGCGCGCGCCGCGCTCCTTGAAGCTGCCGGTGACCTGCAGATTGTCGAGTTTGCAATAGACCTGGACGCCGGTGAGCCGGCTCAGAAGCAGCGAAAACGGGCATGGAGTGCGGTAGATGTGCGCCCGGATGCGGTCGTGCGCCTGGCGTATATCGGTGATGGTGACCTGCATAGCATGATGGTCGCGACACGGCCTTTCGGTGCCAGGACTAACAGCGCAGGAGCGTGACTTGCAGCGGAAAGGTTTGACTCTGCCGACTGATGAGGATGGTCCAGGTATGGCCGACTTCGCCATCACAGCGCGTGGCGATTGGCTGGCCAACCAGATCCGGGTCCAGTGGCAGGCGAGCACCTTCGCACCGCCGGCTGCGGTCCAGGAGCTGATCGAGAAGACCTGGAGCGAGACCACGCAGGAGCTCGGCGCCCACCTCTTCGATGGCCCCCTGTGCCGCATGGAGGCCTGGACTGCCACCACCGCGGTGCTCAGGCTCACCCTCTCCAAGACCTCCTACAAGCCCTTCCTCGGCACCAATGGCAGGCATGCGCTGAAGGTCAAGGGCTATGGCGAGCAGGCCCTGGCCAACGCCCTGGGCACCAGCGCGGCGATCCTGACCAGCGACCGCTGGCTGGTGTTCGGCGAGCGTGGTCCGAACCTCGCGCTCTATCCAAACTGCGCGCATCCCTTCGGCGGCTGCCTGGAGCCGAATGAGGACCTGGATGTGACCGAGGACACCACCCGCGAGCTGCATGAGGAGCTGCGCCTGGTGCCGAAGGAGATCACCGACCTGCGCTGCCTGGCGCTGGGCACCGACCTGCTGCTGATGCAGCCGGAACTCATCTACCTGGCCCAGGTCACCATCGATCGCGCCCAGCTCGAACGGCGCGTCGATGCCGAGGAGCACCGCGGCGTGTGGGCGGTGCGCGCCGACGCCAAGGCCATGGCCCAGGCCCTCAAGTCGACCCGTGCGCTCACCCCGCTGACGCGCCTGGCGCTGGTCGTCTACGGCCAGCGCTGGTTCGGGGATGTGTGGCTGGAGAATCACGCTCCTGGCTGATCGGCTCGCTGTCCTATGCTGCGGCCATGCCCGCGCCGACCGCTGATTATCCGCCAGAGCTCGCCTACATCGTCGCCACCGCGCGCGCGGCGGCCGAACTCATCGTCGCCCAGTGCGGCGTCATCGAGCGCGAGATGAAGACCAGTGCCGGAGCGCCGATCCCGGGCTGGAAGCCCGAGGAGGCCGTCACCGAGGCCGACCGCGCCAGCCAGCGCCTGATCATCCGCGCCCTGCGCAGCCGCTTTCCGGAGGATGGGATCATCGGCGAGGAGAGCGATGGCGCGCCTGGCATCACCAGCGAGGCGCCGCATTCGGGCGAGCGCACCTGGGTCATCGATCCGATCGACGGCACCAACAACTTCGTGGCCGGACTGGGCTGCTATGCGGTGTGCATCGGCCTGGTCGAGAAGGGCCAGCCGACCCTCGGCGTGGTGCATGACGTGGCGCGCAATGTCACCTACGCCGCCGCGGGGGGTCAGGCCTGGAGCAACGCCACCCCGATGCACGTCCTGACCAGTCCGCTCTCGGACCGGTCCCTGATCATGCTGACCTGCAACCTCCTCGACCAGCACGGCCAGGTCCCCGGCTTCATCGGGCATTGGCTGAAGCACTCGTCGTGGAAGCTGCGCATGCTCGGCAGTGCGGCCTTGGAGGCGGTCCAGGTCGGTGCCGGCGTCGCCCACGGGGCCATGACCGTCAATGGCAAGCTCTGGGATATCGCCGCCGCCGCCGCTATCATCCTGGCCACCGGCGGACGCGTCACCGACTACCATGGTAACGACGTATTCCCTTTCAAGACAACAGGTTACAACGGATCAAAAGTACCCTATTTGGCAGCCGGTCCGGTCGCCCACGCGCAGCTGCTGGACGAGATCGTCAAGCGCGGATGGCCGCAATCATTAATTGAAAACGATTCTCAATAGCCGATGATGGGGCATGGTTACGGCCACCACACCCGGCTTCACCCTCGACCACCTCGCCATCGGCCAGAGCGCGACGGTGCGCACCGTGCATGGCACCGACCACATCCGCCGCCGCCTGCTCGAGATGGGCCTGTGCCCAGGGGTGGTCGTCGAGGTCCTGCGTCGCGCCCCCCTGGGTGATCCCATCGAGCTGCGGGTCCGCGGCTACCTGCTGAGCGTGCGCGGCGACCATGCCCGCCAGGTCGAGCTGCAGATCGTCGGGACGACATGACCACCGCCGTCCTTCCCATCCCGCCGCGTCTGGCGGTGCGCGCTGAACTGCGCAGTGTTGCCCTGGCCGGCAATCCCAATTCCGGCAAGACCACGCTGTTCAATGCCCTGACCGGGCTGCACCAGAAGGTCGCGAACTATCCCGGGGTGACGGTCGAGCGGAAGTCGGGGCGGTGCCTGCTGCCGGGCGAGACCGTGGCCACCGAGATCATCGATCTGCCCGGGACCTACAGCCTGATCGCCAGCTCACCCGATGAGCGGGTCACGGCGAATGTGCTGTTCGGCCGCCAGGACCAGGTGCGGCTGCCGGACGCGGTGGTGGTGGTGATCGACGCCTCGAACCTGCCGCGCAGCCTCTACCTGGTCACCCAGCTGATCGACTGCGGGCGCCCCCTGGTGGTGGCCCTGAACATGAGCGACATCGCCGCGCGGCGCGGCCTGGTGGTCGACCATGCCGCGCTGGAGCGCCTGCTCGGGGTCGCGGTCATCCCGATGGTCTCGCACCACCGCCGCGGGCTGGCCGACCTGATGCAGGCGCTGACCTGCGCACGCATCCCGACCCGGATCGCCTGGCCGCTGCCGCAGGCCCTGCTGACCCAGATGCAGGTCCTCGGCGCCGTGCTCGGAACTGACGCCGGCGGGATCGGCGGCACCGCCCACCACCTGCTGATCGGCGACCTGGAGGGCGAGCTGGGCAACGTCGCCATGACCCACGCCGCGGCGCTGGCGGAAGCGTCCCGAGCCCTCGCCGCCCAGGGCGTCGACGCGGTCGAGGCCGACATCACCGCGCGCTACCGTTGGATCGACACCGTGGTCGAGCAGGTCGTGGTGCGCCAGCCCTCCGCCGAGCGCCGCAGCCTGACCGAACAGGTCGACCGCGTGCTCATGCATCCGGTGCTGGGCCTGGTGATCTTCGCCGTGGTCATGGCCCTGGTCTTCATCAGCGTCTTCTGGATCGCCCAGCCGCTCATGGACGGACTGCAGGACGGCATCGCCCGGCTCGGCACCTTCATCACAGCGCACCTCGCCGACGGGCCGTTGAAGTCGCTGCTGACCGACGGCATCATCAAGGGCGTCGGCTCGGTGGTGGTCTTCATCCCGCAGATCGCCATCCTCTTCCTGTTCCTGGCGATCCTCGAGGACAGCGGCTACCTGGCGCGCGCCGCCTTCCTGATGGACCGCATCCTGGCCAAGGTCGGGCTGCACGGGAAGAGCTTCATCCCGCTGTTGAGCTCCTTCGCCTGCGCCATCCCGGGCATCATGGCGACGCGCACCATCGAGAACCGCAAGGACCGCCTGGCGACCATCCTGGTCGCGCCGTTCATGAGCTGCAGCGCCCGGCTGCCGGTCTACATCCTGCTGATCGAGAGCTGCTTCTACCCGGTGCTTCCGGCGCGCTACCAGGCGGTCGGCAAGGGGCTGATCATGCTCGCCTGCTATGTGCTGGGCATCGTCGCGGCCGGGTCGATCGCCTGGCTGTTCCGCCACAGCCTGCTGCGCCGCGAAGTGCGCTCCTCGTTCATCCTCGAGATGCCCAGCTACAAGCTGCCGCAGTTCAGCGAGGTGGCGCGTCAGATGTGGGTGAACTCGAGCAAGTTCCTGACCAAGGCCGGGACGGTGATCTTCGCCTTCGCGGTGCTGCTGTGGGCGGCGATGTACTGGCCGCGCCTGCCGCCGGCCCAGGAGCGGCAGATCAGCGCCCAGGTCGCCGCCGCGCCGAGCGAGGACCAGCACATCACCCTCCACGAGCGCATCGCCGATGCGCAGCAGAGCGCGCAGATATCCCAGTCCTATGCCGGCAAGTTCGGCCATGCCATCGCCCCGGCCCTGGCGCCGATCGGCGCCGACTGGAAGACCGGCATCGGCCTGGTCGGCGCCTTCGCCGCCCGCGAGGTCTTCGTCTCGACGCTTGGGATCGTGTACGGGGTGGGCGACACCGACGAGCAGGGCACGGGGCGCCTCTCGGCGCAGCTGCAGCGCGACCACCGCGCCAACGGCCTGAAGGTCTGGTCGCCGCTGGCCGCGACCTCGATCCTGGTGTGGTTCGTCCTGGCCATGCAATGCATGTCCACCGTGGCGGTGGTGCGGCGCGAGACCGGCGGCTGGGGCTGGGCGATCGCCATGCTGGTGTTCATGAACGTCCTGGCCTACGTCTCGTGCCTGGGCATCTATCAAATCGGTTCACGGATCTGGGGAGGTTGACATGCAGCTCGGAATCACCATCGCCATCGTCACGATCTGCGCGCTCATGGTCGGCCGCGGACTGCTGCGCGCCGTCTTCCCGTCGCTGATCACCGGCCGGCGCTCAAGCTCCTGCGGCTGCAGCGGCGGCTGTCCGGCCCTGCGCAAGCCCGAGGACCTCAAGCCGGTGACGGTGCCGGCAGGCCCAGGCCCCCAGGGCCGTCGCCCCGCGGCCTGAGCGCCGAGCCATGGCCTCAGGGAGGTCAGGGGGCGTAGAAGCCTTGGGCGAACAGGCCCAGGGCGCGCACCCGGTCGACGATCGCATCGACCTCGACCGGCGTGAGCGGGCTGACGAAGTCCTCAGCCGTGGCGCGGGCGGTGGTATAGACCTGCACCAGGCTGATGCGCCCGCCGGATAGGGTGATTTCGCGCAGGCGCTCGACGTAGGCGGCGATCTCGGCAGCCGTCGCGGCCGCACCGCTCAGGCGCATGAATAGCGACTGGATCACCACCGGCCGCACCTGGGCGCAGGCGGTGATGTTGGCCAGGACCCTGGCGAGGCTGACCTTGGAGCGCTCGACCGTCTGGAAGTAGTCCTGAGTCCCGGCGTCGAGCTTGGCCCAGACCTGGCCGCGGTGGCCATCGAGGAAGGCCAGCGTCGCCACCACTTCGGGTCGGCTGAGCAGCGTGGCATTGGTGATGACCACGATGCGGCAGTCGGCGCCCAGCTCGTCAATGACTTCCGCGGCGACGCGCGCCGCGAGCGGGAACTGCAGCGCGGCGGTGGGCTCGCCATCGCCGCTGAAGGCGACATCGTTCAGGCGCCGCAGCGCCGGCGGGGTGCGGTCGAAGGGCTCCTGGGTGAAGAGCTCCCCCGAGACGGCAAGCATGAGCATGCCGCGCAGCTCGGCGCGCAGCACGCCGAGGTCGAGCTCGGCCTCGCCGCCCGCGACGGTGCGGTCGACACTGCAGTAGACGCAGTCGAAATTGCAGGCCTTGTCGGGATTGAGGTTGATGCCGATCGACAGGCCCTGCGAACGCCGGCTGATGACCGGGTAGACGTAGCGGTTGGCGCGCCACTCGCGGCTGTGCTGGGTGAAGAGCGGGGTGGTGAGTGCCATGGGTTCTTGACCGGCGAGAGTATAGCGCGTCAATCGCGCCACAGGAGCACGAGCATGGACTACGGCTTGGCGGGAACGGTGGCCGTGGTCATGGCCGCGAGTCGGGGCCTGGGGCGGGCGACGGCGTTCGCCTTGGCCAGGGAAGGCTGTGATCTGGCCATCAGCAGCCGTCGCAGCGATGCCATCGAACAGACCGCGCAGGAGATCCGCACCGCCACCGGCCGCCGGGTGCTGGCGCAGGCGGTCGACGTGACCAAGGCTACCGACATCACCGCCTTCGCCCAGCAGGTCGCGACGACCTATGGCACGATCGACGTCCTGGTCAACAACGGCGGTGGACCAGCTCCCGGTACCTTCGATTCCCTCGAGGTGGAGCAGTTCGGCGCGGCCTGCGAGATCCTGCTGATGAATTCGGTGCGCACCACCAAGGCCTTCCTGCCGCTGCTGCGCAGAAGCACGCAGGGCCGGATCATCACCGTGACCTCGACCTCCACACGCGAGGTCATCGCGAACCTCATGCTGTCCAACAGCCTGCGCGCGGCGGTCGCCGGTTGGAGCAAGACTCTGGCCCGGGAGCTCGCGCCGGAGGGCATCACCGTCAATTGCGTGGCACCGGGCACGATCGGCACCGAGCGCATCGATGAGTTGATCCAGGCCAACGCCACGCGCGGCCAGATCACCCCCGAGCAGGCGCGCACCCAGATGCTGTCGCGCATGCCGATGGGCCGATTCGGCGTGCCGGAGGAGTTCGCGGCGGCGGTCGCCTTCCTGGCCAGCCGCTCGGCCAGCTATATCTCGGGCATCAATCTCCTGGTCGATGGGGCGCAGACCGCCGTCGTCCAGTGACGGCAGGACCGCACGTGAGTGAACTACCGGCTCTGGTCGGCACCGTGGTGCAGAACCTGGCACCGTGGCGGATGGATGGATTGGATGGATGAGGTCCCCATCACCGTCGAGATGGCAGGGGTCATGGGCGAGCGGGATCACTGGCGACTGGGCATCTCGCGGATTGCATGGGATGAGGCCGGTGCCTTCCGGATCCTGGCGCCGAGCACGCTCGCTCGTCGCATCTAGTCTTGCGCACTTCTCGAGTCCTAGCGCGGCTCCTGTTCCAGGATGGTTGGACCTTGCTCGTGTCGATGATTTTGCGCTGTCACCGCTTCGATTGCGGACTACGGTCCGGCAACTGAGCGTAAATCAGAAGCGCAGGATGGGGCCGTGAATGTCGAGGAATATCAGCGAGCGTTCTTCGTACGGCCGGCCCCGTGCTAATTGCCT
>Ga0302314_10005512_pt1 | contig 23062 bp, 20 predicted proteins | sample III_Palsa_N2_3_FD_200533 | JGI IMG/M metagenome (GOLD analysis project Ga0302314, IMG submission 200533) | Peat permafrost microbial communities from Stordalen Mire near Abisko, Sweden - III_Palsa_N2_3 | ecosystem: Environmental > Terrestrial > Soil > Palsa > Peat permafrost | place: Sweden... | reverse complement strand
CGCTGACCGACTCGATCGGCAGGCCCGCCTCGCGCAGGATCGCGACGTAGCGGCGGGCGGCGCGCTCGGTCACCCCGAGACGTTCGCCCAGGCGCTGCGCGGTGATGCCGGGGACGTTCTGGATCGCTTCGAGGGCGAGCAGCGCCCGCGCCGTCGGGCTGGTTTCCGCGCGGCCGGGTGTTGCCGGGCCCACGTGCTGCGTCATGGCACCACCCGCCGTTGATCCAGGAAGCTGAATGTCCTGGATCAACGGTACCGTGCCGGCCATGGAAAGGACGGCCATGGAAAGAACGGAGAGCGGGCCGATCGCGGCGGCGGACCTGGACATCGTCCCGGCGAACCAGGCGTCCTGGGCCGACCTGCGGTCCGTCTTCGGCACGACCGAGTGCGGGCGCTGCTACTGCCAGCGTTTCAAGACCCGCGGCTGGTTCTGGGGCCAGGCGACCGACGAGCAGCGCCGCGAGAGCCTGCGCGCCCAGGCCAACTGCGGCGACCCGTCGGACACGGCCATGACGACGGGCCTCGTCGCCTATCTCACCGCCCCCGACGCCGACGCTCGCGAACCCGTCGGCTACGTCGCCGTCGAGCCGCGCACCGAGTACCCCCGCCTGCTCGGGCTCCCGACCGTGTGGAAGGGCCGCCCCGGCGAGGACAAGCACGATGACTCGGTCTGGGCCGTCACCTGCTTCGTGGTCCGCCGCGGCTACCGCGGGCGCGGCATCACCTACGCCCTGGCCGCCGCCGCCGTGGGCTACGCCCGGGAGAACGGCGCCCGGGCGCTCGAGGGCTACGCGATGATCACCCAGCCCGGCCGGGAGATCACCTGGGGCGAGCTGCACGTCGGCGCCCGCCAGGTCTACGCCGACGCCGGCTTCGCCGAGGTATCCCGCCCGAGCGTGCGCCGCACGGTCATGCGCATCGACTTCGACCCGGATCCCGCCTGATCCGGCAATTCAAGATCATTTATCGAACGTGACAGGCGACGCCTAGAACAGCACGTAGACCTTGCGCACCGTCTCGTGCAGCTCCCACGCGCCCCGCCAGCCGCGGGGGAACATCGCGCAGTCTCCGGCCCCGATCGTCAGCGGCGTCCCTCCGTCGGGCGTGACGGTCAGCGAGCCGGACAGCAGGTAGATGAACTCGTTCTCTTCCTGCACCCAGTAAGAAGGTCCCGCGGTGCACTGCCAGATCCCGGTCTCCTGGCCGCTGCCCTCCGGCCCGGTCCACATGGTCAGCCCGTGGACCTGCATCGGCGTGTCGGCCGAGGTCGCCTCCTCGAGCGTGCCCCAGTCCTCGAGCTCGGCCGCGGCCGCCGCCGTGAGCAGGGTGGTGTCAATAACGGGGGAGGTGGTCATGGGATCACGACGCTTTCTCGGGGAAGGGGAGTGCGATGGGATCGGGCGCGAGCTTACTTCTGCCGCTGGAGTCGAACCGGCCGAGCCCCAGCATGGACACGTCGTCGACCACCGGCGAGGTTCCGGTCAAGGCCACGTCGGCCGCGGCCCGGGCGACCGCCGGGCCCCACATCATGCCGGCCCCGCCGGCCGCCGCCACGAACACGCGGTCCAGGCCGGGCGCGGGCCCGATGATCGGCAGGTGGTCGGGGGTGAAGTCGATCGTCGCCGCCCAGACCCGGCGCACACCCAGGTCGGCGGTCAGCGGCACGAGCGCGGCCAGCCGCGAGCGCATCAGCGACAGGTAGTCGAAGTCGACCCGCCGGTCCTCGCCCGGCGGCTCGTCCGGGTCGCTCATCCCGAAGAGCAGCCCGCCTTCTTCCGGCCGCCAGTACAGCCCCGACGGCACGTCGAAGGCCATCGGCGTCGCGGCGAACGCCGGGTGCTCCTCGGTCACCGCCACGTGATGCCGGACCCCGCCGGCCGGGATCGAGATCCCGGCGAGCGCGCCGAGCGCGGCCAGCTGCGGCCCGCCCGCCAGCACCACCAGCCCGGCCGACACCGTCCCGCGCGACGTCAGCACGCCGACCGAACCAGAACCAGAACCAGGACCAGAGCCAGGCGCCAGCCCGGTGAACCGCGTCCGCTCCGCGATCACCACCCCCGACGCGACCAGCGCGGCCGTGTACGCGGCGACGTTGCGCGGCGGGGTGATGTACCCGTCCTCGGCGCAGTACGACGCGCCGAGCGTGCATCCCGGCGCCATGGTCGGGTTGATCGCGTCGACCTCGCCCGCGGTCAGCCAGCGGACCGGCAGCCCGTGCGCCCGCTGCATCGCGATCCGCGGGTGCGCCGCCGCGACCTCGGGCTCGGTGAAGCAGGGCAGCAGGTACCCCTGCTGGACGAACCCAGAGTCGGTCCCGAGCTCGGCCGCCTGCCCCAGGTAGAACGACCGCGACCACATCCCGAGCCGCACCGCCTCGGGGGTCCCGCCCTGCACGCGGACCACGCCGGCCGCCCGGCTCGACGCGCCCTGGCCGAGCACGCCCTTCTCGATGAGGACGACCCGGGGCAGCCCGGCCCGGCGCAGGAAGTACGCGCACCACGCGCCCACGGTCCCGCCGCCGACCACGACGGCATCGGCGGTCCCCGGCAGCTCGGCGGGCACGGGCTCGGTGTTGCGCGGACCGGCGTTTGACCGCTCAGTACTCATTGGCACAAATCGATGCTAGACATAGACTGAATGTTCAGTCAATGCCATCGCTCAGAGGTTGAGGTGCACGCGACCGATGTACGGCCTGTCCGCAGCAGACGAGGACATCCAGGCGCGCGCCCGCGCCTTCGCCGACGAGCTCATCCCCTTCGAGAGCCAGGCCGAACTCGAGGGCGGCATCCCCGACGACGTCGCCCGCGCGCATAAGAAGCGGGCGCGGGAGCTCGGCCTCTACGCCACCAACATGCCCGTCTGGCTCGGCGGCACCGGCGCGACCGCCCTCCAGCAGGTCCTCGTCCAGGAGCAGGTCGGCCGGGTCACCAACGCCCTCGGCTGGGTCGCGGCCACCCCGCCGTCCTGGTTCCCGCCGGTCGCCACGGAAGACCAGGTCGAGCGCTACCTCAAGCCGACCGTGCGGGGCGAGCGGGAGGAGTGCTACGCGATCACCGAGGAAGGCGCGGGCTCCGACGTCGACGCGATCGAGGCGACCGCCAGCCGGGACGGCGACGAGTGGCTGCTGAACGGGGTCAAGTGGCACGTGACCTCCTACAACTCGGCCGACTACTGCTTCTTCCAGGCGAAGGAAATCCAATTCGATCAAGATGAACGGACCGTAGGTTCCCGCCCCGCCGAACATCTGCTCTTCCTCGTCGACCTGCCCAGCCCGGGCGTCGAGGTCGTCCGTACCCCCGCGTACTCGCACACCATCAGCCACCAGCACCCGATCGTCGCGTTCACCGACGTGCGGGTGCCCGCGGCCAACCTCGTCGGGGCCGCGGGAGGCGGCATGCTCTATTCCCGCGAGTGGTTCAGGTTCGAGCGGCTGATGGTGGCCGCCCGCTGCACCGGCGCGGCCGAGCGCCTGGTGGCGGAGATGGCCGGGTTCGCCGGCGCGCGCGTCGCCGGGGGCGTCCCGATCGCCGAGCACGGCCTGGTCGCGGGGATGCTGGCCGACAGCGTCACCGAGCTGTTCGCCGCGCGCTCGATGCTGTACGAGACGGCCCGGGCCATCGACCGCGACCCGTCCGACACCAGGACCGCGCACGCGCAGTGCTCGATGATCAAGCTGTTCTGCTCGGAGGCGGCCGGCCGGGTCGCCGACCGCGCCGTCCAGGTCTTCGGCGGCCGCGGCTACATGCGGGAGAATGTCGCCGAGCGTTTCTACCGCGAGCTGCGCGTCGAGCGCATCTGGGAGGGCACGAGCGAGATCCAGCGCATGATCATCGCCGGCCAGCTCACCAAGCGCGGCCCGTCCGCCCTCGTCTAGGCGGCCCCCGGCGCTGCCTCAGGCGCCGGCTCAAGCGTGCTCCGCCGTCCGCTCGGTCACCCGCGAGCCGAGGTAGCCGCCCGCGACCGTGGTGACGTAGGAGTAGATCGCGTCCTCCTCGGCGGCTAGGGGGCCGGGCGCCGCGAAGGGCGAGCTCAGCCCGCGCTGGACCGACTCGCAGGCCGTCCAGTCCTGCCGGTTGGTCAGGTCCCAGAAGTCCACCGCGTACCCGGGATCGAACGACGGGCGGGCGACCGCCTCGGGCGCGAACGCCCAGGAGCACTCGATCGTGGTGCGGTCCGCCGCCACCGGGACCAGGATGTGGGTCATCACGTAGTCCGGGTGCAGGCTCATCAGCACGTTGGGGAAGAGGCCGACGTAGATGACCGTGCGCAGTTCCTCGCCGGTCAGCCCGCGCAGCGGCACGCCGCCGCTGCGGCCGTCCAGCGACATCGTCTCGGCGCCGTCCCGCAGCGACATCCAGCCGCCGATCCAGGACCCGGCGACCGGGTAGTTCTCCCCGCTGTGCGGCGGGGACACGCTGCACAGCTCGGGGTGGATCGTCGGGCAGTGGTAGCACTCGTGGTAGTTCTCGGTGAGGACCTTCCAGTTCGCGGCGGCGTCGTAGCTGTGCGTCGCCGCGACCACCAGCCGCTCCGGCTCGTACGGGGCGACGATCGCGTCGAGCCCGGCGAGCGGCAGCGGTCCGGCGGCGCCGCCGGACGCGTCGACGAACACCAGGCCGTGCCACTCCGCCACCGGCAGCGCCGTCAGCGACCACGCGCCCGGGTCGAAGCCCGGGGTCTCGCGGAACCCGCGCGCGCCCCGCAGCTCGCCGGAGAGCGAGAACGCCCACGAGTGGTACGGGCAGACGATGGCCTTGCCCGAGGCGGCCGAGCCGCAGGGCAGCAGCTCGTGCCCGCGGTGCCGGCAGGTGTTGGCGAAGGCGCGGATGGCCCCGTCCTCCCCGCGGACGAGCAGCGCGCCGCCGGCCCCGGTGTCGATCGCGAGCTGCGAGCCGGCCTCGGGCAGCTTCGACGCGTGGGTCACGCAGGACCACCCGCCGCCGAAGAAGTGCCGTCGCTCCCACGCGAACACCTCGGCCGACGTGTACGCGGCGGGCGGCAGCATCCGGCTCTCCCCGAACGGGCGCAGGGCCGCGGCGAGCCCCTCGGGATCGACCGGCGCGGGCGGGAAAGCATCCTGACTGACCATACAGTCAAGAATATGGGCGGATTCTACGTCTGTCTATACTAGGCCGCGCGCCCGCGGGCGGCCTATGGGGTGATTGGCGGCGTTATGTGAAATGCGTGTGTCGGACCCACATGATCGCCCGCGCAGGGTTGCGTACTAAGACCGGCGGTACCGATACTGCTTGGATGGGTGACAGAAATGTTCTCGGTAGCGATCTCGAGCCGTGTGGGACCGATCCGCTGACCGGCTTCTACCGGGATGGCACCTGCACCACGGGTCCGGAAGACAGGGGCAGCCACACCGTCTGCGCGGTGGTGACCCAGGAGTTCCTCGAGCACCAGCAGCGCATCGGCAACGACCTGTCCACCCCGATGCCGCAGTACCGGTTCCCCGGCCTCGTGCCCGGTGACCGCTGGTGCGTGACCGCCGCGAACTGGCTGCGCGCCTACCAGGACGGCACGGCCTCGCCCGTGGTCCTGGCCTCCACGCACGAGCGGGCCCTGGACATCGTCCCGCTCGCCGCCCTCAAGCAGCACTCCGTCGACGTCCCCGCCGACGCCAGCGCCCTGGAGGACACCGAGCGCTGACCCGCTGATTCTCGAGGCTGACGCTAGCCGCCGGGACTGACATTCGAGCCCGGGGATACGGTAAGAATCATGGCGATCAAGACACGAGCCCTCGGGCAGACCGGCGCGGACGTAACCATCCTCAGCTACGGTGCCATGGAGCTGCGCGGCCAGCCGAGGGGACCCGAGATAGCGGACGAGGACGCCGGGCGGCTGCTCAACGCGGTTCTCGACGGCGGCATCAACCTGATTGACACCTCACCCGACTACGGCCGGAGCGAGGAGCTCATCGGCCGCTACCTGGCCAGTCGCCGGGACGAGTTCTTCCTCGCCTCCAAGTGCGGCTGCCCGATGGAGCTGCCCGCCGACACCCCGCCGCCCTATCCGCACGACTACCGCCCGGCCAACGTCCGGGCCAACGTCGAGCAGTCGCTGCGCAGGCTCGGGACCGACCGGCTCGACCTCGTCCAGGTGCACATGTCGCCGAGCCGGGCCGCGCTCGAGGAGAACGGCACCGTCGAGACCCTCACCGACCTGCAGGAAGAGGGCAAGATCCGCTTCATCGGCATGTCCGGCATCCTGCCCCACCTGACCGATCACCTCGCGATGAACGTCTTCGACGTGTTCCAGATCCCGTACTCGGCCGTCCAGCGCGACCACGAGGACCTCATCGCCGAGGCGGCGGCCAAGGGCGCGGGCACGTTCATCCGCGGCGGCGCGGCCCGCGGCGCGGCCTCGGAGGAGAAGAACTGGCAGGTCGGACCGCTCACCCAGCAGGCCGGCCTCGGCCAGCGGAACTGGGAGACGTCCGGCATCGAGGACCTGCTGGCCGACGCGGGGATGGGCAAGATGGAGTTCGTCTTGCGGTTCACCCTCAGCCACCCCGGACTGTCGACCACGATCGTCGGTACCTCGAGCCCGGCGCACCTGGCCGGCAACATCGCGATCGCCGAGCTCGGGCCGCTCCCGGCCGACCTCTACGAGCAGGCCAGGAAGCGCCTCCCGCTTCCTGTGGCCTAAGCGGCTAGGGCTTGCGCCCGATCCCGCACCACAGCGAGGCCCCGCCGGGCGAGTCGTCCGGCGGGGCGCCGGGGTCCGGATGCCATTGCGACGTCCAGGCGACGTCGCCCGGGTCGAGCAGCGGCAGGCCGCCGAACAGGGCGCGCACCCCCTCCCGGGTCCGCAGGTACAGCCCGGACGACGCCCCCTCGTAGACCGTGGCGGCCTTGTCGGCCGCCGTGTAATGGTCGGCGGACAGGTGCGAGATCACCAGGAAGCTCCCCGGCGGCACGGCGCTCATCAGCGCGGCGGCGATGCCGCCCGGATCGTCGGCATCCGGCAGGAAGTGCAAGATCGCGACCAGCAGCACCGCGACGGGCTCGTCGAACCGCAGGAGCGAACGGACCCGTGGGTCCCCGGTGATCGCCGCCGGGTCCCGCAGGTCGTGGCCGACGATGAGGGCGCCGTCCACGCCGTGCAGCATGTCCCGGGCGTGCGTCAGCACCACCGGGTCGTTGTCGACGTACGCCACGCGGCTGCCGGGCGCGACTTCCCGGGCGGCCTCGTGCACGCTCCCCATGGTGGGCAGCCCGGTGCCGATGTCGAGGAACTGCCTGATCCCCAGGTCCCGGGCCAGGTAGCGGACCGCGCGCCCGAGGAAGCGCCGGTTCTCGAGCACGGTGCCGCGCACGACGTCCTCGCCGAGCACGTCAAAGGTCCGGCGCACGGCATCCCGGTCAGCGGGGAAGTTGTCCTTGCCGCCGAGCATGTAGTCGTACATTCGCGCGACGTTGGGGATCTCGGGGTGAAACTCGGACTGCCGCCGCGTCATGGCCCGATGGTGTCAGCACGCGACTACGTTGTCATCGGTAGATTCACGCAGTACGCGGGGCTCGGTATGCCCCCGTACGCCCGCCCCGCCCCGTTCGCGCCGGGCGGCTGGGCTGATGTGCGGTATTTCACGATTTCCGGCGGTCGCCGGGTACTCGGCCATAGAATTTTCCTGTACCCCGGTGACGATGAAAAGAGCTGTCTGGTCGTGTCCCGAGATGATCTGTCGGTCAGGGAACGGGCGGTGCTGTTCGCCCTGCTCGGCGAGGCTCGGCAGGTCTCCAATCCAGAGCTCGAAAAGCTGATTGGCTTTCCGCTGACCGGGGCGGAGCGCCGCCGGCTCAACGACCGCAAGCTCGTCGAATCGAGCAAGCCCGGCCGCGCCTTCGCGCACGAGCTGTCCGACGCCGGCTGGCGGTGGTGCGCCGAGGAACTCGCCGAGGGTCAGGCCGGGCGCGCGGGCGGCCTGGAGCGCGCCCACTACCTCGTCTTCGGCGCGTTCACCCGGTACATGAAGGCCTCGGGACTGATCCTCGCCGACGTCGTCGCCCCGCGGCGCGGCGCACCCGAAGCCGTCGACCAGGCCGTCGACGTGGCCGCCCTGGTCGAGGACGGCTACCGCGCGCTGGCCCCCGCGCGGGGCGAGTTCGTCCGGCTGCGCGAGCTGCGCCTGCGCCTGGCCGGCCTATCCCGGCCCGACCTGGATTCCGCGCTCGCGGCCATGTTCACCGCGCAGCGGATCAACCTCATTCCGCAGTCCAATCAGCAGGCATTGTCGGCCGCGGACCGCGAATCGGCCCTTCGCATCGGCGGCGAATACAAGCACCTGATCTCGATCGAGTAGTGAATCGGGCATCGAATGAGCACAGAAGAGCTAACCGCGCTGGCCGCGCTCACGTTCAACTGGACGCGCGCGCTTGACGACGTATGGGCCGACCAGCGGTATCACGTGGAGGGCCTGCACGCCGAGACCGCCGACCTGATCCGCAAGGGGATCCGCGAGTCGGCGGCCGTCGACGCCCGGCCGCTCGGCATCGTGATCCAGGGCGAGCGCGGAGTCGGCAAGACGCACCTGCTCGGCTGGACCCGCGAGCAGGTGCAGCGGGAGGGCGGCTACTTCTTCCTCATCGGCGACCTGTTCACCAAGGCGTTCTGGGAGCAGGTACTCGGCTCCGTCGTGGAGCAGCTCCTGCCGCTTCCCGACGGCAGCCGCAACCAGCTGGCCACGCTGCTGACCGGCCTGGCCGACCGGGTCGGGCTCGACGGGGACTTCCGCGCCCAGGTCACCGGGGAGGTGCCGCCGTCGCCCGAGGCCCTCAAGGTCTTCATCGCCGCGCTGCGCCGCACCGACCAGAAGATCGGCCTCACCTGCCAGGACACCGCGCGGGCGCTGGCCCTGCTCGCGTCGCCCCTGCAGGAGGACCAGGACGTCGGCTACTACTACCTGACCGGCAACGAGGTCGACCTGCAGGACCGCCGCCGCTGGGGGATCAACACCACGCGGAAGATCCCGCGGCTGCTGGTCAACGAGGTGTCCCAGCTGCTGGCGCTGACCGGGCCGATCGTCATCGCGATCGACCAGGTCGACGCGCTGATCGACGAGCTCGTCGGCGTGCGCCCCGATGACCAGTCGCAGTCCCGGCCGCTGGCCGACGTCGCGACCGGGCTGATGTCGCTGCGGGACGTGGCCCACCGCACCCTCACGATCATCTCCTGCCTGCCGGAGAGCTGGGACGCCATCCGCACGCGGGGCACCGATACCGTCGTCGACCGCTTCCGGATGGCCCGCCAGCTGCGGACCATCCCGACCGCCTACATCGGCCGCCTGATGATCGCGAAACGGTTCGCGGCCGACTTCGCCCGGGCCGGCTTCGAGCCGCCCTACGTGACCTGGCCGATCCTGCCCGCCGCGTTCTACGACGCGAGCAAGTACACGGCGCGCGGCCTGCTCAGGCGGGTCGAGGCCCACGTCGACACGTGCCTGCGCGAGCGGTCCATCACGGAGCTCGACCGCCTGGACGAGGAGTGGGACGGCGAGCAGGCGGCGCTGGCCCAGGCGGCGACGGCCGCCTCGCCCGGCCTGGCCGCGCTCGACGAGCTGTTCGCGACGCTGCGCGAGAACGCCGCCGTCGGCGCGGCGCTGCTGCCCGAGGCCGAGGACGCGGCGATGCCGCCGCTGCTCGCCGCCGGCCTCGAGGCCTGGGCCAGGGAGGCCGGCGGGGGAGACGACCAGGAGTTCGTCCAGGACGCGCCGCCCGGCAAGAACCCCCGGCTGCACGCCTGCCTGCGGATGCTGCTCGACACCCGCACCGAGCGCCAGCGCCGCTGGGCGTTCCGGGCCATCGCCTCGAGCAACCCGCGAGCCGTGCAGACCCGGCTCAGGAAGGCGATCGAGGGCGCCGGCCTGGCCGCGGGCGGCGTCGGCGACGCCGAGCGCCGGCTCTTCGTCCTGCGGTCCGCCCCGTGGCCGAGCGGCCCGGTCACCGAGAAGTCGGCGGCCGAGTTCGCCGACAAGGGCGGCATCGTGCTGCCGGTCACCGAAGCGGACCTGAAGACGTTCGCCGCCCTCGGCGAGCTGCTCGGCGGCCACCACACCGACCTCAACGCCTGGCTGCTCTCCCGCCGCCCCGCGCACGGCACCGGCCTGCTCGGCCAGGCACTCGGGGGCGTGACCGAGGCCCCGGCCGAGCCGGAAATCGAGCCCGAGCCGGAAATCGAGATCCAGCCCGAAACCGAAGCCGAGATCAAGAACGAGCCGGAGAACGAACCGGAGCCGCTGCCCGACCCAGCCGACCTGGACGCGCCCGCCCCCGACGCGCCCGCCCCCGACGCACTCGCCCCGGACTTGGACGCGCACGTCACCGACGCGCTCGCCCCCGGCTTGCCGGCCATCCACGTCGGCCTTCCGGCCACCGACCGGCCCGGCGCCAACTTGGACCTGGAGTCCCTCCGCCGGCACGTGGTCGTCTTCGCCGGCTCGGGTTCCGGCAAGACGGTGCTGCTGCGGCGGATGATCGAGGAGTGCGCGCTGCACGGCGTCTCGTCGATCGTGCTCGACCCGAACAACGACCTGGCCCGCCTGGGCGACGCCTGGCCGTCGCCCCCCGAGCCCTGGCTGGCCGATGACGCCGACAGCGCCCGCGAGTACCTGGACGCCACCGACGTGGTCATCTGGACGCCGCGCCGCGAGGGCGGCCGCCCGCTCACCTTCCAGCCGCTCCCCGACTTCGGCGCGGTCCTGGACGACGTCGATGAGTTCAACGCGGCGGTCGACGCGGCCGTCGAGGCCCTGGCGCCGCGGATCGGCGCGCACCGGGCCGGCGGCCGGGCCAGCCTGGAGAAGGCGGTGCTCACCGAGGCGATGCGGTACTTCGCCCGGGGCGCGGGCCACGACCTCGGCCGGTTCATCGACCTGCTCGCCGACCTGCCCGGGCACCTCAGCGAGCAGCCCAAGGGCCCGCTGATCGCGGCCAACCTGGCCGACCGGCTGCGAGCCGTCCGCACGACCGACCCGCTGTTCGCGGGCACGGGCGAGCCGGCCGACCCCGGGACGCTGCTCACCCCGCCGCCCGGCAAGCGGGCCCGCATCTCGGTGATCAGCAGCGTCGGGATGGCCAGCGCCGAGCAGTGGCAGGGGTTCGTCAACCAGCTCCAGATGGCGCTGTTCTCCTGGGTGAAGCGGAACCCGGCGGGCGACCGGCCGCTCGGCGGACTGCTGGTCATGGACGAGGCCCAGGACCTGGTCCCCGCGGTCGGCACCACCGCGTGCAGCGAGTCGACCAGGCTGCTGGCCTCGCAGGCCCGCAAGTACGGACTCGGCCTGCTCTTCGCCACCCAGTCGCCGAAGAACCTGCACAACTCCATACCGGGCAACGCCACCACTCAGGTCTTCGGCCTGCTCAACGCCCCGGTGCAGATCGAGGCGGCCCGGGAGCTGGCCCGGGCCAAGGGCGGCGACGTCCCGGCCATCGGCCGGCTGTCGGCCGGCCAGTTCTACCTGGCCACCGAGGGCAGCGCCTTCCGCCAGATCCGCACGCCGATGTGCCTGAGCTACCACCCGGCCAGCCCGCTGACCACGGAAGAGGTCATCGCCCGGGCCGCGGGCACGCGCGGGTAGCGGGTAAGCGGGCCAGGCCGGGGTAGATCACCGGTTATGCCGACGTTCGCCGAGATCGCCGACCAGATCACCGTCGACGAGCTGCGCGCTCGCGGCAGCGTCAAGTGGACCAAGGGCGGCCCCGGCGTCTTCGGCGCGTTCGTGGCCGAGATGGATTTCGGCGCGGCGCCGCCGATCGAGGCGGCCCTGCTCGACGTCATCAGGCGCGCGGACTTCGGCTACCTCAGCGAGCGCGCCGCGACCGAGATGGCCAGCGCGTGCGCGGCGTGGCAGGACGAGCACTACGGCTGGGCGGTGGACCCGGCCCGGGTCCGGCCGCTGCCCGACGTGATCAAGGGCCTCGAGGCGGCGATCACGGTCTTCTCCCGGCCGGGCAGCGCGGTCATCCTGCCGACCCCCGCCTACATGCCGTTCCTGACCGTGCCGGGACACCTGGGGCGGGAGATCATCCAGGTCCCGCTGACGACCGGCACCGGGCACGCGGACCGGGGCCGGGCCGTCCTCGACCTGGACGGCATCGACGCCGCGTTCAAGCGCGGCGGGCACCTGGTGATCCTCTGCAACCCCTGCAACCCGCTCGGCCGCGTGTACACCGCGGCCGAGCTCGCCGCCCTGGCCGCGATCGTCGAGGCCAACGGCGGCCGGGTCTTCGCCGACGAGATCCACGCCCCGCTCGTGTACCCGGGCGGCACCCACGTCCCCTACGCGTCGGTCAGCGAGCGGGCCGCCGCGCACACCGTGACCGCCACCGCCGCCTCCAAGGGCTGGAACCTCCCCGGCCTCAAGTGCGCGCAGCTCATCTTGTCCAACGACGCCGACGCGGCGGTCTGGGCCGAGCGCGGGTTCATGTTCGAGCACGGCGCGTCCACCCCCGGTGTCTGGGCGACCACCGCCGCCTACCGCGACGGCGGCCCCTGGCTGGCCGACGTCCTCGCCTACCTGGACGGCAGCCGGCGGCTGCTCGCCGGCCTCCTGGCCGAGCAGCTGCCCCAGGTCCGCTACCAGGTCCCCGAGGGCACCTACCTGGCCTGGCTCGACTGCCGTGACCTGTTCGGCGGCCCCGCCGCCGGCCGGGCTCCCGCCGACGGGGTTCTCGCCGACCGGGCCGCGCCCGGCAGCCCGGCCAGCCCGGCCGAGTTCTTCCTGGCCAAGGCCCAGGTCATGCTGACCGACGGCGCGGCCTGCGGCGACGCGGGCAGGGGCTACGCCCGGCTCAACTTCGCCACCCCGCGCCCGATCCTGACCGAGATCGTCCGCCGCCTGGCCGAATCCGCCGCGGACCGCTAGCCCCCGCAAGGCAAGTGTCGCCGCCGCGAAGATCATCTTTTCGGGATGATCGCGTTTTCCGGTGCCGTGCGGCGGACGATCGGGACGGCTCGCTTGCGCTGGACCCGGCCAGGGGCCGATGCCCGCGCTCATGATCACGAAGGCTTTGTTCCTGACGAAGGATACGAATCGTATAAGTGTACGAAGTCTTCGTGATCACGCCACCGGCCCGGCATCGTGTCCGTAATGTGGGGATATGTTCCACCGGGAGCTCCGCGGTACCGCGATATGAGCACCATGGCCGGATGAGCGACAGCAGTATCCGTCGTCCAGGCATGATCACGCCGAGGAGCTGGGCCAATCAACGTGATCAAACGTCACACGAGCCCACGGTGCCCACGGTGCCCACGGTGGCACCGGTGCCACCGGTGTCCTTAACTGGAGAGCGGGGAGGGGCGGCGCTGGGTCAGCCCATCGACTTCGCGCCGTCGATCGCCTCGCGGAGGATGTCGGCGTGCCCGGCGTGCTGGGCCGTCTCGGCGATGATGTGCATCAGCACGCGCCGCGCCGACCAGCGCTCCCCGGCCGGGAACCACGGCTCGCTCGGCAGGGGCTGGGTCGCGCCCAGGTCGGGCAGCGTCGCCACGAGCTCGTCGGTAGCGGCGGCCGTCTGGTCGTAGTCGGCCAGGACGCCCGCCAGGGTCTCGCCGTCGAGCAGCCGGAACTCATCGCGGCGCCGCCGGGCGAAGTCCGCCTCGGTCATGGCCGACGCGTCGGACCCCGCACCGGGGCCCTCGACGATGAACCGGGCCCAGTGCCGTTCGACCAGCGAGACGTGCTTGATCAGGCCGCCGAGGGTCAGCTCGCTCACCGTCGTCCGCTCCCGGGCCTGCTCGTCGGTCAGGTCGCGGGTGGTGTACCGCAGGAAGTGCCGGTGCGTGCCCAGCATCGCGAGCAGGTCGCTTCGCTCGGCGTCGAGTTCCTGTGCCGCCAATACCATAGGTCTCCCCTTATCGTGCGCTCCGCCTGATTGCCGTTCACCGCTACGCTACGGCCCATCCCGGACGCTCCCCTTCCGCGATCTACGCCCGCGAAAGAACAGAAAGCGGAATCTAATCCGAACGCCGGGAGAGAAGCGCCCGCGCCCTCGCTGCTCCTTTCCCGGGAAAGGAGCATTCCCGGTGCGGTTTGAACTTCGTAGGGTGAAGTACGCGCAATTGTGAGGAGATTGTGTCAATCTGATCCTCGTCCGTTTTCCCCTACGGAACGGGAAGAACTTGCTGCCATGACTCGGTGGAGCCTCAGACGTCGTCGCGGGATGGCGGGGGGCGAAGAGCGGGAACAAGATCCGCTGGTCGGGCAGGAATCTCCGGTGGCCCTGCTCACCGGTCCGCCGCGGCGGCCGGCCGGGGTCCTGCCGGGATCCGCGTGGGAGACGCCGCTCGCGCCCGGCGCGCTCGCCCAGCCCGCCCCGCCAGCGCAGCCGGCCCCGCCAGCACCTACCGTCCCGGCCGACCGGACCGACCGGACCGACCGGACCGACCGGCTCGAGCAGCCCGGCCCGGCGGCCGAGGCGGAGCGGGCGCGGCCGGCGCCGGACGGCGCCTGGCCGGACATCTGCGATCAGTTCGGGCTGCACCTGCTGGTGCTGGCCGAGCAACTGCGGGTCTCACTCGACGAACTCGAGGCCGACGAGGCCGACCCGGAGCGGCTGCACCGGCTGTACCAGGTCGACCACGCGGTCACCCGGATGCGGCGGGCGAGCCGTGACCTGCGGACCCTCGCGGGCCGGAGCGAAGAGGAGCTCGCCGGGTTCACCACCTCGCTGCTCGACGTCATCCGGATGGCGGCCTCGGCGATCGAGCGGTACCCCCAGGTGTCGATCGGGCGGGTCACCGACCTGGCCGTGCTCGGCTTCGCGGCCGACGACGTGGGCGCGCTGCTGTCCGCGCTGCTCGACAACGCCACCCGGTACTCGCCCGGCACGGTCACGGTGAGCTGTCACCTGCTCGACGACGGCGGCGTGATGTACCGCGTCGAGGACACCGGGATCGGTCTCGGCACCGACCAGGTCGCGGCGCTGAACGGGGCCTTCGCCGGCCCCGTCGCCGAGGTGGACGAGCGGACCGGGCGGCACACCGGGTTCCCGGTGGTGCACCGGATCGCCCGCAAGCACGCGATCGTCGTGCGGCTGGCCGCGCGCCCGCAGCCGAGCAGCGGCACGGTCGCGATGGTGACCATCCCGCCGCACCTGCTCTCCGAGATGCCCGCGGACGACACGGTCTCCCCGCCGGAGCCGGCCGTCCGGCCGCAGCCGCAGCCGGCCGCCGCGCGGCCGGGTCCGGTCGTCGGCCTGCCCCGCCGGGAGCGCACCCGTCCCGCGGCGCAACCGCGCCGCCCGGCGACGTCGCCGGCCCGCGAGCAGACCACCGGCCCGCCCGCGGAGCAAACCACCGGCCAAGCCACGGAACAGGCCACCGGCCGAGCCGCGGACCAGGCCGCGGACCAGGCCGCGGAAGAGGCCGCGGAGCAGGCCGCGGTGCGAACGACGGAGCTGCCCCACCGGGAGCCCGCCAGCTTGCGGGGCGACGCCCCCCGGCCATCGACGGAGGCCGACCGCCCGTCGGCCCGGCAGCAGGAGCTGGCCCGCCGGGCGTTCGCCGACGAGCTCGCGGCCTTCTCGGCCGGCAGTACCGGACCCCACGGCACCATCGGCGGAGCCACGCTTAGCGGCCCGCCAGGAGAGGAAGGCGGCCAGCAATGACGAACCCGGCGGTCTTGGCGCCACGCGACCCGCAGGACTTCGGCTGGCTCATCGACAACTTCGCCGCGTCGGTGCCTGGGGTCACCCACGCGCTCATCGTCTCCTCCGACGGCCTGCCGCTGCTCGCGTCGGGCGGTATGTCTCCGGACCTGGCCGACCCGCTCGCCGCGATGACCAGCGGGATCATCAGCCTGGGCAACAACATCGCGGGGAAGGTCGGCGAGCCCGGCTGCGACCAGGTCATGCTCAAGTTCCCGTCCGGCCACTTCCTCTTCATGAGCATCGGCCACCTGGCCGGCTTCGCCGTGCTCGTCCAGGAGGGGGCGAACCTGGGCGTCGTCGCGCACCAGATGGCGCAGCTCGTCGACGCCGCCGGGCACGTGCTGACGCCGCAGCTCCGCGATGACCTGCGGCGGATGAACACCCTGAATGGAGGCGGCGGACGATGACCGCCAACCCGTGGGTCCGGCCCTACGTGCTCACCGGCGGCCGGACCCGCACCCGGCACCGCCTGTACGTGCACACGCTGGTCGGCGTGGAGCGGTACGACCCGGTGGCCGCGGCCCGGCTGTCCCCTGAGGCCCGGCGGCTCTACGAGCGCGCGGCCGTCGGCCCCCAGTCGGTCGCCGAGCTGTCGGCCCACTGCGGCGTGTCGCTCGGCGTCACCCGTGTCCTGCTCGAGGACCTGTCGGCCGCCGGCCAGGTGCAGATCAACGACGACGCGGAATCCGCACCGTACGATCACCGTCTCCTAAAGAGAGTCATCGATGGCCTTCGCGAGTTCGCCTGATCGCCTGGCGCCGACCCTCACCTCGGCGAAGATCGTCGTGGCGGGCGGGTTCGGCGTGGGGAAGACGACCCTGGTCGGCCGGGTCTCCGAGATCCCGCCGGTCAACACCGAAGCGTGGATGACCCAGGCCAGCCGGACCGTCGACCCGCTGGCCGACACCGATGAGAAGACGACCACCACGGTCGCCATGGACTTCGGCCGGCTCCGGCTGTCCCATGACCTGATCCTGTACCTGTTCGGCACCCCCGGGCAGCCGCGGTTCTGGCCGATGTGGGATGACCTGTGCCGGGGCGCGAGCTCCGCGCTGGTCCTCGTCGACACGCGCCGGCTCGACGTCTCCTTCCCGGCGGTGAACTACTTCGAGAACGACTCGGACGTGCCCTTCGTCGTCGCCGTGAACCTGTTCGACGGGGCGCGGACGCACCCGCTTGACCAGGTCCGCGACGCGCTCGGCGTGGCCGAGTCGGTGCCGCTCATCACCGTCGACGCCCGCGACCGGCGCTCGGCCGTGCGGGCGCTGGTCGCGAGCCTCCGCAACACGCTGGAAAAAACGTCCCCCGTCACCGCCCGCTAAGGAGCCGTTTCCCGTGCGCAAGATCCTCATCGTCGGCGCCGGCCAGTCCGGCCTGCAGCTGGCGCTGTGCCTGCAGGCCGAGGGCTACGACGTGACGGTCATGTCGGCCCGCACCCCGGACGAGATCCGGGGCGGCTGGCCGACCTCGACCCAGGTCATGTTCTGGCCGGCGGTCGACCGTGAGCGCGAGTACGGCCTGAACCTGTGGGAGGACGTCGCGCCGGCGATCGAGGGCGCGGGCGTCGCGGTCGCGGCCACGCCGGGCGAGAAGGCGTTCTCGTTCTACGGCCCCTGGGATCACCCGGGCAACTCGGTTGACCAGCGGGTCAAGATGGCCGTGTGGCTTGAGCTGTTCGAGGAGCGCGGCGGGCGGGTGATCTACCACTCGGTGATGACCTCGGACCTGGCCGGCCTCGCGCCGATGTACGACCTGACGGTCATCGCGGCGGGCAAGGGCGAGATCGTCGAGCTCTTCGACCGGGACGCGAGCCGGTCGAAGTACACCAGCCCCGGGCGCCACCTCGCGGCCATCTACATGAACGGGGTGGACCTGCCCGCCGACCTGCCGATCCCGGCGATGCGGGCCAACATCGCGCCGGGCGGGGCCGAGGTGTACTACATGCCCGCCTATACCCACTCGGGCACGTGCGACATCGTGCTCGTGGAGGCGGTCCCCGGCGGCCCGTTCGACGTCTTCGCCGACCGGCCCGCGCCCGATGAGCACCTGCGCCGGACCAAGGCGCTGCTCAACGAGTACTTCCCGTGGGAGGGCGAGCTGTACGCCAAGGCCGAGCCGACCGACGCCCGGGCGTCCCTGGCGGGCGCGTTCACCACCACCGTCCGGCACCCCTGCGCCGAGGTCGCGCCCGGTTCCCACGTGCTCGGCATCGGCGACGTGGTGGTGGTCAACGACCCGGTCAGCGGCCAGGGCGCGAACAACGCGTCGCACTCGGCCGCCATCTACCTGAAGTCCATCCTGGAGCGCGGCGACCGGCCGTTCGACCCGCAGTGGATGCAGCAGACCTTCGACACCTTCTGGGAGCGGGCGCGGGACTCCATCCTGTGGACCGAGATCCTGCTCGAGCCGCTCCCCGCGCACGGGCTCGACTTCCTCGTCGCCGCCGCCCAGCACCCCGCGGCGGCCTACGCCTTCGCCCAGTTCTTCCCGTTTCCCGCTACCCTTCACGATTTCCTCACCGACCCGGCCAAGACCGCCGCCTACCTGGAGTCGCTCGCCTCGGCCGACTAGCCGGTTTCGTACTAAATTGGCGGGTATGAGTGCGAGCGCCAGCGGCGAGTTCAAGCGCGATACCCGGTACCTGGACGGGCGGATCACGGTGGACGGCCGGGACGGCTGGCCGGTGCGGCCGGACGCCTACCGTCTCGTCGTCGCCCGCGGCTGCCCGTGGGCCAACCGGACGATGATCGTCCGCCGCCTGCTCGGCCTGGAGACGGCGCTGTCCATGGGGATCTGCGGGCCGACGCACGACTGGCGGTCCTGGAAATTCGACCTCGACCCGGGGGAGAAGGACCCGGTGCTCGGCGTGCACGAGCTCCGCGCGGCCTTCGAGGCGGCGGTCCCGGGCTACGACCGGGGCGTGACCGTCCCGGCGATCGTCGATATCGCCAGCGGCGCCGTGGTGACCGCCGACTTCCGCCGCATCCCGCTTGACCTGGAGAGCGAGTGGGCCGCCTACCACCGCGCGGGCGCCCCCGACCTGTACCCGGACCGGCTCCGCGACGAGATCGAGGAGGTCAGTGAGCCCGTCTACGAGGACGTGAACAACGGCGTCTACCGCTGCGGTTTCGCGTCGAGCCAGGCGGCCTACGAGGAGGCCTACGCGACGCTCTTCGCCCGGCTCGACTGGCTGGAGGACCGCCTGGCCACCCGCCGTTACCTGGTCGGCGACACGATCACCGAGGCCGACGTCCGGCTCTGGCCGACCCTGGCCCGGTTCGACGCGGTCTACCACGGCCACTTCAAGTGCAACCGGAACAAGCTGACCGAGATGCCGGCGCTCTGGGCCTACGCCCGGGACCTGTTCCAGACCCCCGGGTTCGGCGACACGATCGACTTCGTCCAGACCAAGCAGCACTACTACCTGGTCCACAAGAACCTCAACCCGTCCGGCATCGTCCCGGCCGGCCCGGACCTGTCCGGCTGGCTGACCCCGCACGGCCGCGAGTCCCTAGCGGGCCGCCCCTTCGGCGATGGGACCCCGCCCGGCCCCCCGCCGCCCGCCGAGCGCGTCCCCGCCGCCCGCACGGCCCGCTAGCCCGCCCACGGGGCCGCGAATACGCCGTTACCGGACGCGTAGTCGTACCGGTAGACCTCGCGCCCGCCGATGTAGGCGGCCTCCGCCCGGGACATGATGTCCAGGGGGTCGCCCGACCAGATGACCAGGTCGGCGTCCTTGCCCGGGACCAGGGACCCGAGCCGGTCGTCGACCCGGAGGACCCGGGCCGGGTTGATCGTCACCGCGCGCAGCGCGGCGTCGCGGTCCATGCCCTCCTTGACCGCGAGCGCGGCCTGGACGATCAGCAGGTGGACGGGGACGATCGGGTGGTCGGTCGCGATCGACACCGTGACCCCGGCCGCCGCGAGCAGGCCCGGGTTGGCGAGCGTCCGGTTCCGCAGCTCGACCTTGGACCGCGAGGTGATCAGCGGCCCGGCCACCACCGGAACCCCGGCGGCGGCGATCTTGCCGGCGATCAGGTAGCCCTCGGTGCCGTGGTCGATCACCAGGTCGTAGCCGAACTCGGCGGCCAGCCGCAGCGCCGTGGCGATGTCGTCGGCCCGGTGGCAGTGCTGGCGCCAGGGGATCTCGTGCCGCAGTACCCGGGCCAGCGCCTCGAGCCGCAGGTCGCGGAGCCCGTCGCGGACTCCGGTCACCCCGGTCCGTTCCCCTGACGGATCTTGATCTTCTTTGGCCACGTAGGCGGCCGCCTCCAGCAGCGCGGCCCGGATCACCGCGGCGGTCCCCAGCCGGCTTGAGGGGTTGACCCGGCGGTCGCCGGAGACGCGCTTGGGGTTCTCGCCGAGCGCGGACTTCATCCCGGCGGGGGAGCGGAGCACCATGTCGTCCACGGTCTGCCCCCAGCAGCGGACCGCGACCGTCTGCCCGCCGATGGGGTTGCCCGAGCCCGGCATGACGCCCGCGGTGAGGACGCCGCCCGCGATCGCGTCGCGGAACCCCTCGTCGGCCGGGTTGATCGCGTCGAGCACCCGCACGTGCGCCTGCACCGGGCCGGTCAGCTCGTTGGTGTCGGCGCCGGCCCAGCCCTCGCCCTCCTCGCGCGCCCCGAGGTGGGTGTGGGCGTCGATGAAGCCGGGCAGCACCCACTTGCCCCGCGCGTTGACCCACTCGGTCCCGGGCGGCGGCGTGAAGTCCGGGCCGTGGACCGCCGTGATCGTGCCGTCGGCGATGAGGACGGTGCCGCCGTCGATGGGCTCGCCCTCGATGGGGACCACGCGCCCGCCCGTGATCGCAACAGTGTTCCCGGCCACTCCACCGCCCTTTTCCCGTACCTTAGGCAACACTTTACGCAGCACCGCACGTAGCACCGCACCCTGTGTGTTACCGCGCGTTGAGCACCGCGCGTCCCTTCGCGGCGTGCACCGCCTCCTCCAGCGCGGCCAGGTCGAACGCGCCGTAGTACCGGTTGCCGTTGATGAAGAAGGTCGGCGTGCCGGAAACCGTCGCCAGGTCGGCCGAGTCGACGTCCTCGGCGACCCGGTAGGCGCCGGCGTGCTTGCGCAGGTCGGTCGTGAACTTGTCGGTGTCGAGCCCGAGGCCGGCCGCGTAGCCGATCAGGTCCCGCGGTGTCAGCGCGCCCTGGTGGTCCATCAGCGTGTCGTGCATCTCCCAGAACTTGCCCTGCAGCGCGGCCGCCTCGGCGCCCTCAGCGGCCAGCTGGGCGTGCGGGTGCACCTCGGTCAGCGGCAGGTGGCGGAAGACGAACCGCAGCTCCCCGTACTGGCTGATCAGCTCGCGGATGGCGGGCTCGGCCTGCCCGCAGTACGGGCACTCGAAGTCGCCGTACTCGACCAGGGTGACCAGCGCGTCCTTCTTCGGCCCGCGGATGTGATCGCGGTCCGGGTCGACCGGCACCGCGAGGTCGGTGACCGTGGCCCCGGTGCCGAGCAGCGCCCGCAGCCGGGTGCGGGGCGACAGCCGGTCGAGGCCGTGGAAGGTCGCCCAGGTGAGCACGGCGGCGACCAGCGCGCCGGACAGGATGCCGAGCTTAGCCTCGGCCAGCTCGGGGCCTTTGAAGGCGAGCGAGGCGATCAGCAGCGAGACCGTGAACCCGATGCCGGCCACCGCGCCCACGCCGGTGACCGCGCCCCAGCCGACCGGGGGCGTGAGCCGCCCCTTGGACAGCCGGGTGACCAGCCAGGCCCCGCCCGCGGTGCCGACCGGCTTGCCGACCACGTAGCCGATCATGATGCCCAGCGTGGCGGGCGAGGTGTAGGCGTGCGCGAGGAACGAGCCGCTGATCTTGATGTCCGCGTTGGCCAGGGCGAACAGCGGGACGATGATGTAGCTGGTCCACATGTGGTAGCGGTCCTGCAGGCTCTCGTTCGGCGAGATCGCGCTGCGCACCACCTGCTGGGCCTCGGCCGCCAGCCGGGCGGTGGGCTGCTCGCGGAACAGCCGGAAGGCGTCGGTGGCCTGCTGGAGGTCCTCCCGCGCGGCCGGGTAGGCGCAGGTCAGCAGGCCGATGACCAGGCCGGAGACGATCGGGTCGACCCCCGACTCCCAGAACGCGACCCAGGCGCCGAGCCCGATCAGCAGGTAGACCGGGCCGTTGCGCACGCCCCGCCTGGTGACGACGCCGTAGAGCGCGAGCAGCGCCGCCCCGACGAGCAGCGGCAGCCAGCGCACGTGGCTGCTGTAGAAGATGGCGATGACCGCGAGCCCGAGCAGGTCGTCGACCACCGAGAAGGTCAGCAGGTAGGTCCGCACCCGGTCAGGCAGCCGCTTGCCGCCCACCAGGGCGAGCACGCCGAGCGCGAACGCGGTGTCGCTCGACATCGCCGTGCCCCAGCCGTGGGCGGTCGGCCGGTCGCCGTTGATCGCGAGGTAGATCGCGATCGGCACGAGCATGCCGCCGAGGCCGGCGAAGAACGGCAGGGCCAGCCGGCTGCGCACCCGCAGCTCGCCCATGTCGAATTCGCGCCGGGCCTCGAGCCCGACGACCAGGAAGAACAGCGCCATCAGCCCGGAGTTCACGAACCCCCGCAGGTCCATGTCGATGCCGTGGCCGGCCACGTGCGCGGACAGCCCGGTCGTCCACAGCCGGCCGTAGCTCCCGGCCCCCAGGTTCGACCACAGCAGCGCGGCCAGGGTGGCCGCCGCGAGGATGGCGGCGGAACCGGTCTCGGTCCGCAGGAACTGGCGCAGCGGGGTCTTCGTGCTCGCCGACCACACGGTGCTGGTCGGGGCGGTGCTGGCGGGGATGGTGTCAGGGGCGGTACTGGCCTGCTGCGGCTCGGTCATGCCTCTATTTTGGCCTGCCGCCGGGACAAGCGCGGACCTAGGATCGGCCCCATGGGTCATGATCAGCCGGACGCGCGGGTCGCCGCGGCGGCCGCGCACTGGAGCAACCGGTTCACCGCCAACGGCACCGACTACGGCGACTTCGCCGCGACCCTGGCCCGGATCACCCGCTGGGAGGACTGGTGCCGGGAGTGGGGGGTCACCGCCGCGCGCTACGAGCAGCTGGCCGAGGCCGCCGGCGACGCCGGCCACGCCGCGACCGCGGCCGGCGCCTGGCGGCGGGCCGCCCTGGCCTGGCACTGGGGCAAGTTCGTCTTCGTCGACGACCCGGCGCAGGCCCGCGCCGCCCACGACCGCGGCGTCGCCTGCTACCGCAACGGCGCCGCCGCGCTGTCCCCGCCGGCCGAGCTCGTGCACGTCCCCTACGCCGGCACCCGGCTCGCCGCCTATCTGCGCGTCCCCGGCGAGCGGGTTACCGCCGCGACCCGCCCGCCGGTCGTGATCATGGTCCCCGGCCTGGACTCGACCAAGGAAGAGCTGCAGGCCACGGCCGAGTACTTCCTGGCCCGGGGCCTGGCCACGCTGG
>Ga0302314_10005511_pt1 | contig 23066 bp, 16 predicted proteins | sample III_Palsa_N2_3_FD_200533 | JGI IMG/M metagenome (GOLD analysis project Ga0302314, IMG submission 200533) | Peat permafrost microbial communities from Stordalen Mire near Abisko, Sweden - III_Palsa_N2_3 | ecosystem: Environmental > Terrestrial > Soil > Palsa > Peat permafrost | place: Sweden... | reverse complement strand
GCCTCATCCCACGGGATCTCAGCTTCGCAGGTGGGCGTGGCCGCCGGCGCAATATTCCTGATCTTCGCCCTGTGGTGGTGGTACTTCGAGCATCCATCAGAAGAGGCGTTGCGAATGTCGAGGAACTTGGCCTTCTTGTGGGGCTACGCCCACTACGCCGTCTTCGCTTCGGTAGCCGCCCTGGGCGCTGGCCTGGAGGTGGCGGCGGAGAGCACGCGACGAGGAAGCGCCGTGTCGGCGACCACCGCCGGGGGAGCGGTGGCTATCGCCGTGGCGGTGTATCTGCTGGTCACCGGTAGTGTGCAGGCACGGCTCAGCCCAGCATCCATACTCAAGACGCGCGTCATCGTCCCCTTTGTGGTGTTGGTCCTGGTGATTGGATTGCGGGCGCAGGCGCTCAGAGTGGGATTCGCACTCCCGGCCATGGGCATCGTCGTGGTGGGCCTGGTCGTACTGGACAACAAGGCGCCTGGGCTCCATGGATCGGTGGTGGATCGGGGAGCGGTAGAGAAGGCAGTTGGCGGGCAGAGAGCAGTCGACGAATCGCCGTCCCGGAGGCCCTTCCATGGCAGATCCGGGGCGTAGCCGTGCTGAGCATGCGACTCGCCTAAACTCCGTCAATGCCTGCTGATTCTCCCCGGCCCCCGCGGCGCGCCCCTTCGGCTCGCCCCGGTGCCGATTCTCGCGGGGGAAAGGGCAGGCCAGAGGCATCCCGAGGTCGAACCGGCGCCCCGAGCAGTGCGCGCTCGAAGGCGGCTGGCAAGCGCGACGAGGACGAGGATCTAAAGAAGGGCGCTCGGGCGCCGCGAAGCGCGAGCGGGGGACCGAAGCGGCGCCCTCGGCCTGCGACCGGGACCGGGACCCGCAGCCCCTCCGGCTACTCCGGCTCCTCAGGCTCAGGCGGATCCTCTTCGGGCCATCGTTCGACAGCATCGAGGCCGCCCCGGGCATCCGGTCCCGCCAGGGGGTCCCGTACGGCCGGGACGTCGTCATCCGGGCGGCCCACCCAGCGATCGGCTCGCCCCGACAGGGCCGGCCGCTCCGACCGACCTGATCGTTCCGACCAGCCCGACCGATCTCGACGTCCAGCCCGGCCGACGGGAACGGGTGGTGCGGCTCGCACGGGCGGTACTGGCCGTCCTGCACGTCCTGCGTATCGAGGCGACCGGGATGGAACGGGCTCGAGCCGGCCTCCACGTACGGGGGCATCTTCACGCCCGGGGCCATCGTCACGCGGCGGCCAGTCCCGATCCGACGGCGACCGGTATCCACGAGGCGCGCGGGGGAGCGGCAGCTCCAGCGATCGACGGCCAACAGCGAAACCCGGGTTCCGCGAGCGAGCGCCCTTCCATCGCCCGGGCGACGACGAGCCGCTGCCCAGCCAGGCCAAAAAGTGGGGCAACGTGGCCCGCCGGGGGGCGCGAGAAGTCACGGGGCGAGAGTCCGACGGCGAACAGCCGACGGCACGGTTCTCCGACGACCAGGAGCGACGCCGGACTGCGCCTCCTCCTCGCCCCGAGCCCTGGGTACGGGTCGACGGGTCACGCGAATGGGAGGACACCGCACGGCCCAAAGGACGCGCCCGCTCGGCCGGAACCCAGCCAAAGGGAGTGGATAGGGCGGCCCGGGCGAGCAGCACGGCCCTCTCGACGCTGTCGACACGCAAATCCCTGCCACCCGAGATTGCCGCGGAAATCCGCAATGCCGCCTCCGTGGCCACGGCGCTGCACCGCGAACGCCTGGTCGAGAAGGCCGAATCGGCCTACGGCGCCTATGAACGGGCGCGGTATCAGGACGCGCTCCGGGCGATCAAGCCGGTCGCCGAGGAGACACCAGGCGTGGCCGCGGTGCGCGAGCTGGCTGGCTTGGCCGCGTACCGGTCCGGCAAGTGGCGTGAGGCACTTCGCCACCTCCAGGCGCACGCCGCGCTGACAGATTCAGCCGAGCACCTACCTGTCCTCATGGACTGCCAGCGGGCCCTGCGCAAGCCGAAGAAAGTGGCCGACCTGTGGTCACAGTTGCGGCAGAGCTCGCCGGAGCCCGACGTGCTGGCGGAAGGCCGTATCGTCGCCGCAGCGTCACTGGCGGAGAGCGGCGACCTCCAAGGGGCCATTGCGATGTTGGCCAATGCCGGTGCATCGAAGGCGTTGCGGAACCCGTCGAACCGGCACATCCGGCAGTGGTACCTGCTGGCCGACCTCTACGAGCGGGCCGGCGATGTGCCACGCGCCCGTGAGCTGTTCGAGCGGGTGCTGCGCGTCGACCGGGAGGCGTACGACGTGGCCGACCGGCTGGCGGGACTGGGTCCCGTGCGCAAGGCACGGCCAAGTGCACGGCCCCGGCAGAACCTGCCGGCGAATCCGAAGCGCGCCACCCCGGCCTGACCGGTACACCGGCCTGACCGGTCTGCCCGTCAAGACGCTTCGACCTGGCTAGGGGCGAGGATCTCCCGCTCGCCTGTTCTCCGCCCCGGCGACAGCGGACGGTGACGATCGGCCGTTCGCTGTAGGCGACTCATCGGCCGCGGGTTGGGTGTTGGCGAGGCCGGCCATGGCCGCAGAGGCGGCGTGAGCGCCACGAGTGAGAGCAGCTCGCTCCCCGGCCCCGTTCTGCGGGCGAAAGGCGATTTCTCCCGCCGGCTTCGGCCGGCTGATGAAGTAGCCCTGGGCGAAATCGCACCCGAGTTCGGACAACAGCTCAAGCGTGGCTTTGTCCTCGATACCTTCGGCGACAATGCGCAGGCCCATGGAATGGCCGAGCTCGATCGTCGAGCGGACGAGGTCCAATTCCCGATCTCGATCGCCTCCCATCAAGCCGGCCAGGAATGTGCGATCCAGCTTGAGTTCCCTGACGGCGAGGTTGCTCAGGTAGGCCAGGGAGGTGACGCCCGCGCCGAAGTCGTCGATCGAGACGGCGACGCCTTGCTCCTCCAGAGTTTCGATGACACGCCGGCAGGTGTCGAAGTCCGAGATGATCGAGGATTCGGTGAGCTCGAGCACCAAGTGCGCCGCAGGGAGATCGTGCCGCGCCAGGTGGTCGCGGACCGTCTCAGCGAAGCCAAGCTCCAGGAGGTTGCTCGGCGATACGTTCACCGCGACGGTCAAGGATCGTCCGGCTAGTCGCCAGGCCGCACATTGCCCAATCGCCTCGTCGAGCACCCACTGGGTGATCGCACCCATGAGTCCCGATTCTTCGGCAATCGGCAGGAAGTGGTCAGGGGCGAGCAAGCCGAGGCGCGGATGGGCCCAACGCAGCAGAGCTTCGACGGTGAAGATCTCCCCGGTGCGCAGATTGAGTTGCGGCTGATAATGCAGAACGAGGTGTCCCTGGCCGATTGCCGCCTGCAGCTCCTCTAAGAGTCGCATCTGGTCGCCCTCTTGATCGAGATCGCGCTCGAAGGTGGCAAATGGGGTACGGCCCAGCTTGGCGCGGTACATCGCGACATCGGCGCACCAGACAAGTCCAGCGCTGTAGGTCGCGTCGCTAGGCGCCAAGGCGATCCCGATGCTCGCGCTGATCGTGGCGCTCACGACATCGAGGGTGAACGGCTCGGCGAGACATTGCGTGACTCGTTGTGCCACTTCTGTGGCGTAGTGCGCGTCGCTATCGACGAGGACGACGGCGAACTCGTCGCCGCCGATCCGGACCAGGAGGTCGCCCTGACGAAGCGAGCTCGACAGTCGGCTCCCCACCTGCTTCAAGAGCTCGTCACCGGCGGGATGGCCGAAGGAATCGTTGACCTCCTTGAAGTGATTGAGGTCGATGAACAGGAAGGCCAGACTGCGACCCGCCATGAGGGCGCCGTCGCCGTCGCCGAAGAACGCGTCGAGTACCCGAAAGAGATGCCGGCGATTGCTGAGACCGGTCAGGTCATCGGTCACCGCCTGGCGATGCCGCTCCTGGCTCAGCGCCTGCATCTCGCGCACCGAGAGGACGAGGCGGATGCCGACAACGAACAGGGTCGCGGCCGCCAGGGCGGTGGCGACGCGGCTGACGTAGTGGACACTCCCGACAACGAGGATCACCAGGGCCGAGGCGGCTGCGAGGTTGGGGAGTACGAACCCCGACGGCCGCCGCGTCGAGGTCGGATCTGACGGGCGCCGCCGCATCCAGACGGCCATCGAGAGCAGCAGGATGGCGACCGGCCAGGCGATCGCGTTGAGGAGGAGGCCGAAGCGGGTGGCCCCGAAGGAGTCCTGGAACAGATTTGAGGTGTCGCCCGCGACGTTGAGGGCAATACCGGAGGCGAGGAGAATCCACGGCGCCATGCGCCTTCCAGCGAAGACGGCGCAGCCCCCGATGACGAGGCTCAAGAGCAGCAGATCCCCGATCGGGTAGGCCAGGTTCGTCACCGTCCCGAGCGTCCCGCTTCCCGATTGCCGCAGGATGTCGTGGAAGGCGAAGGCGCCACAGAAGGCGGCGGCGCCCAATCCGGCGATGACGCCGTCCAGCAGATTGGAGATCGTCAGCCGTCTGACTCCCTCCCGCATGAACAGCACCACGGCGAAGTAGGCGAGAGGGTAAAAGGCCAGATAGAAGACGTCGGCCAGCGACGGAGACGGGGGTGTCGCCCCGCCGATCGACTGGGTGGTCAACACCACGTCGCCGACGGCCCATGCCAGCAGGCTGAATCCAAGCGTCAGCGCAGCCACCCGACCGGGGCGCCGGCTCAGCCCCCGGGCGATGCACGTCGCGCTGGCCACGAGCTCGATGCCGCACACCACCCAGCCGTCGAGCCAGGTCCAGTAGGAGTCGTCCGGCCGCAGGAGGAGCGATAGGAGGTAGCACACGAGGATCAGGCCGAGCAGCCCGAAGGTTGCCCACACCAGTTGGAGGGATCGGCTCATCCCACGGCCGAATGACTGCTGCGGCGACCGTCGGTCGGCGGCAACCGCTTGTGCGGATGACAGGGTGTCCATCGACTACGGGCGCGATTCTCGGACGGGAGTCCTTGGGCCGTGGAGATGTACGGGTGGGGTTGTCATGGTCGAGTACTCGCCCGCGCGCGCCTCGACGTGGTTGCCGGAGCCGCTCGGACAGCGGTCAACAAAGTCTGCTTTCGGCGGCACTACTCCGCCTGAACACCCGCCCAACGCTCGCCCAACTCACCCGCAGCAGGGCAGGTCCCGGTCGGTTTTTCCCCACGCCGCCGATCCCGGGGGCACGCAAAGCCGGTCCGCGTGACCGGACCGTTGCTCAGGAAGCCGGGCCCACCACGGTCACCAGCGTGCCGATCGGCGTCAAGGGCCACAGCATTCCCGCATTGGCGACCGCCATCTCGACGCAGCCGTTGCTCTGCGGAAAGCCGTACTGGGCCCGCACGAAGCCGTGCAACGCATCCCCGCCGTTGAAGTAGCTGGCCCAGGGCACGTCCGGGTCGTCATAGGTGGTGCCGTCGGGGTTCGTCCCCTTCATCTCCGAGGAGGTGACGTGCTCGAACACGGCGTAGGTGCCATCGACGGTGTCCGCACCCGGTGCGCCGGTGTTCACCGGGATGTTCGAATACGCGACGGCGCCGTTGTTGTAGAGGGTGAGGTTCTCCGGCAGGACCTTGGACACCAGCACGTAGGTGTACGGGGACGGATCCACCTTCTGTGCCGCCACGTCCGCCAACAGCGTCGTCCACACCTGGGGGCCGGCCAGCCCGTCCACGGCCAGGCCGTTGTCGTTCTCGAAGCTCATCACGGCCGCCTTGGTGATGACGCTCTCGACGCCCTGCGTCCACAGCGACGTCAGGTTGACCGGCAGGGTCGACCAGCGCCAGGCAAAGGTCCCGTAAACCGGCATGGCGGCATCCTGGGGCGCCACGGTACCGCTCGGGGTGAAGGTCAGCGGCAGGTAGTTCAGCTGGGCCAGCAGCTCCTGGAGGCGCAGCGTGTCGCCATCGGCCACGGTGAAGGCGAACGAGGCCGTCGACGGCAGGGAGCTCCCGTCCTTGGCCTGCAGGCCAGTCGATCCGCCCGGCACCGTCACCGTTTCGTTCGCCGACGGTATGAGCGGGGCGGCCAGGTCGTAGCGGATCGTCTTGGGGCTCGTCCGGACCCAGTGCCCGGCAACCGGGGGAGTCAGGGTCGGTTCCACCGAGCCGAGCGCAACGGGTGTGGAGAACGTGATGCTGATGTTTGCGTTCGATGCCACCGTCTTGTCACCCGCGGCGGGGACGGTGGAGCTGACGGCGAGCGGCGTGACGACGCGCGGCACCGTCGTCGTCGTGCCTCCGTCACCACCCTTGCCGCCCGGGGAAGATGATTTTCCGATTCCATACGCCACGCCAGCGGCCACCACGACCAGCGCCAGCGCTCCCAGCGCCAGGAGCCATGCCCGGCGACGGCCCGTCGGCTTCCCGTGGGCTTCGAGAGCCTGCATCATGTAGCCCTTCCCCGATAGTGGGCCCTGAACCCCGTTGTCCCTGCAGAGTACGCGCCGCCGGAGCTCGAATTCGGTCGGCCGTCTGGGCCTGGAGATTCCACACGGCCCATTCGGGACCCGCAACGGCCTCCATTAGGATTCCACCATGAGCCTCGATCTCCAAGCATTGCTGGGCAGCGACGCCGACTCATTACTGGGCCACAGCGCGAAAGCGTTCCCCTCCGATGGTCTGGTCCTGCCGGGGCCGGACTACCTGAGCCGGGTCTTCAGCGAGAGCGACCGTTCCCCGACGGTGCTGCGCAACCTGGGGGCGCTGTTCAACCACGGTCGCCTCGGGGGAACCGGCTATGTCTCCATCCTGCCCGTCGACCAGGGCATCGAGCACTCGGCCGCGGCCAGCTTCTCCAAGAACCCGGCGTACTTCGACCCGGCCAACCTGCTCGAACTGGCCCTGGCCGGCGAGTGCAACGCCGTCGCCACGACGCTGGGCACGCTCGGCCTGGTGGCCCGGCGCTACGTGCACCGCATTCCGTTCATCGTCAAGCTGAACCACAACCAATTCCTTCACTACCCCAACACGTACGACCAGATCATGTTCGCGTCCGTCCGCCAGGCCGCCGATCTCGGGGCCAGCGGCGTCGGCGCCACCATCTACTTCGGGTCCGACGACGCGGACCGGGAGTTGCAAGAGGTTTCCGCCGCCTTCGCCGAAGCGCACCGGCTCGGGATGTACACGGTCCTGTGGTGCTACCTGCGCAACTCGGCCTTCCAGAAGGACGGGGTGAACTACGAGCTGTCGGCGGACCTGACCGGTCAGGCCAATCACCTCGGCGTCACGATCGAGGCCGACATCATCAAGCAGAAGCAGCCGGAGAACAACGGCGGGTACAACGCCGTCGGGTTCGGCCGCACCGATCCGCTGGTCTACGACGAGCTCACCACCGATCACCCCATCGACTTGACCCGTTGGCAGGTCGTGAACTGCTACGCCGGGCGGATCGGACTGATCAACTCCGGCGGGGAGTCGAAGGGCGACAGTGATCTGGCCCAGGCGGTGCGCACGGCGGTCATCAACAAGCGGGCCGGCGGCATGGGCTTGATCGTCGGCCGCAAGGCGTTCCAGCGCCCCATGGCCGAGGGTGCCGCTCTCATCCACTCGATCCAGGACGTGTATCTCAGCAGCGAGGTCACCATCGCCTGAGGCGCGTGGGCGAGAGGGTGCGTCGGCCGACCGAGCAGAGGGGAAGACGGACAGTGCCTGACGAAGACGGCGGGGACGCATTCGATGCGGCGGTGGCGCAATTCCTGCGTGAGTACTTCGAGGCCGAGCCGGTCGGGGCCAGCTTCTACGGCCTGACCGAATGGGACGCCGTGCTGCCCGACCTCACCCGGGACGGTTTCGAGCGCCGCCACGCGGCCGCCCGCCGCTGGCTCGACCGCGTGACGGCATGGCCGACGGCCGGGCTGGGCCGGGATCAGGAGGTCGACCTGGCTCTGTTGCAGGCCCACCTCGGCCGGGAGGTGGCGACCGCCGGCTTTGCCCACTGGCGCCGGTACCCCACGACGTATCTCGAGAACGGCGTCTTCGAGTTGTTCATGCACGGCACCCGGGCCGAGGACGAAGCCGCCACCGCCGCCATGGCGCGGCTGGCGCAGGTTCCGGCCGCTCTGGCCGCCGGCCGCGAGAACCTCGATCCGGCGCTGGTCGACGCCGACCTGGTGCGTCAGTGGGCGTTGCCGAACACCGCGGCGCAGGCGTCGTTCATGCGCGAGGGCCTCGGCGTCTTCGTGCACGAGCCGGCGCGGCGTGAGGAACTTGTGCGCGCCGGGGCCGCGGCGGCGGCGGCGTACGACGAATTCGCGGTGTATCTCGCCGACCTGGCGGAGCGGTCGACCGGAAGCTTCGTGTTCGGTGAGAGCAACTACGACGCCGTGCTGCGGGTGGGGGAGGGCTTCGACTTCGGCACGCGCACCTTGCGCGAGATGGGCCGGGCCCAGGTGGCTTCCCTCACGGCGCAGATGGAGGCACTGGCCGAGGAGATCGGTGGCACCGCGGACTGGCGGGCGGTGGTGAACCGGCTCCGGGACGACCACCCGGGCACCATGGACGACCTGCTCCGCTGCTACCGCGAGGAGACCGACCGGGCCCGGGCGTTCGTGCGGTCGAGCGGGGTCATGACCATCCCCGAGGGCGAGGCGTGCGCGGTGGAGCCGGCCCCGTTGTTCCTCCGTGCCGCGGCGCCGGTGGCCTCCTATTTCCCTCCGCCCTACTTCGGGCCGCCCTCACGCGGGACGTTCAACGTCCCCTTCACGCCGGACGACGCCACGCCGGAGGAGCAGGAGGCGCGGCTGCGCTCGAACTCGTTCTTCGAGATCCCCGGGGTGACGGCGCACGAGGCCTACCCCGGTCACCACCTCCACTTCGCCGTGGCCCAGCAGACCACTGCGCTACGCCAGGTGCTGCACAGCGCGTACATGACCGAGGGCTGGGGCCTCTACGTCGAGAACATGGTGGGGGAGCACGGGTTCTACCTGACGCCCGAGGTGAAGCTGGGGCAACTGAGCATGCGGCTGTTCCGGGCCGGCCGGATCGTAGTGGACACCAGCCTCCACCTGGGCGAGATGAGCATCGACGAGGCCACCCAATTCATGGCTGAACGCTGCGGATTCCCCGTCCCCACGGCACACCGCGAAGTGCTTCGCTACTGCTCGTATCCCACCCAGGCCTCGGCCTATCTCACCGGGGCCCTGGAGATCGAGCGCATGGCCAGGTTGTGGACCGAGTCGGGGAAGGGCTCGCTGACCGCCTTTCACGATGCGTTGACCGCTTCGGGCAAGCTTCCACTCGGTGTGGCGGCACGTGCGTTGGGCCTGGGCTCGGGAGACGGCGTGCCCAGCTGAATCCCAGTGGGGCCTCCTTACGGGTGGGGCTCGACTGGGTCGCGGAGTAGGATGGATGCCCGAACGAGACATTCGGCCGGACCCATAGGCGCGCCACGAACTCGGGTGCGCTGCACCCGGACCGGCAACGAGACACGAGATGAGGAGCGGCGTGGCATCGGGAACGCAGCAGCAAACAGCCCAGCTTGACCAGGTCATCGTCCGCTTTGCCGGGGACTCCGGCGACGGCATGCAACTCACGGGGGACCGCTTCACCACATCGAGCGCGCTCATGGGCAACGACATGTCCACGTTCCCGGACTTCCCAGCGGAGATCCGGGCCCCGGCCGGCACGCTGAACGGTGTCTCCGCCTTCCAGGTGCACATCTCCGACCACGACATCCTCACGCCGGGCGACTCGCCCAACGTCCTCGTGGCGATGAACCCGGCCGCGCTCAAGGCCAACATCGACCTGATGGACAAGGGGACCATCATCCTCGTCAACAGCGACGCGTTCGAGGAACGGAACCTGGCCAAGGCCGGTTACGCCGAGAACCCGCTCACCGACGGCTCGCTCAGCGCCTACACCGTCTACGAGGTCCCGATGACCTCCATCACCCAGGAGGTATGCAAGGAGGCGGGGGTCAAGCCACGCGACGCCGAGCGCTCCAAGAACTTCTTCGCTCTCGGCCTGGTGAGCTGGCTCTACACCCGACCGACCGAGCCGACCCTCGAGTGGATCACCGAACGGTTCGGTTCCAAGCCACAGGTGGCCGAGGCCAACACGCGGGCCTTCCGGGCCGGCTTCGACTTCGGGGAGACGGCCGAGCTCTTCGAGTCCAACTACGAGGTGCGGCCGGCGACCTTCGAGCCCGGCGAGTACGTCCAGGTGACGGGGAACTCCGCCCTGGCCTGGGGCCTCATCACCGCGGCGCGGTTGGCCGGGCTCCCGCTCTTCTTGGGCAGCTACCCGATCACACCGGCGTCGGACATCCTCCACGAGCTCAGCCGGCGCAAGGAATTCGGTATCCGCACCTTTCAGGCCGAGGACGAGATCGCCGGTGTCGGTGCCGCCCTCGGCGCGGCCTTCGGCGGCGCGCTGGGGGTGACCACCACCAGCGGACCCGGACTCGACCTGAAGTCCGAGACCATCGGCCTGGCCATCAACCTCGAGCTGCCCCTGGTGATCGTCGACGTGCAGCGGGGCGGCCCGTCGACGGGCCTGCCCACCAAGACGGAGCAGGCCGACCTCCTCCACGCCATGTACGGGCGCCACGGGGAGGCTCCCCTGCCCATCCTCGCCCCGCAGAACCCGAGCGACTGCTTCGCCATCGCCATCGAGGCCGTGCGCCTCGCCGTCAAGTACCGCACGCCGGTCATACTGCTCTCGGACGGGTACCTGGCCAACGGGGCCGAGCCGTGGCGCCTACCCGATCTGGACGCCCTTCCGGCGATCGAGCCGGACTTCGCCTCGGCTCCCAATCACGTCGACGACGATGGCACCGAGTCGTTCTGGCCGTACATCCGCGATGCGGAGACCCTCGCCCGCCCCTGGGCCCCACCCGGGCTGTCGGGGCTGGAGCACCGCATCGGGGGCCTCGAGAAGGCCGACGGCAGCGGCAACGTGTCCTACGAAGGGGTCAACCACGAGCGCATGGTGCACCTGCGCCAGGACAAGATCGCCGGCATCGCAGCGGACATCCCGCTGCTCGAGGTGAACGACGAGACGGGCGACGCCCAGCTCCTGCTGGTGAGCTGGGGCTCGACCTACGCCGCCGTCGCCGCCGGCGTGAAGCGGGTGCGGGCCCGGGGCATGAAGGCGGCCCACGCGCACCTGCGGTATCTCAACCCCTTGCCGTCCAACCTGGGCGAGGTTCTGGGCCGCTACAGCCAGGTGCTGGTGCCCGAGATCAACCTGGGCCAGCTCAGCCGGATCATCCGCGCCGAGTTCCTCGTCGACGCCCAGTCCCTCAGCAAGATGCAGGGCGTGCCGTTCCGGGTGATGGAGATCGAAGCGGCCATCACCGCACTTCTCGGAGGAAAGCCATGACGACCACAGCCATCCCGGTGACCACCCGCAAGGACTGGAGCAGCGACCAGGAGGTCCGTTGGTGCCCCGGTTGTGGCGACTACTCCATTCTGGCCGCCGTCCAGATGCTGATGCCGCAGTTGGGCGTGCGCCGGGAGAACACCGTGTTCCTCTCGGGGATCGGCTGTGCCGCCCGCTTCCCGTACTACATGAACACGTACGGGATGCACTCCATCCACGGACGGGCCCCGGCCATCGCCACCGGGCTGGCCACGAGCCGCCCCGATCTCGACGTGTGGGTGATCTCGGGTGACGGGGACTCCCTCTCCATCGGGGGGAACCATCTGATCCACGCCCTGCGACGCAACGTCAGGGTCAACATCTTGATGTTCAACAACCAGATCTACGGGCTCACCAAGGGCCAGTACTCGCCCACCTCCGAAGTGGCCAAGGTGACCAAGTCGACCCCGTTCGGATCGCTCGACACCCCCTTCAACCCCGTCAGCCTGGCCCTGGGCGCCGAGGCCACGTTCGTGGCCCGCACCCACGACATGGACCGGGCCCACATGCAGGAGACGTTCCGCCGGGCCCACGAGCACAACGGGGCCGCCTTCGTCGAGGTGCTGCAGAACTGCAACGTCTTCAACGACGGCGCCTTCGAGAAGATCACGGGCAAGGACGTGCGCTCCAACATGCTCATCCCGCTGGTGCACGGCCAGCCAATCGTGTTCGGTGTCGAGGGCGAGGAGCGCGGCGTGGCGCAACGACCCGACGGCGGGCTGGAGATCGTTCCCGTCGGTGAGGCCGGCCCGGCTGCGTTGCTGGTGCACGACGAGAAGCGCGACGACCCCGGACTGGCCTTCGCCCTGTCGCGCCTGGCCCGCGGACCCTACGAACCGACGCCCATCGGCGTCTTCCGGGCGGTCGAGCGACCCGAGTACGGTGCGCAGATGTCCCAGCAGATCGTGGAGTCGCAGGAGAAGCGCGGGCTGGGCGACATCGAAGCGCTGCTGCGCTCGGGCTCCAGTTGGACCGTGGAGTAGCAGCCGGTCAGAACAGGTCGAGCGAGCGGAACACCATCCCGGTCCGGGGCTTCGGGCTGAAGTAGGTCGTCTTCGGCGCCATCTGCTTGCGCTCGGCCGCCCACGCCTCGATCTGGCTCACGGTCACCGGCCGCAGGAGGAACGCAGCCTGCGCCTCGCCGTCGTTCAGGGCGCCGAGGGCTTCGGCCACGCTGTGCCGGTGCATCGACTCGTGCGGGGGCAGGTGCGCCAGGAGGACGGCTACGAGGCTGGAGTCGAGATCGTTCCCCGCCGCCTCGTAGGTCGCATCCAGCGGGAGGAGGAGGTACGCGCTGCCGCCGGTGACGAGGGCGAGCGAATGCGCGTTGGCCAGCGCGCCGAGCGTGCGCTCGTCGGCCGCCCCGGCCCGCACGACGTCGAACCAGGCCGAGCAGGCCTCGATGAGATCGAAATCGGGTGGGAGCCCCGAGATCGTGCGATGGATGGCACCGACCGTGAGCTGGTCCTCCGCCAGCTCCACGATCAGGGCGAGCACCGCATCGTACGGGCCGGGCCTGTTCTCGTTCTGGGCCCGGCATTCGGCTTGATACGTCCGGGCCGTGGCGTAGCGATGATGCCCGTCGGCGATCACGACGGGCGCCTTGGCCACGGCGGCGGTGATGGCCGCAATGGCGTCGCGATCATCGAGCACCCAGAGCTGGTGGCGGACTCCGTCGTCGTCGTAGGCGTCGGCCGTGGGCTCGTCGTCGGTCGGGTCGAAGGTCGCCGTCAGACCATGGCTCATCGAGAGCCCCCAGATCGGCGAGAGGTTGGCCCGGGTGGCCCGCAGCAGATCGAGCCGGTCGCTCTTGGGCTTGGGGAGCGTCTGCTCGTGCGGCAGGATGTCGGACTCACCGGAGGCCTCCTCCTCGGGGTCGGGCAGGCCGAGGGCACCGATGACCCCCGTCGTCGACCGGCCGGTGGTGTCGGTCATGCGGTAGGGGTACAGGCAGGGCGTCGGGTCCGGACGGAGTGTCCCGTCGGCCTGCCAGCGGTTGAAGAGGTCTGCGGCCACCCGGTAGCGGTCGCGCCGCCCGCGCAGGTCGGCTTCGGGCAGCTCCACCAGGACTGCGTTGGCCGCATGGCGCGAGGCCAGGTGCACGCGTTCGGACGAGGTGATGACGTCGTACGGCGGGGCCATGACCTGGCCGATCGGCGCCTTGTCGGGTGCGTAGCGCAGCCCTCGAAATGGATCGAATCGCGGCACGGGGCCAACTCTGGCACACCGCAACCCGCCGACAGTGCCCATTGCGCGCCACCAATGCCCAATATCGGAACAATGCCCGTGGCCGTGGAAGGTGGCTCCCGTAGACTCGGCTCGTGGACGAAGAAGAGGGCCTCGGTCGGATCCTGACCGCTCCCAACGTCATCACGCTGGTCCGGCTGCTGTGCATCCCGATCTTCCTGTGGCTGCTCTTCGGCCTCCACCGCCAGACGTTGGCGGCCGTGCTCCTCGCCGTCCTCGGCACCACCGACTGGATCGACGGCTACGTGGCGCGCCGGTACAACCAGGTCTCCACCCTCGGGAAGATCCTCGATCCGGCCGCAGACCGGATCCTGGTCGCGACTGCGGTCATCGCCGTGATCGTGCACGGGGCCGTTCCACTGTGGTTCGGTGTGGCCACGCTGGCCCGCGAAGCCCTCGTGTCGGTCATGGTCGTGCTCCTCGCCGCGCTCGGTGCGGCGCGGATAAATGTGTTGTGGATCGGCAAAGCGGGAACATTCGGATTGATGGTTGCCTATCCGGGATTCCTGATTTCCTACGGGACCGCGGCCTGGCAGCAACCGCTCCGTGATGCGGCCTGGGTCTGCGGCCTGGTCGGCCTGGCCCTGGCCTGGGCGGCGGCGGCCAGTTACGTGGCGCCGGCCCGCGACGCCCTGCGCGTCGGCCGCACCGCCCGCCGGAGCGCCGTATGAAGGCGGTCATCATGGCCGGTGGCGAGGGGACCCGCCTGCGCCCGCAGACGTCCAACCTGCCCAAGCCGATGCTGCCGCTGGTCGGGCGGCCGATGATGGAGCACATCGTGTCGCTGCTGCGGCGTCACGGGATCACCGACATCGTGGTCACGCTCGCCTTCCTGCCCAACGCCATCCGCTCCTACTTCGGCGACGGCTCCGAGCTCGGGGTGCGCATGGTCTACGCCACCGAGGAGACTCCGCTGGGCACGGCCGGGTCCGTACGCAACGCGCGCGACGAGCTCACCGAGCGCTTTCTCGTCATTTCCGGTGACGTCCTCACCGACATCGATCTCACGTCGATGTTGCAGTTCCACGAGAAGAACAACGCCTTGGCCACGCTGGCCCTGTGTGCGGTGGAGAACCCGTTGGAGTTCGGCATCGTCATCACCCGGGAGGACGGGAGCATCGAGCGGTTCTTGGAGAAGCCCGGTTGGGGGCAGGTCTTCAGCGACACCATCAACACCGGCATCTACGTGCTCGAGCCCGAGATCTTCGATGTGATCCCCGAGGGACGCGCCGTGGACTTCTCGGCGGAGGTGTTCCCGGCCGTGCTCGAGGCGGAGGGGCCGATCTTCGGCTACGTGGCCAACGGCTACTGGGAGGACGTGGGCACGACGGCGGCCTACCTCAAGGCCCACGAGGACATCCTCAACGGCAAGGTGGCGGTGGACATCTCCGGCTTCGAGGTGAAGCCGGGCGTCTGGCTGGGCAAGGGCTCGTCGGTCGACCCCACGGCCCGCCTCGGTAGCCCGGCGTTCATCGGGGAGAACTGCACCATCGACGAGGACGCCGTGGTCGGTGCGTACACGACGATCGGAGCCAATACGCGGATCGCCGAACGCGCGGAGGTGCGGCACTCGGTGATCGGTGAGAACTCCTACCTCGGGCAGGCGGCCCGGGTCGAGGGCTCGGTACTCGGGCGGTCCTGCGACCTCCGGCGCGGCGCCCGCTGCGAGCCGGGATCCGTGGTCGGGGAGGGCTGCCTCATCGGGGCCCATGCCCAACTGCGCGGCGGGGTGAAGGTCTACCCCTACAAGGTGGTCGAAGCGGGCGCCCAGGTGCACTCCTCCATCGTGTGGGAGTCGGGTGGGACCCGCACCTTGTTCGGCCGCGACGGCGTGCGGGGCATCGTCAACGTGGACGTCAGTCCCGAACTGGCCGTGCGGCTGGCCAAAGCGTGGGCGTCGTCGTTCGAGAAGGGCTCGGTCATCACGACCTCGCGCGACACCAGCCGGGCGGCGCGGGTCCTCAAGCGCGCGCTCATGGTGGGGTGCAACGCGGTCGGCGTCAACGTCACCGACCTGGAGGTGGCGACCATCCCCGTGACCCGGCACCACATCCGCACCAGGGGGACCCAGGGCGGCCTCACGGTGCGCCTGACCCCCGATGACCCGCAGTCGGTCGCCATCAGCTTCTTCGACTCCCACGGCCTCGATCTATCCGAGGGCGAGCAGCGCCGGATCGAGCGGCTCTACCACCGCGAGGAATTCCGCCGCGTCTCCGCCGGCGACATCGGCGACATCGATTTCTCCCCCCGGGCCATCGAGCACTACACGGCGGACGTGGTGGAGGCCTTCGGCCTGGCGAACGCGTCACGGAGGGACCTCAAACTCGTCCTCGACCTCTCCTACGGCGCCACGAGCTTCGTCATGCCCAACCTGCTCTCCAAGGTGCAGGCGGACGTGCTGAGCATCAACCCCTACGCACAGACGCCGGGGATGATCTCGGTCGACCTCGCGTCGAGCGCCGCCCGGGTGGTCGGATCGGTACGGGCCTCGGGCGCCGACATGGGAGCGGTCATCGACGCCGGCGGCGAGCACCTGACATTGGTCGACGGCACGGGACGTGTGCTCACCAACGACGAGGCCCTGATGGTCTTTCTCGAGTTGGTCACCGGCGTGGGCGGAGATCCGGTCCGCGTCGCCCTGCCGGTCACGGCGAGCCAGCGGGCCGCCCAGCTTTGCGCATCCCGGGATGCCGAGGTGATCACCACGGCGCTGTCACCGTGGAAGCTGATGGAGGCGGCCGACTCGGGGGGCGTCACGTACGCCGCCAACCAGGAAGGCGGCTTCATATTCCCGAGATTCCTGCCCTCCTTTGACGGGGCGGCGGCGTTGGTCAATCTGATCGCCCTGCTCGGGCGGGCGGGGGAGTCGTTGTCTCGCGTGATGGAGCGGGTCCCCGACATGCACGTCCTGCACACCGAAGTGGAAACGCCCTTCGAACAGAAGGGCACGGTGATGCGCACGTTGATGGAGCAGTTGGCCGAGGAGGGGGCCGAGTTGCTCCTCCTCGACGGGATCAAGGAGATGACCGACACCGGCTGGGTGCTGGTCGTGCCCGATCCCGAGGAGCCAACGACCCACGTGTGGGCGGAGGGCGCGGACCGGGCCGAGTCCGAGCGCCTCAGCCTGGGCTATGTCGAGCGCCTGCGCCACATACTTTCCGGCGCGGGCTGATCCGAGCGTCCGCTAGCGTCGCCCCCCATGAACATTCCCGACGACCTTCGCTACTCCGAAGAACACGAATGGGTGCGGGCCGACGGTGGTCGTGTCCGCGTGGGCATCACCGACTACGCCCAGGACGCTCTCGGCGACATCGTCTATGTCGACCTCCCGGTGGTCGGGACCGAGGTGGTCGTCGGAGGAAAGCTCGGCGAGGTGGAGTCGACCAAATCGGTCTCGGAGATCTACGCACCGGTGGCCGGAACGATCACCGCAGTCAATGGTGCGCTCCCCGATGCACCCGAGCGCATCAACGAGGATCCCTACGGGGACGGATGGATCTGCGAGGTCGAACTGGCCGAGGGTGCCGGGCTGGATTCTCTGCTCGACGCAGCGGCCTACGGCGACCTCACCGCAGGTTGAGCCCGGTATCGGCGCCCGGGGAAACGAGCCGTGCTGTCGAGTACCGTTGTTCCTGTGTTCTGTAACAACTGCGGGCATCGGAATCCCGAAGGAGTCAACTTCTGCTCGTCGTGCGGCAATGCCTTGTTGACCGACGGCGATGATGCCACGATCACCCTCCATCCGGCCGATGACAACGGCGAGGCCTCGACCGACGATCCGACCCTCACGCTGGTGGAGATTCCCCACGGCTCCGGTGTCCTGGTCGTGACACGGGGTCCGAACATGGGTGTCCGCTACCTGCTGGGCGACCACATCACCCAGGCCGGGAGACACCCGGACAGCGATATCTTCCTCGACGACATAACGGTGTCACGGCGCCATGTGGAGATCACCCACATTGATGGAGGCACGTTCATCCTCCGCGATGTAGGTTCCCTGAACGGGACCTATGTCAATCGAGAACGAATCGACGAGGCAACCCTGATGCCGGGGGACGAAGTACAGATCGGAAAATTCAAATTGGTCTACCTGGTGGCTGGGAACGAGTGACGGCGCGTACGTATCTGTCCATCGGGGACGTGTTGACGCTGCTGCGCGAGGAATTCCCCGACGTCACGATTTCGAAGATCCGATTCCTCGAGAGCCAGGGCCTGGTGAACCCGGAGCGTTCCCCGTCGGGCTATCGGAAATTCTTCGAAGCCGACGTCGAGCGTCTGCGCTGGGTCCTGCGCCAACAGCGCGAGCACTTCCTGCCGCTCAAGGTCATCCGGGACCGGCTGGCCGACGGGGACATCGGCGAATCGGAGGGCGCCTCCTACGAAGCGGAAGGCAACGGACGGGCCGCCGGGGCGGTCCATGCCACGGCCGGGGCCACAGCCGGGGCCGGTGCCGGGACACGCGGCAGGGCACGGACCGCCGGGGCTGCCGGCACGGCCACCGTGGCGCCGCCCATGCAGGAGCCGGCGACCCACACACCCTCGAACCAGGCCGGCGACGACGCGATGGCGCGGATTCTGGCCGATGCCTCCCGGCGTGCCGGTCGAGCCCCGGCCGGAGCGGCGGAGCACATCACACTCGAGCCCGCGGTGCCCGATCTGGGCGCGCCGCTCACAGCCAGCGCCGCCCCGTTAGCGGGGGGCCGGCCGGCAACCGCAGAGGTCAGGGGCGGTGTCGAAACGGGTACGAGGTCCACGCCCCCCCACGAGCAGGCAGGCACGGTTGAGATGGCGGACGCGCGGAGCGCGGTGCCCCAGGAAGCGCCCAGAGGTGTGGCGCCGATCGCGCCACCACCTACACCGTCGATGACGCGCACGCAGAGCACGCAGACCCCCGGGGAACGGACCACCGTGGCGGATGTGCGGGTCGCGGCAGATGCACCTGCCCCCACCAGCGCGAGGCCGTTGGCCCAAACCGGGGAGGCGCCACCTGCACCACGTGGAGCCGAAGCGCGAGGGCAGGCCGAGGGGCACACGGTGAGCGCAGCGACATCGACCGGTCGAGCGCCTGAAACGTCGCGCCAGGGTGGAACGGCCGACCCGAAGGCTGTGCCGCCGGAGAAACGGGTCCCGACGGGAGGAAGGGCGGGAGGAACGGCGGGCGAGCGGAGCGCCCCCGCCGCGTCCGAGGCCCCGGCGTCTTCGACGACGAGCATCGTCACCGGGGCGAGCATGACGACCCAGGAGCTCTGCACCGCCAGCGGGCTCTCCGAGATCGAGCTGGCCGGCCTGCAGGGTTTCGGACTGATCGAGCCGGTCATGGTGGCCGGAATTCCCACCTTTGACGAGGATGCCCTCACGGTCGCCAACCTGGCCGCCGATTTTCGCAAGTTCGGCATTGAGGCACGACATTTGCGTCCCTACCGGAACGCCGTTGACCGGGAAATGGGATTGATTGAGCAGGTCATCATCCCGTTGCTGCGCCAGCGCAACCCCGAATCACGCCAGCGTGCAGCAGACGCCGCCGACGAGTTGGGGGCCCTCGGGCAGACCATGCGGGCCACGCTGCTGCGGTCAGCGCTGAAGCGCCACGTGGGGGGCTGACCGGAGGCCCGCCTTCGGGCGCTACATTTCATTCATGGTCCGAGTGCTTCTTCGAGCTGTCAGAGTGGACCTGCAGACGAATACCCCCGTGCTTCTCCTGCAGGAGACCGACGGTGAGGGCAGGACACTGCCCATATTCATCGGCAATCCAGAAGCGACGGCGATCGCCTACGCCATCCAGGGCGTGGCGATGCCACGGCCCCTCACCCACGACCTGATGAAGAACGTGCTCGGTGCCCTGGAGATCAAGGTCGAGCAGGTCCTGATCACCGAACTTCGCTCCTCGACCTACTACGCCGAGCTGCACCTGCGCCAGGGCGACGAGCGGACGGTCGTCTCGAGCCGGCCCTCCGACGCGGTGGCGGTGGCCGTGCGCACCGAGACGCCGATCTTCGTCGCCGATGAGCTGATGGAGTCCGAAGGCATCATCTTGGCCCTCGAGGGTGACGAGGAGAGCGACGACATCCCCGAAGAGTTGGTGGGCGAGTTCCGCCAGTTCCTCGAGTCGGTGCGCCCCGAGGATTTCGACGGTTGACGCGAGCCCTGCGGGTACTGGCCGCGGTACTGGTCGCGGGAGTGATCGCTGCGGCTTGCTCATCAAACAACGGATCGAAGACCTCGTCGGGGACGACCACGCCCCACAACACGACGACGACGTCGACCACCACAAGCGTGTCCACGACGACTGCCAGCACCACCACCACGACCACCGGCATCGGCGCGTGTACGCAAGTGACCGCCACACCCGGTCAGACGCAAGGCGCGGCGGGGACCATCGTCGGTACGATCACGTTGGCCGAGGTGGGCAGCGGTACCTGCACCGTCAATGGCTACCCGACATTGACGCGCTTCACTGCGAGCGGCGCTTCGGTGCCGACCACCATGGTGCACGGACTGACCATCAACGTCTCGGGGCCACCGTCACAGCCGCCGTCGCTGGTTACGTTGACGCCGTCGCAACAAGCCGAGTTCACGTTCCAGTACTCCGATGTGGTTACCGGCTCCGAGACCTCCTGCGCCACTTCGACCACGCTGTCGGTCACCACGCCGGGCGCGACCAGTGCTTCGGCCCCGGTCCCTCTGTCGATGACGCCTTGCAACAACGGCACCGTGAACGTGTCAGCTCTCTACGCCGCCACGGCAAGCTAGACGTGCCCCTGCGGCAGCGTTCGCGGTAACTGCGTCGCCCGGCTCAGCCGTGTGGGGCCACTCAGCCGTGTGGGGCCACGAGAATGCGTCCGCGGGCAGCGCCGTTGAGCACGAGGTCCAACGCCACGGTGAGACCGCCGAGGTCGATCTCCTGGGCCACCATGTCCTCGCAGCGGTCGATGGGGAACTCGTTGGCCATGGACAACCACAGCGCCCGCCGCTCGTCGATGGGGGTGGCCACGGTATCGATGCCGAGGAGAGCCACGCCGCGCACAATGAACGGATAGACCGTCGTCGTCAACTCGTTTCCACCGGTGAGTCCGCTGGCGGCGACGGCGCCGCCATAGCGCGTGGTGCGGAGCGCCTGGGCGAGCGCCGACCCCCCGACGCAGTCGACCACGCCGCCCCAAAGCTGCGGTCCGAGCGTGCGGCCGTCATCGGGGGCGAACGTGCGCCCGACCACGCGATCGGCTCCGAGCCCTTGGAGGTACCCGTGCTCGTTCTTCTTGCCCGTCGATGCCACCACTTCGAAGCCACGATGGGCCAGGAGCGCGACCGTGGTGCTTCCCACGCCGCCGGACGCGCCGGTCACCAGGACAGGGCCACCGTCGATGCTGACGCCGTGACGGAGGAGCCGATGGAGTGAGAGCACCGCGGTGAACCCGGCCAGGCCGATGATGGCGGCGGTGCGGCACGTGAGATCGTCCGGCAGCGGAACGACCCAGTCGGCAGGGACACGCGCCAACCCGGCGAAGCCACCGTGATGCGCAACGCCGAGTTCGTAGCCCTGCACGAGCACCCGCTGGCCGGGTTGGAGCGCGGGGTCGCCGCTCTCGACCACCGAACCCGTGAGCTCGACGCCGGGTATCAAGGGGTACCTCCGGGCGACCCGGTTCCCCGGCTGGGTGACCATGGCGTCCTTGAAGTTGATGACCGACCACTCGACGGCGATGAGCACGTCTCCCGACGGGAGGTCGCGTTCGGAGAGCTCGGTCACCTCGGCTCGGATGACGTCATCCGATTTCGTGAGCAGGTACGCCGGGAAGGGCATGCGGACACTGTACGAGCGCGCATGCCCGGACGGGAACGACCGGATGGGGGCGCCCGGCCGACTACGTTCACGCTGATGGATGCCGTGTCACCCTTCGGGCAGTGGCCCTCACCGCTCAGCGCCGAGCGGGTGGCCCAGGGCAAGGTGTCGTTGTCGGAGATCTGTTCGGACGACAGATCGGTGTTCTGGCTGGAGTCCCGTCCGGCCGAAGGCGGCCGCGTGGTTTTCGTTCGTGCCAACGAGGAGGGGGTGACGGACCTCTCGCCCGAGACGGTCAGCATTCGCAGTCGCGTGCACGAGTACGGCGGGGGAGCATGCTGTCTGGTGCCCGGGCACGGTCCCGACGCCTTCGCCTATGTCGATCTGATCGAACAACGCGTGTGGCTCCACCCGGGTGGCGAGGGGCCGCCCATCGCCCTCACGGACGCCGCGCCCGCGGGCGAGCGCTGGGCCCATGGGGGACTGGGGGCGAGTTCGGACGGAGCGTGGGTGGTCGCGGTGCGCGAGGTGCACCGTGCCGACGCCGACAGTCACGTCGACAACAGCGACCACGCCCGCTCCCACGACGCAGAGCGCCCGCGTCGAAGCATCGTCGCGCTCGGGACGCGCCCGGAGAACTTCGGCGAATCGACCCTCGCCGATGGGCACGACTTCTACGGTGCCCCGCGGCTCGATGCGGCCACACGGCGGATGGTCACCGTCGTGTGGGATCACCCCGACATGCAGTGGGATCGATCCACCGTGATGGTTACTCCGCTCGCCGTGACCGTCGATGCGAAGACCGGCATGGCGCGGCTGGTTGCCGAAGGAGCACCATGGTCCGTCCCCGCTGGCGACGATGTGTCGATGGGACAGCCACAGTGGCGGTCCGACGGCGGCCTCCTCTTCATCTCTGATCGTCACGGCTGGTGGCAACCGCACGCGCACAGTGGAGCGGCCGATGGCAGTGAGGCCGTCGCCCTGACCACTGCTGCAGCCGAGTTTCACGGTCCCGACTGGGCCCTGGGCCAGGCGACGCTGACCGAACTGGCCGATGGCACCGTGGTGGCGCGCCAGACGTCAGATGGTCTGGACTCGGTGGTGCTGCTTCACCCGCCAGACCAGAACGCCGCCGCCACGACATCGTCGCCCCGTCTCGTACCCCAACCATGTGTCGCCATTTCTGCTCTCTGTCGCCATGGGGAGGGCATTGCCTTCATCGGCGCCCCACCCGACGGGCCGCCGAACGTCTGGACGCTCTCCCTGGCCGACTCGGCAACCGCAACCGCAACCGCAACCGCAACCCCGGACCCGCCGCGAGCCCTGCGGCCTCGACCCGATGCACTCCTCGACCGGCACGACATTTCAGCGGGCGAGCCGTTCTCCTTGACCGGCCGCTCCGGTCGTCCCGTCTATGGACTCGTCTACCGACCGACGTTGCCGGGGACCATCGGGCCGCCCGACGACCACCCCCCGCTGGTCGTCATCTGCCACGGTGGGCCGACCAGCTCGGTGGGGGCCGGCTTCGACAGCGTGGTGCAGTACTTCACGAGCCGCGGCTTTGCCGTGGCGGCAGTCGACTATGCCGGGAGCACGGGCTACGGACGGACCTTCCGCTGCTCTCTGTGGGGTCTGTGGGGCGTGGCCGATGCCGAGGACTGTGTCGATGCCGCCCGGCATCTGGCTCAACAGGGAGTGGTG
>Ga0302314_10005506_pt1 | contig 23081 bp, 24 predicted proteins | sample III_Palsa_N2_3_FD_200533 | JGI IMG/M metagenome (GOLD analysis project Ga0302314, IMG submission 200533) | Peat permafrost microbial communities from Stordalen Mire near Abisko, Sweden - III_Palsa_N2_3 | ecosystem: Environmental > Terrestrial > Soil > Palsa > Peat permafrost | place: Sweden... | reverse complement strand
GTCCCTGTGGAAGCCGGAGCTGTTCGAGATCCAGCTGCGCGCCATCCTGAAAAGCGTTCCGGCCACGCAATGCCGGATCATGCTGCCGATGATCGCCAGCCTGTCGGAATTCCGCCAGGCCAAGGCGTTGCTCGACCGGGTCAAAGGCGATCTCGGTCTGACGGAGCGGTTCGAGCTCGGCATCATGGTCGAGACCCCGGCCGCCGCCGTGACAGCCGACATCCTGGCGGCCGAGGCGGATTTCCTGTCGGTCGGCACCAATGATCTGTCGCAATACACGCTGGCGATGGACCGTGGGAATGCTTCGGTGGCCGCCCACATCGACGCGTTGCACCCCGCCGTGCTGCGCCTGATCGCCCAGGCCGCCCAGGGCGGCGCGCTGCATAAACGCTGGACCGGCGTCTGCGGCGGGCTGGCCTCGGACCTTGCCGCCGTGCCTATTTTGATTGGCCTCGGCGTGCGCGAATTGTCCGCCACTGCCAGCCAGATCGCCGATATCAAGGCGCTGGTCGGATCGATGACTTTGACAGAGTGCGAGGCGCTGGCGCGCGAGGCGCTGGCGGCGAGTTCGGCCGCCGAAGTCCGCGCTTTGGTCTCGGGAGGACAGAACTGATGCGTTCCGCCGTCGAAATCCTGCAGCCCCTGGGCCGCGCCCTGATGCTGCCGATCGCGGTGCTGCCGATCGCCGGCCTGCTGCTGCGCTTCGGCCAGCCCGATATTCTCAACCTGCCCTTCATCGCCGCCGCCGGCGACGCGATCTTCACCAATCTCGGCCTGTTGTTCGCCATCGGCGTCGCGATCGGTTTGGCCAAGGATAATAACGGCGCGGCTGGTTTAGCCGGCGCGGTCTGTTTCCTGGTCGCCAGCAAGGGCGCGCTGTCGCCGATCCCGGCGCCGCCCGATCTGCTGAGCGGCGTGCCCGACCTGCTGCAACCGGTGGTGCTGGCCGCCTACAAGGCCAAGGCCATCGCCAAGCTGTCCGTCCCGATGGGCGTGATCTCTGGGCTGATCGGCGGTCATTTCTACAACCGCTTCCACACCTTCAAACTGCCCGATTACCTGGCCTTCTTCGCCGGACGCCGCTTCGTGCCGATCGCCGCCGGCCTGGCCGGACTGGTGCTGGCCGCCACCTTCGGCGGGGCCTTCCAGGCGCTCGACCACGGCATCGACGCGGCCAGCCGGGTCATTCTCAGCCTGGGCCCGATCGGGCTGATCGCTTACGGCATCCTCAACCGGCTGCTGATCATCACCGGCCTGCACCACATCATCAACAATCTGGCCTGGTTCATCCTCGGCAACTATCACGGCGCGACCGGCGATCTGAACCGCTTCTTCGCGGGTGATCCGAGCGCGGGCGTGTTCATGGCCGGCTTCTTCCCGGTGATGATGTTCGGCCTGCCCGCCGCCTGCCTCGCCATGTATCGCACCGCCCTTCCGGAACGCCGTAAAGCCCTGGGCGGCATGCTGCTGTCGATGGCGCTGACCTCCTTCCTGACCGGCGTCACCGAGCCGATCGAATTCTCCTTCATGTTCCTGGCCCCGCTGCTGTTCGTCGTGCATGCGGTGCTGACCGGCATCGCTTTCGTGGTGATGGATGTGCTGGGGGTGCGGCTCGGCTTCTCCTTCTCGGCCGGGCTGTTCGATTACCTGATCAACTTCAAGCTGGCCAGCCGCCCCCTGCTGCTCCTGCCGGTGGGGGCGGGCTATTTCGCTCTCTATTACGCGGTGTTCAGCTTCTGCATCCGCCGCTTCAATCTGAAGACGCCGGGCCGCGAGGATGCCGCCCCGGTCGCCTCGCAGGCGATCGCCGCCGCCAGCTCGCGCGGCGAGGGTTTCATCCTGGCGCTCGGGGGTGCGGCCAATCTGGTCAGCGTGGACGCCTGTACCACTCGCTTGCGCCTGATCATCGTCGACCAATCGAAAGCCGATGAATCCGCTCTGCGGGTGCTTGGCGCCAAGGGCGTGGTGCGGCCGTCGGCCAAGGCGCTGCAGGTGGTGCTGGGTCCGATCGCCGATCAGGTGGCGGGCGAGATCCGCGCCAGCTGGTCGGGTCCCGCCGCCGGCGCCACCCCCGCGATCGTGGTGGAAACGGCGGCGACGGTGGAAGCGCTCGACGCCAGCACACTGGCCAAGGCGCTGGGCGGCAAGGCCAACATCGCCGAGGTGCTGGCCCGGTCGTCCCGCCTGCTGGTGACGGTGCGCGACGGCGGCAAGATCGCCGAAACCGATCTCTCGAAGGCGGCGCCGCGCGGCGTGGTCAAGACCAGTGAAACCGTCTGGCAATTGATCGTCGGTGACGAAGCGGAGGGATTGGCGCTAGGCTTGACCGCATGAGCAGTCCCGACATGATCCAAATCGCCGGCCTGATCCTGGCCGGCGGCCGCGCCACCCGGATGGGCGGGCGCAACAAGGCCGAAGTGGAACTGGCCGGCCAGACCTTGCTGGCCCGCGCCATCGCCCGGGCCCGCCCCCAGGTCGGGCGCCTCCTTCTGAACGCCAATCGCGATCCAGCCGCGTTCGCCAGATATGGTCTGCCGGTCCTGGCCGACACGATCGGCGATCATTGGGGGCCGCTGGCGGGAATCCTGGCTGGGCTGGACCATCTGGCCGAACACTGGCCGCAGATCCGCTGGCTGGCCAGCTTCCCCACCGATTCGCCCTTTTTTCCGGAAGATCTGGTGACGCGTCTGGCCGAAGCCCTGCCCGGCCACGAGATCGCCATGGCGATCTCGCGCGGCCGACCCGAGCCGGTCTTCAGCCTGTGGCCGGTGTCGCTGGCCGGCGAGTTGCGCGGGGCGCTGACCAACGGCGTGCGTAAGGTCGAGGATTTCGCCAAGGCCTACCGCCTGGCCAGCGTCGATTTTCCGGCGGACGCCTTCTTCAACGTCAATACGCCGGAAGATCTGCAGCAGGCGGCGAAAAGACTTTAACGCGCCGCCGCCGTTTCCGCCGGCAACGACGGGGTGCCGCCGAGGAAGCTCTGGCCTTCGGCCGGCGAGAAATAGACCTTGTTCTGGCTGTAAGAGACCATCACCCGGTGGCTGAGGAAGAAATCGGCGCCCAGCACCATGTCGTCTCCGGTGCTTCGGGTCTTTGCCAGAAGTCCCCCGGTACGGACCGGGGTGGACCCCACCGGCGGATTGAAGGAGTGGATCTTCAACTTGGCCGCGGAAATGGTCTCCGCCCCCAGCGCGACCTGGTCGAAGGACCCGAGCCAGGCCCGGCTGGTATAGCCGTCGAATACATCCGGTATGGCGTCCGTCTCGGGGGCGCTGGCGCTATCGACCCCCGCCTCATGGGCGGCGGCCAGCGACAGGCTGCTATCCTTGTAGCCGGTATCGATGGCGGCCAGCATGTCATGGCCATTGACCGAGACGCGGATATTGATGTGCGGGAAATTATAGACCGTATAGGGCTCGACATTGAGCGGCCTGGTGATATTGGCGACCATATCGGCGGCGACATAGCGCTTGGTCCAATAAGCCAGCTTGGCGCCCTCGCAGCCCTTGGGGGTGAACAGGTTGACGGTCTGGTGCGCCGCGTCGAACTCGACGTCGTAATGGGTGAAGAAATCCATGCCGAGGGTGGCGACGGCCTGCGGCGAGCCGAAATTGGCCAGCGACCCTTTCAGCACGATCGCCAGCCGGTCGACAGCCAATGCGACATTGTGGTCGGCGTCGGGCCCGAGGGTCGCCTGCTTCTGCATGTCGCCCATCACCGCCTTAAGCGGCAGGCTGCGGAAATTGTCGGGAGTGACGCCGAAATCGCGTCCGGCCGCCTGCAGCAACGAGTTCATCGAGGCGAGGTCGACCATGTACTCGATCGGATGCTCGCCCATGAAGCCGGAAATGAACATCCGACCATTCTCGACTTTCAGCGGCAACGAAGCGCTGAGTTCGAGATTGCAGGCGGCCTGAGCGGCGCCGGTCGCCAGAACGGTTCCCGCCAGCAGGGCGTATTTGAAAGGACCGAAAGACATTGTCGCATCTCCTCGCCAGTCACGTGCAGAGGCTATCACCTCGTCCCGCGCTCCGTTCATTAAATGGTATTAACAGAGGGGTTTAACCACTGTGATTTGTCACAGTGGCGCGGGTCTTCAGCGTTTTTCCCACCAGTCGGCGAGCGCCTGGTCGGTGGCTTCGAGATAGCGGCCCATGCCCTGCGCCATCTCCTCGAAAGCGGCGCGATTGCGCTCCGACAGACCGGTCAGCACGGGAAGGCCCGAGGCTAGGGCCTCGAGAAATTCGGCGCGCAGGCCCCCGCCCTTGGCTTCGAGGCCGGAGAATTTATTGATGATGAGCAGATCGGGGCGGGCGGCGATGGCGCGGCGCAAATAGCCGCTGGCGTCGGCGACGCCGGTCAGATCGACGCAGCAGGCCGAGGATTTCCCGCCGAGATTTTGCGAAATAAGAATGGTCTCGCCGCTGGCGATATCGATCATTTCCATGCGCGGCCGGCCGTTGGCCTCCCGCGAAGAGCGTTGCAGGAGGCCGCCAACCGCGACCTCTTGCCCTAGCAGGGAGTCGGCGAAACGGGCCAGCAGCTCCTCGACGTCGCCCCCTTCGGGATAGGTGACGACGCCGAGAAACAAGCCGTCAGGCCTGGTCGAACGGGCAGCCGGTCTTGGTCTTGAGTTCATCGACCGTGACCCCCGGGGCCATTTCCAGCAGCTTCAAGGGCTTGTTGCCCTTCTTGTCGACCGCGAACACGGCGAGGTCGGTGACGATCAGATCGACGACGCGGGTGCCGGTCAGCGGCAGGGTGCAGAAGGGCAGGAGTTTATGTTCGCCATCCTTGGCGGTGTGCTCCATCGTCACCACCACGCGCTTGACGCCGGCCACCAGATCCATGGCGCCGCCCATCCCCTTGACCATCTTGCCGGGAATCATCCAATTGGCCAGATCGCCATTGGCGGAAACCTGCATGGCGCCGAGCACCGACAGATTGATGTGTCCGCCGCGCACCATGGCGAAGCTGTCAGCCGAAGAGAAGAAGCTGGAATGCGGCAGCGTGGTGACCGTCTGCTTGCCGGCATTGATCAGGTCGGGATCTTCCTCGCCCTCGTAAGGAAAGGGGCCCATGCCCAGCATGCCGTTCTCGCTCTGCAGCGTGACCGTGATGCCCTCGGGAATGTAGTTGGCCACCAGAGTGGGAATGCCGATGCCGAGATTGACGTAGAAACCGTCCTCGATCTCTTTGGCGGCGCGGGCCGCCATTTCTTCGCGGGTCCAAGCCATGGCGATCAGTCCTTCTTTCGCGTGGTGCGCTGCTCGATGCGCTTCTCGTAGCCTTTGCCCTCGATGATGCGCTGAACGAAGATGCCCGGCGTGTGGATATGGTCGGGATCGAGCGTGCCGATTTCGACCAGCTCCTCGACCTCGGCCACGGTGACCTTGCCGGCGGTGGCCATCATCGGGTTGAAGTTGCGCGCCGTCATGCGATAGACGAGGTTGCCTTCCTTGTCGCCCTTCCAGGCCTTGACGATCGCGAGGTCCGCGACCAGACCGCGCTCCATCACGTAAGACTCGCCGTCGAACACGCGGATGTCCTTGCCCTCGGCCACCAGCGTGCCGTAGCCGGTCTTGGTGAAGAAGGCCGGGATGCCGGCGCCTCCCGCACGAATGCGCTCGGCCAGCGTGCCCTGCGGGTTGAACTCGAGCTCGAGCTCGCCCGACAGATATTGCTGGGCGAACAGCTTGTTCTCGCCGACATAGGAGCTGATCATCTTCTTGATCTGGCGGGTTTCCAGCAACTGGCCCAAGCCGAAGCCGTCTACGCCGGCATTGTTGCTGATGACCGTCAGGCCTGAAACACCGCTCTTCTTGATCGCGGCGATGAGGAATTCGGGGATACCGCAGAGGCCGAAGCCGCCTGCCATGATCGTCATGCCGTCGAACAACACGCCTTCGAGGGCGTTGTCGGCATCGGTACGAACCTTGAGCATTTACGCACCACCTATGGAAAGGTCGTTATAAAGCGACTGAAGGCGAATAGGCCATTTCCGACAGGCTGTCAAACACCATAGCCGTGACCCTGGAATGCTGTTCAACCAGCGTTTAATTCAACAGACCCGGCTCCGCCTCAAGGTTGCACTTTCGGGACAACACGCCTAAAAGTGAAGTCTGCGAAGGGATCCGCCAGTCGATGAAGAAGACCGACTATGGCAGCGTGAAAGTGCTGCTCGCCATAGAGAACCTGATTGTACGCCAAGGCTTGCAAAACGTTCTCCAGAGTGAGGGCTTCTTGCGGCCCTCAGAGGTTTCCACGCACGACAAGCTGCTCGCCACCCTGGTCGAGCAGACCTATGACGTGATCGTCACCGCCACCGAAATCACCGGCGAATTCATCCCGCCTTATATCGGCCAACTGCGCCAGGGTGCGCTGGTGCACCATCCCCTGCCGATCGTCATCCCGCTGCTGACCGCCTCCGAGGGCGAGTATGTGCGCAAAGTGATCGATTGCGGTCCCGACGATCTGCTGCAATTGCCGATCTCGCCCGGCCAGTTGCTGACCCGCCTCGGCGTGCTGGCCGAGAAGCGCAAACCCTTCGTCGTCACCTCGGACTATATCGGCCCCGACCGCCGCCAGGCCAACCGCCCCGGCACCATGACGGTACCGCTGATCGAGGTGCCAAACCCGCTGGCCATGCGGATCCAGCGCGTGGCCGAAGATGTCTTCACCCACGAGATGAGCGTCGCCGCCGACAAGCTGCGGCAGATGCGGGTCGAGCGATTCGCCTTCGAGCTACAATGGTTGTTGCGGGCGATCCGCCAGTTGTTCCAGCCCGACCAGAACGATGCCGAGAAGCTGCAGACGTTCTGCGAACGGATCAAGACCCTGTTGATCAACCTGCCCCGACTGCTGCCGGCCGAGGTCAACGCCATGATCGCGCCCCCGATCGAGCGCCTGATGTTGGGGACCAACATCGTCCTGAAAAATGGTTTTTCCGCCGATGCAACGGTGCTGAACGGCCTCGGCGGATTGATCAACAATCTGACCAAGGCGATGCTCGCCTCCCTCTCGTCCGACGTGCTGGAAGCGGCCGGACATACCAGGAATTCCCTGGTGAAATGAATTTTCGGCGCAATCGTTCGCGCTGATCAGGTCTTCGGCCAGGAGGCGATTTCGGCCTTCTTCTTGGCGATCGCCTTGGGGTCGGTCGGCGGCAGCGCCGTTCCCCGTCCGAGCGGAAAGGATCCCACCTTGGCGTTGGAATCGACCCGTACTTCGCAGTCCGGACGGTTCGTATCGTAGAAGTAATAGGTGACCCCGGTCCGGGCCAGCTTGCGCCTGTCCAGCAGCAGATGGCGATAAAGCGGCGGCACCACCTGCATCAAAGCGCGCCCCTTGTCGCCCTGGAACTGCAGCACGATCCTATTGAACGGTGCGGTGACGAAATCTCCCAGGCGGCAGGCTTCGGTCAGGACGGGATCGACCTTGCCGAAGCTCCACCAGGGGTCCTTGCGCGGCGGCAGCGGCACCCAGGGCGTCTCGTCGATGGCGGGCAGATTCTGGAACGGGCCGGGTCCGGGCGAGCGCTCGAGGGTCTGTCCGGCCTCGGGCGGATCGGGCGGCGGCTCGTGATAATCGAGCGGCGGTGATTTGGCGAAAGCGGGCGGGACCGCAAGCAGCAGGAGAATGGCGGCGAGCGCCTTCACCAGCGCATCTGCCCGCCGATCTTCTTGCCCTGCGCGGCGGCGCCGCCGACCTGGCTGACGCCTTTCGCGCCATCCTGCAATTTCGTCATCAGGACCCATTCCTTGACCACCATGAATCGGGGTGCCAGGAACTTATACGTGTCACGGATCAAAGTCAGGTTCTGTTGTGAGGCTTTGACTTCGGTTTGTTGCCAGCGGTCGAGAATGTCGTCCCACGCCATCAGGCGGATATGCAGATCGTCGCGCTTGTCGCGGATATAGGGAATCTGCGTGGACAAGTTCTTCAGCACCGCGAGAATCTCGCCGGTCTGGGCGTCGACTTCCATGAACAGCTGCTCGAATTCCTTGACCGCCCGCTCGCCCAGGCGCGCCACCTGGTCGGCGATCTCCAGCACGCTCTTCTCGCGCCCATAAAGGCGGCGCAGACCCTGGATCTTATCGTCCATGATCTTGATTCGGCGGAAGCGGTCGCGCAGGGCTTCGATATAAGCCAGCTCGCGGGCCAGCTCCTCGACGTGGCGGACCACTTTCTCCTTCTCGTCGCGACCATAGCCCAGCTTTTCCGCGGCCTCGCCGAAGGCGGTGCTGATCTGCTTCTTGATGGCCGGATCCTCGGCCAATTGCAGCAGTTCGTCGGGGTCGGTGATCATGTTCTCGCCACCCGACATCCAGTTCACCAATTGCAGGCTGACGCGCTGATAGGCGATCTCCTGATGGCGCTTGGACAGAGACCACGATGCCTCGCGGGTCAGGATCTCCTTGGGCAACGGATCGCCCAGACGCAGGCCCTTGACATATTTCAGGCCCTTGGCGATCTGGTCGAGCATCCAGCCATCGGCGCTCTTGGGGTCGATGTCGAATTCCTTGGAGATGCCCTTCAAGGTCAGCATCACGTCGTTCTTGGAATATTTGGCGACCAGGGTCGGCTCTTTGTCGGACGACGAGAGCTGGAAGAAGATGTCCTCCATCTTCTGGAAAAACCAGTGGTCGAAACGGATCTTGGGCACAGAGTCCTCATCGGACTTGCTGATCCAAGCGACACCGTCGGCTGGAACTTCGGTTTTATCGGCCATGATCTCACTCACACACCAGATCTTCGTTTTATCATAGGCCCGGTCACCGCCATAGCTCTTGATTCTTGGGCTATCCCGGTTTCATTGTGGCGCACCATGATAAAAAAGCTCGATTCCGACCAACGCGCGGCTCTTTCGCGCACGCTTCCCGACTGGCGCCACGATGCCGACCGCGACGCCTTGCTGCGAAGTTTCAAGTTCCGGGACTTCGTCGAGGCCTTCGGCTTCATGACCCGGGTCGCGCTCTTGGCCGAAAAGGCGGACCATCATCCCGAATGGTCGAACGTCTACAACAAGGTCGAGATCCTGCTGACCACCCATGATTGCGACGGCCTGTCGACGCGCGACGTCGCCCTGGCAGAAGCGATCGACAAATTAATAGCATCATGAAGCGGTCGCTTCGCCTGATCGGCCTGGTCCTCGCCCTGACGGCCGCGCCCATCTTGGCCAAGACCCAACCGACGACCCAGACGCCGGCCAGGCAGCTGGCCGAGCGGGTGAAGCAGGCCAAGACCGCCGATCCCGCCATCCAGTTCCAGCTCGGTCTCGATTACCGCAACGGCAATGGTGTGCAGCGCGATCCGACGCAGGCCTATAAATGGATCCATCAGGCCGCCATGGGCAATCTGACCGAGGCGCAATTTACCGTCGGGCTGATGGACGCCGCCGGCGACGGCACGCCGCGTAAACTGTCCGACGCCGCCGACTGGTTCCGCAAGGCCTCGAAACAGGGCCATCTCAAGGCCACCATCCTGCTGGCCGACATGTCGCGCGACGGCACCGGCACCGCGGTCGATCTGATCCAGGCGGCGCGGCTCTACCGCATCGCCGCCGAACGCAACGACATGCATTCGATCATCGCCTTGGCCAACGCCTATCTCAGGGGCGAGGGCGTGCCGAAAAGCCCGAACGACGCGGCCAACTGGCTACGCCGCGGCGCCTGGCTCGGCAATGCCGATGCCCGCTACCGGCTGGCCCTGGTGCTGCTCGACGGCGACCCCGCCACCAAGCCGGGCCACAGGCCGTCGCGCAACGGGCTGGAAGCCGCCTTCTGGCTGCAGACCGCCGCCGACCAGGGCTACGCCCCGGCGCAATATTCTCTGGGCATGGCCTATTATGGCGGAATCGCCATGCCGCTCGACCGCTATAAAGCCATGGAACTGATCAACCAGGCGGCCGATCAGACCTATGCTCCGGCGCTGCGCCAGCTGTCGTTTTTCTATAGGACTGGGCGTTTCACCACCAAGGATCCGCTGCGCGCGCTGATGTATCTGGAACTGGCGGAACAGTTCGGCGACCAGCATACCCGCCTCGATCGCGACGAGCTGGTCCGTGACATTCCCGTGGCGCAGCAGCAGCTGGCGAAAAAGCGAGCCCAGGAGTGGCTTTCCGGGCGTGGACTGTAGGTCCGCCTTATTAAATTCAAGTTTCCTTTACTTGATTCGGTACATATACTAGACAGTCGCATTGTGGCACCCCAAATCAAAAGCTGTCATGACGTACCGAGTGATCCTAGCGCTGATGATCGGCCTGATCGGTGGGGCGAATGCCCACGCCGATGCGCCCATACGCGCGCAAAGCCTGTCGATGGGCGGGGCCGCGCTGGCCACCAGCGATGCGTCCCGGGTCACCGTATGGCAGGACGATGACGGGGTGTCGGCCGGCCTGGGCCCGGCCAATTCCAGCCTCGCCTCCAGCGCCTTCGGCGTGCCGGGCATGCAGGCCGGCGGCTTCCTGGCCTGGCAGAGCAGCATCTATCGCCTCGACGCCACGCTGAACCCCAATTTCGATGGCCAGACCATGGCCGCGGTCGGTGCCTCGGTCGGCGCCATGCCGGGCGAGCCCGGCACGTCCTACGGGCTGCATATCGGCACCGCCTTCGCCTCGACCGACCATTTCACCATCAATCCGGCCTCGGGCCTCGGCTTGGCCGAACTGGCCGCGCCGACCAACAATGTCAGCCTCAGCCTGATGGTGAACCACGCCTTGACCCCCAATCTCAATCTGATCGGGTTGGCCGAGGCGCAGCGCAATTTCGGCACGACCTCCCTCGATGGCAGCTATAGCTCCGGCATCGGCCGCCTCGTGGTCGGCGCCGGCATCGGCTACAAGTTCTAAGAGCCCCCCCGCCCTCAGCCCCCTTTGGGCGGAGAGGGGGCCACGCTTCCCGCGCCCCAACTACAGTGCGTCGTTCACCTTCAGAACGACCTTCCCTGTCGATCCCCGCCGTCTCAATAGATCCAGCCCTTCATTGGCGCCTTCCAGCGGGAAGGTGGCCGAGATCTTCGGTTTGATACGGCCCTCGCGGTACCAGGCGAGCAATTCCGTGAACCCGACGCGCATATCCGCGGCGTGGCTGCGGCGATAGGCGCCCCAATTATAGCCGATCACGGTCAGATTCTTGACCAGCAGCAGATTGGCCGGGATCTGAGGGATCTCGCCGCTGGCGAAACCTATCACCAACAACCGCCCGCCCGGCGCCGTGGCGCGGATCGAGGTTTCGAACAGCGCCTCGCCGCCGACCGGGTCATAGACCACGTCGGCGCCACGTCCGGCGGTGAAAGCGCGCACCTGGGCCTTCACATCCTCATCGCGGTAATTGATCAGATGGTCAGCGCCATGGGCACGGGCCACCGCCAGTTTCTCGGCGCTGCCCGCGGTAGCGATCACTGTAGCGCCCAAAGCATGGCCGATCTCGACCGCGGTCAGCCCGACCCCGCCGGCCGCGCCATGCACCAGCAACACCTCGCCCGCCTTGAGACTGGCCCGCGCCGTCAGCGCATGGTGCGAGGTGCCATAGGCGATCGGAAAGCCGGCGGCAGTGACGAAATCCATCTCGTCGGGAATCGGAAACACGTCGGCTGCCGCGGCTATCGCCTGCTCGGCATAGCCGCCGACGGCGACCGGCGCCATCACCCGGTCGCCCGGTTTCAGGCCGGTCACACCCGCGCCGACCTCGGCGATGCGGCCGGCCACTTCGAGGCCCGGCGCGAAGGGTGGTTGCTGGCGTTCCTGATAGCGCCCGGCCAAAACCAGCGTGTCGGCGAAATTCAAACCCGCCGCCGCCACGGCGATCCTGACGCTGCCGGGCTCGAGATCGGGCGGCGGCACGTCCTGCAATTCGAGGCAGGCCTGTTCGCTAAGCTCCCGGCAGATCATCGCCTTCATTGTGCATTTCCTCTGGGTTGACATCGCGGAACGGGGAAGGCATTGGTTCGGACCATGAAGAGCTCATCCCTACTCATCCTCGCCGCCGCGTTTCTTCCTCTGCTGGCCGACGCCGCCGACAGCGCCAAGCTGATCAGCAAGTCGGGCGACTGGGAAAGCTTCACCTACAATGAGAAGGGCGGCAAGGTCTGCTACGTGGCCAGCCAGCCCAAGAAGAGCCTCGGCGCCGCCAAGGGCCGAGGCAATGTCTTCTTCACCATTACGCACCGCACCACCGACAAAAGCATCGGCGTGGTCAGCGTGACTCCCGGCTTTACCTACAAGAAGGACGCGCCTGTCGAGTTGGATATCGGCGGCGCCAAGTTCGACCTCTACGCCACCGGCGATTCGGCCTGGGCCCGCAATGACAAAGCTGTCGTCGCCGCCTTGCTGAAAGCCAAGACCGTCATCGCCCATGGCACGCCGCAGAAGGGCGACCCCGTGGCCGACACCTTCTCGCTCGACGGCTTCGCCAAGGCTTACGCCGACATCAACAAGGCGTGCGACGTTAAGTAAAGTAGGCTTTTTCTTGCCTTTTCGACCCCTGCGCGGCTATTTCTTCGCCCATGGAACAGACTCTGCCCACCCTGATCGGCCTGTCGCGCGACGAGCTGGCCGCGGAAATGGTCGCGATCGGCGAAAAGCCGTTCCGCGCCAAGCAGCTTTGGCATTGGATCTATAATCGCGGCGTCACCGATTTCTCGGTCATGAGCACGATCGCCAAGCCGATGCAGGAAAAGCTGGCCGAGCGCTACAGCCTGGGCCGACCGACCGTGGTGACCGAGCAGACCTCGACCGACGGCACCCGCAAATGGCTGCTTGGCTTCTCCGACAAGAACCAGGCCGAGACCGTCTATATTCCCGAGGAAGACCGCGGCACCCTGTGCATTTCCTCCCAAGTCGGCTGCACTCTGACCTGCCAGTTCTGCCATACCGGCACCCAGCTTCTGGTGCGCAATCTGGGCGCGGCCGAAATCGTCGGCCAGTTCATGACGGCGCGCGACTCCTACGGCGAATGGCCGACCCCGGACGACACCAAGCGCTTGATCTCCAACATCGTCATGATGGGGATGGGCGAGCCGCTGTTTAATTACGAGAATGTCGCCAAGGCGCTGAAGATCGTCATGGATGGCGAGGGTATCTCGCTGTCCAAGCGCCGTATCACCTTGTCGACCGCCGGCGTGGTGCCGATGATCGCCCGCTGCGGCGAGGAGCTGGGCGTCAATCTCGCCGTGTCGCTGCATGCGACCACCGACGAGATTCGCTCGCGCATCATGCCGATCAACAACAAATACCCGCTGGCCGAACTGATGGCCGCCCTGCGCGCCTATCCGACCAACAACGCCCGGCGCATCACCTTCGAATATGTGATGCTGAAGGACGTCAACGATTCCGACGCCGACGCCCGCAATCTGGTCAAACTGATCAAGGGCATCCCGGCCAAGTTCAATCTGATCCCCTTCAACAAATGGCCGGGCTCCGATTTCGAGCAAACGCCGATGAAGCAGATCAAGCGCTTCTCGGACATTCTGTTCGAGGCCGGCTATTCCGCCCCCATCCGCCAGACTCGCGGCGCCGACATCCTGGCCGCCTGCGGCCAGCTGAAATCCGAGAGCGAGCGCCTGCGCCGCCTCAAGGAAAGCCAGGCCGCCGAATAACCCGTTTCGTTCCCTAAAAAAGAGGCAAGTACCCGATGAAAGGCGATGTGAAGAAGGTCGTCCTGGCCTATTCCGGCGGATTGGACACCTCGATCATCCTGCGCTGGCTGCAGGATCAGTATGACTGCGAAGTCGTCACCTTCACCGCCGATCTCGGCCAGGGCGAGGAGCTGGAGCCCGCCCGCCAGAAGGCTCTGCTGCTGGGCATCAAGCCCGAGAACATCCATATTCTCGATCTGCGCGAGGAATTCGTCCGCGACTACGTGTTCCCGATGTTCCGCGCCAACGCCCTCTACGAAGGCGTCTATCTGCTCGGCACCTCGATCGCCCGTCCGCTGATCTCGAAAAAGCAGATCGACATCGTCAACCAGACCGGCGCCGACGCGGTTGCTCACGGCGCGACCGGCAAGGGTAACGACCAGGTGCGCTTCGAGCTCGGCTATTACGCGCTGAAGCCCGACATCAAGGTGATCGCGCCCTGGCGCCTGTGGGACCTGACCTCGCGCACCAAGTTGCTCGAATATGCCGAGAAGCATCAGATTCCGATCGCCAAGGACAAGCGCGGCGAGGCGCCCTATTCCACCGACGCCAACCTGCTGCACATCTCCTATGAGGGCAAGGTGCTCGAGGATCCGTGGGTCGAGCCGCATGAGGACATGTTCACCCGCTCGGTCTCGCCCGAGAACGCGCCCGACAAGCCGACCTATATCGAGGTCGAATTCGAGGCCGGCGATCCGGTCGCCATCGACGGCGAGAAGCTGTCGCCAGCTGCTTTGCTGACCAAGCTGAACCAGCTCGGCGGCGCCAACGGCATCGGTCGCCTCGACCTGGTCGAGAACCGCTTCGTCGGCATGAAGAGCCGCGGCATCTACGAGACCCCTGGCGGCACCGTGCTGATCACCGCCCATCGCGGCATCGAAAGCATCACGCTGGACCGCGGCGAGGCGCATCTCAAGGACGAGCTGATGCCGCGCTATGCCGAACTGATCTATAACGGCTTCTGGTGGAGCCCGGAGCGCCAGGCGATCCAGACCATGATCGACCAGATCAGCAAGAACGTCTCGGGCACCGTCCGCCTCAAGCTGTTCAAAGGCTCGGTCAGCGTCGTCGGCCGCAAATCGCCGAAGTCGCTCTACCGCCTCGACTACGTCACCTTCGAGGAGGACGGTGTCTATAATCAGCGCGACGCCGAGGGCTTCATCAAGCTCAACGCCCTGCGCATGCGCCTGGCGAAGATGGCGCGCGGTTAGAGCGGGATGACTTTAGAGTCGATCTAAGACTCATCCCGCTCGGACGAGCGTAGCGAGTACCCTGGGGGTGCGGGGGCGGAGATCCCAAGGTTCCGGGCATCCTTGTAGGATGTCTGGAAAGGATCGGAGGGAGGCTATCCCGCCGTAACGGTCTTACTGCGCCGCCAATAGAGCAGGATCCCGCAATAAGCGAGGATCGGCACTGTGGCGGCGCCCAGGAACAGGATCGCCGCCCCGAACACGCCGCCGACCTGCCCGGTGTGCAAGGACACCACCCAATTGGCGAGCTTGCCGCCCGCGCTGGTCTTGGCATAGGGCACGAAGCTCAACACCTCTCCCGACACCGGATCCAGCGCCATCTCGTCCCGCGCCCGCGGATGCGGCGCCGCGCCCTCGGCCACCAGCAGGCGGACCGGATCGGTCTGGCGGCGCGGCAGGCGCATCAGCACGTCACGGGGATCGGAAAGCAGGGGCGCGGCGGCTTGCCACAAACTCTGCGGGTCGAGCGCCTCGCCCTGCCTGACGGTGATCTTGGCCGGGGGCGACTTGCCGACATCGGTCACCATCATCAAGCCGGTAACCGCGGTCACCAGCAGGATGACCGAGCCATAAAAACCCACGGTGCGATGGAGGTTGGCCAGGAACGCCATGCCCTGGAGGCGCGTATTGATCTTCAGCCCCATGCGGCGGCGCGGCCACCAGGAAACCAGCCCGGCGGCGATCAACAGCACCAGAAAGGACGCGACGATCACCGTCAGAACCACATCCTTGGCATCCAGGAACAGCATGCGGTGGAGATTTTCCAGCCCGCCGAACAGGCCGCCGAATTCGCCGCGCTGGCCGAGCACCTTGCCGTCGCAGGGATCGACATAGACGACGATCCGATCCCTGAAATGCACCCCCAGGGACTGCCCGCCCTTCGGATTGAAGCGCAGGCTTTCCAAAGCAACACCCGGATGCGCCACCCGAGCCGCGTCGACCAAGCCGCCCAGGGGCAGCATCGCGCAGCTGGGCGCCACCAGCAGATCGGCATCGGTCACCGGCTCCAGCTGGGTGCGAAAAGCCAGCCCGGCGCCGGTCAGCGCCATATAGAGGACGACCAGTCCGACGGTGAGACCCGCCCACCGGTGGCAGGAGAGAATGAATCGGCTCAGAGGATTTCCTCGAAGGGCAGGTTATGTTGGCGGCAACAAGCTTCCAGAGTATTGCGCAAGAGCACGGCGATTGTCATCGGCCCCACACCGCCCGGCACCGGGGTGATGGCGCCGGCGACCTCGACCGCCTCGGCGAAGGCGACGTCGCCGACCAGCTTCGTCTTGCCCGGCTCGGCGCCCGGCACGCGGTTGATGCCGACATCGATCACGGTGGCACCCGGTTTGATCCAGTCGCCCTTGATCATCCCGGGACGGCCGACCGCCGCCACCAGAATGTCGGCGCGGCGGCATTCCTCGGCCAGGTCCTTGGTGCGGGAATGAGCGATCACGACGGTGCAGGATTCGCGCAGCAGCAGTTGGGCCATCGGCTTGCCGACGATATTCGAGCGGCCGACCACCACGGCGCGCTTGCCGGACAGGTCGCCGAGTTCGCGCTTCAGCAGGATCAGGCAGCCCAGCGGCGTGCAGGAGACCAGGGCCGGGCCGCCGGTGGCCAGGCGGCCGACATTGATCGGATGGAAGCCGTCGACATCCTTGGCCGGGTCGATGCGCTCCAGCACCAGGTCAGCGTCGATCTGTTGGGGCAGAGGCAGTTGAACCAGGATCCCATGCACCGACGGGTCCTTGTTGAGCGTGTCGACCAGCGCCAGCAGGGTCTCCTGCGAGGTGTCCACGGGCAGGAAATGTTCGAAGGAATTCATGCCGGTCTCGGTGGCGCGCTTATGCTTGCTCTTCACATAGACCTGGCTGGCCGGGTCGGAGCCGACCAGCACCACGGCCAAGCCCGGCGTCGGGCCGCCGTCGGCCTTCAGCTTGGCAACGCGGGCGGCGAGGCCCTCACGCAGGGCGGATGAGGCGGCGTTGCCGTCGATGATCTTGGCGCTCATGTCTATCGTCCTTGCTCGATCAGAGCTGAGCGAGCAGGCCTTCATCGCCGTCGATCAGCAGGGTCTTGCGCCGGGCGGTTTCGCCCGACGCCAATTCGATGGCCGATTTAGGCAATTTCAGGCGTTTTGCCAAGAGCGCGATGACGGCCTTGTTGGCCTTTCCATCCTCGGGCGGCGCGGTGACCATGATCTTCAGCACGCGCCCGCCTTGCTCGTCCTCGGTCCAGCCCTGAACGCGGTCGGCTGAAGCCTTGGGCGTTACCTTGATGTCTAAGCGGATCAATAGCCGCCCAGGATGATCATCGGCAGGTAAGCCTGGATCAGCCAGATGATCAGGAACAGCACGACCGGCGAGAGATCGACCGCGCCGGTATCCGGCATGACGCGGCGGATCGGGCGCAGCGCCCAGTCGGTCAGCTTGAAGAGCGTGTCGCCGATGACATAGACGGCGCGGTTGCGGGTGTTGACCACATTGAAGGCCACCAGCCAGGTCAACACGATCGAAGCGATCACGCACCATTTGAACAGGTTGAGGATGACTTCGAGGACTTCAACCAGCGGAACCAGAACGTCGTGCATGGCGGCTCTTTCTGAAACAAACGACAGCTAACCTAAGGCGGGAACCGGGTCCGCGCAAGAGCGCGGGGGCGCTGTCACGAATCACGGTTGTGGCGACGAGCGGGAAGCCTAATCTGGCTCAAGTCCCTTGTGAGGGAGGCGGTCATGCGGTGCTGGATCCTAGGACCGCCACCGCCTCCGACAAGGTCGCCCCGCTGGCGTGGCGCTATGTCGACGCGTTGGAGGAGGATCTGGCCAACGACAAACTGACCTATTGCCGCTTCGCCGAAGCCGACAAGACCCTGGCTGAAGCCATCCTGACGGAGGCCGAACCGCTGCGCGCCGAGCTTGTGTCGAGCTCGCGATAACGGGGGTGCGAAGCCGGGCTTGACAGCCCTTTTTGTTTTCACCATTATCCCGCGCTCCAAGGCGGGGCCGTAGCTCAGTTGGGAGAGCGTCTCGTTCGCAATGAGAAGGTCAGCGGTTCGATCCCGCTCGGCTCCACCATTTCCGCCTTGGCTCCCTGAACATCCTCTGCGATAGCGCGTCAAATCACCCCTTTGTCACAGGGGTGCTGGCGCGTTTTTGTTCAATTATTCCCTGAATCTGCCTCTTTTCCCCCCTCAGGTCGTATTCGTATAACGATTGACGTATACGTCAGCCTGGGTCATGATCCGCGTAACGTTTCAAGGATGCTGGACGAATCCGGCACGCATTAGGGGAGTTCTAAATGTCCAGAACTGTTCGTCAAGTTGCCCTCGCCACGTGCCTCGGCGGCGTCGCCTTCGCGCTCGCCCCGCATGCCGCTCATGCCTCGGGTTTCGGCCTCCGCGAAGAGAGCGCCGACGGCGTTGCCACGGCTTACGCCGGCGAGGCCGCCAAGGCCTATGACGCCAGCACCGCCTATTACAATCCGGCCGGCATGTCCTTCCTGGGCAGCAGCGAGGTCTCGGCGACCGCCAGCTGGATCTCGCCGGACGTCAAATTCTCCGGCTCGAACAGCAATCCGCTCTATTCCTCGGGCATCGGCGGTCCGACCGTCAGCGGCGTCGACGGCCCGAACGTCGTCAAGCCCGCCGCCATCGGCTCGATCTTCGGCGTGTGGAAGGTCAATTCCGACCTGGCGGTCGGCGCCACCTTCGCCATCCCTTACGGCCAGCGCTCCGAATATAAGGAGAACTTCGTCGGGCGCTATCAGGCCGAGGCCTCGGATATCACCGATTACGAAGCTTCGCTCGTCGTCTCCTATAAACTGGCCCCGAATCTCTCGGTCGGCGGCGGCGTGCGTGGCGACTACTTCACCGGCCGCCTGTCGCAGGATCTGAACATCTCGGCGATCGGCCTCAATGTCGCCCAGGGCCTCGGCGCTGGCGCCGGCCAGGCCGGCGCTGGCGCCCAGCAATATGCCGCTGGCGCCGCCACCGCCGCAGCCGCAGCCGCCCAGGCCGCAGCCGCCGGCAACACCGCCCTGGCCGCGCAATACCAGGCCGCGGCCACCTCCGCGGCCGCCAACGCCAAAGCTTATCAGTCCCAGGCCATCGCCCTGGCCGCCGAAGCCACCACCATGCAGAACCTGGCCCTCGGCTGGGCCTCCAGCGGCACGGACGGCCTCGGCAAGCTGACCGGCGACGATTACGGCTATGGCTACACGTTGGGCGCGATCTACGAACTCGACGAGTCCACCCGCGTCGGCCTCAACTACAAGTCGCGCATCTATCACGACCTGTCCGGCAGCCAGCAGATCCAGACGCCGGCCAGCGCCGCCGCGGCGCCGTCCCAGTTCACCGCCCTGCTGCCGGCCTCTCAGAATGCCAGCCTGAAGATCACCCTGCCCGACAGCGCCAATCTCGGCCTCTATCACGAGATCAACGAAGAGTGGGCGCTGCTGGCCACGGTCGAATGGACCGACTGGTCGGTCCTGAAGACCCTCAATGCCATCGGTCCGGGCGGCACCTCGCTGTCCACCCTGGACGAGAATTGGCGCAACACCTGGTTCGGCTCGGTCGGCGCCAATTGGAAGCCGATCGATCGCTGGACCTTCCATGTCGGCTTCGCCTATGACGAGGCGCCGATGACGGACGCCAACCGCAATGCCCGCATCCCTGATGCCGACCGCATCTGGACCGCCTTCGGCTTTACGTACGACATCACCAAGGCCGCTCAGTTCCAGTTCGGCTACGCCCACCTGTTCACCCCGGGCGGCAGCATTACCGACTCCTCGGGCGCGGCCAATGGCGGCGGCGTGCTGACCGGTTCCTACAGCGACAGCGCCGACATCGTCAGCGCCACCATCGACATGGCGTTCTGATCGGGGATTTGGGGACAGGCTGAAGCACGGTCATGAGCGAAGCACAGACCATCGATCGGGCCACTCCGATCGCCGCAACCCCGGTGACCTGGCTCCTGGATGAGGCGGTCCGCCGCTTCCCCGGGAGTCCGGCGATGGACTTCCTCGGTCGCCAGACCTCTTACGCCGAGCTCGGCCGCCTGGTCGACCAGGCGGCGCGCGGCTTCCAGCATCTGGGTGTCGAACGCGGCACCCGGGTCGCCATCTGCCTGCCCAACTGTCCCTATTACGTGATCAGCTATTTCGCCGTGCTGCGCGCCGGCGGCGTGGTGGTCAATATGAACCCGCTCTATGTCGAGCGGGAAATGCGCCATCTGCTCGAGGATAGCGGCGCCGAGATCCTGGTCACCCTCGATCTCGAGCAGATCAGCAAGAAGATCGTCCCGTTGCTCGGCTCCAGCCCGCTGAAGAAGCTGGTCGTCTGCTCTATGGCCGCCGCCTTGCCGACGCTCAAGGGCATCGCCTTCTCGCTGCTCAAGCGCAAGGAAATCGCCAAATTCCCGGCCGGCGACGACCGCTACATTCCCTTCAAGACCCTGCTCGAGACCAAGGGCGCGCCGGCCCGCGCCGTGGTCGATCCGCTCAATGACGTGGCGGTGCTGCAATATACCGGCGGCACCACCGGCATCCCCAAGGCGGCGATGCTGACCCACGCCAATCTGACCGGCAATTGCGACCAGATCGCCCGCCTGGTGCCCGATATGCCGATCGGCAGCGGCTCGATGATCGTCCAGCTGCCGCTGTTCCATGTGTTCGCGATGACGGTGGCGATGAACCTGGCCATCCATTTCGCCGTCGAGATGATCCTGCTGCCGCGCTACGACAAGGACATGCTGCGCGGCACGATCAAACGCAAGCGCCCGACCATGTTCCCCGGCGTGCCGACCCTCTACACCAATATCAACGAGGCGGCGGGCAAGGAAGACTGGGCCCTGTCCTCGATCCGCTATTGCATCTCGGGCGGCGCGCCCCTGCCGATGGACGTGCGCCAGCGCTTCGAGACTCTGTCGGGCTGCCAGCTGGTCGAAGGCTACGGCCTGTCAGAAACCTCTCCCGTGGCGACCTGCAATCCGATGGGCGCGGTGCGGGACGGCTCGATCGGCCTGCCGCTGCCCGGCACCAAGATTGAAATCCGCGATTGCGACGATCCCACCAAGCTGATGCCCGTCGGCGAGAAGGGCGAGGTCTGCGTGCGCGGCCCGCAGGTGATGAAGGGCTATTGGCGTCGCGCCGACGAGACCGCCAACAGCTTCATCGATGGCGCTCTCCGCACCGGCGATGTCGGCTATATCGATCAGGACGGCTATATCTATCTGGTCGACCGCATCAAGGACCTGATCATCGCCGGCGGCTACAACGTCTATCCGCGCATGATCGAGGAAGCCCTCTACCAGCATCCGGCGGTGGCCGAAGCGGTGGTGATCGGCATCCCCGACGCCAATAAGGGCCAGGTGCCGAAGGCGTTCGTCACGCTGCGCGAAGGCCATGCCGTCACCGAGGAGGAGTTGCACAAATTCCTCGCCGGACACGTCTCTCCGATCGAGCGACCGCGCCAGATCGAGTTCCGCGACCAGCTTCCCAAGACGCTGGTCGGCAAATTGTCCAAGAAAGAATTAGTGGCCGAAGAACTCGCCAAGCGAGCGCCGGCCCAGTCCGAACAACAGTCTACTAAGGTCAGCTGAGCGAAAGCCGAGTGGTGGAATGGTGTCGGATTTTCATGTCATGGTGTTGACGTATAGGGAAACCTGTGGCTCCCTTCGTCAAACAATGACCTCAGGGAGGGACTTCACCGATGGACGAGCTGTTCTCCATCACGGAACTGGCCAAGGTGCTGGGGATAACCCCGCGGACCATCCGCTTCTACGAGGATCGCGGGCTGGTGTCGCCGCGCCGCGTGGGCACCACGCGCGTCTATTCGCACCGCGACCGGGCCCGGATGGTCCTCGTCCTGCGAGGGAAGAGGCTGGGCTTCTCCTTACGCGACATCAAGGAATATCTCGACCTCTACGAACACGAGCCGACGCATGCCGAGCAGATCCATCTGCTGCAGGACAAGGTGCGCGCCCGTATCTACCAGCTCGAGGATCAGAAAAACGCGCTGGAGGAGACCCTCTCCGAATTGCGCGACATCGAACGCCAGACCTCCGAGGCGCTGGCAAAACTATAGCCTGGATTTCCCAAACCCCTGACGTTGGCACGGAGGAAAAAATGGCGACAGGACAGACGGCGGTTGCAGCCGAGCCTGGACGGCTTGGCAAGACCGGCAACGCATCCTGTCGCCATTTTTTCCCCGCCCGAAGGGTCGCGTTGCGGCGGACGCCCGCCGTCGTCGCGCCCCTAGGCAAGGCCGCCAGCCTTGCCGTCGGGACGCGACTAGCCGGATCGTCTCCCCGCAACGCGATGCCAGCGTCAGGGGCTTGGGAAATCCAGGCTTGCCCTCTTTCTTCTTTCCAGACCATGGAGTCCTATCGATGAAGTCCGCCGTTATCGCCGGTTACCTCCGGTCCCCCTTCGCTCCCGCCAATAAGAGCCCGCTGGCTCAGGTCCGCCCGGACGAGATGACCGCCAATGTGGTCCGCGCCCTGGTCGAACGGACCCGCGTCAAGGTCGACGACATCGAGGATCTGCTGCTGGGCTGCGCTTTCCCGGAAGGCGAGCAGGGCCTGAACCTCGCCAAGCTGGTCGCCATGATGGCCGGCCTGCCCCAGAGCGTGGGCGGCGCCACCATCAACCGCTTCTGCGGCTCCTCGATGCAGTCGGTGCATAGCGCCGCCGGCGCCATTGCCATCGGCGCGGGCGAGGTCTTCTTGTGCGCGGGTATCGAAAGCATGAGCCGCGTGCCGATGATGGGCTTCAACCCGATGCCGCATCCGAAATTCGCCGTCGAGAACCCCGCCGCCTATATCGGCATGGGCGACACCGCCGAGAACATCGCCAAGAAATGGGGCATCCCGCGCGCCGAGCAGGAAGCCTTCGCCGTCGAGAGCCATCGCCGCGCCGCCAAGGCTCAAGCAGACGGCCTGCTCAAGGATGAAATCTTCGCCATCGGCGGCGTCGATGCCGATCTCACCATCCGTCCCGACACCACCGCCGAGGGCCTGGCCGGCCTCAAGCTGGCCTTCGACCAGAACGGCTCCGTCACCGCCGGCACGTCCTCGCCGCTGACGGATGGCGCGGCTGTGGTGCTGGTCACCAGCGAGGACTACGCCAAGAAGAACGGCCTCGACATCCTGGCCCGCATCAAGTCGGTGGCGGTCGCCGGCTGCGCGCCCGAGATCATGGGCATCGG
>Ga0302314_10005504_pt1 | contig 23090 bp, 18 predicted proteins | sample III_Palsa_N2_3_FD_200533 | JGI IMG/M metagenome (GOLD analysis project Ga0302314, IMG submission 200533) | Peat permafrost microbial communities from Stordalen Mire near Abisko, Sweden - III_Palsa_N2_3 | ecosystem: Environmental > Terrestrial > Soil > Palsa > Peat permafrost | place: Sweden... | reverse complement strand
GCGATAGGCCGTAGAGCGCGTCGGCGTGATCGCCGCCGTAACCGTGCAGCATGATCACCAGTGGCACGGTTGAGCCAGGCCGGTGGCCGGGCGGGTAGCCGATCGTGTAGCCGACGGTCCGGTTCCTGGCATGCGAGAAGAACGTGCCGGAGACCTGCGGTCCTGGCGTGGCGTAGCTGGTGAGGTCGGGAGCGGGCACCGAGCAGGCGCCGTCGAGGCGGTCGAGCTCGTTTCTGCCGGGCAGCACGCCGCGCGAGACGAGCTCAAGCCCCGTGCCGCCCGCCGCTGCGAGCACCACGACCCCCGCGAGGCCGTAACGGAGGAAGAGCCGGCGAGGACCGTTTGGTATGACGGATTTGGTGTCCGGGGCCAAAAATCTCACACCTGGGTTCGGGTCTCCACCGCGTTGACGATCTCGGCGATCGCCTCGTCGATCAGGACGCCGTTCTTCTGCGCGCCGGTGCGGTAACGGAAGGAGACCGCACCCGCGGCCACATCGTCGTCGCCCGCAAGCAGCATGAAGGGGACCTTCTGCTTCTGGGCGTTGCGGATCTTCTTCTGCATGCGGTCGCCGCTGTCGTCGATCTCGACGCGGATCCCCCTGTCACGGAGCCTGGTCGCGACCGCGTCCAGGTAGGGCACGTGCGCGTCGCCGATCGGTATGCCGGTCACCTGCACCGGCGCGAGCCACGGCGGGAGCGCGCCCGCGTAGTGCTCGATCAGCACGCCCATGAACCGCTCGATCGAGCCGAACAGCGCCCGGTGGATCATGATCGGCTGTTGCCTGGTCCCGTCGGCCGCCTGGTACTCGAGGCCGAACCGCTTGGGCTGGTTGAAGTCGAGCTGGACGGTGGACATCTGCCAGGTCCGGCCGATCGCGTCGCGCGCCTGGACGGAGATCTTCGGGCCATAGAACGCCGCGCCACCCGGGTCGGGCACCAGCTCAAGGCCGGACGCCGTGGCGACCGAGCGCAGCGTCTCTGTCGCCGACTCCCACTCCTCGCCGGTGCCGATGAACTTGTCCGAGTCGCCCCGGGTGGACAGCTCCAGGTAGAAGTCGTCGAGGCCGTAGTCGCGCAGCAGGTCGAGTATGAAGGAGAGCACCGAGGTCAGCTCGCCCTCCATCTGCTCCTTCGTGCAGTAGATGTGCGAGTCGTCCATGGTAAGACCGCGCACCCGGGTAAGCCCATGGACCACGCCGGACTTCTCGTACCGGTAGACGGCGCCGAACTCGAACAGCCGCAGCGGCAGCTCACGGTAGGACCGACCGCGGGACTTGAAGATCAGGTTGTGCATCGGGCAGTTCATGGCCTTGAGGTAGTAATCGCTGCCCTCAAGCTCCATCGGCGGGAACATCGTGTCCGCGTAGTACGGCAGGTGCCCCGAGGTCTCGAAGAGCTGCCCCTTGGTGATGTGCGGGGTGTTGACGAACGAGTAGCCCGCCGCGTCATGCCTGAGCCTGGAGTAGTTCTCAAGCTCACGGCGGATGATCCCGCCCTTCGGGTGGAAGACGGGCAGCCCAGAGCCGATCTCCTCGGGGAAGGAGAACAGGTCGAGCTCCGCGCCGAGCTTGCGGTGGTCGCGCCGCTCGGCCTCCTCCAGCATCTTCAGGTACTCGTCCTGGGCGGCGCGCGACTCCCACGCGGTGCCGTAGATCCGCTGTAGCTGCGGGTTCTTCTCGCTGCCCCGCCAGTACGCGCCGGCGTTGCGCATCAGCTTGAACGCCGGGATGTTTCTCGTGGTCGGCACGTGCGGGCCGCGACACAGGTCCTTCCAGCGCAGCTCGCCGGTCTTGGCGTCCACGTTGTCGTAGATGGTGAGCACGCCCGCGCCCACTTCGGTGGACGCCTCGTCGTCGGACCCGGCAGCGTCTTTAGTGATACTGCCCTTGATGCCGATCAGCTCAAGCTTGAACGGCTCGTCCGCCAGTTCCTCGCGGGCGTCGGCGTCGGTGACCTCGCGACGGACGAACCGCTGGCCCTGCTTGACGATGTCGCGCATCCGCGACTCGATCGCCTTGAGGTCCTCGGGGGTGAACGCGCGGTCCACACCGAAGTCGTAGTAGAAGCCGTTCTCCACCGGCGGGCCGATGCCGAGCTTCGCGTCGGGGAACGCCTGCTGCACCGCCTGCGCCATGACGTGCGCGGTCGAGTGCCTGATCACCGAGCGGCCCGCCGGCGAGTCGGCCGCGACGGGCTCGACCTCGTCGCCGTCGTGCAGCACCCAGGTCAGGTCGCGGAGCTGGCCGTTGACCCGGACGACGACCACGTCCCTGTCGTCGTGGAACAGATCGCCCGCGGTAGTCCCCGTCGTCACCTCGCGCTCATTCCGCTGAGTCTGGCGGTCGAGCACTTGGATGCGGATCTGGGACACGGCTTCGCCTCACGTTGACGTTCGGATAGATGCCAAGAGCCTACCCTCAGCGGCGTACAGCCCCGAAGCAATAACCGGTGTTGGGCTAGCCCTGTCAATGATAGGGATGCCCGAGGGGCTATTTCGGGCAAGCGGCGGCCGGGCGGTCGCCTGTGAGCTGGCAGAACTCACCGGTCAGCATGTCGGCCGAGACGCGGATCGCCAGGCCCGCCGGGGTTCGCGGGTGCCGGAGGTCGGCGGCGATCTGGCTCCAGGTCTTGCCCACGAGCGTGTCCGGCGGGACGCCCGAGCCGAGCAGCGTGGCCCGGCCGCCGAAATCAAGGAATGGAGTTTGCCCCAGCTTATCGAACGTGCCGAAAATGGACTGCTGAGCGGGCGTGAGCCGCTGTAGAAAACGGTAATTGTTCTTGTCGATGTTGCCGGTCTCAGCGTTTATTATCAGCACGTTTGACCTGGTCTCGACCGGGACGAAGGCTAGATAGCGGCTCGTATAGGACGAACCGTAGAACGTCCAGCCGTCGATCGACGGTACATCATCGAAATAAGGGGAATTGCTGGTGGTTAGTTCGGAGAACGTGCCGAATCGGCTCAGCGCGACGATCAGCGCCCAGCTCTCCGCGACACAGTAGGGACAGTATTCGGTTGCGACGTACAGCACCTCCGGCTTGCCGCCGGCGGTGAGCGGCGGCCCGCTCACCGGTGTGGGAAACGCGAATTCGACCGAGAGCGACGACGAGTACGCGGATGACCCAGCGGAACCGACGCCGGCGAGGCTCTCCGCGCCTGAGGGGACAGGAACGGGGATGCCGCCCGAGGGCGCAGGGATGGCAACGGGAACGGGGGTCGCCGCGTCCAGGGGCACCGTCGTGACCTCGGTGATCAGTTTCGTCAGGGCGGGGTCGGCGGGTCCGCCCGAGGTCAGCCGGACCGCGGCGACGGTCCCACCCGCGGCGAGCAGTGCGCATGCGCCCGCGACGGCGAGCACCAGGCGGGTCCTGCGGCCGATCGCCCCGGTGCGTATCGCCCAGGTGCGTCGCGGCTTCTCCGGACCCATCTCGATGAGATCAGCGTCGTCTGGCCATGATCCAGGCATATCCAGATTTTAGACGGCGGGGCGGTATTCCGGTGGCAGGTCGAGGGCCAGCACGACATTGCCGAGCATGGACCGGGCGACGTGGCGAAGCACCAGGTCGCGGGGGGCGTCGTGCAGGCGCTCGCTCAGCTCGACAAGCTCGATGAACCGCTGCCTGACCGGCGCCCTGATCACGGGGTCGGCGGTCGCGGCGGCGTGCGCCTGGATCTGGAAGAGCACCTGGTGCGGGTGCTCTTCGAAGATCACCTGATAGGCGCGGTCGAGGATCCGCTCAAGGTCCGCGCCGTCGCCAGAATCCGCGGCGGTCTTCTCGAGCGACTCCTTGATCCGCTCGGTTGTCCAGTCGTGGCAGGCGAGGAACAGGGACCGCTTGTCGGGGAACAGCGCATAGACATACGGCTGCGACACCCCGGCGCGGGCCGCGATGTCCGCGGTGCGGGTGCCGTGGTAGCCGTTCTCCGCGAACTCCACCACCGCGGCCTCGAGCAGCTCGGCCCGGCGCTGGTCCGCGTTGAGCCGCCGCGCGGGCCGCCTGCGCCGCGGTTCCGCCGGAGCCTCGCTGGCGGTGCCGTCGCTGGCGGTGCCGTCGCTGGCGGTGCCGTCGCTGGCGGTGCCGTCGCTGGCGGTGCCGTCACTCATGGTGCCGTCGCCGGCTCCTGCTGCTCCTGGTGCGGACGTGGCCATACGTAATTATCAACCGGGCCGCCACCGGCACGCGCGGCGGGGCCGGCAAGATCGATCATCCCGAACGGACCGGTGCTCCGCCCCTCCGGCCGCAGTAACAGAACTAGCGGGATACCGAGCGGACCCGTGCGCTGAGGCTGTCGGCGATCAGCAGATTCCCCGTCCCCGGCTGTGCCGCTATCCCGGCCGCGCCGAAAAGAGCGCGGGTGGCGGGAATCCCGTCGAGGAACTCGGGGCCGCCCACGCTGTGCGCGACCGTGTAGACGTCTCCCGCGTGCATCGCCTTGCCGTAGTACGTGCCCGCCTTCTCGACCACCATCCAGACCGTGCTCCCGCCACTGACCAGAAGGTTCCCTGCCTGATCGACGGCGACCGCCCCGCCTACGTTGAGCGTGACGCGGATGGACGGGGCCCCGCCGGCAGTGCTTGTGCCGCCGGCGGCGAAGGTGTAGGCGGTGTAGATGTAGCCGGCGGTCATGGCCCGGCCGTAGAAGGTGCCTGTCGTCGTCGCCACGATGCGGATCCGCTGGCCGTCAAGGATTACCAGGTTGCCGCTAGGGTCCACCGCGATTCCCTGCGCCTGGATCTCGGCCGCGGTGGCCGGGGCGCCGTCGCCCGAGTAACCGGGCGTTCCCGTGCCGGCCGCCGTGTAGATGTCACCCGCGGTCATGGGCTGGCCGTAGAAGGTGCCTGTGGCATCCGCCACGATCCTGATCCGGTCCGACGAGCCGGACTCGCTGTCGATCAGCAGCACGTTGCCGTTCTTATCGACGGCCACGCCAAGTGGACCGTCGAGGGTCGCCGCGAGGGCGGACCCGCCGTCTCCGGAGAAACCGGAGACGCCGGTGCCCGCCACCGTGTAGATGTCGCCCGCGACCATCTTCTGGCCGTAGAAGACACCGCTTGAGTTCGCGACCACGTGTACCCGATGGTCGACGCCGTCGGAGAGCACCAGGTTGCCCGCCCGGTCGAAGGCCACGCCGTTCGGCTCGTCAAGCGCGACGCTTGGGCCGAGCACACCGTTGGAGGCGCTGCTCAACGTGCCGCCGCCCGCCACTGTGTAGACGAAGCCGGCCCGCAACGCGCGGCCGAAGTGCCGGCCGCCCTTGACCGCGATCACCCGCACCGCGCGCTCGTTTAGGTCCGCGACCGCTGCCAGTGTGCCCGTCTGGTTAGCGGCGACCGCGTCGGGAAAGCCGAACTCCGCTCTCGTCGCCGGACCGCCGTCACCGGAGTAGCCCAACCGGCCGTTCCCCGCGACCGTGTAGACCCGCCCGGCCCGTGCCTGCTTGCCGTAGAAGCTGCCGGTCTTCTCAGCGAGCAGGTAGACGTGGTTCTCCCCGCCAAGCAGCACGTTGCCGGCGTTGTCGACGGCGACCGTGTCGGCGGCCGGCAGGTTCTTGAGTGTGTAGATGTCGCCCGCGATCATCTTCCTGCCGTAGAAGGTTCCGTTCTTTGCCGCGATGACGCGAAGCTCGGAGTCCGCGATGAGCACGTTGCCGTTGTGGTCGATGACCACGCCGGCCGCGGACGACAGCGCGGCCGAGGCGGCCGGTACCCCGTCCGGTGTCTCGCCGCCGCCGCCGGCGATGGTGTAGATGTAACCGACCTTCATCGCCTGGTGATAGAAGGTGCCCGACCTGAGCGGGATGACCCGGACCTGCGGCGACACGTCGCTGCCGCCGCCGAGCGGGCCGTTGCCGTCGCCGCCGCCGTCGGCGAGGACGATGTTGCCCGCGGCGTCGAACCGCACCGCGCCGATCAGGTACCCGAGATCGGCCTGCCCGGCCCGGACGGCGGCGGCCGACGTGACGCTGTCCGGGTCGATGGGCGGCCCGGGAAGCGGGCCGCCGCCGCGCGGCCCACCGGCGATCTCGTACGTCTTGCCCTTGACCATCCGATGGCCGTAGAAGGTGCCGGTCTGCCTGGCCTTCACGAGGACCTGCGCGTAGGTCTCGTAGTTGGTGTGCGACGCGGGCTGGCCGCCCAAGGTGATCACCAGGTTGCCGACCGAGTCCAGTTGCACGTCCATCGCGCCGCTCTCTGAGTAGCCGGAGGCGACCGTGTACACCCGCCCGGCGGTCATGCGTTGGCCGTAGAACGTCCCGGTCTTCGCCGCCACCGTCAGCACCTGGTCGGAGTCGGCGACGAGCACGTTGCCCGCCCCGTCCACCGTGACGCCGCATGGGCTATTGAACGTAAACGCGGACGCGGGTGTGCCATCGCCCGGCTGGCTGACTGCATTGGCGCCGCTCAGCCCTGACCCGGCGACCGGGGTGAGCACGCCGGTCCGCTGGCTCACCCGGTACACGGCCTCCGGGCTGTTGTAGCCGGTGCCGATGTAGAGCGATCCGCTCGCGTACTTGATCGCACACGGATCGATCGACACGCTGGTCGCGGCGGCGGGCCCGCCCGGTCCCCCGGCGATCGTGGAAATCGTCCCGTGCGGCGGCGCCGCGGTGACAGCGGCAACGGCGGCCGGGGCCACGACGATGGGGGCCACGGTTGCGGCACCGGCCGCCCCGGCCGACCCGGTAGCGGCCAGCCCGGTCACGGCTAGCCCGGTCACGGCCAGCCCGCCCACCACGATCGTGCCAATGTGCCTGTGCCTCATTGCGCTCGACCTCCACTTCGCATTGCACCATTCCCATGAGCAACGCCATCATCACAGGTTGTAAGTAAAATCATCTGTTCTGACGCCACGGGGCCGATGAGTCTCTCGCCGGCCGGTCGTCGGTACCTGAGAGGCCCGAACCGGCGAACGGAGGATCATCTTGGTCGAGCGGGCCGCGGGGGCTCCGCTCGCCGAGGTGCTCGCCACTTGTCCCGTGACCACGGGGTGAGGGCACGGTTGGCGGTATGGAGACGGCCCGGTCCGTTCCGGATGATGGAATTGGAATTGATTTATCCACTTCTGGGCGGGACGGGGCGCTACGCGGCGCGTTACATGCGCCACAACCGCGTTGAGCCGCTTGTCAGCTGGCGGCTTCGAAGGCGCGGCCGACCTGGGTGACGTCCGGGCCCGGGTCGAACAGGCCGGTGGTGCCGCTGCCGGCCGAGGTGGGCAGGGCGAACCAGGCATACCGCTGGACATAGGACAGTCCGTCGAGCATCTTGGCGGTCGCCGTCAGGAACGCGGCCTGCCCCGCCTCGGTGGGGAACGTCGCGGTGGAGCCCGCGAAGCTGGTGAGGGCGAACTCGGTCACCCAGATGGGCAGGTGGTATCTGGCGTAGATCGCCTGGAGGTAGCTCTCGAGCTCCTGGACGGCGGGCCCGGTGCTGAAATCGCCGCCGTACCAGTGGACGGTGATGAAGTTGACCCGGTAGCCGCGCGCCTTCGCGCCCGACATGAACTGGTCGAGCCAGCCGCCCGGCGTGGCCGCGTTGTCCGCCACCGCCGGACTGCCAAGCGTCATGCCCGTGGCCATCAGCTCCGGCCACAGGTTCAGCGCCTGCTGCGGTGTCATGTTCGCCTGGCCGCTCATGTCCGGCTCGTTGAACCCGAGCAGGACGTTTCCCTCCTGCTTGACCTGGTCGAGCGTGGCGGTGGTGACGTTCGCTGCGCCCCAGATCATCGGGACGAAGCTCGCGCTCGCCGGGGCGGTGATGCCGTTGGGCGTCGCTCCCCAGTTGTAGTACCAGGACGCGCCCGATTCTGTGAGCGCCTGGGTTACGCCGCTGAAGTTCCAGGTGCTGACGCCCTTGCGCTGGCTGGTCACGGTGACCGGCGTTGGCGTTGGCTTGGGGGTGGGCTTATGCGTCGGTTTGGGGCTCGGCTTGGGGGTTGGCTTCTGGGGTGGATGCGTCGCCAGCGGCGTGCGTGACGGTGTCCGCACGATGCTGAGCGCGGCGGGGGCTGCCGCCCGGTGGACGTGCACCGCCGCGAAGGCTCCGCCTGCGGTGATGGTCACGGTCGCGACGGCCACCGCGACGAGCTTGGGCTGGAGGGCGGCGACCGCCTTTGGCACGAGCCGCGCCTGCTTGGCGGCCTGGACATGCGAGCCACGCACACCGCGACCGCGACCAAGCACCCGCGCGGCCAGCCCGCTTCGCGCGAGCACACCGCCCGTTCCCGCGAGCACGCTGCCCGCGAGGGCAGCGGGCACCGGCAGCAAAGGCATCCGGCTCAGCAGCCGCTCGGCCGGGACCATGTCGCTGATGTCGGACAGGCACCACGCGCAGTCGCGGACGTGCCTGGCCAGTCGCTTGCGCCAGAGCGAACTCGGCTCGCGCCCCCAGTCGGCGGTGATCGCAGCGAGGTCATCGCACGGCGGCGCCTTGCGCAGCGCGCGCACCACAGTGCGCGACGTTATGAGCCGCTCCTTCATCCGCGCGATGCGGACGGCGGCGTGCGCGGGCGACAGCCCGAGCGCCTCGGCGAGCTCGGCGCGACTGATCTCGCCGGCCGCCTCCTGCCACCAGACGGCGAGCACGGGCCGGTCCTCGTCGTCTAGCCAGCGGGCGGCCTCGGCGGTCTCGCGCCGCTGGCCGGACAGCCCGAGCCGCTGCACCGTGAGGTCGGCGAAGTCGGGGCTTGGCACCTCGTCGGCCTCGGCCGGGGCCTGCGCCAGCCGGTCACGGTAGGAGTCACGCACCTGCCTGATCGCGATGGCCACCAGCCAGGACCTGAACGCCGCCGGATCGCGGAGCTGGTCGACGCCGCGGATGGCGCGCAGCATCGTCTCCTGCACGACGTCGTCGACGTCGTGGTGGCCGTTCATGGCCCGTCCGACGACGTTGTAAACAAGCGGCAGGTAAGCCGCGGCCAGGGCGTCAAGCGCGCTACGGTCGCCGCGCTGTGCGGCGACCACCAGCTCGATGCCTGGCTCGGACTCCCAGGGCGTTCGCATCACGTCTAGGAGACACCACGGCGGCGGGCGAGATAACGGAAATTCCCGAAGTGGTTTCTGTTATCTGGCGGTGGCGTCGCCGGTCTCCGGTACGGGAGCGAACGCAGGGAGGATGCTGGTGATGTTCGGCGGGAACATGAACGGGCAACGGAAACGGCGGCCGGCCTGGCTGCCAAAGGCGCTCACGACGGCAGCGATGCTGAGCGTGGTCACGCTTTCGGCCGGCTGCGCCGCGCTTGGCGCGAGCGGCGCTGCGGGTGGGGTGGCGGGCGGCGCGGGCGGTCAGGCACCGGCCACCGGCGCGTCGGTACTCGGGACGGCCGCGACCGCCACGATGGCCGCGACCGCGGGGCACGCCGTGACCGCGGGGCACGCCAGCGCGCGGCCGACGGTCCGTCCGGTTTCGGCCACATCGGCCACGTCGGCCTCGACAGCGCTAGCATCAACCTCGCCCGCATCGCCCGCGCCCGCGCAGTCCCCATCAGCTCCGGCGGCCTCCGCGCCACCCCCGTCGGGGGCCGCCGGTACTCGCCTGGTGACGTTCGTCAACCAGATGGCCGAGACGATCTGGGTCGCGGCCGCACCCAACGCGGCGACGCCGCTTGCCGCCACCGGCTGGGTGCTCCCCGCCGGGCACAGCGTCACGATCAGCACACCGAACAACTTGAACACCCGGTTCTGGGGCCGCACCGGCTGCGTCTTCAACAGCCAGGGCGTCGGTCACTGCCAGACGGGCGACTGCGGCGGCCTGTTCCAGTGCAAGGGCTGGGGCACGATCCCCGCGACGCTTGCCGAGGTTAACTTCGACGCCTGGGACAACCTGGACTTCTACGATGTGTCGATGGTTGACGGTTCCAACCTCCCGATGTACATCAACATCACCAAGTCGCCGGATGGCACGGTGGACAAGATCAGCTCCGACGGTTGCGTGCCGGCCGGGTGCACTAAGCCCGTCGCCTGCCCGAGCGTGCTTGACGTCAAGGTCGGCGGCGCCGTCGTCGGCTGCATCTCCGCGTGCGCCAGGCTCGGCGGTGCCCAGTACTGCTGCCAGGGTCCCTACGCTCCCAGGGCCGACTGCGACCCAGCGAAGTGGCCGGTGGACTACGCGGCGGTGTTCAAGCGCGCCGAGCCGTACGCCTACTCCTACGTGGACGACGACGCGACGAGCGTCTTCACCTGCAAGGGTGAATGCGACTACCGGATCACGTTCGGCATCACGCGCTGAGCGCGCAGCGGTGGTCGGCGATCCACTCCGCGGTCGTCTTGAAGCCGCCGAAGGTGTAGAAGTGCAGGCCGACCTCGCCGTGCTTGACCGGGTCGAGGCCGGCCTGCAGGTCGCGGATGAACCGGTCGGGGCCCGCCTTGCCAAGCAGGTTGGTGACCGAGAAGCCGTACTTCTTCGCGATCGTGGTTGACGTGCTCAGGCCTAGCCGTGAGGCGAATGTGAGCAGCAGCTTGATGCTGGCGGGGCCGGGCACGCCGACCCGGACCGGTAGCTCGACGCCGTGCTTGCGGACGTCCGCCACCCAGTCGAGCACCCGGTCAACGTCGAAATCGACCTGGGTGAGCACGGTGCCAGGAATCCGCAGCCTCGACAGCGCCGCCGACTTGCGCTCGAGGGCCGACCAGAGCATGTCGGTGGAGATGCCCGGGTGGCCATCCGGGTAGCCGCCGATGGAGATGTGCCTGACGCCGTACTGCTGAAACAAGCCTGATTCGATCAGCGCGAGCGAGTCCTCGTACGGGCCAAGCGGGACGGTCGGGTCGCCGCCCACCGCGAAGACGTCCTCGGTCGCACCGATTCCCCGCAGCGCCTGGAGGAACTCCTCGATCATCTCCTTGGAGCCGATCCGGCGGGCGGCGATGTGCGGCACGGGCGTGAAGCCAAGCCGCTTGACGGCCGCCGCGGCGGTGACCCTGGTCTGGAGGTCCTCGTTCTCAAGGAACGTGACGTGGATCCGCGTGCCGGGAGGGATGACGTCTGCCGCATTTTCCAGCTTAGTGACATCTTTTCCGGTCATTTCCATGGAAAAGTCATCAAGAACAGTTGCCACGTAACGCCCATTCCCGAAATCTGGTAACGCCTCTTGTGACATCATGATATGGCGTAACGTGCGGAAACTTAATCCCGCGGCTGACCGACTGGGGCTCGCCACAAAACCGCCTGAGCGGGTTTGGTGGCATAGGTAGTTGCAGGCTCAAGCAAGTCACGGACGGGTGTCGTCGGTGTGACAGCAGGCATGTAGTGCGTCTTAACGCTGGGGTCTTAACAGCAGCAGGCCCGGCCCGATCGGTATCGGGCCGGGCCAGCGGATGCGCGGCTAGAAGCTCCTCAGCGGCTAGAACTTCTCGGCGGCGGGGATGACCCGCTCGGCGAGCAGGTCAAGCTGGCCCGGCTTGCTGACGTTGGTCATCGAGCCGTGGGCCACCCCGAAGCCCGCCTCGGAGATCGCGTGCAACTGCTCGATCGTCTTGTTGATGTTCTCGCCGTTGCTGCCCAGATCGAAGCGGGTCTGCGCGGTCTTCTCGATCTCGGCGTAGTCGCGACCCTCGTTCACGCAGTGCTCGCGGAGCACCTCGAGCTTGCGTGCCGCCTCGGGGAGGTCATTGGCGAAGATGTTGCACGAGTCGGCGTAGCGGGCCACCAGCTTGAGCGTCTTCTTCTCCCCCGAGCCGCCGATCAGGATTGGCGGGTGCGGGCGGCTCAGCGACTGCGGCGAGTTGAGCGTGCGGGCCAGGTGATAGTGCTTGCCGTCGAACGGCCCCTCATCGCCGCTCCACATTTGCTTGCAGATGAGGATGGCCTCCTCAAGCCGCTCGAACCGCTCGGAGACCGGCGGGAAGAGCAGGCCGAGGCCGGCCGACTCGTCGGCGTTCCACGCCGCGCCGATGCCGAGGATCGCGCGACCGCCCGACAGCACGTCGAGGGTGGTCATCGCCTTCGCGAGCAGGCCAGGCTCGCGGTAGACCACCGCGGTGACCATGGTGAACAGCTTGACGCGCTCCGTCCTCGCGGCCAGCCAGCCGAGCGCGGTGTAAGCCTCGAGCATCTCGTGCTCGGGCGGGCCGATGTGACCGATCTGCCATACGTGGTCCATGACGCTGATCCGGTCGACGCCGCCGTCTTCTGCGCCCTTGGCGATCTCGCCGAGCTTGAACCGAAGTTCCCCGGCGCCGCCGTCCCACGTGAAGTCCGAGATATGCAAACCGAGTTTCATATTTCAAACACTAACCGAGGCGGGCGAACGACAGCCCGGGCGCGTCGTAAAGTTCCTGCCATGACAACAATTCCTGACTCGCACCGCGACCTGCTCGGCGCACAGATCGCCGTGCTCGGCACCATCGGGGCAAGCGGACGCCCGCAGCTGTCCGCAACCTGGTTCCTCGCCGAGGGCGACACGGTCAAGCTGTCGCTGAACACCGTCCGGCAGAAGGTGAAGAACCTCCAGGTCAACCCGGCGTGCAGCCTGATCATCCTGGGCACCCCGCCGTATCGGTACGTCGAACTGCGCGGCGACGCGGAGATCACTCCGGACGACGACTATGTTTTCGCGGACAAGGTGGCCGCCAAGTACGGTTCGGACCTGCGCACCCACGACAAACCGGGCGAGGTTCGCGTGGTCGTCACCATCCGCCCCACGAAGGTAATCACCTGGGGCGGTCCCGCCGAGTCCTAGTAGCGCGGTGCGCTCTTGAAGTAATCCGTTGACGAGCGCTTCCAGAGGAGAATGATGGCGGCCAGGCCGATCAGCCAGACGAGGATCCCGTAGATCCGGCTCACGCCGCCGCCAGCCAGCGCGCTGCCGGCCAGACTGGCGAGCGTGCTGATCGTGGAGATGGCGAAGAGCACCGTCGATAGGATCCGCGCCCAGTTCTTGCCCGCCTTGTTGCTCTGCGCCATCCAGATCCAGAGCCCGGCGCCGATCAGACCGCCGACGATGGCGAAGCCGATCTCAAGGTGGACGGCGTCGGTTACATGCGCCGCCGTCATGGTCGGGCTGCGCTTTTCGATAGCGCTGCGCAGCGAGCCCGTCGTAGTCAGGCCGATGACGATGCCGATCAGGCTCGCCACCGCACCCGCGTACATGAGCTGCACCGCCCTCGTCACAGACTGCGGAATGGGCGCCGCAGGCTGTCCGTACTGCTCGGGCGACGGGGCCCCGCCCGGATAGGACTGATACATAGCGGCCCCCTAAAAGCCGGTGGAATCCGACGATTCATGTTGACAGTACTCCGCCCCAAGGCCGGAGTCAGCAAAGACAAATCATTAGATGTAATTTACGGTGCTATTTGACGGAAGGTACCCCCAATAATGACGGCGTCCCAGGCGAGCGCCTGGCGTCCGGACCAGGCTTTCTGTCAGCAGGCCGAGCGACGGACGGGGGTGACCACGGGTCGGCCATCGGGACCCGGGGTCACGGCGACTCTGGCCGCGTAGACGGTCTCGATCAGGGCGGCGGTCAGCACCGCGGATGGCGGCCCTGACGCCACGACATGACCCTCGTCGAGCAGCACAAGCTCGTCCGCGTACTGGCCGGCGGCGGTGAGGTCATGCAGCGTCGACAGCACGGTTAGGCGGCCGTCGCCGCGCAGCCCGTCCACCAGTTCGAGCACCTGCTGCTGATGGCCAACATCAAGCATCGACGTGGGCTCGTCGAGCAGCAGCACGGTCGGGTCGCTCGCGAGCGCCCGCGCGAGCACCACCCGCTGCCGCTCCCCGCCCGACAGCCTGGCAAGACGGCTGGCCGCGAACCTGGCGACGTCGAGCCGCTCAAGGGCGGCGTGGGCGCGTGCCCGGTCGTGCCTGCCGGGCGTGGACAGGTAGCCCAGATGCGGCGTCCGGCCGAGCAGCACGTACTGCGCGACGGTCATGTCGGGCGGCAGCACGGGCTCCTGCGGGACGTAGGCCACAAGCCGCGCCCGCTCGCGTGCCCGCAGCGTCGCCGCGTCGGCGCCGCCGAGCAGGACCCTACCCTGGTACGGCACGAGGCCGGCGGCGGCGCGGATCAGGGTCGACTTGCCCGCACCGTTCGGGCCGATCAGGGCGAGCCAGCCGCCCTCGGACACGGCGCAGCTCACCCCGGTGAGCACCATCACGCGGTCGAGCGTCACGCTCAGGGATTCGACGGCGACCATGGTCCGCGGTGCGCCCGCGTTCATCGGGTGTCCGCGTTCATCAGGTGTCCACGCTGGTCGTGCCGCGGAGGACCCAGACGAAGGCGGGCGCGCCCACGAGCGCGGTGACCACGCCGATCGGCAGCTCCGCCGGGGAGAGCACGGTGCGGGCCAGGGTGTCGGCGAGTACGAGGAATCCGGCGCCGCCGAGCATCGAAAGCGGCAGCACTGACGTGTAGGACGGCCCGGCGAGCCGCCGTGCCACGTGCGGTACGACGATGCCGACAAAGCCGATCAGTCCGCTCACCGCGACGGCGCTCGCGGCCGCGAGCGCGGCCGCCGCGACGACGAGCCCGCGGACAAGGCCGGGCCGCATGCCGAGCGTGCGGGCCTCGTCGTCGCCTACGGCGAGCACGTCCAGGTGCCTGCCATGCAGCAGAATGACGGCCGAGCTGACGGCGGCGTACGGCAGGATCGTCGTCACCTGCTGCCAGCTCGCGGCGGAGAGCGAACCGAGAAGCCAGCTGTAGACCGCCTGGATGTCCACCTGCGCGGAGCGCTGGAGGAAGAAAGTCTGCACGGCGGTGAGGAAGCTGCCGACGGCGATACCGGCGAGCAGCAGCGTCGCCACGCCATCGCCGAGGATGGTGCGCGTGCTTGCGGCCACACCGGTCAGGTAGGCGACCGCGACGCCGGAAAGCGAGCCGATGAACGCGGCGAGGGGCACGACGGACGGCCCCTCCCCGCCGAGGTAGATGATCGCGAGCGTCGCGCCGAGTCCCGCCCCCGCCGATGCGCCGAGCATCCCCGAGTCGACGAGCGGGTTGCGGAACACGCCCTGGTAACCGGCGCCCGCCAGCGCGAGCAGTCCGCCGACGAGCGCGCCGACCGCCACCCGCGGCAGCCGGATCTGGAATAGGACGGCCCGGTCCACGGGAGAGAGGCTGGATGGCAGCCGGACGAACGGGATCTTGTCGAGCAGCGCCGCCGCGGTCGCGAGCGGGTTCAGGTCGGCCGCGCCAACGAACGCCGCGACTCCCGCCGCGACGACCAGGAAGACCGCCGCGGCGCCGAGCGCGGTGCGCTTTGTCATGCGCTGTGCCTCGTCACGAGCTGTGCGACCGCTCGACCGCCTGGGCGATCTCGGTGACAAGCTCGGGCAGGCGCGGCCCCCAGCGTGAGGCGATGTCGTCGTTAAGCCCGATGACCTCATCGTCCTTGACGGCCGGAATGCCCGACCAGCCTGGGCGCTTGCCAACGATGGCCGGGGTCTGGCCGCCGTCCGCCGCCTGATTGTCGGCGAGGAAGATGACCTGCGGCTGCGCCGTGACAATGTACTCCGCCGACAGCTCCGGGTAGCCGCCATCGGCCGGCTTGCTCGCCGCGTCCGCGATGTTCTTGAGCCCGAACAGGCCGACGATCTGCCCGATGAAGGTGGCCGAGGTGGCGGAGTAGTACGGGTTGGCGCTCAGCTCCCAGTAGTAGGTCAGGCCCTTGTGACCGGTGCCCGCCTTGCGCACCGAGGCGGCGATCTGCTGCTTCATGCCCGCCACCACCTGCGCGCCCCGCGCCGCGTGACCGGTCGCCGCGGCGACCTGAGCGATCTGCGCGTACGCCTGCGCGAGCGTGGCGACCGCGGGCTCGATCAGCACGGGGATGCCGAGCTTGGCCATCCCGGCGACGAGGCCACCCGAGCTCTGCGAGGAGATGACGAGCGCCGGGTTGTACTTGGCGATCGCCTCGATGTTCGGGGTGAGGCCGGACAGGCTTGTCTTCGGCGCACCGGCCGGGTAGTCGGAATACGCGTCGACCGCGACGACCTGCTTGCCCGCGCCAACCGCGTAGAGGTCCTCGGTTGGGGTCGGGTCGAGCGAGACGATCCGCGTCGGCTCGCTCTTGATCGTGACCGCGCCGTTAGCGGCGGTGAGGGTGACGGGGAACGCGGTGCTCGCGGTCGCCGAACTCGCGGTCGCCGAACTCGCTGACGCCGAACTCGCTGACGCCGAACTCGCTGACGCCGTGCTAGCGGCCACGGAACTCGCGGACGAACTGCCGCTATCGGACGAACTGCTGGCGCAGCCGGCCAGCGCGGCCACGGCGGTCAGCGCGACCGTCACGGCCACGGCGGTGCGCGGCTGCGGATGTTTGCGCAGCGGGTGCTGTTTCATTACGAGCTACTTCCTCCCGGATAGGCGGAAAGGAAGGCGAGGTCGCCGGCGCACCTGGACACACGACGCCCGGCGGCCGGGACGGATCGCCCTTCCCACGAGGGCAGATAACGTCCGGCGGGTCAGGAGTCGACCTGGCTTGGACCCCGCGCACGGCGGGATCGTTACAGTTGCGGGACAGCGCCGGAATGGCCACCGCATGGGGCTTCACCGGCTTCGCTAACCAGACGCGCCGCCGACGGTGAATGTCGGATGACCATCACGGCCGGCGGCTGTAATCTAGCACGCGGTTCGTGAACGAAAGAGGCCAGGATGCTGGGACGAGTCAGGCGGCGGGTGTTCCCGCTTATCGCCTCGGCGGGCCTCATCCTGGTTGGGATGTTCACCACCACCTGGGGCTCGACGCTGATCGGACGCTCGGAGTGGGCCCTGCCCTACGACCTGTGGGGCACGCTTATCGCGACCACCCGGCTCGCGCACGGGAACATCGGCGGCCTCTACGCCCAGCCCACCGGCCTGATCTCGCTGCCGGGCGCGGCGGTCATCCTGCTGCCCTGCGCGGCCGTGATCTCGGCGCTCGGCCTATCGCTTGCCATTCCCGGGCCCGCCAACCTGCACCCCGAGGTGTGGCTGTTCGCCGGTCCGTATCAGATGGCTCTGAGCTGCGTGACGCTGTTCGCCGCCGACGCGCTCGCCGAGCAGCTCGGCGTTCCGCGCTGGCGGCGGGGGCTGCTCACGGTCGCGAGCGTCGGCATCCTGTGGTCGGTGTCCGCCCGCTGGGGGCACCCCGAGGACGCCGTCGCGGTCGGCCTGCTCCTGTACGCGGTGCTCGCGCAGAGCAACGCCAGGATCACGCTCGCGGGCTGGCTCGTCGGCGCGGCGGTCTGCGTACAGCCCCTCGTGCTGCTCGCGCTCCCCGTCCTGCTCGCGGTGCTGCCCTGGCGGCGAATGGCGCCGTTCCTCATCCGCGCCGCCGCCCCCTCGGTCGTGCTGCTCGGCGCGGCCGCCGTGGCTAACTGGCACGACACCTATAGCTCCGTCACCAGCCAGCCGGACTCCCCGGTCATCAACCACCCAACGTTCTGGACGTCGCTTGCCCCGCAGCTGACCAATCACAACGTTGCCGCGGGCCCGTTCCGCCTCGCCACCATCGCGGTTGCCTGCCTCTGCGCCGTGATCATCCGCCGCCGCTGGCGCGCCCGGCTAGACGAGGCCGCGACACCGCACAGCGAACGGGCCAAACGCGCATTCGGTCACGCTCTTGCCGGCCCAAGTGCGCAATCGGCTCGTTGGGAGGGTGAGATGCTCGCGAGCATTCTGTGGTGGGCCGCGCTCACGCTGGCGCTCCGCTCATTCTTCGAGCCCGTGATGGTCTCCTACTACCCGTGGCCGCCGATGGCCGTCGCGCTGATCCCGGCCGCCGCGCTCGGCTGGAAACGCCTCATCGCGTCCGGTCTCCTCGCGGGCGGCCTGACGGCGGCCGCCCAGGGTCCTTCGCACGCCGCCTGGATCTGGTGGGCCCCGCTGGTAGCCGGCCTGATCGTCCTGCTTGCCCTCGCCCGCCCACGGTCGCCCGCCAACCCGAGCCAGCCGGTCAACCGCGCGATCGACCCAGACACGGACCCAGTAAGCAGCGGGCCGCGGAGCGCGTAAGCCGCGGGCGTAACCGCGGAAGTTGGCGGAATGCTGATAGCGCTGAAGATTGAACCGGCCCCAGCCGGTCAAACCTTCAGCGCTAGGTTGATCATGGTGTTTATATCCGGATAAATCCGGCGTGGTGATGGTGGTGGTGGTGGCCGGCACCGCCTCACCAGCACCGTCTTACATCAGGCACGTCTTACATCAGGCACGTCTTACATCAGGCACGTCTTACATCAGGCACGTCTTACATCAGGCACGTCTTACATCAGGCACGTCTTACATCAGGCACGTCTTACATGACGATGGGCGGGGATACTGGCGCGAGGACGGGGCGTTTGGCTGAGCGGTCGGCCTTGGCTCCGTGCAGGCGGCGGTTTACCCAGGGGGCCAGGTAATCCTTCGCCCACCTGGCGGTGCTGATCGGGGCGCCGCTGCGCTCGGGCGCGACCCGCCAGTCCTCGGTGACGGGGACGCCGAGTACCTCGCACGCGCGCAGCGCCACCCGCTGATGGGACTGCGCGGTCAGGTGGATTCGGTCGGGTGACCATGCGGCATGGTCACGCAGGAACCGCATCGACCACAGGTCGACCAGGCGGCAGCCACGGGCGTCGGCGATGGCGCGCAGGTGCATGTTGTAGGCGGCGATCCGGCCGCGCAGCAGCCGCATCAGGGGGAAGCCGACCGGGTCAAAGCCGGTGAACATGAGCACCTGGCAACCGGTGGCGCGCAGCCGCACGACGGCGGCGTCGAACAGCTCAGCCAGCGTGTCGAGGTCGGCGCCCGGGCGCAGTATGTCGTTGCCGCCGCCGGCGATCGAGACGAGACCCGGCGACATGGCCGCCGCGGCGGGCACCTGTTCCGCCACGATCTCGCGGAGGATCTTGCCCTGTACCGCAAGATTTGCGTACCGAAGGCCCGGGTACTCGGCCGCCAACTGACCCGCCAGTCGGTCGGCCCAGCCGCGGTACCCGCCGCCAGGCGCCGTGTCGTTGAGCCCCTCGGTGAAGCTGTCGCCAATCGCCACGAAGGACGTTTCCCCTTGGGGCTGCGGGAATAGGAGGTTGTCCATAGTTCATCCATCATGCCAGGAAACACTGTGTGACTTATCGGATACGGATCGTAACAACTGGGTAAGGTCAACGACTATAGGGGCAAGGATCGTCGGAACGCAGGGGGCTGCGTCCCGCATCCTGTCGCAGCGAACACGGCAGCGCCGAATACAACAACGGGGGAGGCTGGTCGTGCGGGGGACAGTACTGGCAGCGGCAGCGTGCGTTGTCGCCGCCTGCACAGGCGGCGGCGTCGCGGCAGGCAGTGCGTCGGCAAGCAGTGCGTCGGCAAGCAGTGCGTCGGGCAGCGCCACAACGGCACCGGACGCAACAGGCACGTCAGGCATATCAAGCATGTCGGGCACAACAGGCAGCCACCCCGCCGCGGCCTGGCCGCAGTTCGATCAGAACGCGGCACGGACCGGCATCGCCTACGGCCTGCGAGCAGCCGGAGCGCTCACGACCGCCTGGACCGCGATCCTCGACGGCGCCGTCTACGGCCAGCCGCTCGTGGTCGGCGGCGATGTGATCGCGGCGACGGAGAACGACACCGTCTACGCGATCAACCGGGCGACGGGCAAAACGATCTGGTCCAGCCACGTCGGTACCCCGGTGCCGCGGTCGGCCCTGCACGGCTGCGGCGACATCTTCCCGCTCGGCATCACCGGCACGCCCATCTACGACCAGTCCAACGGCCTGGTCTACGCCGTGGCGGAGACGACCGGGTACCACCACATACTCTTCGGGCTCAACGTGAGCAATGGAGATGTCGAGGTCAAGCGTGACCTTGACATCGGCACAGCAGCGAACCAGCCCGACTACAACCAGCAGCGCCCGGCGCTCGCCATCGACGGCGGCCGCGTCTACGCCGCGTTCGGCGGTCTCGCGGGCGACTGCGGTACCTACATCGGCGGGGTCGTCGGTGTGGCGCTGAACGGCACGGGCGCGCTGGTGAGCTGGCACACCCCGACAAGCAGGGAGGGCGCCGTCTGGGGCACCGCGGGCCCGGTCACGGGGCCGAACGGCGTCCTGTGGGTCTCCAACGGTAACGGCGCGGCGGGCCCGGGCGACCCCTACGACGGCAGCGACTCCGTCACCAGCCTCAGCCCGACCCTGCACCGCCTCGACTTCTTCGCGCCCGCCTCCTGGGCCGCCGACAACCAGGACGACCGCGACCTCGGGTCCACCCAGCCGGTCCGCGCGGCGGGCGATTCGACGTTCATCATGGGCAAGCGCGGCGTTGGTTACCTGCTCTCATCTACCCACTTCGGCGGGATCGGCGGCGAACTGGCGTCGCTCGCGATCTGCCAGGCCTTCGGCGCCGCGGCCGACGCCGGATCCATCGCGTACGAGCCATGCGACGGCGGCGGGATGGCCGCCATTTACCTAAACGCCGCGCAGAAGAAGATCCGCGTGCTCTGGCGCGGCCCCGCCGACAGCAACGGCTCGCCGGTCATCGGTGGCGGCGCGGTCTGGGTCACCGCCTACAACGGCAACGGCGGCGTGCCGACGACGCTCTACGAACTCGACCCGGCCAACGGCTCGGTCAGGCACCAGATCTCGATCAACAACGGGCTGCCGCACTTCTCGTCGCTGTCCCTTGGCGGCTCCGCCGCGTACCTGGGCACGCTGGACGGCGTCACCGCGATCAACGGTGCCTGAGGGACTGGTGGGAGAGGCGGAGCACGGGACCGTTACAGATGATGGATTTGGGCTCTGCTACGGAAGGTAACCGCCTAGAGCGCCAAATGTTATGTTTCCATTATGTTTCGCCACAGGTGCGGTGGACAGTGACCGGACACACGGCGCAGTGCCGTTAAATGGTGAGTAGGTCACTGCAAGGTAACAGGAGGCGATCATCGTGGTCGCGGTGCGCCGGGTCATCGTCGGAGTACACGGGTCGCTTGGCAGCCTGCAGGCGCTGCGCTTGGCCGCCGAGGAGGCACGGGAAAGAAACGTCGTGCTCGTGGCGGCCATCGCCTGGATGCCGCCAGGCGGCGATCTCGCCGAGCGAACCCACCCCTCCTCCACCCTGCGCCGGGTCTGGCGCGACGCCGCCAGACAACGGCTGCTCGACGCGTTCGACAACGGCCTCGGCGGGCTGCCGCACGACATCGAGGTGCACGCGCGGGTGGAGCGCGGCGAGACGGGATCCGTCCTCGTCGACGTTGCCGACAAGCCGGACGACCTGCTCGTCATCGGAACGGGCCGGCGCTCGTTCTTCGTCCGCGCGCTGCGCAGTTCCGTCGGGCGCTACTGCCTGGCGCATGCGAAGTGCCCGGTGCTCGCCGTGCCGCCGTCGGCGCTGATGGACGAAGTGGGGCACGGCTTCCTGCCGTGGTCACTACGGGGGCGACGCACCTTCGCGCCGGATATTTCGTAATTGTCGGGCGAGTAAGCGCAACACATCCTGGTCCGGTGGCCTACCGGGCCAGTAGCGGCGTGCCCTGGGGTCAGCGGGCATAACGTCGGCATGCCGATCACGCACTAGATCGAACTTTATTTCCAGTATGTCCATTAAGCTGGCTTGCCAGGGTAGCCGCCGCGTGCTTAAGCGGGTTTTGGCGGGGGAAGATGACCGGGAGCGAGGGCACCGGCCGCAGCCCTTCCCGCCGCGCCGCATGAGATCTGTTAGGAAGCCGTCTGGCATCGCATGGGTGCTGTCAGGCCTCTATCTCCCCTGCGCTGAACAGCGCTTCCCTTGATCTGCACCACAACTTACTCCAAGGGAGTAGTCCATGTCGGACTTGCTTTTTATCGGCGTGACAGTCGTCGTCTTCGCCGTCATGATCCTCATCGTGAAGGGGATTGAGCGTTTTGAGCGCTGAGAACTGGATCGGCCTAATTGGTGGCGTCTTGCTGACGATCTACCTGTTCGTGGCCCTCGTCCTTCCTGAGAGGTTCTGATGAGCAGCACCGCCGCCGGCTGGCTGCAGGTCGCGCTGCTCGTCGCCGCCCTCGCGGCCTGTTACGTGCCGCTCGGCAACTACATGGCGCGGATCTTCACGTCTGACAAGGACTTGCGGGTTGAGAGCCGGCTCTACAAGCTGACCGGGATTGACCCCAAGGCTGACATGCGGTGGAGCGTCTACGCGCGTTCCGTCCTCGCGTTCTCCCTGGTCAGCGTGATCTTCCTGTACGGCATGGAGCGCCTGCAGCACTACCTGCTCTCGTTTGTCGGGACGGGCCAGGCCAACGTCTCCCCCGCACTCGCCTGGAACACCGCGGTCTCGTTCGTCACCAACACGAACTGGCAGAACTACTCCGGCGAAAACACCATGACCTACCTGACGCAGATGTCCGGGCTCGTGGTGCAGAACTTCATGTCCGCCGCCGTCGGCATCGCGGTCGCGATCGCGATCATCCGCGGCTTCATGAGGGCGAAGACCGACCGGCTCGGCAACTTCTGGGTGGACGTCACCCGCTGCGTGATCCGGCTGCTTATCCCGCTGTCGGTCGTCGGCGGGATCATCCTCATCGCGGGCGGTGTCGTCGACAACTTCACCGCGTACCACACGGTGACCACGCTGTCCGGCGGGCACCAGACGCTGGTGGGCGGGCCGTTCGGTTCCCAGGAAATCATCAAGGACATGGGGAACAACGGTGGCGGGCCGTTCAACGCCAACTCCTCGCACCCGTACGAGAACCCGAACCCGTTCACCAACTGGTTCGAGATCTTCGTCCTGCTGCTGATCCCGTTCGCCACGCCGCGCGCGTTCGGCAAGATGGTCAGGGACAACAAGCAGGGCTACGTGCTCGTCGCCGTCATGGCGTCCATCTGGCTCGCGGCCGTCGCCGGCATCAGCTACTTCTCGATGCAGCACGCCGGGGTGGCACAGCAGTTGGCGGGCGGCGCAGCGGAGGGAACCGAGGTCCGGTTCGGCACGCCCGGCTGCTCGTTGTTCGCGGCGTCTACCACCGTCACCTCAACGGGCGCGGTCAACTGTTTCCATGATTCGCTGTCACCCTTCGGCGGCGGCATCGCGCTGTTCGACATCGCGCTCGGCGAGGTCGCGCCGGGCGGCGTCGGGGCCGGCATGTACGGCATCCTGGTGCTCGCCATGGTCACCGTCTTCGTCGCGGGCCTGATGGTCGGGCGGACGCCGGAGTACCTCGG